>Ga0126369_10001874_pt1 | contig 14800 bp, 11 predicted proteins | sample PanSoiMetaPlot_1_FD_109646 | JGI IMG/M metagenome (GOLD analysis project Ga0126369, IMG submission 109646) | Tropical forest soil microbial communities from Panama - MetaG Plot_1 | ecosystem: Environmental > Terrestrial > Soil > Tropical forest > Bulk soil | place: Panama | collected 2016-02-17 | reverse complement strand
TTTGAACCAATGGATCATCTCCCGACCCGCCTGTCCTACTGAGAGCCACAACGGCCACTTGGCCTTTAGGCGACGGCAATCGTTCCGGTCTTCATAAATTCGTCACCACTTGCCTATGACTTCTTCATTCGTTTTCGCTTAGTCTGAAACGGCTTAGTCAGGAAGGCATCGTGAAAATGCGTGGACATTGGCGACCGTGAGCATCGAAATCGAAGTTGGACAGGTACTCGACGATCGTTTTGAGATCTGCGAAGTGATTCATCGTAGCAGCATGAGCACGGTATTCAAGGCGTACGACCGGCAAGGCGCGCAAACCGTCGCAGTGAAAGTTCCTTTGATGAATCTTGAAGCCGATCCAGCCTTCCATTCCCGATTTCAACGCGAGGAAGAGATTGGCAAAGTGCTCGATCATCCTGGAATCTTGAAGATCATTCCTGTGGAGCAGAAGAGTCGGCCTTACATCGTCATGGAATTTGTGAAGGGCCAAACTCTCGACCGTCTCGTGCAGAGCATCGGCATCTTACCCATATCAGACACATTGAAAATTGTGAGCCGGCTTTGTGATGCCTTGGAATACATGCACGGTCGCGGTGTGATTCATCGCGATATGAAGCCGTCCAACATTATGGTTTGTGATGATGGAGCGCTGCGCATTATGGATTTCGGTATCGCTAAAAACGAAGCCATGCGGCGGATCACATTCGGTGGCTTTTCACCGACTATCGGCACACCGGACTATATGGCGCCCGAACAGGTTAAAGGAAAACGTGGTGACCAGCGCACGGACATCTACAGTCTCGGCGCCATTCTGTATGAAATGCTGACAGGCCATGTGCCGTTCAAAGGCCCGAATCTTTACGCCGTCATGAATGCACGGCTGACCGGCGATCCCACCGCACCGCGAACTCTGAATCCCGAAATCTCGCCACAGATCGAAGAAATTGTCCTTCATGCTATGGAACGAGACGCGCTCAACCGGTACCCATCGGCGGCTGCAATGAAAGCCGAACTTGATGCGCCGGAGACTGTGCAGGTTACGCAACGGCACGAGCGGCTGCGCGCGGCCGTTCCGGAGAGCAGGAGACTTCGCCGAGTAAGCATCTACTTATGTACTCCACTCATCCCCATCGTTGCATTTCTGCTTCTTTGGTTCTTGCTCGTCGACAAAGCCCCTGAGACCGAGAATCTCTTTAACGTTCTTGCGCTCGAGAGAAGCTAGTCACAGTTAACCCAGACGACGGAATGACCGAATTTCCTAAGCCTGGCAGCCAGCCGCTTTTCGCTGGTTGATCGGCGGGAACTCGGACCTGCCAGCAATACCGTGGACCTTGGACTCAATACGCGCCGGAAGCCTTGCTCCCAATCTCTTGCGAACACGACCTCGGCCGAGACTCGGAGGGCAATGTCTCGCGCAAGCTTTCTGAGCCGTTGCTGCAGGCTTTTCGGATTGATGGCGGGCGCATCCAGTGGAACGCCATAAGGAATCACATGAACCTGAATCACGCGGACACGAAGATCCCACCCATCGAGCAGATCCGCAGCGTATTTCAAGGCGGCCTTTGTGAACTGCGGTGTGCGGTGAGGTATGGCGATTGGGTAGTCGGCAAGAATCATGCCCGACCCTACTCAATTCGGCACTAAGAAGTTGCTAAGAGGACCTTAAATTTTTCTATTAACTGGGAATCAACAGTCGCCCAGAGTCATCGTTGCGACCCCGACCTACGACTAATTTCTTCTGCTCCCGATTACGAGGTGTTTCACTTCGTACCACTTTCATGAATTGACGGATCGTTCGCCACGGCTCCAGTTGTAGTGCTGCGACAACATGCAATAAATTTCATATATTTTCTTAACTGTTTCCTTATTTAATTCAATGACTTGCCGTCGAAATTGCCCAGAAAAATCTGTGGACATCGAGCAACGCTAACTGTACAAATGGCGCAGTCGATACAACGAAGTGTCGAACAGAAAACGAACGAAAGTCCTCGATCCGAGTCTTTGATCGATCGTTTTCCGGCTGAGGTTTCCCGCCTGGACATCGCCGTCCCTTCGGACATTGCCGTCCTCGATTTTGCAACCCAAAAAAAGTCAAAAAGGAGACGGACATGTCATCGAATGAAAAGCCCGGCACAAGACCAACTCTGGGGCTTGCCGGATTAACTTCCAATGCCATGGCACTAATTGCGCCTGGCGCGTTTTTGTGGCTCACATTCTTTATCCAATCGTCATACGGCGCGCCTATGGCGGCTCAGGGCATGTGGTTCGGGATTTTCTTTGCTCTAATCCTGTGTTTCGCTACTGCGATTGCGTACGCCGAACTTTCGAAGCTGTATCCGGGTGCGGGTTCCTCCTATTTCTTCGCAGAGCAAGCGTTTCTCAGCAAAACGAAAGCCTACAAGTTTGCCCGTATCGCGAAATTCATCGTCGGGTGGGCGAGCCATCTCTACTACTGGGTTTATCCGGGATTGATGGTCGGCGTGACGGCTCTGGTTGTTGGCTACGTTCTAGGACAAATGTGGCCGGATACCTTCTCCGCTGCCGTGCCGAGTCCACTCTTCATGTTTGGTTTCTGCGCACTCATGTCGTATGGCGTGGCGTACATCGCATACCGAGGCGTGGCCGGTACGACGGCAGTAAACTCGGCCATCAATGTCATTCAGATTTCCGCCTTGATCGTGTTTTCGGTAATTGCTATTGGTTATCGTCTGAATCATCCGCAAGGTTCAGTCGGCCTGACTTTGGATCCAAATGGGACTCCGATCAGCAAGGTTATCGCCACTGATAAGGACGGAATGCCAGTCAAGGATGCTCAGGGCAACTTCGTGTTTGCCAAAACTCCAGACGGAAAAGATCAAGATTTCACGGTCGACTATTCTCAATCCATTCAGACATCAACCGATCCACAAACGAAAGAGAGCGTAAGCAAGTTTCAGTATCATAGCTCCGCCAGGTCTGTCGTTGCTCCGCACGCCTTCAGCTTCGTCATCATCCAAGCGTGTATTGCAATTCTGATTCTCGTTGGCTTTGAGTCGATCACCTCAATGGGAGAAGAGGCGAAGAATGCGAAACGCGACCTTCCCCGAGCCGTTCTTCTCTCATTGCTGATTCAGGGATTGGTCTGCTATCTGATCGAATATTTTGCTGCAAATTACTTCCTCCACAACGGATATCAAGTCAGCAATGCATTGGGATCTGCCGCACCGGTCGGGGACATGATGGTCATTGTCGGTGCCTGGCTTCTTGGCAGTGCGGCGGCGGGAAAGGCATTCATGCTCGTTCAAGCATTCACGGTTTTTCTCGCTTTGATCGGCACCACGCTGGCATGTCTCAACACAGGCGCTCGTGTAACCTACGCTATGGGACGGGATGAAGAAGTTCCAGAACACTTCGGTATGCTTCACGGCGAGAAATTAACTCCTCACCGAGCGATTTGGACGCTGGCAACGATTTCAGTCTTTGTCGCGATTGCGACGATCATCTTCAATTTCGCGGGGCCGGCCGCTCTTTCCGACGATATAGTGAAAGCACTACCGCACAATTTCTGGTACAGCTTTGGAACCTGGTCACATGATTTTGCCGCGAGCATTCCGCAGAGCGTGGTCGTCGTGACACTGGTCAGTAATTTCGGAACGTTCTTGTTGTACATGATGACTTGCGCCGTTGCGATCGTTGCGTTCCGCGAGCATCACACCTTTAACGGCTTCAAACACGTTTTCATCCCTGTCTTCGGGATTTTGGCCAATTTGGTGTGCATGCTCTTCTACCTGGCCGGTCCATTTTTCGTGCCGGGAATGAGTCTAAAGGAACCATACGTCGCTCTGGGAATCGTCGTGCTTTGGGGAATATATGGCTGGGTTTACTTCGTGAGATCCAGCGCCAAAAAGGGACAATCCGTTCTTGTTGCCCATGCACCAAAGGTCAAAGCCTAGGGGATGTTGTCCAAGTCCATCGATTCCTGTACGCGCCGGCTAAAAAAGGTGTGAACGAATGGAAGTCTCCCCTCGTTCGAGGCACTGCTGTCCAAGCTAGGGACTATTTTCAAATGGCGAATTCGCCTCCTCGCATCACCGCGAGGAGGGGTTGCCGAGCGATCAAGAAAATATCGCGCAGCATCCGCTTTTCGCGACGACGGGGTGGTGTTCCGATCGATGGGACAAGGAACACCACCCCGGCAGCGTCGATAAGGAGGCTTCGCCCATTTTCTTGGTGACGCCGCCACCACTCCTCGCGGTGATGCGAGGAGGGGAATTCGCTCTTTTCCAAATGAGACCCCAACCACATATCGCTGTCTCGGCCGCGCTGGACGCGCCTCTCAACGACTTCTGCAACCCTAACGTGGACAGATGTGCCTCGAGGGAGGGGAAAAACACCTAGTTCCAATTCACTCCCACGCTCGTCAGCCGCCTCCAGAGGTCCTTAGCAGCCCCATTCTGCTTCGCCCGGCTTCGCATAGTAGAGTTCCAATCCTTTCGTCGCGCCGGGACTCGAGTGGAGATCCTCGGAAGACGAAGTAACTGCCGCGGCGCTGCCGTTTGATTTGACTGACCCGGGCTCCTCGGCCATTTTGAAGTGGCAGGGCATCTTGTAAAGTCGATCCAAGAATTTGGTGAACTGTTCAATCGTATGAATTGACATACATCCAGCGTAAAAGACGTGTCCGGAGCAAGTCATAGATAAGGTATGACGAATTTATAACGATTTGCTCGCTACAATCAGCCACCACACCTCATCTCCGGGTGGATGGATGAAGGCATCCTGCCGGTTAACGATGCTGAAACCTTCTTTGCGTAGGTCTGCTTCCACCGTGTCGGCTGTCGTGTGATGGTGCGCCGAGGTCTCGCGAGGATCTTCGCTGACACGAGGCATGCGGTCGACGATCACAAGCCGGCCTTGCGGACGCAGCGCCCGCCATGTGTGGCGCAGTATGGCGTGAGGATCGGTTAACTCATGATATGTGTTGGCAATCAGTACAGAATCCACATCGCCGGTGGAAATATGAGGATTGTCCGTCTCGCCGACGATAATCTGTATATTTTGTTTTCCTTGTAGGAACGCTCGCACTCGCAGGAATAGCAGCGATGGCTTTCGTAGGTCGACGGCAACGACCTGCCCCGTTGGCCCAACTACGTCGGATAGTTTTAGTGCAAAGTATCCAGCCCCGGAGCCCAAGTCGACGACAACGCTACCGGATTTGAGGTTGAGAGGACTGATGACATCGGCCGGTCGTTGCCATTGATCGCGCTCGGCCTCAACAGCATTCAACTGTTGGAGTGTTCTGATGCCCTGATAGCCGACGATAGCAATACCGAAAACAAGAAAAACAGCCAAGAGAACCAGCGCTGGCCGAATTAGGTTGCTGAGCCGTTTAAGCATGCGAGATGCGATCGTTCTTATTAGAACGTCACACCGTAATAGACATAGAGGAATCGGTTGTCGTTCCCGCTGAAGCTGTTGTTGCCGAAGCTGTAGCCGACGTTGAAGACTCCATTGGCCGGAAGCGTGATGGAGACCCCTGGCGTGAAGTAACCAAATGCATTCTTACCGCTGAACCAATCTGCAACGATGCTGGCTTTCGCATGAATCGGCTGTTCGTATCCTAGAATCGCGCCGGCCTTCGGACCAATCCAGCCGCTGCCGCCGGAAACGATCCCATATGGACCGGCCGTGAAGCGCGGACCGTAGTTGCCGGTCTTTACCTTCTTGCTGAAGTTTCCGTAAACAAGACCGAATGTATTTACGCCGGAACCGAATGTATCCACGTCTGAACGATTATTGATTGCCGCGAACAGAATGCCCCCGACGGCGGCGGCGAGCCCCTGAGTATCATCGTGCATGAATTTCCATTTGATATTCGGCTCGAAAAATACGTTCGTCGTGCCGGCGATGTGATAGGTAGCGAAATTCGCACCGGCTTCCACATTGCCAGCGACGCCAATCACGATACGGGGATTTATGATGTGGAGCCGATCCGAGGCATCGGGCTTGGGGATCTGCGGCAGATAGTCGAATTCGAAGTACACCTTGCCCTTTGCAACCGTATCCGTTGTCGGGACATTGAAAATTGTGGACTGTGCGGTTGCCCTTTCAGCGGAGACAAAAAGAACAAGCGCTGCGGTTAACGCGAGAAATTTATGGTTGTTCATTATGCCGGGCTAGTTCGACACTGGGAATTGCTGATCGAGTGCGACGTTCAGCATGGATACATTGACCCGCGATTCGCCGAGAAAGCCCAGATCGGGCCTTTCCGTGGACTGCGCGATCAAAGTTGCCAGTTGATCCATCTGGATATGTCGGGCTTTGGCAACTCGAACGGCCTGTGCCTCGGCGTTCGCAGGACTGATGTGTGGGTCCAGACCGGATGAGGACGCTGTGACCGCGTCGGCCGGAATCGGCGCCATCGCGGTAAACACTAACGGTGCTTTCTCGTCGTTGAACGCCTTGATCAGCTTCACTTCATCGAGCTCGCCCTTCGCGTCTTTGAATTGTTCCAAGGGGATTGATGAATCATACGGAATCTCATTATCCAGGCAATAATGGACGATGCGAAGATTGATGCCATCGAAATCCACGACTTCGTTATTTTTGTCATCCATTTTGGTCGTGCCGCGAAGGAGCTTCGCGCTAGTCGGTCCTAGATTCGAGCCGCTGCTGGCCGTCGCATCATATCCGCTGCCGGCGGACGAGGGTCGCGGATGGAAGTATTCAGGCTTGGAGAACTGTTGGCCAATGAGTTGGGAACCCACAACCTTGCCATTTACTGTGATCAGACTGCCATTCGCTTGCTTGGGGAAAATGATTTGCGAAACACCCGTCATGATCGCGGGATACAGCAGTCCAGTTAACACCGTGAAAGCCACCGTTAAACGAAATCCGGGCCCAAGTTCTTTAAGCATAAGTTCCTCTCAAGGGCGGTGATACACGCCTTTACAGTCACGCTAACCCGAGCGCGACAATGATTCTGTCGATCAGCCAAATCCCCGGGAATGGAACGATGATTCCTCCGAGTCCATAGATTAGAAGATTCCGGCTCAGCATCTGGCCGGCACTAACAGGCTTGTACTGAACGCCGCGCAGCGCTAGCGGAACGAGCGCAATAATGATCAGGGCGTTGAAGATCACGGCCGAGAGCACCGCACTCTGCGGAGAATGCAACCTCATGATGTTCAGAATCCCCAATTCTGGATACATGGACATGAACATCGCCGGAATGATGGCGAAATATTTCGCGACGTCATTTGCAATGGAAAAGGTTGTAAGGGCGCCGCGAGTAATGAGCAACTGTTTGCCGATAGCAACGATCTCGATCAGTTTTGTCGGATTGCTGTCGAGATCCACCATGTTGCCGGCCTCTTTCGCCGCCATAGTTCCGGTATTCATTGCCACGCCGACATCGGCTTGAGCCAGAGCCGGCGCGTCATTCGTTCCATCTCCCGTCATTGCGACGAGGCGGCCTTCCGTCTGCTCTTTCTTGATGTACTCGAGCTTGTCTTTCGGTGTGGCTTGGGCGAGAAAGTCATCGACGCCGGCTTCCGATGCAATTGCTGCAGCGGTCAAAGGATTGTCACCGGTAATCATAACCGAACGAATCCCCATCGCCCGCAACGAGGCAAGCCGTTCCCTCATGCCGCCCTTGACGATGTCCTTCAAATGCACCAGGCCGAGTACCCTGGAACCTTCGGCAACCGCCAATGGAGTACCACCGCTTCTGGAGATCTGCTCGGCCCGTTCTTTAAGTGCCGGCGTCACTTTACCGCCGTGTTCCTGAACAAAGCCGATGATGGCATCGGTGGCGCCCTTCCGCAGCTTTCGTCCGTTCATATCTACGCCGCTCATCCGTGTGTATGCGGAAAACGGGATGAAGCGGGCCTCGTGTTCGCCGACCTCACGGCCTCGCAGCCCGTACTTCTCCTTCGCCAACACCACGATCGAACGTCCTTCGGGAGTTTCATCGGCAAGGCTGGACAATTGTGCAGCGTCGGCGAGCTCGCTTTCAGCCACTCCATCGACCGTGATGAATTCCACTGCTTGCCGATTTCCGAGCGTTATGGTTCCAGTCTTATCCAACAGCAAAGTATTAACATCGCCGGAAGCCTCGACAGCCTTTCCGCTCATGGCCAGCACGTTGTGCTGCATCACGCGATCCATGCCGGCAATACCTATGGCCGAGAGCAAACCGCCAATCGTTGTCGGAATGAGGCAAACGAGTAACGAAACGAGCACCGCCACAGACGGCGCCGTGCCGCTGCCGACAGCTTGAATGGCATATTTCGCGTAGGGCGGTAGTGTCGCAACTGCGAGCAGAAAAATGAGTGTCAGTCCGGCGATCAAGATGTTCAGAGCGATCTCGTTCGGGGTCTTCTGGCGGACCGCTCCTTCGACAAGAGCAATCATCCGATCGAGAAACGTTTCACCGGGATTCGAGGTGATCTTAATTTTAATATGGTCCGAAAGGACTTTCGTGCCGCCCGTCACTGCACTCCGGTCGCCGCCGGATTCACGAATCACAGGAGCACTCTCTCCTGTGATAACGGATTCATCGACACTGGCGATGCCTTCGATAACTTCGCCGTCTCCGGGAATGAGATAGCCCGCTTCGACGAACACGATATCACCCGCGCGGAGTCGGGATGCCGCCACCATTTCAAACTTGCCATTGGGCAGAATTTTATGCGCCATCGTATCTGTCTTCGTTTTGCGCAGGTTGTCTGCCTGAGCCTTGCCGCGCGCTTCTGCCATGGCTTCGGCAAAGTTCGCGAACAGCACTGTAAACCAGAGCCAGAGTGCGATCTGGATGCCGAACAAGAGCCCACCTGCGCCAGTGACGGAGTCTTTGATCACGAACAAAGTCGTGAGCGCTGCCCCTACTTCGACAACGAACATGACGGGATTTTTAGCAACTATCCTGGGGTTGAGCTTGACGAAAGATTCCTTCGTTGCTCGCCGCAGAATCTCAGGATCAAAGAGGGGCCGCGCGCGAACTCCTTTCGAAATGAGCTGCGTGCCTTCGCCTTTAATTTCGGCCTTGCGTTGTTGTGGAGGAGCTGTAAGTGTTGACATCTCAAAACACCTTCCCGCTGAGCATTTGGAAATGCTCAACTATGGGACCCAGCGAAAGCGCAGGAAAATACGTCAGGGCGCCGACAATCACGATCGTTCCGATGAGTAGAATCACGAACAACGAGCCGTGGGTGGGCAACGTGCCGCTCGTTACCGGAATCAGTTTCTTCCCAGCTAAACTGCCAGCTATTGCAAGCGCAGGAATGATGAAAAGAAATCTCGCAATGAGCATGTCGATGCCAAGCGTCAAGTTGTACCAGGGCGTATTCGCACTGATTCCCGCAAAGGCGCTTCCGTTGTTGCCGGCGCCGCTGGTGTATGCGTAGAGAATTTCTGAGAAGCCATGCGGTCCGTTGTTGTTAATATTTCCAGTGGCCGGCCCGTAGGAGCCATTCCAGTAGCCCCCTTTTTCGAATGACGCGACAGAACTGACAGCAGTGAATCCAAGGATGCACATCGAAGTGGCGAGTATGGCGATGATTGCCATCTTTACTTCCTTTTGTTCGATCTTTTTGCCCACGTATTCGGGTGTGCGACCAACCATCAAGCCGCCGATGAACACTGCGACAATCACATATATCAGCATGCTGTAGAGGCCGGCGCCCACGCCTCCAAAGATGACCTCGTCGGTCTGGATATTGAACAACGGGACAAGGCCTCCAAGTGGTGTAAAGCTATCGTGCATGCCGATGACGGCGCCGCAGCTGGCATCAGTCGTCACAGTCGCAAACAGAGCGGTCATCGCATTGCCAAAACGTACTTCTTTGCCCTCCATATTCCCGCCCGGCTGGGCGAGGTCATATGTCCTCTCCAGACCCAATTTGGCTGTGATTGGATTTCCTCTTTGTTCGGCCCAATAACAGATGAAGGCACCCGCCAGGAACAGCACGCTCATAGTTGCGAATATCGCCCAGCCCTGACGTGTATCCCGCACCATCTTGCCGAATGTATATGTCAGTCCTGCACCCAGACAGAAGATGAGGAGCATCTGCAGAAGATTCGATAAGGGAGAGGGATTTTCGTAAGGATGCGACGAATTCGCGTTGAAAATCCCGCCGCCATTAGTGCCAAGCATCTTAATGGAGAGCTGCGAGGCCAGCGGCCCCTGTTCGATCGTCTGCGAAGTTCCCTCCACAGTTTGGGCCGTAACCGGCGGTTTGAAATTTTGAATGGATCCTTGCCACACAAAGAACAACGCGGCGGCGATGGAAATCGGCAGAAGGATGTACACCGTACATCGCGTTACATCAACCCAGAAGTTTCCTATTGTCTTGGCTGTGTGACGGGCAAAACCTCGGATCATAGCTACTGCCACCGCAATACCAACGGCAGCGGAGACGAAGTTTTGGACTGCGAGCCCGGCCATTTGAACCAGGTAACCGAGGGTCGTATCCGGAGAATAAGACTGCCAGTTCGTATTCGTCATGAAACTGACCGCCGTATTGAATGCGAGGTCTGGAGTCATCGGTGTCGCATTTGCGGGCGCTTGAGGAGTCGAGAAATGCATTGGGTTTAGCGGCAGGAAACCTTGCAACCGCTGCAACGCATAGGGCAACAGAAAGCAGAATGTGCTCAAAGAGATCAGGGACGCGGTGTAACGAACCCAGGTCTGTTCGCCTTCCTCTTGTACTCCGCCCGCCCAATAAATGAGCCGCTCGACCGGACGAAGAATCGGATGAAGGAAAGTCCGCTGCCCTTCAAAAACGCGATACATGAACACGCCCAAAGGTTTTGTAACGGCGAGCACAATCGCGAAAAAGACGAGTATCTGCGCAATACCTAGTACCGTCATCTCACACTCCTCAAAAACGTTCCGGTCGAAGCAACGCGTACAATAGATAAACGAAGAGAAAGACCGCTGTAATTCCGGCTATTGCGTATTCCATTTCATTCTCCTCAGAGCCGCTCGGCGGCTTTGGTGAAGCCCCACATCAGGGCAAAGAAAAGAATCACAACAGCGACGTAGAATAAATCCAACATGATTCACCTCACCTCTTGATGGCTGCGCCCTGACGGGCTTGCATTCGCATCCGCTCATGAGTGCAGCAGCATCACCTGATGCCCTGCTTTCACTAAAGCACTCGCGAGTCTATCTTCGCGCGTTCGCCACAAGCGCTTTTTTGAACCCACAATCACGAGTGATTTCGGTTCAAGCAGACGGCAAAAACCGTCAAACCAGTCTCGTGCATACAACAACTCTGCGCTGCCGGGGAGTTGACTTTCTGTCAGTAAATCCCGCAATCGGCGCTCGGAAAATTCCTTATCGATAGGAGGCCGATCCAATGGGCATGGAAACGGAACGATCTGAATATCTACAAGGGAGACGTGCACGTTAAGATCACTGCACACTCCGGCATGTCGCAAGGCAACTGTTGTCAGTTCCGGTGTCGTGTACGGAACCACAACCCATAAAACGCTTGTTGTGATGTCCGACGGCCTTCGCAGACCTATCTCGTGGATCCGCCGAGCGTCAAAGCTGAGTTCGCACGGTTGCGTCTTACTTTTCATATCTGCGCCCTTCAATGTGACTTCGCTGAGGGGTACAGTGAAAATCGCCCGTACCCTTTCTGCAATTTCCGAACCAATTTTGCTGTTCACGCGTCGCCCTCAGTTCGTATTCCAGCGTAGGAGCGAAGACCTGAAGAAGTCATGGAAAAGGCATGAGGAATTCATGAAGGTCGCTGTTGTTAGAGAGGAACTGACAACACACCATCATCAAGCTTTGTTCGATATGCGACAAATAGGCAAAAATAAAGGAGAGGCCGCCTGCGTGGGCCTCTTTTAGTAATCAAGCGGTGAGAAAGGTAACGTGTGGGATTAACCAAACGTGTGTTGAGGTTGCTCGTTTCTCTGGCTGGAGTGATGATCATCACCTACATCGCCTCTAGCGTAATCCCGGTTAACGCAACAACAGCCGGATTCGCATATTTGTTGTTCGTGCTCGTCATAGCGAGTACGTGGGGATTTTTCGAAGCGTCACTTTCCTCAATCGCCTCCACACTTGTCTTCAATTTTTTCTTTCTGCCGCCCGTCGGTACGTTTACGATCGCCGACCCGCAGAACTGGGTTGCCCTCTTTTCGTTTCTGGTGACCTCATTGATTGCGAGTCAACTATCGACGAAAGCCAAACGCCGGGCTCTCGATGCTGTGCAGAGACAGCAAGACCTGGAGCGGCTCTACGCATTCGGCAGATCGATATTGCTGATCGGCGACCATGAACCTTTTGCGAAGCAGTTGGCCACTCAATTAGCGGATACTTTTGAGCTCGATGCTGCAGCCCTCTACGAACCACGCGCCGGTGAGATCTACCGTGCAGGGCCTCTCGAATTTGAAGGAATGGATAGCCAACTACGCGAGGCCGTATTGCAAGGCACAACGTTTGCCGATACGGAACGTAAGCGGGTAATAACAGCAGTTCGGCTTGGATCGCATCCGATAGCGAGTCTCGCTTTGCAGGGCGCGCGGATGCCGGACTCCGTGATTCAAAGTGTTGCTAATCTCGTTGCAATCGGTTTGGAGCGATCGAAAGCGCAGGATCTGGCGCGTGAGGTGGAAGTCGCGAGACGTAGCGATCGGCTGCGGACCGCACTTATCGATGCGATCGCGCATGAATTTAAAACTCCACTCACCGCCATCCGGGCCGCAACAACTGGATTGTTGGCCAATCCGGATCAAAAACCCTCAAGCTCAACAGAGATGCTCAAGATTGCCGACGAAGAATCCGCGCATCTGGAGGAGTTGATCGACAACGCTCTCGATATCGCGCAACTGGATAATGATCAAATTGATCTGGACCTGGAAATTTCCGACTTGAATGATGTTATTCGCGAGGTGATTGCCTCAATGAAAACGACGATTGGAGATCGCCAACTGGAATTCATAGCCGATGGAGAAGCGCCACCACTCGCCTTCGATCGAAGATTGATAAAACTCGCGTTCAAGCAGCTTGTCGACAATGCGTTGAAGTACTCGCCTTCAGGAATGCCCATCACTGTTCACTCGTTTCGCAGCAATGGTAGAGTGATTGTTGGAATTACCGACTACGGCAAGGGTATACCCCCTCAAGAGCAGCCTCGGATCTTTGAACGCTTCTATCGAAGCCCGTCGGTGCAGGACCAAATACCGGGCTCGGGTCTCGGCCTGAGTATCGCTCATCGCATTTTGCAGGCTCATGGAGGCGATCTCACTGTCCAGAGTCAACCTGGAGAGACGACATTTAGAATCGCTTTGCCGATCCAAATGAGCGGCTTCGAATCTAAGCCTAGAGTGCACAACGCGACAGCCCAAGTAAACGAGCAGCCATCAAAGGGAGATCGAAGGTGAGTTCTGGTCGAATTCTCGTTGTGGATGATGAACCACAGATCCGCCGCATCATGCGCGAAACGTTAACCACAGCGGGTTACGAAGTGGACGATGCTCGAAATGGCATGGAAGGCCTGGAGAAGGTACGGGACTTTCATCCCGACCTTGTTCTCTTGGACATCAATATGCCGGAGATGGGTGGAGTGGAGGTTTGTAAAACGATCAGGCGCGACTCGAATATAGCGATCATTATGCTCACGGTTCGAAAGTCCGATGCCGATAAGGTGGCTGCACTCGATGCCGGTGCCGACGATTTCATCACAAAGCCTTTCAGCACGCCGGAATTACTCGCCCGCGTCCGCGCGGCACTTCGACGAGTACCCCTGGCTCAGGGCACGAACAAGTTGCAGTTCGGCCAATTGTCTATTGATTTTGGTGCCCGCACAGTCACTCGTGGCACAAAGAGCAGTCATCTCACGCCCAAAGAACTGGATGTGCTTCGTTACCTCACGCAGCATGCGAACGAAGCGGTCTCACATCGCGAATTGCTTCAGTCGATATGGGGTCCCGATTACGGCGATCAAGTCGACTACCTTCGAGTCGTGGTTAAGAATTTGCGAAAGAAGATTGAATCAAGTCCGGAACATCCCCACTTCATAAAGACCGAGCCATGGATCGGTTATCGCTTCGACACCTCGCAAGAGCCTGAGACGATCTGAATCTTCATAAATTCGTCATGAGTTCTCTATGACTTTTTCATCCGGTGCAACAGAGAATGCTTCTGATTGGCCAGTCTTGCCCGTGCTATGGTTGCCGAAGTTGAACTTGTAATACCTCATCGAACTCCAGAATTTACAAAATCGTCATTTGAAATACGCGCAAGCTCTCGTGCCGATCTCCCTGCTTCAACGTATTGGGGACAGCTGACTTTCATCCTTCTTGCGACTGTCCGGCAAAGATTCGTTTGGCTCATTGTGGGGGCTAAACCATAGTCTTAGAATTGGAAATAGGCCATGGACTTAGACTCCCGTCGAGATCCGCAGCGACTGCTCGAACAAATCGAAGAGGAAGAAAGGCGCAAGAAGCGCGGCCGACTCAAGATTTTTCTAGGCTATGCCTCCGGCGTTGGTAAGTCGGCAAAAATGCACGCCGAGGGATTGCGTCGTCGCGAGCGTGGCGAAGACGTTGTTATTGGAGCCACACAACCGCGGTCGTCACCTGAGATTGATCGGCTTGTTGCCAGGCACGAAGTCATTCCGACGCTAAAGATCGCTGGACGCGATGTCATTGATATCGACCACCTCTTACGCCGGCATCCGCAGGTGGTCATCATCGATGGACTCGCCTACACCAATCCTCCCAGCAACCGTTATGCGGAGCGTTGGCAGGAAATCGAAGAACTCCTCAATAACGCGATTTCAGTGACGACGTCCGTTAACCT
>Ga0126369_10001873_pt1 | contig 14801 bp, 19 predicted proteins | sample PanSoiMetaPlot_1_FD_109646 | JGI IMG/M metagenome (GOLD analysis project Ga0126369, IMG submission 109646) | Tropical forest soil microbial communities from Panama - MetaG Plot_1 | ecosystem: Environmental > Terrestrial > Soil > Tropical forest > Bulk soil | place: Panama | collected 2016-02-17 | reverse complement strand
GTAGCTGCCGTTATTGTGGAGCCAATTCAAGGTGAAGGGGGTGACATCCATTTCCGGCCCCAATACCTCCAGGGCCTCCGCTCTCTCGCACGCCAGTATGACGCCCTGTTCATCGTTGATGAAGTACAGACGGGCGTAGGATTGACCGGCAAGATGTGGGCCTACGAACACTTCGGCCTCGAACCGGACCTCCTGTGTTTCGGCAAGAAAACCCAGGTGTGCGGCTGCTGCGCCACCCACAAAATAGACGAAGTACACAAGCACGTCTTCAACGAGAGCGGGCGCATCAATAGCACCTGGGGCGGCAACATCCTCGACATGATCCGCTTCACCATCCTGAGCAAAATCATCGTGAAGGAGAAATGGGTGGAGAACGCCGCCAAGGTCGGTGCCTACCTGTTGGAGAAACTGCATAACGTCAAAGCCCCGATCCGCAATGTGCGAGGCCGGGGCCTGATGATTGCCTTCGACCCGATCAATGACCGGGACGAGGCGCACGCTCGATTGGGCGAAAAGATGTTGTTACTCAAGTGTGGCGATCATGGTATCCGCCTACGCCCGCCACTCACCTTCAGCATGGAAGACGCCGATGCGGTCGCCGGCATCATAGAATCTTCCCTGTGAGGCGGTAATACTCGGAAATACGATCCATCTCCTTCATCAACTGCTGGTGCTGAAGGAAATCCTGCCACTCGACCTTCCACTGGCCCCTCTCGTAATCCCGCCATTTGCCTTGCGGCCCGTGCTTCTTCTTGGATCGCCGCCACAGGGCGTAGTCCTTGATGGCCCGATACCAGTCCGAGTTCTGATCGCCCTGCAACTGGTTTTGGGTCCGGTGCTGACTTAGGTAATAGGCCCGGTCGCTGATGATCTTCTCCTTCTCTTCGGGAGAGATCGGCGGCGCACCTTCAGCCTCGGCCTGTTGGTCAATCTTGTCCGTGAAGTTCCTAACGGACGCAGCATCCGTAATATCCACCTGACTCCTGATGTTCTGCAAGTCGGGATGTTCCTGGTCTTCATCCGGTTCCCCTTCTGGACCGGGATGTAGGGCAGCACTTTTCTGCGGTTGTTCGCCACCACCCTGGTCGGGCATTCCACCAGTGGTCGGCCCGGCTTCACCACCCTGTTCCGGTGGCGTAAACCCAAGACCTTTGGGCGCTCCGGGCGGTTGTGGCTCTTGTGCTGGTCCTTCCGGTCCACCTGCTGGCGGCTCCCCAGGCGTCGGACCTGGAGGCTGTACGCCAGGCGGACCAGTTAAACCCTTTGGTGGACCTGGAGGTTGCGGCTGTTCACCGGGCGGGCCAGCCAAACCCTTCGGACCCGGCTGATCGGGGCCTTGCGGACCCGGCGGCTGGTCGCCTTCCGGTGGCTTTCCCCCAGGACCAGGCAATCCGCCTTGCGGACCCGGTGGTGTTTTTTGATCGGGTTCATCCACTGGCTGTGCCCACGGTATATCCTCGTCATCCGGCCCCGGCGGCTTTGATCCTGGCGGTTTTGATCCCGGCGGCTGCTGTTGGTTGGGTTGGTCTTTGGCGTCCTCATGGCCCATCGCATCAGCGCCATACTTCATATATCCCTGGTACAGCCGCTCGACATTGCCGGCCTGCTGCTGAAGGGGCTGGAGCATCTGCAAGGCTTTATTCAAAGCGCCCAGCCACTCATCCACACCTTTAACCTTCTTGCCTTGGAGCGGCTGCACACTTTTCTGCACCTTCTGCAAGAGGCCGAAGGAGTCCTTCAAACGGTCCTGTACGGGTGGAGTGTAGTTGGTTTTCTTTTTCCACCAGTCCGATATGCCCCGGCCCGCCCACTGGAATATATTCTCCACTAAAAGGCGTCCGTACAAATCTGGATACCGCTCCTCGAAGAAATCCTCCAAGAATCCTTGCGGGTCTTTCGTGTGGGCCAGGCGCGTAGCAACCTCACGCAGCCGCAGGAAGGTGTCGAAATTCGTAACCTCCCCGAAGCCAAATATATCGCGTACTCGTTCGGCATGGGCGTGCCCGCCAGCCGGTTTCTGCTGGCCTTGGTCGCTTCCCGGCGGCGGCTGAGGTCCAGGTGGTGGCTCAGTTCCCGGAGGCGGTTGAGGACCGCCCGGCGGTGCCTCAGTTCCCGGAGGCGGTTGAGGTCCAGGTGGTGGCTGACTTCCCGGAGGCGGTTTGGGTCCGCCCGGTGGTGGCTGACTTCCCGGTGGTGGCTGACTTCCCGGAGGCGGTTTGGGTCCGCCCGGTGGTGGCTGACTTCCCGGAGGCGGTTTGGGTCCGCCGGGGGGTGGTTGTGGACCGGGGCCGGGACGACGCTGTGGACCTGCCGGGCTGGCTTGCGGGAAAGAGCCTGGGTCGGCCCAGCGCCGTTGCACTCGGTCGATATAATCGTTCTGGCCTTTAATTCCGCCAAGCTGTTTGATGGCAGCATCCAAGCCGTCCAAGAACTTCTTGACCACGGGGTTTCTTTGCAATTCTTCTGGGGTGGCCCGGTCCTTGCCAATCCATGCGCCCTGCTGTTTTTGTGTGCCGTGACGGAGTTGGTTTACGATGTCGTTGAGAAAGCCGTAGGCCCGCTCAAAGTCGGCGTCCACGCCGGCCTTGTATTTACCGGGCATTGCTTCCGGGTCACGGTAGCCGACCTTTTCGGCCCCCCAATCCTTGAGCCGGCCCCACATATTCTTGAACCAATCGCCCACCGCTTCGGTCAGGAGTTCAGGGTTCTGCTCGAAGACCAATTGTACCGCATCTACAGGATTGATGTTGCGCTCAGCCATCAGCCGGGCGCAACGGGCCAGGCGGTCGTGATACCCCTGGCCCTGAACGAAATCCTGAAAACTTTCCATTTATTCTCCGACTTTGGGAAGATTATCTATTTGGTATTCTTCCATCCTCAATATCTCGAACGGAAGCTCCGGCAACACCAGCCTCGTGGTATATACGAATGCCAGGGTGTTATTTTCCTTCCCGTCCCAGGTTTTGAGCCTGTCCACCGGAATGATAAAAGAAATCTGGGTGATGGGCACCGGGAAGCCCCGGAACACCAATACCCGGATCGCCTGGGAGAAGCCCACCAGACGGTTTTTGTGATAGACCGGACCACCAGAATCCCCAGGAACCATGTGCATGGAGGTTCGGTAGCCTTTGCAACTACAGCCCTCGATCTTCCCGCCCAGGGAAGTAATCTTCCCATAATCCAGGCGAGGTTCAGGACCAAGACCGCAGCCGACATGAAAAACGTCGGAGCCTATATACAAGCTGTCCCGGAAGCCATAGTCGGCTACCGGCAACGGATGTGTCGTGGTAAAAAGTAAAATGGCCAGGTCTATGTCGTCATTCTTGACGTAGACCCGGCACCAATGGTCCTCGAATTGTACAAAGGTGGACCAGTCCTCGTAGTTCGGGATACGAACTTTGTATCTCGAAAATGGGTGAATAACATGGGCGCAAGTGATGACGACGTTTCGGTATTCCTTGTCGCCTATTTTCTCGCTACGAACAATAACTCCGGTGCCTCCACTGCCCTCATTTTCCACACGCACGGTCGGATACAAACACTTCTGATGCAACTCCTTGTCCGGCTCATCGGCCTTGGTTGAAATCCCCAAAACCATAGTGAACAATAAAGATGTGGTGAATAAGCACGCTAGTAAGAACGGTTTCATAATTCTATTTAGGAATGATGAAGACGATTTGGAATAAATAAAACTGCCAAGGATTCGGGTAAATACAAGGAGGCCCCCATGTCCATGCTCGAAGACGCCAAGAAGCAGCTTGATGCCGCAGCGAAATATGCGGAAATTGACCCCGAAAGTTGGGAGCGGCTGCAATATCCGCAGAAGACGCTTTACTGCTCCATCCCGATGCGGCACGACGACGGCACCCTGAAGTTATACAAGGCGTACCGTTGCCAGTACGACACGACCCGTGGGCCGGCGAAGGGAGGGGTTCGCTACCACCCGGCGGTGGATCGGGACCACTGCGAGGCGCTGGCCTTTTGGATGACTTTCAAGTGTGCCGCCCTGAATATTCCGTTCGGCGGCTCCAAGGGCGGCATCAATGTGGACCCCAAGCGTCTCTCGCACCGGGAGTTGGAGCGGTTGAGCAAGGCATATATTGCCGCCGTGGCGGATTTTATCGGACCCAATATTGACATCCCGGCCCCGGACATGGGCACGGACGAGCGGGTGATGGGCTGGATGTACAGCGAATATCGCAAGATCAAGGGCGGGCATCCCCTGGACGTGGTAACGGGGAAGCCGGTGGCCCTGGGCGGGATCGAAGGCAGGAACTCTGCGACGGGTTACGGCGGCTACTATGTACTTGAAGCGTTGATGGACCATTATCTGGACAAGGTGAACCTGCCGGTGAAGGAGATGATCCGCATAGCCATCCAGGGTTTCGGGAAGGTAGGCTACTGGTTTGCCGAGAAGTGCTATAAGAACGGGCTGAAGGTGGTGGCGGTGAGCAACGAGAACGGCGGCGTATACAGCGAGGACGGCTTGAATCCGGTGGCGCTGCGTAAGCACCTGGACGAGTCGGGCGATTTGGGGGGCCAGGGGACCAAGATCAGCAACAAGGAATTACTGCTGCTGGACGTTGATATATTGGCCCCGGCAGCTATTGAGAACGTGATTACGGCTGAGAATGCCGACGATATTCGGGCCAGGATGATTTTTGAATTGGCGAACGGGCCGACCACCAACGAGGCCGACGCCATTTTGAATGAGAAAAATATAGTAGTCATCCCGGATATATTGGCAAACGCCGGTGGCGTGGTTGTCTCATATTTCGAGTGGTTGCAGAACCGCACTGCCGAGTTGAAGACTCTGGACGACGTGAACAACCGCCTGAAGAAGATGATGCAGTACGCGACGGAACGGACGATGGTACGACGGCTTCAATATCAAATACCCGTGCGGACGGCCTGCTATGTCCTGGCCCTCAAGCGCATCAGCGAAGCCAACGAATGCCTGGGGAACCGCAACTTCTTCAAAAGTTAATGCGGCGGGTACTGGCCGGTGGGGTGGACTTCAGCAAATTGGAACGGACTCGGCGGTGGTTGCGGGCTTTCTATCTGGTTGATGTTCACGGTAACATTGATGATGCGGCTGCCGGAGGGAGCGTCAATCTGAATGCACACCAGGGCATTGGCTGAATCAAAGCTGATGATGCGCCACTCATTCAAAGGCAAGGGGGCCAAGAGTGCGTAGGCCCCGCTGTAGGGGCCGACCAGGGAAAGCAGGTTGGCTTGAGTCAGGGTTTCGTACACGGAACATGCGGTTTTTCTCACAGTTTGTAGCATACGGTATTTAGCGAGCGAGGGTTAATATGTCAGAAAATAGCTACTGGTTTGTTGACCAGGACCGCCCTATTGAGGAGCAGACGATGGCGGCGATGTGCGAGAAGTGCCACGACGAGGACCACCCGGACCTCGGCTGGTTCTGGCCGGGGGCCTCGAAAGGCTACGGCCCATATGATATAATCTGCTTGTTCTGTAAGAAAGTGATTCACCAAGGGAAGAAAGAATAACCATGCGCATTCGGCCCCCCTTCAAAATTCACGGCGGCAAGTATTACCTGGCCCCGTGGATCATTTCCAATTTTCCGCCGAACTACACCGAAATGAACTACCTGGAGCCGTACTGCGGAGCGGCCAGCGTCCTGTTGAACAAGAAACCCCCGACCTCGCCGGAGTTCGAGGAAACCATCAACGACCTGGACGAAGGCGTGACCCTGATCTTCAAGATGCTGCGGGACAACTCCCAGGAATTCATCGACTACCTCAAGAAGATCAAATACTGCAAGGAAGTCTTCCGTGGCGCACTCATGGCCAAGGACGAGCGGCAAATTACCTACTTCCACCAGGCCATAGACTCCTTCATCCTGCGGCGGATGTCCCGTGACGGCCTGATGAAAGCGTTCGCCTGGTCCGAACGGCTCCGTGGCGGGCAGCCCGGCGACCTGAACGCCTGGGAAACGGCTTTGAATGACGTGTTGCCCTTGGTATCCGCACGAATCAAGTCGGTCTACATTCTCAACCGTCCGGCCCTGGAAGTGATCGACAAGTGGAACCACCCCAATACCCTGATCTACTGCGATCCAACCTATCTGCATGAGACGCGAGTGAGTCCCGATTCCTACGAGTTGGAAATGTCCGAAAGCGATCACATCGACCTCGCCCGTGCCCTCAACCGCTTCCAGGGCAAGGCCATGATAAGTGGCTACTATTCCACGTTGTATTACCGGCTCTATAAAGGGTGGAAATGCGTCAGGAAGAAAATACCCAACCACTCCTCCCAGGCAAAAGTAAAGAAGATTAAGACCGAGTGCATCTGGAAGAATTTTTAGTATTGCGGACCCCAGGACGGGTTCCAACGATATTTGGAATCAAACTGCTTCGAGAGCCTGGCAAGTTCCTGGTCAAGAAGGGTGATGCGCTCTTTCATCCATTCGATTTCTTCCGGCGACAAAGGTGCGTCACGCACACGCGAACCGTACTGCCAACGTAATTTTTGGCCTTCGACTTTGCTCGCATAGTCCCGCCGAAGGGCTTTGAGTTCTTCGATCCGGTCGAGCATGTCCCGATCTTCTACAAACCGAGTAAACGTGCGCATGTGTTATATAGTTAGATATTGAACAATCCAAGGCGATGCCGCAAGACCTCGGTAGACTGGCCGGTAACGTCGGCAAACGCCATAATGGATCGGGTCAGGTCGGCGCGCCATTTGTCGAGTTTGGCAGCCTCGTCCCGGTAGTATTTGTCGCCCTCTTTGTAGCTGTGTTGATCCTTGATGAGCTTGCTCATCCCCCGGAGGCCCACGAGAATATTCTTGTAGAACTCCAGATTGTACCCGGCTACACCGTCCCAGGCGTCGGAGAAATTCTGGCCGCTGCGGCTGCGCATCATGCCAATAAGTCTTGACGCCTTGTACAAGCCACGGATCATCTTTTCCATGTCGCCCGTCTGGGTGATCGTGTGGATGTCGTCCAACACATCAAAGACGAACGAACCGATGCCCTCCACTTCCTCCCCGGCCATGTAGTGCATCATCTCGTCACTGTCCATGATGCGCCCGATTCGCCTGCTCATTTCCTCCGGTACATCGGCAATATTTTGGAAGATGTCGTTGAGTTTGTCCTCAACCCCGGTCGCCTCCTTCTCGGCAGCCGGCCTGGTGGCCAGGAAGCCGCCGCCCATGCTGCGGTAGCCATCGAACGTGGAACGAATCTGGAAGCGGGCGACCTCACGCACGATCCTGGGGTTGAAGACTTTGATAAAACCACCCTTGCTTAGCGGGCAGTGTTCGGCCACGATGTCGATGTCCGCCCCACGCATGACCTTTCCGTAGCGCTGATAATACTTGTCCGTGTACATGGTGTCCCGCCGGGTGCCTTTCGCGTACACGTCGGGCAGGTCGCCGTAAATCGTCTTGGCGAGTTTGGCCCGCCACATATCGTCCCTTTCCTGGTCCGATAAATCGGGCTGTTTCGCCCCCGGTTTGGCAAAGGGGTCCGGGCCGTGGAACATCTGATGTGCGATCTTTTCCCAATTCGGGGCACCCCCAGGTGATATTTCCTTGCCTTGATACATCACAGGCTTCATATCCGGCAACCCTCGCACGGCTGCCTGTCGCATAAAGTTTGCGTCAAAGTTCAACCACTGCCAGGGGTTGGTCATGTGTGTTCCATCCAAGCAGCGAATGGCGGCGTTTTTGTCGATCACTTGCAGCACAGCCAGGTGACGAGGCCGTGGGGTGTCATCATCGTTCCAGCCGGCCAGGCCGTTGGTCAGGAACTCTTCAACCGTCATGCAGTCGATTATGGAACCTTGTTTCGGGCTGTGAATGGGATGGTGCGGCCCGTCCAGAAGGGTGAGCATGTGCCAGTTGCTATTCCTGAAGGGCAGGACAATGCGCAGCGCCGCTTGTTCGCTACCCATCAACTGCCCGCCCACGATCTCAGCCTCGTACAGAAAGTCCCTGAAGTTCATGCGGAACATGAAGGTATATAGCACATTTACCCCAATGCTGCTTATATAGGACATGAAAACCTTCCGCCAGTGGTTGCAGGAGATGGTGGGTCCGGTTATTGACGACCCCAACAACGCCAACATGGCGTTCGGCATAAAGGGCGTCAACAGCAAGTACCACGCACGGGAAGCCCCGAACGGCCCCAGCACCTTCGACCCCGATGAACTGTTCCTCGGCGTCCCAGACGAAGAGGAGGACGGGGATGAGGAGGACGAGGAGAAGGGGGATGAGCAAGAAATACCCGCCGAGAAAAGGAAGGTAGTACCCTAAATACGGTGTTATGGAGGAGAATTATGGCACAGATAAATAACAGCCAACCCGGTCCAGTTTTTACGTTCACGGTCAACCTGGAGACTCAGCAGTATTCTTCATGGTCGCACCCGAACAACCGCCTGCAAACCCCCATCGGCAATTCAGGCGGCACTTATGTGGAAGTCGATGACCAGAAATTCCACCGGACGATCTGGCTTCCGGGCGCGATGCCGGGCCAGAGTTTTACCCGGATGGAACCGCACGGCGGTCAGGGCACCCAGGTCAACGTCAACGGCACCCAGGTCAACGTACCAGGGACCAGTTTGCGTGACGGTTATTACCGCCACGGCGACACGATTGTTGCCTACGGTCAGCAAGGTGTTTACCTCAAGAACCTTTATGTGTCCAATCCGCCCAACCCGGTTAAGGACACCCTGATTCTGGTGTCCGTGCAGTAAGGAGAGCCATGACTTCGTTCCAGAGGCTTCTGGAAAATATGCGGAACTTCCGAGAGGAAGAAAATAAAGCCTCTGAATCGAAGGCGATGGACGCGATCCGTACAGGCATCAACGTGCGGGAAGACTTCTGGGACGACTTCCTTCTCGTCATCAACAACGGGGCAGGCATGTCCGAATTATTGGGCGTGCCCGTGACCGTTATATCAGGCTGGCACAGCAAGGTGCGGACGGCCTATGACAAAGTGAAACAAGCGGACGCCGTGCCTGACCCGAAGAAGCGTGGCAAGCTCATTCACACTTCGGAGGAAGACCCCTTCGGGGGCGGCAGCACGCCCGAACCGCCGGAGGACCGTGACCAACTATGATAACGCTCAACCAATGGCGCAGAAAACTACACGAGCAAACACCGCCTCCCAGCCCCATGAAGCCAGAGGGCGACCCGATGGACGCCCCCAAGGCGCAGCCGGCCACTCCTCCACCGACCACGGCCAAGCCGCAGCGTGCGCCACGACCTCCACGCCCCGAAGCACCGGATGATGAGGAAACCAACTCCGACTTCTCCCGCCTCAAGTTCCTCTTCGACAAGGTGCGCATCGCCCCGAAAACCGGGATGGTGACGGCCATGCAGCCTAAAGCAAACCGCCTGCGTGGGGAACTCACCACCGATTACGAACACGAGATGGCCGGGGAAGTGGAGAGACTGAAGGACGAGTTCGCTACCGCCAGAGGCCATGCCAACTTCAAATCTGATATTTCAGCCGGCACTGCCAAAAAGTTTGCCATCCAGATGATGGGCACGATCCTCAAACTCATCATGCCGGATGCCGACATGAGCGGCAGCGCCAGAACCACGGACGCCAGAATGCTGGGACGTGCAATGGGCCAGGAGGGCGAGGGCGATTGGGGGCAACTGAAAAAGATCGTGGGCAAGAGCCGCATCCCATTACCGCCACGCATGGTCAGTAACCTGCGGAACACGGTGATAGCTCTCAAGAACAAGTATGCACAGGACTATCATATAGACGACTGGCGTGAGGACATGCCACAAGTCAAAGAGTTTGCGCTGGACATGCTCGCCGCAGTGCTGAAGGCTGTGTTCCCGGCGGAACAGGCATCGGGAGGCGGAAAGACCACCAACGTGAACAAGGTCGCCAGCTACCTTGACAAGATGCGTGGCCAGCCACGACCGCCGGAACAAACAATGGAACCGCCAGCAAACTTGGAGGCATAATGAGAAAATTCGGACAGTGGATGAAGGAAACCAAGCTGAATGAACAGCCGCAGGAGGGCCAACCCGGAGGAACGATCCAGGCAACTGGAGCGCCGTCGCGCCTCCAGAACATTGATGACCCTCGAATGCGAGCGGCGATCAAGAAACAGCACGCTGTCGGCGGGGATGCCTCACAGAATCGCAACATCCTTTCGCAAGCAATACAAGGTCTGCATTATAACAGCAAGAAGGAGTTGCGAGACGATCTGATGTGGGTGTTTAACCACGCCAAATGGAAGGCCCTCCCTGACGAGCCAGGGCAAGAGGCAGGACAGATACCGCCCGCCGGCATCGCACCAGGGACGCCACCGGCTGACCCAGGCAATTTCGGCAGGGGATAAAGTAAATGAGCATCGACCCACGCAACAAAAAAGTGGTCCGGGGCACGGCCCGAAGGAGTGACATCCAGCAGGAACGGCTGCGGGAGGCTCTGTCCAAGAAACCCTCCCGGAGCGGTCTGCCCGTCTACGAATTGAACAAGATCATCGCGCCCCCGCCAGCCCCGCCGCCGACGCCGCAGCACGAAATACGGAACGGCAGACAGAAGCGTTTTTCCGCCCGGCCCGACCTCGCGCAGTCGCCTTTTCTGGCCGCACAACGCCTTGAAGAAATAGTAGCCAACAACATCGAACGACAGGTACACGAGTGGCTAGGACGCGACGGGGAGTGGTACTTGGGTTTCGGCGGCGTGGGGGATGCCCTACTACTCCTGGCAGCTTGCTACAACAACCCGAACGCCAAAGCGGTCTTCTTTCACAACGAGTCCCACTTCACTAAGCAGTGGTTTGATCTTTTCAAGGTGAAGTCCTTCCTCCACCAAAATATCATGGGGCAGAAGGCGGCGAATTACGTCTTTAACATGATGAAGGCGTTTAACAATATGCAGGTGTCGGCACACCTGGCGGACGGTTTGGACTACGGCGACTGGATCGCCAACCCCTTAAAATACAAACAAAGACTCATCACCAAGGTAGATTGGGTTGACCGGCTGGGCAGGTGCAATTTCAACCGGCCCACGGTGGTCATTGGCCCTACCGGGTCAAGCCGGCACGATTACAACCGCCAACGGTTCCTCGATCCCAAAGAATACAATGAACTGATGCAAGTGTACCTGAACAGGGATTACCTCGTTCTCGTGACCGGCTCCGCATTCGATTACGATGTCTACAAGATTCCCAACAACTCCAACTGCCGTTGGTTGACCGCCGAAGGCGTGATCGACCACACCGGCAGACGTACTACCCACACCCTCAAAGACATGCTGGCGCTTATCAACGGCGCTTCGGAAGTCATTTCCACCGACACCTGGCTCAAAACCTATTCACTCCTGGTGGGTATACCGACCAAGGTGATTCAGACCCGCTGGCGGGGAGCCTACCGGATGATCGGCAGCGATGCTACGGACGGCATATTCCTGAACAACGACATCTGGCCAGCCATTCGCAACGTGCGTATTGAAGACTTGTTGACAGAATTAGGGACTAGCACTCGGTAATCGTCGTCAGGGTTCGCAATTGGGGCGTTACCCCCTCACTCACGGGAAGTGTCGGATTTATCGCACCAAAATACAAGACCTTGCCGGCCAAAGGATAAGGGTCAGTCCCAATGGCAAAGAACGTCTCCGTCTCCAACCCGCCGGTCGCCGCCGGGAACTGAATAGCGTTGACCGGGGAAACCACGTTGCCACTTACCGCCCAATGGCCGGTATCGCGCGTCATCGGCATCCGATTGTAGCCCGGATAGGCAGCCTCGTTGGTCGTCTGGTTGCCCGAAAGGGTGGGGCTGGCGGTGTGCAAACTCACATAATAAATGGTTATCGGGGCGGCAGAATTGTCAGCAATCCCCTTGATGGGGGTACTGTTAAAGATGAGCTTCAATAAATCACTGCCAAACTCGGAACTCTTACCGCTCACTTGCCCTCCTTCAGCCATGCCCCCACCGGCCTGAGTACCGCCGACCCCTCCACGATCTTCTTCTCATGGGGATCGGCCTTCACACAACCACCCTGCGGCACCAAGGCTCCGGCCCCGTCTATCACTCGCTTGCCATCGGAGGAACAGGAAAACTTCGTCCTGACCGCCGCCGTGGCCGAATGCAAGCTGCCCTGGTCCTTCACGAAATGAAAGATAAAGTCCCGAATCACTTCCGATATTGTCTTGTAGTTGGCCGAACACTTAGCCTGGAGCCTGGCGTGCAGCGAGGGCCGCAGCCGCACCACAATTTCCTTGGTTGCATATTCTTTGTCCATACATTTATGTAGCAATGTCCATACATTTCTTCGGAAAAAATGAGGTCAGCGGGATAACTACCCTATCACTCTTTTTGAAGGAGAATTGTTATGGCCAATATGAGCGACTATTTGGAAAACAAGTTGATCGACCACTTGTTCCGTGCGATTTCGTTCGGCAACCCGACCACATTGTATGTTGCCCTGTCGTCCTCAGCGGCGCTGGGTGATACGGCCACCGGCGCAACCATGAGCGAGATCACCGGCGGTGCCTACGCCCGCCAATCGGTGGTTTGCTCGACGGGCAACTGGTACTCCACCACCGGCACCACATCAGGCGCAAGCTCAGGCTCCAACGGCACGACCAGCAACGTCGCCGCCATCACCTTCCCCACCGCCACGGCGGATTGGGGCACGGTGCAGGCAGTCGTCATTACCGACTCGGCCACGACGGGAGCAGGCAACGCTCTGTTCTGGGGCAACCTGACAAGCTCCAAGGTGGTCAGCAACGGCGATACCTTCCAGTTCGCTATCGGTTCGCTGTCGGTGCAAATCGACAACTAAGCTGGGCAGTAAGGGCGTCCTTGATATTATCGAATACGGTATCCCAATCGGGACTGTAATTGGGCTGCCGGAACAACCGCATAGACGGATACCACACGGTATCCGTCTTTTCGGTTAGCCACCGGGGATCGGGATAGAACCCCAGGGCCACCCAGGTCGGCAAACCCATGCCGGCGGCGATATGACCCACCGCCGTGTCCACCGTTATCACCAAATCCAGCTTCTTCATGAACGCCGCCGTATCGTCAAAGTCCTTGAAATCGGCCACATAGTCCTCCAGTTTCACCCCATCCCCGCCGTCGCGCAGGTTGACCTGGCCCACGGTCTGCCATATCCGCATCAGTTTATCCTTCTGCAAACTGTACAGTTTGACGCCGGGCAGTTGCAGGCTCGCAAAGCGGTAAAGATGGCAGGACCGGGTGAAATCATGGGCATGAATATCATTGCCAGCCCAACAAATACCAATGTTAAAAGTGCTTTCGTCCACCGGATGCGGGGAGTCGCCGGAAGGAACAACGTAATGTTCCACGGTCTTGATGCCGAAGTAGCGGGGCAAATCCATGACGGAGCAGGTGTAGTCATAGGTGCCGTCCAATACGTTGGCGTCGTCGCTGCCGAACAAGATATACTCATCAATTCCGGGGCATTGATGGAGAAGTCGAAGCACGCTGCCCAAACAGGCCAGGGTGACGTGGGCACCCAGGGCTTGCACGTCCTTGGCATAGCGGACATGCTGAATCATGTCGCCGGCCCCCTGTTCGCAGAATAAAAGGATGCGCTTGCCCGCCAGGTTCGCCCTGCCGTCCCACATCGGGGCGCTGGGAAGGAGGCGGGTGTATTGCTGCACCTTGGGCATCTTGAACCGCCACTCCCCCTCCGACCAACTTTCCTGATACCGGCCCATTGCCAATAGGCAACAGGACAGGTAGTAGTGGCCGCTGGGATTGGCCGGCTGGATCGCAATAGCCTTGTGATATTCGGTCAAGGCTTCCTCGAACTGCCCCAGACCGCCCAGGACGGTGGCCCGGTTGAGCCGAATCCTGAAGTCGTCCGGGTTCTTTTGAGCGGCAATGTCGAAGAAGGGCAGGGCCGAAGCGTAGTCTCCCTTGCGGCACAAGTTGAGGCCCGCTTGATAATAAGCTTCCCAGGGGTCCGGGTTCACCTGGACGGCCATCTTGCAATAAGCCAGGCTGCGGTCGTGGTCGAACAAAAACTCGGAATAATAGTTGGCGGCGGCGAGCAAGGAATCCATGACGTTCTTGTTGATCGTATCGTGGACCGCCTGCTTTTCCGCCGGGTTCTTTTTGAAGGCGACCTTCCCCTGGGAAGCGTCGGTCAACTGCGACATTTGGAACTTGGCCACGTCCAGGTCCAGGGCGACCCCCTGCGGCCAGCACAGCATGTTGATCGAGGCGATGGGACCGAATTCGTTGCGGGGGTTATTGAGGTAATTCTTGGTACTGTATAACGGCGGTGCGTGAAAATAGATGTCGTAATTCGCTCCCTTGGCCAGCTTGACCAACAGGCTCATGTTCTCGCCCCGGTCGCACTCCATGTAGATGATCGGGCGGTCCCGTTTGATAAGCTCCCTGGCCCCTATTAGAACGTCCGGTTCCATCCCTTCTACGTCGATCTTGATGAAATCCACCCTGAAAGGCGTCTCGTCTAGCTTCACGAGCTTCACCGAACATTTGCGCTGTACCTCCGGGTATTCCTTGGTCAGTTCCAGGCCCCCGAAGTTACTCGGTTTGGCAAAGTCAAGTTCCGGTACGTCGATCCGACCGTTCTCCTTGCCCACGGCATTCTGGAGGCAGATCACGTTGGTGAGGTTGTTCAGGACGACGTTAGCGCACAGGGCATAATAACACATCCGCTGGGGTTCGTAGGCGAAAACCATGCCCTGGGGACCGACCATTCGCGCCAGCGGGACGGTCAGAGCGCCAATATTGGCCCCGATGTCGAAGACCTTCATGCCCGGTTTGACAAGGGCCTCGAAGAGATCGACTTCCCCCTG
>Ga0126369_10001872_pt1 | contig 14802 bp, 15 predicted proteins | sample PanSoiMetaPlot_1_FD_109646 | JGI IMG/M metagenome (GOLD analysis project Ga0126369, IMG submission 109646) | Tropical forest soil microbial communities from Panama - MetaG Plot_1 | ecosystem: Environmental > Terrestrial > Soil > Tropical forest > Bulk soil | place: Panama | collected 2016-02-17 | reverse complement strand
TGCGTCAGCTCGGCCTCCATGATGGCGATCTCGTCCTCGAGCTTCCGCGGGTAGTGCGTGCGGATCTGGGAGCCGAAGCGGTCCTTGAGCGGCGTGATGATGCGGCCGCGATTGGTGTAGTCCTCGGGGTTGGCGCTGGCGACCACGTAGACGTCGATCGGCAGCCGCACCTTGTAGCCGCGAATCTGCACGTCGCGCTCTTCCATGATGTTGAGCAGGCCGACCTGGATGCGCTCGGCGAGGTCGGGCAGCTCGTTGATCGCGAAGATGCCGCGATTGGTCCGCGGCACGAGCCCGTAGTGGATGGTCAGCTCGTCGGCCAGATAGCGGCCCTCGGCCACCTTGATGGGATCGACCTCGCCGATGAGGTCGGCGATCGTGATGTCGGGCGTCGCGAGCTTCTCGCCGTAGCGACGGTCACGCGGGATCCAGGCGATCTCGGCCTTGTCGCCGCGCTCGGCCATGGCCTGGCGGCAGGCCTGGCAGATCGGGGCGAACGGATTGTCGTTGATCTCGCAGCCGGCCATCGCCGGCATCTCCGCGTCGAGCAGCTCGGTCAAGAGACGCGCCATCCGCGTCTTGGCCTGGCCGCGCTCGCCGAGGAAGACGATGTCCTGGCCGGAGAGGATCGCGTTCTCGATCTGCGGCAGGACGCTCTCCTCGTAGCCGACGATGCCCGGAAACAGCCCGGCGCCTTGCTTGAGCCGCGTGATCAGATTGTCGCGCAGCTCCTGTTTCACCGTCTTCGGCTGATACCCGCTCGCTCGCAGCTCGCCGATCGTTCGCGATTTGTTCATAGCGGCCACTATGTGGCAGCCGCTAGTCGCTGTCAATCAGACGCGATGCCCGACGTGATCGTCACCACGGCAACGGAACGGCGCCGGAGCGCCTCGCCGACTTCGGACCGCTGACGCCGATCCGCGTGCCGGCGGTCGTGGATCACCGCCATCTCAGACCGCCGGCGTTCGATGCGCCGACGATCGAGAACGACCTGAGCATTGGGATCGTCCGCGAACCGCTCGAGCAAGTAGTCGTAGAGCACCGGATGCCGCACCGATACGATGAACAGGTACCGCGCCATCTTCTCCTCATACCCAGCCTAGCGCGGCGGCATCCGGTCGGTCTCCCAGTAGTGCCAGACGTGTACGATGCCCGTCCGCCCGAGCTGGCTCAGCGTGCAGCCGTACTCCTCGACGTGCTGATCGGATGGCGCGGGTGACCTGCCGGAATAGGTCCCCGTGGCCAGCCACCTGGTGAACACCTGGTCGCCGCTGGCGATCATGACGTCGACGTCGAAGTGAAGGTCCGGGAAGACGCGGAGGTATTCCTGCATTGCGGCGCGGGCGGCCTTGCGGCCACGAGCCACCGCAGACCGAGCATGGGTCTCTTCCACACAGCTCTCGTCGAGCAGCGCCGCGTAGCGGTCGACGTCGTGAGCATTCCACGCCGCAAAAGCTTCCTGGACGATCCGGAGATTCTCTTGCTGAGACATGGCTGCCTCCGAAGAAGCGACGTCAGACGCCGATCGCCGGACCCGCGCCGATCAGCGTGCGCACGAGGTCGATCTCTCCCGCGTGCGCCATGCCGTGCGAGACGCACGTCTGGCCCAGCGCTCGAATCGCCGGCATCTCGCCCAGCGGCTTCACGGTGACGACCGCGTCGAGCGCCGAGGGATCGGTCTTCGTGATGAAGTCCTCGGTGCTGGCCCAGACCTTCTGCATGTACTCCTTGAACAGGGCGAGGTCCTTGAGACGCAGCGCCTGGGCGTCCGCCGTCGACATGCCGGTGCCCTGGGCTACCGGCGGCAGCCCGAGCTTCTCGGCGTAGCCCCCTTCGGCCCACACGGTCGCCCGGCGATTCTGGAGCACGAAGCGCACGACGTTGTCCTCGGTGCGGGCGTAGTGAAAGAAGACCCACGCGAGCGTATTCGCCTTGGGATGGTTCGCCGGCACCGTGTGCAGCTGAGCCGGGGTCAGGTCGGCGATCGCCTTGTCCAGCATTCCATGCAGGCGCTTCAGCTCGGCGTGAACGAACTCGAGGGCGGTCATCGGTCACTCTCGCTTTCGGTGAGACGAGTCACGTCTTCGGTCGCACGAGCCAGCAGCTCGCACGAGGCCCAGATGGAGGCTAGACGGTGCAAGGGAGGGCGTCAAGGCGCGCGCCACATCGTGCGGATGAGCGCGATCGCAGGAAAGGCACGGCGGCGGCCGAGGCTCGCCGCCGCCGTGTGGATGGTTCAGGGGGTCTGTCCGGGTGTCGTCGGAGCTGTCCCGACTCGTCCCATCCCCGGCTTCACTCCGCTCGGCGGACTGGCCTTACCAGGTGACGGGGTGGACAGCCGCTGGGTCGCGGTCTCGGATCGGTGTCGACTGCCCGGCGCGGTCAACGCCGTGCCTCGACCGGCGCCGGTCGAGAAGCCGCTCGATCCGCCAGCTCCCTGCCCGATGCCATGACCGCTTCCCTGGTCGTTGCCGTGGCCGTTTGCCTGACCGTTTCCTTGGCCGTTTCCGGCCGCGGGTCCCCCGCCGTTACCTCCACCACCCGCGCCTGCGCCACCACCGCCCCCGCCGCCTCCACCCTTCGCCAGCGCAGGACCTGCGACGAGAGCAATCATCGCCAAGCCGACGACGAAACTGCGAAACGTGGCCATGAGCGTTCGGCCTCCTTTGCGAGCGTTGACTCAGCCGCCAGGCTTCGATCACTGCATCCACGATGCCACCTATGGCGGCTACCACGAGAGCAACGCTGACGACACGTTACGTCACCCCGACGATCTTTGCTCACTGTCGGTCCCGCGACACTCGACGTGTAAGAGTTTCACACTCACCGGGCGCGCACCCGACAGCCGCGTTACTCTACGCTCGAGCACGACTATGGGCGACTGGTTTCCGAAGCAGACTCTCGGCTCCTTGCCCGAGCGCGCGGCGGCGCGCTGGGGCCCGCGCGAGGCGCTCTACTTCAAGGGCCGGCGCTCGAGCTTCGCAGAGCAGTCGGCTGCTGTCGATCGGCTGGCGCGAGGACTCATCGGCCTGGGTGTGCGCCCGGGCGAGAAGGTCGCGCTCTGGATGGTGAACCGGCCCGAGTTCATCGAGGCGATGTTCGCGGTGATGAAGATCGGCGCCGTGCTCGTGCCGATGAACACACGGCTGCGCACCGAGGATACCGCGTACATCCTCGGCCAGTCGGACTCCGTGGCGCTCCTGATCGCCGATCGCTCCGGCCCCGTCGACTACCTCGGCATGGTCCGGGAGCTGGCCCCATCGCTTCGCGACGGTACCGTCAGCGAAGGCCGATTCAAGCACCTGCGTCTGGTGGTCTCGGCCGGCGCCGCGCCCCGTGCGGAGACCCTGCACTGGACGGCGGCGCAGGCGGCCGGCGACGCAGTCGATGCCGCGGCGCTCCGCGCCCGCGCGGCGGCCGTCGATCCAGACGACATCGCCTTCTTCATGTACACGTCGGGGACGACCGGCTTTCCCAAGGGCGCGATGCACGGCCACGCGATCGTTCGCAACCTGGTCGACCGGGCGTCTCGCATGGCCATCACGCCGGCGGACACGATCATGATGTACCTGCCGCTGTTCCATCTGTTCGGCTTCTCCGACGGGGCGTTGATGTCGATGGTGACGGGCGCCCGCCAGGTGCTCACCGAGACGTTCGATCCCGACGAGAGCCTGGCGCTCGTGGAGCAGGAGCGCGCGACGATCCTCCACGGCTTCGACACGCACTTCAAGGAACTCATGGAGGCGCACGAGCGTTCTCCCAGGGACGTGTCGAGCGTCCGAACCGGAATTCTCGCCACGGGGATGTCGAGCTCGGTGCCGATCGCCAGGAAGGCGCGCACGGTGCTCGGCCGGTTCCTCTCCGGCTACGGGATGAGCGAGTTCGGCGTGGGCGCCGCGCTCAGCGCGCTCGACTCGACCGAGCAGCAGTGCACCGAGGCGTCCGGCTTTCCGGCGCCCGGGTACGAGATCCGCGTGGTCGATCCGCTGTCCGGGGCCGATCAACCCGCGGGAATGCCCGGCGAGATCCTCGTGCGGAGCTACATGACGATGAGGGGCTACTACGGAAAGCCCGCGGAGACGGCGCAGGCGCTCGACCGCGACGGCTGGCTCCATTCGGGCGACATGGGTGTCATGCGCGAGGACGGGCACCTGCGCTTCATGGGCCGCTACAAGGACATGCTGAAGATCGGCGGCGAGAACGTCGACCCGATGGAGGTCGAGGCGTTCTTGATGAGCCTGGCCGGTATCAACCTGGCCGCCGTCGTGAGCTTCCCCGACGCGCGCCTGTCGGAAGTGGGCGTGGCCTTCGTGCGGCGCGAGCCCGGCCACGCGCTCACCGACACCGAGGTACTGGCGCATTGCAAGGGACGGATCGCGAGCTTCAAGATTCCGCGCCACGTCGTCTTCGTCGACGATTTCCCGATGACCAGCTCGGGCAAGATCCAGAAGGTGAAGCTTCGCGAGGAGGCCCTGAAGCGCCTGCCGCGCGCGTGAGGTATGATGCGCCCCGTCCCGGCCACCCGGCGCGGGATATCCGAATTCCAGAGGAGCTGACCATGCCGAAAATCCTCAGAGGGCTCGCGCTCGTGGTCGTGGGAGTACTCGCGGCGCTCGCGGCGACCGGCGCCGCCCATGCGCAGAAGAAGACGCTCGTCGTCGCGCTGAACCAGGATCCCGACATCCTGGACCCGACCTTGGCTCGCACGTACGTCGGGCGGATCGTCTTCTCGCACATCTGCGAGAAGCTCTACGAGATCGACGAGGGCCTGCGGATCCATCCGCAGCTGGCCGCGGCGCTGCCGGCGATCACCGATGGCGGTCGGACGATCACGATCAAGCTGCGCTCGGGCGTGAAGTTCAACGACGGCACGCCGATGGATGCCGAGGCCGTCAAGTTCTCGCTCGAGCGCCACCGCACGTTGAAGGGCTCCAACCGGGCCAGCGAGCTGGCACCGGTCGAGGCGACCGAGGTGGTCGATCCGCTCACGGTGCGCCTGCGGCTGAAGGCGCCGTTCTCGCCGCTGCTGGCGCAGCTGACGGATCGGGCCGGGATGCCGCTCTCGCCGACGGCGGTCAACAAGCTCGGCGAGAAGTTCGGTACGGCACCGGTCTGCGTCGGCCCCTGGCAGTTCGCCGAGCGCGTCGCCCAGGATCGGATCGTGGTCGAAAAGTCCTCGCATTACTTCGACCCGGGCCAAGCGAAGTTCGACAAGATCATCTTTCGGATCATCCCCGACGACAACGTGCGCCTGGCGAATCTGAAATCCGGCGACATCGACGTGATGCACCAGGTTTCGCCGACCGACGCGACCGCGATCAAGCGTGAGGGTCGGTTCGAGCTCTCGAACGTGACCGGCCTCGGCTACGACGGCATCACCATCAACCTCCGAAACAAGACCGGCAAGCAGAACCCGCCAGGCGACCTGGGCACGCCGCTCGCCAACGATTCGCGCGTGCGCGAGGCGCTCGAGCTCAGCATCGACCGCGAGGCCCTGAATCAGGTGGCGTGGGACGGGCTCTACACGCCGGGCTGCACGCCGATCCCGCCGATCAGCGTGTTCTTCGACAAGAGCCACAAGTGCCCCGCCCGCGACGTGGCGAAGGCCAAGAAGCTCCTGGCCGACGCGGGGCACGCGGGCGGCGTGAGCTTCGAGCTTGTCGTCGTCAACAACCCGAGGTCGCGGCGGGTCGGCGAGGTGATCCAGCAGATGGCTCGCGAGGCGGGCTTCAACATCGCGCTGCGGGCCCAGGAGTTCGCCTCGGCCCTGACCGACAACGAGGACGGCAAGCACCAGGCGTTTCAGATCGGCTGGAGCGGCCGCGTCGATCCCGACGGCAACATCCACCAGATCCAGACCTGCAAGGGAAGCCTGAACTCGACGGGAGCGTGCGACGAGAAGATCGACGCGATCCTGAACAAGGCGCGCGAGGTGAGCGACGTCGACCAGCGACGCGGGCTCTATCGCGAGGCGATCGACTTGTTCTCGGCGCGGCGTAACATCATCTACCTCTACCATCCGAACTACATCGTCGCGTTCCCGAAGAACCTGAAAGGGTTCAAGGCCGTCCCCGACGGTCTCATCCGGATCAAGGGCACGTCCTGGAACTGACCCGGTAGTCGGCGGCGCCGGTGTTCGACTTCCTGGTCCAGAGGGCCGCGATCTCGGTCGTGACCCTCTTCGTCATCAGCATGATCGTCTTCACCGGCGTGCGCATGATCCCGGGTGATCCGGCGCGCGTGCTGGCCGGCACCGAAGCCGACGCCGCCGGGATCGAGGCCGTGCGTGAGAAATATGGCCTCGGCGATCCGATCCCCATCCAGTACTTGCGCTGGGTGGCCCTGGCGCTCCGCGGCGACCTCGGCCACTCGATTCGCACCCGCGAGTCGGTGATCCACACCGTCGGAACGAAGCTCCCGATCACGATCGAGCTCGCGTTCCTGTCGCTCCTCATCGCCGTCGGCATCGCGATCCCCGCCGGCGTCCTGGCCGCGGTGCGGCGCAACACGGTGTGGGACATGCTGGCCAGCAGCGCCTCGCTCGGCGGCGTCTCGATCCCGAACTTCTGGCTCGGGATCATGCTGATCCTCTTCTTCTCCGTCCAGCTCGGCTGGCTGCCCGCCTCGGGCTTCGTGCCGATCTGGGAGAGCCCGCTCGACAACCTCCGGCGCATGATCATGCCCGCCTTCGTGCTCGGCACGGCGCTCGCCGCGGTGCTGATGCGGCAGACCCGCAACAGCATGATCGAGGTCATGAGCGCCGACTACATCCGCACCGCCTACAGCAAGGGGCTCGCCGGCCGCGTCGTCGTGTTCCGCCACGCGATCCGCAACAGCCTGATCCCCGTCGTCACGATCCTCGGCCTGCAGATGGGCGCCTTGATGAGCGGCGCGGTCGTCACCGAGCAGATCTTCGTCGTGCCGGGTTTCGGGCGGCTGATCGTCGAGTCGGTCTTCACCCGCGACTATCCGCTCGTGCAGGGTGTCGTGCTCATCACCGCCAGCTCCTACGTGCTGATCAACCTGCTGGTCGACGTGTCCTACTCGCTCCTGAACCCGCGCATCCGCATCGGAGGCAGAGCGCGTGAGTCGTAGCACGACCGCGCCGACCGCGCTGCTGGCGCAGGCGCCGCCGGCCGAGCCGAGCCGTCTGGCCCGGGCGTGGCGGCAGGCTCGGCGCCGGCCCGCGTCGGTTGCCGGCGCGGCGATCGTGCTCCTGTTCGTCGTCACGGCGATCGGCGCGCCGTGGATCGCCGGCGACCCGATGCAAACGGACTGGAAGCTGGTCCGCAAGGCGCCGAGCCTCGCGCACCCGTTCGGCACCGACGATCTCGGACGCGATACGTTCGCGCGGGTCGTGTGGGGCACGCGCATCTCGATGCAGGCCGGCGTCTTCTCGATACTCCTCGCAATCGCCGTCGGCGTGCCGCTGGGCCTCGTCGCCGGCTTCTATCGCGGCGCCCTCGACCAGACGATCATGCGGCTCACCGACGCGTGGCTCGCATTCCCGTTCCTGATCCTCGCGATCGGCCTGGTGACGATCATGGGCCCGTCGCTCACGAACGCGACCGTCGCGATCGGCCTGGGCGCGACACCGACTTACATCCGGCTCACGCGCGGCCTCGTGCTCTCGACCGCGGCCGAGGATTACGTCCAGGGCGCCCGCGCGCTCGGCGCCGGCGATCTCCGTCTCATGAGCCGCCACGTGCTGCCGAACATCGTGAGCTCGCTCCTGGTTCAGGCGACGATCTCGATCCCGATCGCGATCATCGCCGAGGCGGTGCTGTCGTTTCTCGGCCTCGGCGTGCAGCCGCCGGCGCCGAGCTGGGGCACGATGCTCAACACGGCCCAGCAGTTCCTGGAGACGGCGCCCTGGATGGCCTGGTGGCCGGGGCTCGCGATCTTCTCGCTGGCCCTCTCGTTCAACCTCGCCGGCGACGGCCTGCGCGATCTCCTCGACCCGCGCGACTATTGAGCGTCGCGCCGGGTCGTGCGTGAAGCCGAGCACGGCGCCGGCTCGATTCTGTCGGGCGGTGCGTCGATCATACTGGCCGCCGGTATAATCGGCGCGTGCGTCCGACCCTCGTCCTCCTGGTGCGCCACGGGCAGACGCCGACGACCGGCAAGGTGCTCCCGGGGCAGGCACCGGGCCTGCATCTGGCCGAGGCCGGACAGCGCCAGGCGAACGTCGTCGCGGCGCGCATCGACAAGCTGCCCAAGGTCGCGGCGGTGTACGCCTCGCAGCTCGAGCGCGCGCGCGAGACCGCGATGCCGATCGCGCGCAACCACGGCCTGGCCGTGCGCATCGAGCGCGACCTGGCCGACGGCGACGTCGGCGAGTGGACGGGGCAGAAGCTGCGCCACCTCGCCCGCAAGCCCGAGTGGCAGACCGTGCAGCGCCATCCCAGCGGGTTTCGCTTTCCCGGCGGCGAGTCGTTCATCGAGATGCAGACCCGCATGGTCAGCGCGCTGGCCCGGATCGTCGAGCGTCATCCCGGCGCTGTCGTAGTCTGCGTGTCTCACGCGGATCCCATCAAGGCCGCGGTCGCGCACGCGCTGGGCATCCACCTCGATCTCTTCCAGCGCATCATGATCGCGCCGTGCTCCGTCACTGCGATCGGGTACCATCGACACGGGCCGGTTGTGCTCACCGTGAACTCCGTCGACGGGGATCTCGGCTGGCTGGGAGGCAAATGAGCGCGTCGTTCGAGTTCGTCGCCCCGGATCACTTCACCGCCGGCGCCGTCGGTCCGCCCGGGCAGCGTGTCTTCTACATCCAATCGCGCGAAAAGGGCACGCTCGTCACGTTGAAGAGCGAGAAGGAGCAAGTGCGCGCGCTCGCCCAGTACCTCAGCGGCCTGCTGGAGAAGTTGCCCGCGGTCGGCGAGCGGACGCCCCGGGATCTGTCATTGATCGAGCCCGTTGACGAGGCCTGGATCGTCGCCTCGATCGCGGTCGGCTACGACGAGGCACGCGATCGCATCCTGGTGGTCGCCAACGAGCTCCTGGAGGAAGAGGAAGGCGGCGGCGACCCCGCGTCGGCGCGCGTGCTGATCACCCGTGCTCAGGCCGCGGCATTCGTCAAGCAAGCGGACGTCCTGATGAAGGCCGGCCGCCAGATCTGCCCGTGGTGCAGCCAGCCCAAGGATCCCGGCGGGCACACCTGCCCGCGGAGCAACGGCCACGTCCACCACTGAGACGTCGGACATCCTTGCCCGCGGCGAGGTGACCTTGAAGGGCCGGATGCCCTGGGCGTCCAATGCGACGTTCCTCGTGGAGCTCGCCCTGGCCGACGCGACCACCCTGGCGGTGTACAAGCCCGAGCGCGGCGAGCGCCCCCTGTGGGATTTTCCACGCGGGCTCTACAAGCGCGAGCTCGCGGCCTGGCATCTGTCGCAGGCGTTCGGCTGGGGCATCGTGCCGCTCACGATCGAGCGCGACGGCCCCTACGGCGAGGGCTCGTTCCAGCTCTTCATCCAGGCTGACTTCGAGCAGCACTACTTCACCCTCCGCGAGAAGCCCGAGCACCGCGCGCAGCTCATGCGCGTGTGCCTCTTCGATCTCGTCGCCAACAACGCCGACCGCAAGAGCGGCCACTGCCTGCTCGGACCGGACGGGATCTACGGCGTCGACAACGGCCTCTGCTTTCACGTCGAGCCCAAGCTGCGCACGGTCATCTGGGACTTCGGCGGCGAGCCGATCCCGCCGGAGATGCGTGAGGACGTCCGGCGATTCGCGCGCGCGAAGCTTCCCAGGGCGCTGGCGGCGCTGCTCGATTCAGACGAGCAGAAGGCGCTGCGCGCCCGCGCCGGCGCGCTCGCGAATGCCAACTGCTTTCCCGTCGACACCGGCGGCCACCGCTACCCCTGGCCGCTGGTGTAGGACCCGCTAGCGCTCGCCGAGCCGCAGATGCCTGAGCTGCCCGACGTCGCCGTCTACATCGAGGCGCTCGAGGCGCGGATCATGGGCGCGACTCTGCAGCGCGTGCGGCTCGCGAGCCCGTTCCTGCTTCGCTCGGTCGATCCGCCGATCACGGCGGCGACCGGCCGCCGTGTCATCGGGCTCTCCCGGCTTGGGAAGCGCATCGTGATCGGCCTCGAGGGCGATCTGTTCCTGATGCTGCACCTGATGATCGCCGGCCGCCTGCACTGGAAGGCCGCGGGCGCCAAGCTCACCGGCAAGATCGGCCTCGCCGCGTTCGATTTCTCGTCGGGGACGCTCGTCTTGACCGAGGCGGGCACGAAGCGGCGCGCGGCGCTCTACCTGGTCCGCGGCGAGGCGGGCCTCGCCGAGCATGATCCGGGCGGGCTCGAGGTGCTCGACACCGACGCGGCCACGTTCCACGCCGCGCTGACCCGCGAGAATCACACGCTCAAGCGCGCGCTGACCGATCCCGGCATCTTGAGCGGCATCGGCAACGCCTACTCGGACGAGATCCTGCATCGCGCGAAGATGTCGCCCGTGAAGCAGACGCGGCAGCTATCTCCCGAGGAGAGCGCGCGGCTACTGGAGGCCACTCGCGCGACCCTGCTCGACTGGTGCGACCGGATCCGCACCGAGGCGGGCGGCGAGTTCCCCGAGGGCGTCACGGCGTTTCGCGACGGGATGGCCGTACACGGCCGGTACGGCAAGCCGTGCCCGGTTTGCGGCTCGCCCGTTCAGCGGATCGCGTACGCGGACAATGAAACCAACTATTGTCCGACGTGCCAGACGGGCGGCCGGCTCCTGGCCGACCGCGCGCTGTCACGCCTGCTCAAGCAGGACTGGCCGCGCACGCTCGAGGAGCTCGAGGACCGGATTCAGGCCGGACGGCGTGGCGTCAGCGCGCGCAAAACCTCGGCGAGCGGCGGTGTGGGACCGTCCTTGTAGATCGCCATCCGGCGATAGATCTCCGCGGCCGCCTGATGGAAGCCGTCGGGGAGCCCGACCGCGGCGTACGTCGCCGCGATCTCTTCCATCTCGCCGATGAAGCGCCACGCCTTCTTCGCGTTGCCCTTTGCGGCGCCCTCGGACTTGGCCGACAGATCGGGCTGCGAGATCTTCCACTCGCGCACGAGCGAGTCCTGGACACCCTCGGCGGCGGCCATCGCGCACACCGCGAGCAGGAGCGCGGAGCTGCCCTTGGTCCACGACGCGTACGCCATCTTCACGGCCGAGGCGGCGCCCGGGCCGCCGGGCACCACGATCGCCTCGAGCGGACCGGCGGTGAGGAGCGTGGCGACGCGCTCGGCGGCCGCGCCGGAGACGTAGAAGCGCGTGCTGCCCGGCTTCACGGGCGGCGGGCCGATGATGCCGCCGTCCACGAACGTGGCCCCGGCCTTCTCGACGATCCCGCCGATCTCGCGCGCGGTGGCTGGAGAGACCGCGTTGCCGTCCACGAAGATGCCGGCGAAGCGCAGCGCGGCGACTTCCTTGGCCAGGTCGACGGCCGCGTGCGGCGGGCAGACCGAGAGGATCACGTCGCTGGCGCGCGCGACCGCCGCCACCGAGCCCGCGTCCTCGAGGCCCGCGTCGCTCGCCCGCTTGCGAGTGGCCGCGCTCCGGCCCTCGCCCGCCCACAGGACCCGGGCTCCCCCGGACCGCACCGCGGCGCCCACCATGCTGCCCATTTCACCCGGATTCAGGAGCCCGACCGTGGTCATGTCTTCTTCCTCCCTGAAGAGTCTCTCGCGAGGCTGATCGCGCGTCCGACCTGCGGCGGCCGCGGCAGCGCGTCGTGCGCCGCCTGGATCCGCGCGAGCCGGGCGAGAATGTCCGCGGCTATCGGCGCGCTCCGGCGCGTGGCCTGGCTCACGTGGAGCGACATCAGCTCGTTGGTCGCCGCCAGATAGCCGTCCTTCGCATGATACATCTGATGGATGTAGTGAATGCGCTTGGCGTCGTGGCCGAGCAGCAGGGTCGTGAAGCGCAGCGGATCGCCGTCACGCACTTCCTGATGGTAGGTCACGTGGGCCTCGAGGCAGAACGTGGTCACGTGCGCCTGCCGCCGGTGCGCCTCGTCGAGTCCGACAAATCGAAAGAACTCGTCGGTCGCGTAGTCGAAGACGACCAGGTAGTAGCCGACGTTCATGTGCCGGTTGTGGTCGATCCACTCCGGCCGCACGACGTCGCGATACCGGTCGAGCGGCGCGTCGATCACGCCGGCTCAGAGCACCAGCTCGGCCATCATCCGGATAGCGTCGAGCTTGCCGCGCACGCCCAGGGTCGTGACGCCCGCCGCCGTCCACTCCGAGAGCCGCTCGCGGATCCGCTCGCGCGGCCCGCAAAGCGTCACCTCGTCGACGAGCGCGTCGGGCACCGCCGCTTCCGCTTCGGCCTTGCGGCCGGCCAGGTAGAGCTCCTGGATCTTCCCCGCGGCTTCCTCGTAGCCGTAGCGACGGACGACCTCGTTGTAGAAATTGCGGCTGCGCGCGCCCATGCCGCCGACGTAGAGGGCGATCGCGGGCTTGTGCGTCGCCAGGCAAGCCTTCACATCGTCGCCGACGATCACCGGACACGAGGGCATGATGTCGAAAGCCGCCGGCACGCCGCCGCGTGCGCGAAAGCCCTCGTCGAGCCAGCCGCGGAAGAGCGACATGCGCTTCGGCGAGAAGATCGTCGGGATCCAGCCGTCGGCGATCTCGGCGGTCAGGGCCACGTTCTTCGGCCCGATCGCCGCAAGATAGATCGGCAGATCCGCGCGGCCGTGCAGGATGGAGCGCAGCGGCTTGCCGAGCCCCGTCGCGTCGCGCCCGGCGTACGGGATCTGGTAGTACTCGCCGCTGAACTCGAGTGGCTTCTCGCGCCTGAGGATCGCGCGCACGATCGCGACGTACTCGCGCGTCTTGCGTAGCGGCTTGCCGAAGGGCTGGCCGTGCCAGCCCTCGACCACCTGCGGGCCGGACACGCCGAGCCCGAGCCGGAACCGGCCGCCGGAAAGCGCATCCAGCGTCATCGCGGTCATCGCCGTCGCCGCCGGCGTGCGCCCGGCCATCTGCATGATGGCGGTGCCGACGTGGATGCGCTGCGTGCGAGCCGCCATCCACGTCGCCGTCGTCACCGCGTCGGAGCCATACGACTCCGACGTCCAGACGGAGTCGTAGCCGAGGCGCTCGGCCTCGAGCAGCCGGTCTAAATCGCTCGATAGGTTTTTCGCACCCGATAGGCCCTGGTTCAGCGCGAGATTCATCGATCCGTCTCCGCGTTCGCTTAGCTGAGGGGGGCGACCCCCCTCAGACTCCCCCGGCAGCCACTACCCTGCGTACCCGACACGTAGCCACCCTCGTCTTTGCATTCAAGTCCAGATTCAGGTCTCGCGAAACTTCGGCATGACTTCGCGGCTCCATAGCTCCAGCGAGCGGCTGGCTTGCTCGTACGTCAGGTTGCCGTACATGAAGCGGCCGACGAAGTAGTTGCAGCCGGTGGCTGACAGGTGGCGTTCCAGCTCGGCGCGCACTGTCGCCGGCGAGCCGACGATCGCTGCGTCGATCGTGAGCGCGCGCTCGAGCGTCTCGGCGAAGCGCATGGGCACCGTGTTGAACTGACGCCAGAGGCTCGTCAAGCTGTCGTACCAGGTCTGGTACGCGACCCGCGCCCCGGCGGTCGCCTCGGCGTCGGTCTCGGCCACGAACACGTGGCGCTGGATTCCGACCAGCGGAATCGTCTCACCCGACGTCTTGCTCCACGCCTCGAAGTAGCGCTCGACAACCTCCTTCATGCGCGTGTTCGGCGCCGTGCCCACGATGTTGACGCGGCGCGAGGCCGCCGACGCCGCGCCCTCCGGCGAGGTCACGCCCTGCCAGAGCGGCGGGTGCGGCTGCTGGACCGGCGTCAGCTCGATCGGCACGTCGAGGTATCGATAATACCGGCCGCGATGTGTCAGGCGACCGCCGCGGAGCCCCGCCAGGATGACGTCGAGCGCCTCGGCGTAGATCGCCGGCGCCTCGAGGAAATCCACGCCGCAGTACGCGAGCTCGTAGGGCGAGATCCCGCGGCCGACGCCCAGCTCGAACCGGCCGCCGCTCATCTGGTCGAGCATCGCGATCTCCTCGATCAGCCGGAGCGGCGTGTAGAGCGGCAGGAGATAGACGAGCGGTCCGAACCGGATCCGGCGCGTCCGCTGCGCCACGGCGGCCAGGAAGATCCCGGGTGACGGGGCCATGCCGAGCCGCGTCGCGTGATGCTCGGCCACGTGGTAGGTCCGGAAGCCCGCCGCCTCGGCGGCCTCGACGAGCTTGAGCCGATGCTCGTAAAGCGTGCCGATCGGCTCGTCCGAGCGATCGACGTGATCGAAGATCCCGAAAGCCGCGCCGGCCATGGCAGGGCAGCATACAATAGCCGCCACCATGAACAACAGTGACCTCTGCTGGATGTCCGCGTCCGATCTCGCCGCCGCGATCGCGAGGAAGAAGGTGTCGCCCGTCGAGGTGATCGACGCCGTGCTCGAGCGCATCGGCACGCTGAAAGAGCTGAACGCCTACGTGACCCTCGACGCCGACCGCGCGCGGCAGGCCGCGAAGACCGCCGAACGGGCGGTGATGCGGCGCGGGGCCAAGCTCGGCGCGCTGCACGGCGTGCCGTTCTCGGTGAAGGACCTGATCATCACCCGGGATGTCCGCACCACGTTCGGCACCCCGATCTACCGCGACAACGTTCCGACCGAGGACGCGCCTTCCGTCGAGCGGCTCCGAGCCGCCGGCGCGATCATGCTTGGCAAGACCAACACGCCGACCCTGGGCTGGGTGGGGGTCACCGACAACCTTCTGTTCGGCGTCACGCGCAACCCGTGGAGTCACGGCCACACGCCGGGCGGCTCCTCCGGAG
>Ga0126369_10001871_pt1 | contig 14803 bp, 12 predicted proteins | sample PanSoiMetaPlot_1_FD_109646 | JGI IMG/M metagenome (GOLD analysis project Ga0126369, IMG submission 109646) | Tropical forest soil microbial communities from Panama - MetaG Plot_1 | ecosystem: Environmental > Terrestrial > Soil > Tropical forest > Bulk soil | place: Panama | collected 2016-02-17 | reverse complement strand
GGCTACCTCAGCGACCGGTACAACCGCATCCACCTGGCGGCGGCGGGCGCCATCGTCTGGGGCCTCACCGCGATCCTGACCGGCCTCGCGCCGGCCACGGCCGTCCTCGTCATCGCCCGCCTGGCCGGCGGCATCGGCTACACCGTCAACACGCCGACCCACCCGAGCCTGCTCTCGGACTGGTACCAGTCGCGGGTGCTGCCCATCGTGTTCGGCTGGTACCTCGCCGCCTCGACGGCTATCAACCTGCTCTCCGGTCCGCTGGCGGGGGGCATCACGGCGGTGTCCAGCTGGCGGATCGCGTTCGTGGTCCTGGCCCTGCCGACGTTCGTGTTCGCGCTGCTCCTGCTCCGGCTGCAGGAGCCCGCGAGGGGGGAGTCGCTCGGCCTGGCGCTGCGGCGGGAGGACGCCACGGGCGTCATCCGGTCCTTCCGAACCCTGGCGGGGGTGCGCTCGATGCGGCGCATCTGGGCCTCCGCCGTGTTCTTCGGCGCCGGCCTGGTGGTGGTGGCGAGCCTGCTCAGCCTGTACTTCCAGGACGTCTGGGGCTACGGTCCGGCGCTGCGCGGCGCAATCTCGGCGCTCTTCGGCCTCGGCGGCCTGGCGGGCGTCCTGCTCGGTGGGCAGCTCGGCCGGCGGGTCGTGGCCTCCGGCCGGCCCGAACACCTGCCGGTGATCAGCGGCGTCATGTTCCTGGTCGGACTCTCGGGCGGGATGTTCCTGCTGGCGGTGGCGACCTCGGGAGCGATGGCGGTGGCGGCGGTGCTGATCCTCTCCATCGCGTTCGGCGGCTGGGCGCCGGCGTACTACACACAGATGGCGATGCTGACCTCGCCCGGCCTGCGCGGCCAGGCGTACGCGTGGTCGACGATCTGGTTCTCGCTGGGCGGGATCGTCGCGTCCCCGATCATCGGCCGCGTCGGCGACCTCTACGGCCAGCGGATGGCGGTCGTGACGCTGGCGGTGCTGGTGGCCGTGGCGGGCCTGCTGGCGCTGCGGATCAGCCCGGTGCTGCGGCGCGACGTGGAGACGACGCGCGACGCGCTCGCGATCTGAACGCGGGCCCTTCTGCGTCGGCGTGCGGGGCTGCGTTTGGTTGGGGCGTCTGGTGCGTGACGACCGGCGAAGCGGGGGGTGTGGGGTAGTCCGGGAACTCGCCGGCCGCGCCCAGTCGCGAGTGGTACGTCAGCGGATCCGAACACGGCGAATTCGGGCGTCCAGGACGCGCTAACGTTCCAGTCGCGACAGGTGTGACCCGGGGTTGGCCCACTTGCGACGCTTCGGCCAGTTGGACCACATGTCCGGCACAGTTGCGCACCAGAGGCGAGCCGATGATAGCCCGCCGGTCCCCCTTCGCCCGCCTCGCACGCCTCAACGACCCCAGAAAACACCAGGCGCGGTCGGCCGACGTCAGAGAATCACACAGGCCCGGCCGCCGGCCCCACGCTGGGGCCGGCGGTGGCCTGCGCTACCCCCTACCCGTAGATGAACCCCACCACGGGTACGCGTCCGCCGAGCGTGATCGTCCGGTGGTCAACCACGTCCCAGGCTGTGAAGTTCATCTCGGAGACGACGAAAGTGCTGCCGCTGACCGACTCCACGTACGCCACGTGGCCGACGGCGCTCTCCCGGGTGACCAGGACGGCGCCCACCTGCGGCGTCTGCCCCTCGGGGTAGCCGTAGGCGCGCGCGTTCGGCCACCAGTCGATCGCGTTGCCGAACCACGGGATGTAGCGCCTGGTCGCCACGTAGTACGTGCAGTAGCCGAACGTGAAGTGGTTCGGGTACGGGCCGCTCCCGCTGAACGGGACGATCTGCGCCTGCGCCTGCGCCAGCACGTTCGTCGCGTGTGCGCGTACGACCTGGTCCTGCACCGTGTTGCGCAGGGACAGCGTCTGCGCCGCGACCTGGCCGGCCTCGTCGCGGGCGGCCTGCACCGACCCCAGGCGCGCCGCCAGCATGACGTGCGCCTGCTCGTCCTGCTGCCGGAGGTCGTGCGCCTGGTTCAGCAGGTTGCGCTCCTTGTTGGCGACCAACCGCGCCTGCGCGATGTTGGCGAAGAGCTGCTGCAGGCTGGTCGCCTGCAGGATCGTCGTCAGGCGGAGTGTCGGCTGCTCGTACTCGAGCCTGCCCATCATGGACAGCTCCTTGCCGAGCGTGGCCTCGCGCTGTTTGTCGTCGCTCAGCTTCCGGTTGATCGCGTCGACGTCGCTCTGCGCGTGCTCGACCTGGTTGTTCAGATCCGCCAGCTTGGCCTCCTGGCCGCTGAGCTGGGTGTTGAGCTGCGCCAGCTGCTGTTCCGCGCTCGGGCTCGGTGCCGGGTTCGGGCTGGCCGCCAGCGCTGTCGGGATGCGTGCGGGTAACACCGTCACGGCAATCGCCGTGGCGGCGACCAGGAGACGAAGTCTGATCATCGGGGCAACCTCACCAACAGGCTGCAGACGCCGAGGGCGAGCACGCTGCTCGCCAGGGTGCTCAGGCTGATCACCTGCACGGCGTCCGCTGCGCTGCCCAACTGCAGGAAGGGCAGGTACTGGTTGACGGCGGGCACGACGTGGTCACCGACGTACGAGAGCGTGAGGGCGGCGACCACGCTGCCGGCGATCGCGAGCGCCACGGCCTCCATGAAGACCGGGAACCGGATCACCGGCCGGGGCGTCCCGACCAGGGTCAGGATGCGGAGCTCCGTGCGGCGGGCACGGATCTCGCTGCGAAGCAGGACCAGCGCGACGAGGCTGGCGACCGCCAGCGCCGCGACGGCGACCCCCACCACCACGGCCTGTGCCATCGAGAGGAACGCGCTCAGACGGCGCCCCTGGGCCGGGGTGTACGAGGCGGGGACGTCGTGGTCGGTGGCCGGGTCCGTCGCCGCGAGGTCGGCCACGCCGCCTGCGGCTGACGGGTCGTCGAGATCCACCACCAGGCTGGCCGGGAACGGGTTCGCCGGGGTGGTGTCGGCGATGTTGGCCAGCGTGGAGTCCTGCCGGGCGAGCGCCAGCGCCTCCGCCTTGCTGCGGAACGTGACGCTGCGGATGCCACGCATTCGGGCGATCTTCGCCTTCAGCTGGTCCACCTGCGTCTGCGGGGCGTCGTCGGCGAGGAAGACCTGGAGCTCGGACGCGGAGCGAACCTGCTGGTTCAGGCTCCGCTCGGACAGCACGAGGAACAGCTCCGAGCCCGCCGCCAGCGACAGCACGGCGCCGACCGCCACGGCCGTCGCCATCCAGGCCACCGCGCGACCGCGCCAGCAGCGCATCGCGTAGAGCACGACGTGGAAGGCGTACCGAGGCGCCCAGATCCAGGTCGGCACGAGCCGGCGCAGCCGGCGTCTGCGTACGCTCACGACGCCACCACCTCGAGGATCGGCGTCTGCAGCCGGACGGCGCGGGCCGGGTAGCGGCTCAGGACGTACTCGTCATGGGTGGCCATGACGATGGTGCTGCCCAGGTGCTCGTTGAGCTGGCCGAAGAGCTCCATGATCTCCGCGCTCGCGTCCTTGTCGACGTTGCCAGTCGGCTCGTCGGCCAGCAGGACGCGCGGCTGGTGCGCGATGGCGCGCGCGACCGCGACCCGCTGCTGCTGGCCGCCTGACAGCGTCGGCGGCAGCGCGTGCAGCTTGTCACGCAGGCCGACCAGCTCCAGCGCCTCGGTGGCGAGGTTGCGCGCGTGCCGCGTGCGCGGGTGCGCCAGCTGAAGCGGCAGCAGGACGTTTTCCAGCGCCGTCAGGTGAGACAGCAGCTCGTACGTCTGAAAGACGCAGCCGACACGCCGCCGGATGGTGTCAGTCTGCCAGTGCTGCAGCCTGTGCACCGCGATGCCGTCGACGTTCACCCAGCCCTCGTCGGCGCGCACCGTCCCGAACAGGACTTTGAGCAGCGTCGACTTGCCGGAACCCGACGGTCCGACCAGGTAGACGAACTCGCCGGGATCGATGTGGAGGTCGAACCGGGAAAAAACCGGTGTGCTCCCGTAACCCGCCGTGACGTTTCTCAGTTGTATCGAACCGGGAGCACCAACGACTACATCCGACTCGCTGGGACCCCCGAACCTGGTTCTCAGAGTGTCGCGCAGACGACGTATGTGATCGGGCATGGGTGGTTTTGTGGCGCCCTCGTGACGTCCCCGTCCGGGCACAGTCGCCCAAGATAACGCATTGCCGGGGCGGATATCACCCCTGTTTGGCCCGGGGACCAGGTCCGGCGCATATTGGTAAGGTCCCTCCTCGTTCGGCTACGGTGGCGGCAGCCGGCAACAATCCGACGACAATATAGTGTGCGTTCTATACATTTGAATTCAGCTGGACGCGCGCATCCGGCTGAAAACGGACCTGAAAGTCACCAGTGACCGGCCATTGGGAAGCAGGCTACGGGGCGATTTCGGGCTGACAGAAGCGGTCAACGGCTGACTCACCTTCAGGTGCCCGGGGACCGCGCGGCGCCGTTCAGCGGGCCCGGGGCGGCTCCGGCAGGCCGAACAGGCGCAGGGCGTTCCCGCCCAGGATCGCTCGGCGGTCGGCCTCGTCGATCGGCAGGTCCCAGATGGTGCTGGGCAGATCGAAGTCCTGGTGGGGGTAGTCGGACGCGTAGAGGAGCTGCGTCGCGCCGCCGGTCATCTCCATGAGCGCGCGGAAGTGGTCCGCCCGCTCAGGACGCTCCAGCGGCTGCGTGGTGAAGTAGCAGTCGCGGATGTACTCGCTGGGCAGGCGGCGCAGGAGCGGCGCCTCCGACGAGCGCATTCGGTACTCGCTGTCCAGCCGCTGCATGATGAACGGCAGCCACGCCACCCCGGCCTCCATGAATATCAGGCGCAGGTCCGGGAAGCGCTCCGGAAAGCCGTTGAGGATCACGTTCGTCAGCTGCACCATGGCGTAGAACGGGAAGCCCAGCGCGTGGACGGCCAGGAAGCGATTGAACTGCTCGAACGCCCGTTCGCCCCAGTTCGGACCCGCGTGGAACGCCAGCGGCAGCCGCCGCTCGTTGAGCGCCGCGAAGACCCGCAGGAACCGGTTCTGCCAGATCGGCTGGTACCTGACCGCCGTGATCATGAAGCCCAGCACGCCGCGGCGATCGCCCAGTTCCGCGATCAGCTCCAGGCAGGCGTCCGGGTCGCTGATCGGCAGATACAGCATCGAGAAGATGGAGGGGTCGCAGGCCAGCACCTCCTCCACCAGCCAGCGGTCGTAGGCGCGAGCCAGCTCGACCTCGACGTCCACCTGCGGGTGCGTGCCCAGGACGAGCATGGGCGTCGGGAAGAGGACGGCGTAGTCGATGGCCATCTTGCGCATGGTGTACCGGAGCCGGGCCGCGACCGGGTGCAGGTGCGGGTCGAGTGCCTCCTGCGGGATGGTGGGATCGAACTCCGCGCCCCAGATCCGGCCGGCCACGTTGCGGTCGCCGGCGGTGCCGGGCAGCATCTGCCGCGACAGCGCCATCGGGGAGTACCGCTCGAAGACCCGCTTGATGGCGGGCTTGTCCATGTGCCGGGCGATCTCGCGCAGCGACTGCGTCTCGTAGTGGTGGCAGTCGCAGTCCACGATCGTCACGTCGTGGAGGCCGCGCCGGCTCGCCTCTTGCTCGGCGTGGGCCAGGAACTCCAGCTTCCGATCCGGGTCGACTCGGAAGTCGGTCATCGTGACGCTAGCTTAGGATGCGATCCGATGCCTGAGCACCTGGTCGCCGCCGAGCGGGACCTGCCCGAGGGCTCCGGCGTGCTGGTCCACGCCGGGGGCGTCGAGGTCGGCGTGTTCAAGGTCGGGGGCCGGGTCGTTGCCTACGAGAACCGCTGCGCGCACCAGGGCGGCCCCGTCTGCATCGGGGAGATCATGGGCCGCTACGAGGAGGTGCTGGGCCCCGGCGGCAGCACGCGCGGTGAGCGCTTCGCCGACGACGAGCTGCACATCGTGTGCCCCTGGCACGGCTGGGAGTACGACCTGGCGACCGGCCGCTGCCACGCGGATCGCCGGTTCGGCCTGCGGCGCTACCCGGTCCACGTCCGCGACGGCCAGGTCTATCTCGTCGTCTAGGGCGGCGGCAGCCGGACGTCCACCACCGCGCACTGGCCGCCCGCCGCCACGCCGAGCGCCCAGCGCACGGCCTCCTCGACGTCGCCCGGCGTCTCGACCGCCCGGCCGTCGCCGCCGCAGGCACGCGCCAGCAGGGCGTAGTCGAACTCCGGCGTCAGCTCCGTCTCGGGGAAGTCCTGGGCGGCCGCGGCGGCGCCATCCGGGTAGAGGTTCAGGACGGGCCGCTTGGACGCGTGATACGAGCGGTTGTTCAGGATCACCGCCACGAACGGCGCACCGGTCCGGTGGGCCGAGAAGAAGGCGGCCGTGGGGACGCCGAAGTTGAACGCGCCGTCGCCGCAGACCGCCACCACCGGCGCCTCGGGCCGGGCCAGCTTGACGCCGAGCGCGCCCCCCATCGCGAAGCCGAGGGCCGGCGACCCGTGCCCGAAGTAGCGCCCGGGCGGGCGGCGGACCTGGCGCTGCACGGCGGGCCGGTTGGTCACCGCCTCCTCGATCACGATCGCGTCGTCGGGCAGCGACCGATCGAGCGCCGCCAGCGCCGCGTCGGCCGCGTCCGCGGGCTCGTGCGACGCCGCGCGCCGTCCCCAGCCCACGCGGGCATCGACCAGCTCGGCCTCCACCTCGCGCCGGCGCTCCTCCCACGCCCGGCGCCGCGCAGGCGTCGCGAGGGCGCACAGCGCCTCCTCGAGCTCGGGCAGCGCCGCGCGCGTGTCAGCGGTCAGCGCCAGCTCGACCGGGAAGGACCACAGCGGCATGGTCACCTTGGCGCAGTCAACGTCGATCTGCAGAATGCGGGCGTCGCCGGGGGGCGCCGCCACGGCCGGCACCCACGGCACCTCGACGTCCAGCAGCAGCACGGCGTCGGCGCGCCGCAGGGTGCCGTCGCCGCCGCCCATCGCCCAGAGCGGGTGCTCGGCCGGGAAGTTGACGCGGTCGCGCTGGTCCACGACGGGCGCCCCGAGCAACTCCGCGATGCGGACAAGGGCGGCGACGCTCGGCAGGTGGGCGCCGGAGCGGCCGGCCACGATGACGGGCTGGCGCGCGTCCGCGAGGATGGCGGCCAGCTCGCGGAGCGCCGCGGGGTTGGGGCCGGCGGGGACGGGCGCTCGCAGCCGAGCGGGCAGCTCGCCCGCGCCCGGCTCCATCAGCGCCTCGCGGGGCAGCATCACGTACGCGGGTCCGCGTGGATCGGACTGCACCACCTGGAGGGCCCGCCGGACGATCGGCGCCAGCTCGCGTCCGCGCGGCACCTCCATGTGCCACTTGCCGAACGGGCGCAGCACCCCGGCCTGGTCGAGCTGCTCCTGCTGCCAGTGGATCGCGGAGTCGCGATGCCCGCGCACGTCCGCCGCCGTCGTATAAGGCGCCCGGCCCGCGAAGACGACGACCGGCACCCGGTTGCGCTGCGCGTTGTGAATCGAGCCGCCGAGGTTCAGGGTGCCGGCGTCGACGTGGACCATGACGGCCTGGGGGCGCCCGCTCGCGAAGTGGTGGCCGATCGCGGCCGACAGCGCGACGTGCTCGTGGATGCACAGCACGGCCCGTGGATGCGGCGCGCCGGCCGATCGAGCGGCGGACAGCGCCTCCTGCACCGGCGCGGTGTCGGTCCCGGGGTTGATGAAGAGGTGCTGGACGCCCTCGTCCGCCAGGAGCGCCACCAGCTCGGCCGCCGCCTCGATCCTTGCCATGGCAATCATGTGAACACAAACACCCTCCCACCTAGCGGGGGAGGGCCAGGGGTGGGGGGGAATGACGTCTTCCACCGGCTGGTCGGGCTCGACCAGCCCGCCTCCGCTGGGGCCGCTGCAGCACGAGGAAGCCGATCAGCCCGTAGAAGGGCACGAAGCCGATCACCCAGCCCAGCCACTCGGAGATCGCCGGTGGAGCCGTCGCCTGGAACGGCACGGCCGCTGAGCGGGTCCCCGAGGGCCGTCCGTTTTCGTCCTCCCCCGGAAAGGGGGACCGGTCACCGGGCGACGAGCTGGTCCAGGTCGACCAGCCGCGCGCCGTGCGCGGCCGCGGCGGAGCGGAGCTCGGGCGCGAAGCCGGCACGCGAGAAGAGGACGACCTGGGCCCGGCCGACATCGACGCCGGCTTGCGCCAGCGCTGGAACCTTGCGGCCAAGCAGGTCGTCGAGGACGGACCGGCGCATCGGCTGGACCGTCCACCTGCACTCTCCGATCACCGTGACCTCACGGCCTGCGGCCGCGACGACGTCGATCTCCTCCGTCGTTGCCAGACCCTGCCGGCGCAGGTCGTGCCTGGCCGGTCCCCACCATCGGCCGACGGACTCCCCGCTGCCCGCCCGGTCGGCGCGCACCCAGTCGCGGCACAGGTCCTCGAAGGCCGGGCTGACGTGTTCGGCCACGTAGGGTGCCACGTTCCGGTCGAAGTGGTCGCCGGGCGCCAGGCCCGCGTGCAGCTCCTCCTGCCAGGGGAACACGAAGCGGAACCAGAACCGCATCAAGTGGTCCCGCAGTCGGTAGCGTCGCTGCCGGGCATTGGGCTCGCTGAACATCGGGTTGGCCGCCTCCACGAGGTGGAGGTCCTGCAGGACGCGGACGTTCCGGGAGGCGTTGCCCTCGCTGACATGGGACTCGCTCACCAGCTCCTGCCAGGTCATGTCCCGGTGCCGGGACAGCGCGAGCAGCAGCGAGAAGTGCACGGCGGTGCCGGTGAGCTCCATCTCCAGCACGTCCCAGGGCTCGTTGAAGAACGGCCCCAGCGGGGCCAGCACGTCCTCGCAGATGACCGTGCGCAGGGCGCCCGGGCGGCCGATGCGGCGCAGGTACAGCGGCATCCCGCCAGCGATCGCGTAGCGCGTCACCAGCTCGGCCGGCCGGTGGTCGCCGAGGAACTCGCGGGCAGGCCCGAAGCGGAGCGGGGCGAGCAGGAAGCGCCGGCCGCGACCGTGCAGTGGTCGCCGCTCGGTCAGCAGCTCCTCCATGGTCGATACCTGCGAGCCGCAGAGGATCAGCTTCAGCCGGGAGGCGGGAACCTCGTCCTCCATGACCCTCGCCAGCACGGAGTCCGGCGACCCGCCGAGCCGCGTCAGCTCAGGGAACTCGTCGATGACGGCCAGGCGGCGCGCGTCGCGGGCCTGGCGGAAGAGGAAGCGGTAGAAGTCGGCGGTGGTGCCGAACTGGGGGCGAATGCCGAGCCGTTCCTCCACGACGCCGGCAAAGGACCAGAGCTGGTCCGACTCGGCCCGCCGGTCGCACACGAAGACGTCGGCCGGCCTGCCGTCGGCGAAGCGCCGGAACAGCCACGACTTGCCGACACGGCGCCGGCCGAAGAGGACGAGCGGGAAGCGATCGCCGTCGTCGTCCCACCAGGCCTCCAGCGCCGCCAGCTCGGCCGATCGGTTGCGGAACTCGGCACGGCCGGCGAACTGAAACATGGCCGACATAACCTGCCAGAGTATAGTCTACCTTCTGAGAGGTTATCTTGCGAGCCAGCGTCCCGTGCCCGGCTCGGCCAGCAGCCGGCCCGCCTCGTACACCGGCCGCCCGCGCAGGAACGTCGCCTCCACCCGTCCCGTGAACGCGCGGCCGTCGAACGGGCTCCACCGCGCCGAGGACAGCGACCGCGAAGCGTCGAACGTCCACGGCTGCCTGGCGTCGAGCACCGTCAGGTCCGCGTCGAGCCCGGGCCGCAGCCGCCCCTTGCGGTCGCCCAGGCCGAAGAGGTCCGCCGGGCGGCCCGCCACCAGCTCCACCAGCTCGGGCAGCGGGAACCCGCGCGCGGCCGCCTCCGTGAACACCACCGGCAGGAACGTCTCCAGGCCTGGGATGCCGGACGCCGCCCGCAGCATCGGCCGGCGCTTGCCGTCCAGCGGCCACGGCGCGTGGTCGGTGGAGATCGTCGCCACGCGGCCGGCCCACAGGTCGGCCCACAGGCCCTCGCGCGCGGCGGCGTCGCGGATCGGCGGGTTGACCTTCGCGATCGGGCCCAGCGCGGCGACGTCGTCCTCGCTCAGCGCCAGGTAGTGGGCGCACGTCTCGCCGCTCACCCGTGCGCCCAGCCCGCGGTAATACTCGATCAGGCGGAAGCCGTGCGGGTGGGTCACGTGCGCGACATGGATGCGGGCGCCGGACCAGCAGGCGAGCTCGAGCGCCTTCGCGACCGCCGCCGTCTCCGAGACCACCGGCCGGCTGCGGCCGTGCGCGCCGGGGTCGTCCTCGCCCGCCGCCAGGCCGCGCGCGACCAGCCGGTCCACGATCTCCTGCAGCTCCGCGTGCAGCACGACGGGCAGGCCGGCGTCCGCCAGCGCCTCGAACGCCCCCAGCAGGTCGCCGTCTGCGATGCGCGGGAATCGGTGGGCGTCCGTCTCGTACAGGGAGAGCTTGAACGCGAGCGGACCAGCCGCAAGCAGCTCCGGGATGGCCTCGATGCCGTCGACCCTGGCGATCGTGGCGTACAGGCCGACGTCGACGTGCGCCTGCTCACCGACCTGCGCCGCCTTCTCGCGGAAGCGCCCGGCCTCGATCACGGGGTCGGGGCTGTCGTACGGCATGTCCACGATCGTGGTCACGCCGCCGGCGGCGGCCGCGGCCGTCCCCGTGGCGATGCCCTCGACGGGCGTGCTGAGCAGGTGGACGTGGGTGTCGACGAGGCCCGGCAGCACGTACCGGCCCGGGTAGTCCCGCGTCTCGCTGGCGTCGACCGGCTCGCCCGGCGCGAACACGCCGGCGATTCGGCCGTCGCGCACGGCCAGCGCGCCGCCATGCAGGACGCGGCCCGGCAGCACCAGGTCGCCACGGACCACGAGGTCGAAGGGTTCGGCCATGAGGGTCTCCTGAACTCCCTCCCCCCTCGCGGGGGAGGGTCGGGGTGGGGGCACGGTCGTCTTCCGCTTGACTCTGGTGGGCGGTTGGCCCAGCGTCCGGGCTGTGGGCGCTGAGTCGCCAAGAACCGTAGCGCTGCCCGAGCTGGACGGCGGCCGTCTGCTCTCCGACCTGGAGCACCTGGCAGCGATCGGCGCCGAGCCGGGCGGCGGCGTCAGCAGGGTCGCCTACTCCGCGGCGGACATCGAGGCGCGCGGCTGGGTGCGCGACTCGATGCTCGAGCTGAGCATGGACGTCCGGCGCGACGAGGCGCTGAACGTGATCGGCCGGTACCCCGGACGCGAGCCGGGCCTCAAGCCGCTGGCGCTCGGCTCCCACACCGACACGGTTCCCAACGGCGGCCGGTTCGACGGCGCTCTGGGCGTGGTCGCGGCCGTCGCCTGCGTGCGCGCGCTGCGCGACGCCGGGGTCGTGCTCCGCCACCCCGTCGAGGTGATCGACTTCGCCGCCGAGGAGGCCACGCTGGGCGCCGGGACGCTCGGCAGCCTGGCGATGACCGGCGGCCTCACCCGCGACGCGCTCGTCCGCCCGGCCTGGGACGGCCGGCCCGCGGCCATGCACCTTCGCGACGCCGGCCTGGACGCGCTCGGTCTGAACCGTGCCGTCCGGCCGCGCCGCGTCCTGGCCGCCTACCTGGAGCTGCACGTCGAGCAGGGCGGCACGCTGGAGGCGGCGGGCATACCGATCGGTGTGGTCGAGGGCATCGCAGGCATCAGGCGCTTCGCCGGCTCGTTCGCGGGCCTGGCCAACCATGCGGGCACCACGGCGATGGCCGACCGGCGCGACGCCCTGGTGATGGCGGCGCCATTCGTGCTCGGGGTTCGCGACGCCGCCGTCGATGCGGGCATCGTGGCCACCGTCGGCACGCTGCGAGTCCAGCCGGGCGCGCCCAGCGTGATCCCTGGAGGGGTGGAGCTCGAGGCCGAGATCCGTGGCCCGGAAGAGGAGGCGCTCGATCGCGTCGAGGCGCGGCTGGTCGAACTGGCCGAGCGCCTGGGGGGCAGCCTGGTCCGCACGTCCGCGAAGCCGGCCGTCCGCTCCGACCCCAGGCTTGTCGCCGCGATCGAGATGGCGTGCGACCGGCTCGGCCTGAGCCACCGGCGCATGACGAGCGGGGCCGGTCACGACGCGATGGTCATCGGCCGCCTCCTGCCGTCCGCGATGGTCTTCGTGCCCAGCCGCGGCGGTGTCAGCCACTCGCCGGACGAGTACACGCCGCCGGAGCGCTGCGTGGACGGCGCGCGCGCCCTCCTGGGTGCCCTGATGGAGCTCGACAGCGGACTGTAGGAAAATAAAACCAACGTCCGTTTCGCACGGGCTCGTGGGCGACGGGATTGGGGGAGCAAACGCGGGTGAGTGAGCTGCTGATCGACCGGGCCGACGTGCCGACCATCGGTAGCCGTGACCTGGGCTACAAGGTCGGCGAGGCCGCGCGCATGGTGGGCGTGAGCGCGGCGACGGTGCGCGTCTGGGAGCGCGAGGGGCTGATCGGCACCAGCCGCTCGTCCAGCGGCTACCGGTACTTCGGCGACGAGGAGCTGGTGCGGCTGCGCCGCGTGGCCTACCTCCGGCGCGTCGAGAAGCTGAACACCGCCGGCATCCGGCGGGTGCTGGCCGAGGAAGGCCACGACCGCCCGCCGCCCCGCAAACGTCGCGAGGTCGCGCTGGGCCCGCGCCTGCGCAAGCTCCGCCAGGAGCGGGGGCAGACCCTGGAGCAGGCCGCGGCGGCGGTGGGGCTCTCCGCCTCGTTCCTGAGCGAGCTGGAGCGCGACCAGAGCGGTGCCTCGATGGCCACCCTGCACCGGCTGCTCAGCTACTACGGCACCACGTTCGCGGCGCTCCTCCAGCGGCCGTCCAGCCGGGTGGCGCGACTCAAGCGGGCCGGGCGCGGCCGCTCAGTCCGCAACAACGGCGTCACCGTGGAGCAGCTGGCCGACGGCCAGGCGCTGATGGAGCCGCAGATCTTCACGGTCGAACCCGGCGCCGGCAGCGAGGGCAGCTACTCGCACGAGGGCGAGGAGTTCGTCTACGTCCTGGAGGGCTCGTTCGAGGTCGTGTTGAACGAGGGTGAGCGCTACCTCCTCCGGATCGGGGACAGCCTCTATTACCCGAGCAGCGTGCTGCACTCGTGGCGGAACCCGGGCAGGACGCCCACGCGGCTCATCTGGGTCAACACCCCTCCGACGTTTTGACGGCTTTTGGGTGTCAAGTCATTGACAACCCTTTGGAGCTTCGATAAGGTTCTGCGCGGCCAGGGGGCGGAGTCGGATTTCCGGGGGGCCGCCCCAGGGCCACTCATCGCGCCGCCTCACCGATCAACCGCTCCGCCACGACGGTGTCGCGCCACTCTCCGTCAAGCTTGCCGTGGCGGCGGTGGACGCCGGTGGCGGCGCGGCGCGCCGTAACATCGCCACCGCCATGGACCGCCGGACGCTGGAGCTCCTGGCCATCGATGAGGACCTCGACCTGGACAGGGTGCTCGACCGCGTCCTCAGGACGGCCCGGGCGACGGTCGGGGCGCGCTACGCCGCGCTCGGCGTGCCCGACGGGCGCGGCGGCTTCGCCCGCTTCCTCACCGTCGGTATCACCGACCGGCGCGCCGCCCAGATCGGGGAACTGCCCCGCGTGCACGGCGTGCTCGGGGCCCTGCTCAACGACGGACCGATCCGGCTCCGCGACATCCGGCGCCACCCGCGGTTCGGCTACTACCCGGCCCGCCACCCGGTCATGACGGACTTCCTGGGCGTCCCCATCCGGCATCGCGGCGAGGTGCTCGGCAACCTCTTCCTGTCCGGCAGCCGGACCGGCGCGTTCACGGCGGCCGACCAGCGCACGGTCGAGACGCTCGCGGGCTATGCCGGCGTGGCCATCGCCAATGCCAGGCTGTACCGGCAGGCCCAGGCGCTGGCCACCGTCGAGGAGCGGGCGCGCGTCGCCAGGGAGCTGCACGACTCCGTGTCGCAGCGTCTCTTCAGCATGGTGTACGAGGCCCGCGCGGCGGCCCTTCGCAGCCCCGACGGCGAGGCGCGCCGGGCACTGGAGCGGCTGGAGCACGGCGCCAGCGCCGCGCTCAGCGAGATGAAGGCGCTGGTTCACGCGGTCCGGCCGAAGAGCCTGGATCGCGATGGGCTGGAGGCGACGCTGCGCGACCACGTCGAGGCGCTGCGGCGCGCGCACGGAGCGGCGATCGAGCTGCGCGTGCAGGGCGAGCTGGCGCTCACGCCGAGCCAGGACCTGGCGCTGCTGCGGATCGCGCAGGAGGCGCTGTTCAACGCGCTCCGCCACGCGCCCGGCTCGCGCGTCCAGGTGTCGCTGGAGCAGGGCGCCGACGAGGCCCGGCTGAGCGTCCGAGACTGGGGACCCGGCTTCGATCCCGCGGCACTGCCCCAGACCCGGCGGACCATGGGACTGGCGACCATGCGCGAGCGCGCCGCAGCGGTCCGGGCGACGCTCGAGGTGGACTCGGCGCCCGGGCGTGGGACCGAGGTGCGCGCGCGGCTGCGCGTGGGGCGGAGGGCGCTGCGTGGCTGAACGCATCCGCGTCCTGCTGGTCGACGACCACCAGGTGGTCCGGGAGGGGCTGCGCGCCTTCCTGCAGCTGCAGCCGGACGTCGAGGTGGTCGGCGAGGCCGCCGGCGGGGAGGAGGCGGTCGCGGCGGCCGCCGCGGGCCGGCCGGACGTGGTGCTCATGGACCTGGTGATGCCGGAGGGCGACGGGATCGCTGCGATCCGCTCGCTGGCCGCCGCGGCGCCGGGCGCCCGGGTCGTGGTGCTGAGCAGCTTCGCGGACGACGAGCGCGTGTTCGCCGCGATGCAGGCCGGCGCGGCGGGGTACCTGCTCAAGGACGTGGAGCCGGACGCGCTGGCGGACGCGATCCGGGCGGTGCACCGGGGGCGCCAGGCGCTGCACCCGGACGTGGCGGCGAGGCTG
>Ga0126369_10001870_pt1 | contig 14805 bp, 17 predicted proteins | sample PanSoiMetaPlot_1_FD_109646 | JGI IMG/M metagenome (GOLD analysis project Ga0126369, IMG submission 109646) | Tropical forest soil microbial communities from Panama - MetaG Plot_1 | ecosystem: Environmental > Terrestrial > Soil > Tropical forest > Bulk soil | place: Panama | collected 2016-02-17 | reverse complement strand
TAAGACACGGCTTTGTAAGGATTATGATAATAGACCGAAGATGTGTCGTGATTACGGTTCGGGTCAAGTTTGTAAGCATGGATGTGGTTTAGCGTGAGCAGATGGTATATGGATGGTGCGGAACACGGTGCTTTTAACGACGGTAGCTCTTTTTGGTGGGCACCGAGTAACGCTACTGTTGTAACGAGAGACACGACAACGAAGCGTTCGGGTAATGCTTCATATGCGTGTAACAGTGGTGCTGGTAACTCAGCAGCTTATTGTCTTGGTCCATCCTTTGCTGGATTAACTGCTCCTGTATACATGAGGGCATATATACTTACGTCTGCTGCACCTTCATCACAGGTTGGTATTTTCGGGACACCAGGAACTATTGGTAGCCCTGTTACCGTCGCGATGAGTACAAGTGGTACGTTGCAGTTTGTAGTAAATACGGTAAATCAGGGTTCTGCTACTGCTGCTGTCAATGACGGTACGTGGCATAGGCTTGAACTATCCGTTACTCAGTCTGCGTATCCGACTGGAACACTTACTGCTGCTGAGTTTAGATTAGACGGTATTTCTGTAGCCACGTTTAGCGGTAGCTTAGCTTCTGCTTCTGCTGGTTGGAGTGTTGGTTGGTTCCAAGCTCCTGGCGCTAGCAAGCAGATGAATGTTGATGATCTCGTGATTAATGATTCGGCGGGTTCGTCTCAGAATACATGGCCCGGTGATAGTAGCATCGTTTTGTTAGTTCCTATTAGTGATAATGCTAGAGGATCTAACTGGGTTGGGGGAGCCGGCGGAACGACGAGCCTGTTCGATGCAGTTAATAATACGCCTCCAATCGGTGTTGCAACTGGTTCGGGTACTAACTTGTCTCAGATCCACAACGTGACGAAGGACACAACCGGCAACTATGACGCTAACATGACGAGCTACACGGCTGCCGGTATCGGCCCTAATGATGTTATTAACATAGTATGGCCTTACTGGTATTTAGCTGGCGCAGCTACGGGTGATGCGTTCCTACTAGTTTCTAATCCACAGGCTAATGGTGGAACAGAGAGTATTTGGGGAGCTACTAGCACCGCTGGTACGTTCCTTTCTGGTTGGTTATTCCAGAGTCCTGCTGCACAAAGACCAGCACCAGCACCATCTGTTACGAAGGGTACTAGTCCCGTTATGAGAGTGGGTAAACGTGTGAGTTCTACAAATGAGATGGCTTGTTGTGCTATGGGTATATACGTAGATTATACACCTACTATACCCCGTTCATTGCCGCCAGTAGCTCATGCGGCGCAGCAAAAACGTCAAATGACGAGGTGGTACTAATGCAGATGATTGCAAGAATTAGATTGACCGTCGAAGTGCCATTTGACTTCGATATTCAACCTCCAGACGAAACTGGAGAAAGTCCTAGTAGAGTAGAAGCAGCGCAGCACGCAGAATCCGATGTAGTTAATACTATCAAAGCGACTCTGCCTGCCGATGCTACAGTGGTGGACGAGTTACTTGAAGAAGTTAGAGAGGCGGATGAGGCAGCATGATTGGCGTAGGTCGTTGTTACACTGTAGCGTTTACTGCGGTAAGCGTGACCGTGCAGCAGGACTTCTTCTATATCAAGCCTGCTGCCGACAAAATTTGTATTATTGAAGCTGTTTATATTGCTGCGTCCGGCGGTACTGCTGATGCAGGTGACGCGCAGGAAGAACTTTACGACGTTGAGCTGATCTATCTACCCACGACGGTTACTGTAGGTTCTGGCGGCAACTCATACACGCCTGCTCCCATTATTATCAACGACGCAGCAGCGGGGTTTACGGCTAGAATTAATGATACGACAAAGGCTACAACTTCTGGTACTGCGATTGTTCGTCATCCTGATGGTATGAACAACCGTATTCCGTATGTTTATGCACCGCCGGCGGAACACCGTGACTTCGTTGCTAATGCAGCAGCAATCGTATTTAGGCTTAATACGACGCCTGCTGACGCAATTCTTCTCTCGGGTGATATGCGGGTGCGTGAGTTGCCGTAATGTTAACGGGCCGTTCGCGTTGGAAGTATAATCCACCTAGAGCCGGTCGTAAGCCTGCTGAACGTTGGGTTGGGTCTAAACTCGTTAATAGTAGACTCTACTTCCACGACGTGTCATTCCCTAGTAGGGCTATTTCAGGGACTCTTCCTGATGAAAGTCCTGCGAACTCTCCTCTTGGTGGTCAGATTGCAGGTACTTTAGTAGCTGGCAAGGGCAGGATGCCTTTAGTTCAAAATCGTTTTATGGATGAGAACGTTGGTAGCCTTGAGATAGATGCTGATATTCCTGTCGCTACGTCTGATTCCAACGGCTTCTTCATGGTTAGACGTTTTGTGTCTAAACCGCTAAATGGTGCACAAACTATTAGTAACACCACAGGCTTGTGGACTCTATATCTAGCGTATCTTGGTACGGGCACGACATTCATAACAGGGGCTACATGCGCTTTGTATGTTTGGCGACCGTCTACTGGAGCAACTGTTGGAACTCCAACTAACACCTTCAGCGCACCTACTGGTATAACATCTACTAAGAAAGGCTTCGCTACAACATTCACGCCTACAGCAAGTATTACTGCGGCTGATGGTGATGTGATAATATGTGAAGTAGCTTTCGGATACAACGGTAATAACGCCGGTGCGGACGTACAGACATTCTATGATGGTATAAACGATGTTGCTTCTTACGTCGGCGTAACACCGCCGTCTGCGGCATCGTATCTTAAGATTCCACAGGCTCTGAGTTTTAAACCATACACGAACACTATGGCAATAGTGCGATCTGATAGATTACGTCGTGAACATAATAGAATGGCAGCAGCACAACGTAATCACTGGTAATGCCGGTAGCTAATTATAGTAGACCGTGGTCTAGGCGACAAGTGCATCGCCGATCTTGGGTTGGTACAAAGATTTTTGTTCCGCCAGCACATTCTCTCATAGCGGCGGATAAACGTCGTTATTACCACAATAGGATGTCGTTGTCTATTCGCGCTCGTTGGTAATGCTACCACACAGTAAAAATAGGCATTGGTCTAGACGGCAATTATACCGTCGTGCTTGGGCTGCAACAAGACCAGTTGTTACTAATGTTGGACGTGTTCAGTTTACTTCTCTTTTAACGCCTACTGTTAGAGATCCAGAAGTTTTACAAGTTAGATGTAGAAAATTAAATAGCACGGATAGAGGTAAGCTTAGAATCTGGATCTATGCCAGTGGCACGTTAATTGAGACGTATGATATTACGTTAACTGACACATTCACAACTGATCAACATACAATTGTTAATACAGCTGCAATCTCAAGCTGGACAGATATCGAAGTAGCTTTCCAAGGAATAGGTACGGGCGCCTTACAACCCGCTATTTCTTGGATGGAGCTTGATATTCCTGCTGGTGCTGCTGCGTATACTGAGTCAGCAACTATTCCTGTTGTAACAACTCCGTCTAGTGCAGATGTAGCAGCATATGTAGAAAGTGCTACCCCCGCCGGCGTAACGTCTTTGAGTGCTACAGAGATAGCAGCAGACGTAGAGGCTGCAACAGTAGCCGGCGTTACTAGCGTAACATCAGTAGACGTAGCAGCTTATGTTGAAGCTGCTACTTGTGCTGGCGTTACTAGTCTTAGTGCAGCAGAAGTCCACGAGATTCCCGATACTGGTACTGTTGCCGGTGTCACAACTCCTAGTTCGGTAGATATAGCAGCGTATGTAGATGGGACGACTACAGCCGTCGTAACAACTCCGTCTGCTGCCGAAGTTCACGAAATTCCAGATAGTGGGACTGTTGCATCTAAGACGAGTGTTTCGTCTGTAGACGTAGCCGCATATGTTGATAGTGTCACAGTCTCGAGCGTAACTGCACCAAGCAGCACAGACATAACAGCAGATGTAGAATCTGGCACGATTGCTGTTGTGACAAGTGTGAGCGCGGTTGAGGTTGCTGCTTATGTAGAAAGCGCGACTATTGCTGTCGTGACTACGCCGAGTGGTAGCGAAGTCTATACACCTGGCGGTACAGTATACACAGACTCTGCTACGATTGCTAGTGTTACAAGTGTCAGCGCAGTTGAAATAGCTGCTTACGTTGAGTCTGCTACTTGCTCTAGCGTAACTACCCCTAGTAGCGTTGATGTAGCAGCCTATGTCGAAAGTAGCACCGTAGCTGGTACAACGGCGCCCTCGTCAACTGATCTAGAAGCAGCTATTGAAGCTGCTACTGTTAGTAGCGTCACAACGCCTAGCGCAGTTGACGTAGCAGCCTACGTAGAGTCGTCTACATGCGCCGGCGTAACAACACCATCTAGCGCGGAACTACATGAAATTCCTGATCTTGCAACAATTACCTCCAAAACGACACCTAGTTCTGTCGATATTGCGGCTTACGTCGATGGTTCCACCTGTGGGGGTTTGACGACTCCGAGTTCTACGGATCTATTAGCAGGCATTGAGGCGAATACAGTAGCTTCAAAGACGTCTATTTCGTCTGTAGATGTTGCAAACTACATCGAATCTGCTACAGCGAGTGCAGTTACAACGCCTTCAAGCGTTGATATCGCCGCTTATGTAGAATCGAGTACGATAGCAGGTGTTACTACGCTATCATCGCAGGAAGTTCACGAAATACCGGATTCCTCGACGATATCTAGTGTTACATCGGTATCTTCGGTGGACGTTGCGGCATATGTCGAAAGTGGCACAACTTCGGGAACGACTACTGTAATAGGTGCTGAGGGCGGTTTCGCTGATGTAGTCACAATTCAGTCTACTACATCACTCTCGAGCGTCGATATTGCTGCGTATGTAGAAGCTGCTACACCAGCAATTGTAACTACTCCATCTAGTGTAGAGGTCCACGAGATACCCGATTCGGGTACTTGTGCGGGTAAAACGACAGTTATTTCCACGGAGGTAGCGGCTTATGTCGATGGGACCACAGTCACAGGAAGTACAAGTGCGTCTGCATCTGAACTCCACGAAATTCCAGATGCAAACACAGTTAGCTCAATTACAAGTCCAAGTGCGGTTGAGCAATATGCCGCGATTGACTCGGCTACGATTTCAGGTGCGACTAGTGTATCTACGGTTGATGTTGCGGCTTATGTAGATGGTGTAACAACGGCCGTCATAACTGTTCCTGGCGGTAGCGACACTTATACGCAGTCAGGCCAGGAAACTGCTACTCTTGCTGTAACGACTACGCCGTCTGCTGTGGATATTGCGGCGTATGTTGAAGCTAGTACGGTACCGACGATTACACAGAATCTTGGTACAGAGTTTGGCGGTAGCCTAAGAACTGACTCTGCTACAATCCCTGGTGTTACTAGCGTATCGGCTCAGGAGATTTATGCACCTGTAGATAGTGCAACTGTAGCTAGCGTTACCTCGATTGTGTTTACAGAGGTAACTACGGTAACGGAGACTGCAACCATACCCACATCAACTACGGCCGCAGGAGTTGATGTTGCTGCGTATGTTGACAGTAACTTCGTTCGTGTAGTTACCTCTGTAAGCGCAGTCGAGATTTATGTACCGCCTCAGGTCTACGTTGATGCTGCGACGATCACAACTACTACAACACCTGGTGGATTTGATCGCGGTCCTGGCGTAATTCTAAGAGTTGAACTTACAGGCGTAGCGTTTGGTAGATGGACTGCTGCTGTAACAACAACAACACGATATACCGGCGTAGCATTTACGAGATGGGATACTGAGGCGCATGCAGGACTAGTAGGAACAACGATAGGAGGAAGGTTGGTGGGAGCTACATGGAGGACTTGATTTCAGGCACTATTCAAACTATCTCCGTTCTCGTTGAAGATCGTCTTGGAACTATTGATGATCTTGGACCGTTTCTGGTAGAATACGAGATCATGGACGATAGCGGTAGTCAACAGGTAATTTGGACAAACGCAACAGACGTTCAAGGTATGCGTGTTGATTGTCTTGTAGATACCACGAATTGGGATATTGGGCATTACGAGCTTTACATCAAACCGCATATTAGTCTGGAAAAGCCGGTACTAGGACCATTCGATTTTGACGTGATTCCTGGTGCTACATGAGTGCAACAGAGATTAGTGTTAGCAGGGAAAAGCTCTTTGAGGCTCTTAAGTACGAGCCTCATGGTCCTGAACAATGGGCTGCTCACCGTGCTAGACAACGTTTCCGTGTAAAGTGTTGTGGTAGACGTTATGGTAAAAGTACGTGGGCCGGAAAAGAACTCACAGTCAAGATGCTCAAGCGTGATTCGATCAACTGGATTGTGGGGCCTGATTATGGACTTGGAGAGAAAGAGTTTAGAATCGTATGGAACGACTTTAAGACGCTCGGATTACTTGGCCGATGCCAGAAGTCCTACAACGTCAAGCAAGGAAATATGCGTCTTTACTTTAAGGATCTTAATTCTCTGCTTGAAGTTAAGTCTGCTGAGCGTCCTGATAGTCTTGTCGGAGAAGGTCTAGACCATGTTTGTATGTCTGAGGCTGCGAAGCATAAGATGTCTACGTGGCAAATGTATATCGAGCCGGCGTTATCCGACAAAAGGGGAACTGCTGACTTTCCATCAACCCCACAGGGATTCAACTGGTATCGTGGTCTATTTGAATTAGGACAAAGTAGTAGAGAGGATCTCGATGACTACGTTAGCTGGAGATTCCCTACTTGGAAGAACACTTTGGTCTACCCTGGGGGTTTTGATACTGAGTGTCCTAATATTTCTACCAACGATAGCGGCCAAGATTATCACCTGGCTAAATTCAATAGGAATAGATTAGTGAATTGTACGTGTAATACGGAACTGATCCGTATTTACAATAACGTCTCGAGGATGTATTGGCTGCAAGAGTATGCAGCAGAGTTTACGTCGTTCGAAGGAATGATCTATCCTCAGTTTAACGAGGATACTCATGTTAGAACATTCGACTTTCAACCAGCATGGAGGAACTGGTTAGCAGTTGACTTTGGCTTCGTAGACCCATTTGTCTGTCTCGATATTATGATTGACCAAGAGGACAGAGTGTGGGTTTGGCGAGAATACATGGTCAGCTATCTTACCAACCATGACCACTCGCTAGCATTGAGGAACCGTGAAAATCCTGGTGGTTACCATATCGACGGTGTGGCTGCTGATCCTCGTGACCCCGACGGTATTAATACGCTTGCCTGGACATTGGGTTCTGCACACGCTACTCCCGTCGATAGGGTTCTTGGTTACGAAGCTATCAGACGTGCTCTAAAGGTGCGGCCGGACGGATTACCAGGCTTAATGATACACCCCAGATGTTCTGAGTTAATCCGTCAGATGAAATTGCTACGCTACGCAGACTCAAAAGAGGGTCACAATAGCAAACAGACTCAGCACGATTACGACGACCACGGTCCCGATGCCTTGCGCTACTTCTTTAATGAGTTTTTTGTGCTTGGACGCAACGAAAGTCTAGCTGACCTTTACAATGGCGCTGGTAACGGGACTGAGGCAGATAGCTTCTTTACATACTACGGCGGTATTAAGCTAGATAGCCGTATAGGGTACTGATTATAATGGCCCGTTTGCCTCGTCTACGGAAATCAAAAAGCACTCCCACTCGCCAAGTAACTGGTACTAGTTACTCGGCTACTGGTGCTGTGCAGCCTAAAGCTGCCAATCTCTCTGAGATGGGTAGTACCCGGTCTACTATAATCATTGACCCGGTACCCGTTCTCAGTAATAAGTCGCAAGCTGTTAGAACGTATACGTCAATGACTCGTGATGACGTGAGCGTTCGGGTTAGTTTGCGCGCTGGCAAGGCTCCGGTACTTGGCGCTGATTGGTACATTGAGCCATTTAGCGACGATCCGCTAGACCTTGCAATAGCCGAATTCGTGCAATTTAGTCTCTTTGAAGGGACGACTACTCCTTGGGTTAAAACTCTCGAGCAAGTCCTAAAGATGTTTGAGTATGGTAGCTCCGTCTTTGAGACTGTTTGGGAAATGAGGGAATGGTCGCCAGCAAAGGCTAACTCTGCTGCTAACCGTAAGCAGTATACAATGCTCAAGAAGTTAGCTGCTAGACCGTCGAGTACCATTCAGAAGTTCAATTACGATGACAACGGAGGTCCGCTCAGTGTAGATCATACAGCAGTCGATGGGAATGGTAACGTTACGACAGTCACTATTCCCATCGAGAAGCTTGTGATCTTCACGTTTGACCAGGATGGTGGTAATCTCGACGGTAATAGTATTCTGCGTAGCGCGTATAGGAACTGGTACTACAAAGACCATCTTTATAAGATTGATGCGATCCAGAAAGAAAGACACGGTATTGGGATTCCCGACATTGAGTTGCAGCCGGGATTCTCGGATGCTGACAAGAAAACTGCACACGAATTGGGTGCAAACTTACGCACCAACGAGCGTGCCTACATTGTTAGGACGCCACACCTTAAAGTAGGCTTCGCAGAGGTAAAGGGCAATCTCGTTGATGCGTTGCAATCTGCCGAACACCACGATACCATGATTATGAAGAACATCATGGTCCACTTCCTTAACTTAGGAACTGGTACAACTGGTGGAGGCGGCAGAGCTACCGGCGCAACGGCTATGGATATGTTCCTTAAGTCGATGCGACATATTGGGTTCTCTATCTGTGATTGCATTAATCTCTATCTTGTGCCTAACCTCGTAGCTTACAACTTCCCCACGGATCATTTCCCGAAGTTGCGTGTACGCAATATCGGCGAGACGAAAGATATGCAGATGTGGGCGGCTGCGATGCGTAATCTCATTGATGTTAATGCGATCCTTGTTGATGACATGACGGAACAGTGGATTAGGCAGCAAATGGATATGCCTAAGCGCGTTACTCCGTTCCCGCCACCGATTCAGCCGCAAAAGACTCAAGAGATTATTACAGAAAGGGCACAACCGCAAGCTGGGCAAGGTAGTGGTACTGATACGGGTACAGCGGCAGCTACGCCTAATGTACCAACATCATCGTCTAGTAAAAATGGAGGAGCCGGAAACGTCGGAAAGAGTCCGTCAAGTGGCGCAGTTTAGTTCAACACTTGATTTATCTAAACGCGGTCACGTGACCATAGCAGACGTGGACGACGTGTTACGCACTATGGGCTCCGTAATCAAGCAGCAAAGGTTGGAGATGGAACGGCGTAAGATGTGGGCTAGAGTCGATTTGTGGTTAGATCGTCGGCTTGAGCTTATGTACGAAAGGGACGGGCATGGCTGTAACTAAAGGACTCTATAAAGTTCAGTATCAGCCTAGCAAGTCGCCTGATTCGTCTAAGCCTTACTGCATCGTCAACGTCAAGACTGGTACGATCAACGGACGTTGGTATGCTACTAAGGCTAAGGCGGACGATGCACTAAAGGCCATGTACGCCAACATGGGCAGCAAGGCAACATATACAGTAAAAGGAAGTGGAGCGAAGAATATGGCAGAGCATGACGAGAAAGCCTATCTTAGCCCACTCAAGGAGTTTGCCGCCAACTGGATTGACGGCAACAAATTGTGGGTTCAGCAGTATCCGTACGATAAATGGACTCATCCGTTTTATTCGGATACTACTATCGACCACGAGACTGCGACTAGGCTCAAAGAGAGTTTCGATAACAAGACGTACAACGATCGTTACTTCGCTAGCTTTGAGCATGGTTTAGATGTTAGCAAAGGTGACAAGGCTAGTGGCGAAGTCTTGGAGCTTAAGGTTATTGATGAAGCTCGCGGAGCATTTACGGCTCCCGGCCTGTGGGCGCTTGTTCAGTTTACCGAGCCCGCCGTTGAAGAAATTAACAAGGGCGAGTGGAACTATTGGTCTGCTGAACATTACGATGAATGGACGCATCCGCAGAAAGGTGAGACTAGCGAGCTAGTCTATCGTGGTGGTAGTCTTACTAACAAGCCGTGGGTTAAGGGCATGGCACCACTTAACTTCTCGGAAGTTGGTATTGAAGATCCGAAAGAGTTTGCGGATTGGTCTACTGCATATAAGAACAGCCTGCCCGATAGTGCGTTCTTACATATCGAGCCAGGTGGCACCAAAGATAGTTCGGGTAAAACGGTCCCGAGGAGTAAGCGTCACTTCCCCGTTAAGAATAGCTCGGGTGCTGTTGACCTTATTCATGTTCGTGCGGCGATTGCGATGGCTCCAAAAGCTAATCTGCCGTCCAATGTTAAGAGTGGTGTTCAGGCAAAGGCCAGGAGGTTGCTATCTGCAAAATCCTATAGTGAGCTTTTGGAGGTAATGGATTGTGATTGGCAGGAATTCACCGATCCTGGTGGTGCCGAGAATCCATTGATTAGTCCTGATGACAATGATCTTGGTAACAGGATTGATACTCCTCCTCCTGGTGAAGATGGTACTGTGCCTGATAGAAGTGAAACTGTCACCAAAGGTCAGGTTGATGAAGGTGGTGAAATTGACGTGAACGAGGAGGAACTGCGAAAAATCCTTGGTATTGGTGAAGAGACTGATATCAAAGAGGCAGTTCAGGCTGTCGTTGACGAAGTAACGCCTTTACGCGAGGCACTCAAGACTCACAGTGAAAAGAAGCAGTTTAGTGAGTTGTTCCCTGCTGAGTTTGAGCGCATGGAGCGTTTAGAGGCAGAGTCGCGTGATAACGCAGCTAAGCGTTTTGCTGAGTCTGTTGGTGGTCATCGCCTTACCCGTAAGGTTGGCGAAGCTGACGAAGAGACTACACTTGGTTATAGTGCTCTCGTCGTTGACAAGATCGAAGAGTACGTTAAGGCGTTCTCTGAGAATCGTGCCGATCTTACGATGTTCAGTGAGGTAATGAATACCATCACTAACAACGGTATCGTCGATTACGGCACTAGGGGTTCTAGCCGTGAGGACGAGAAGGTTCTTGTTGATAGTGATGCTCCTAAGCCTGGTACTGTTCTTGAGCGTCGTAAGGCGTTCTCGGATAAGGTAACCGAGATTATGGAGAAAGACAGTCTCGACTTACCGAAGGCTTTAGAGCTTGCAGCAAAGACGTATCCTGAGTTAGCTCGTGATTATCGTACTGCCGGCGTTGCGGAGTAAGGTGGTGATAAGCTAAATGCCTGCAAGTCAAAACGTTGATATGGCGAAGGGGAAGAACGCCTCTGCCGCCATTACAAAAAAGCGGTTCGTCAAGATTGATGCGACGGATACTACTGGCGATACCGTGAAACAGTGTGACACCGCTGGTGAGAAGGCTTACGGTGTTGCATTGTTCAGTGTCTCGGCTACCGAGATTACTAAGGGTAAGGGCTGTTCTGTTCTTACTGACGGTCGCGCTATTGTCGAACAGGGCGTGGCTGGTCTTACCGTCGGCACGTTAGTTACGACTGACACGTCGGGCCGTGCTATTGTTGCTGCAACTGGTAACTGGATCATGGGCGTTATCGACGAAATGACTACTGCCGGTGTTGGCAATGAGTGTTCTGTCGATATGACGAAGAGTGGCGGTAAGGTCTAATGTACGATCCTAGTGCTCTTTACGTAGATCCTATCTTGACTCAGCTTAGTACGGGATTCCAGCCTGAGCAGTTATATGGCTTCCGTCTCTTCCCTGAGACTCCGGTTAGGACTAAGAGTGGTCAGTACCGTACTTACGACAGAAGCGACTGGCTTATTCATCGCTCGCGTCGTGAGCCTGGTACGATTGCTAATGAGGTCGGGGCTCGCAAGTGGAGCGTGGATACATTCTCCACTCAGGAGCATAGCTTACAGTCACCGATCTATGACGAAGAAAGACAGCAGTTACTTTCACAGGGTGGTCTTGCAGATCCGGTGTTCGGTGGCGATTTGCAGATTGACCCGGAAGCTGACGCAACAACTTACATTACTCGTAGTATTCTGTTAGAGCATGAGTTGAAGGTTGCGAACATGATTCGCAACGCTGCTAACTACGCTGCTAACCACAAGACCACTCTTACGAGCGGTGCGACTGGTACTCAGTGGAGCAACTATGCTCTTGCTACTGCGGGTGACGTAAACACCGCTTACAGTAACCCGGTTAATGATATCAAGACTGCAATCCAGCGGATTTATCTCGATACGGGTCGTTACCCGAACACGATGATTATTCCGTTCGACGCAACTGGTATCATTGAGAACCATCCTCGTGTTGTTGCTAGATACACGTACACGAACGTCTTTGATCCTGAGGCTTGGAAGTTGATTATGGGCCTTCCGGCTGCATTGGCGTTAAACGTGTTCACGGTGGACAGCAAGTATAACACGGCGGATAACGTTGATGCGACTGAGAGTATCGCAACGTTTTGGGGCCAGGACGTTTGGGTTGGTATTGTTGATGACCAGCCTGGTCAGAAAACTAAGACGTTCGGTAAAACTTTCGCTCAGATTTATCCTGATGGTTCTACTAAGCCGACTGAGCGGTGGCGTGAGGAATGGCGGAAGGCCGATCTTGTACGCACTAACTATGCATACGACTTAAAGATCGTTTCTGCTACCGCTGGCTACTTAATCACTTCGGCTGTTGCGGCGATCCCGTAAAGATAGGGTGACGTAATATGGCAGATACTCTGTATGCTTGGAGTCCTTTCAAGACTGTTGATAAGGACGGTGCTATCAAGGTAATCCCCGTCGGCGAGAAAGTTAGTCAGAGTGATGTAGCCGACGGTGATGACGATACATGGGCATACTTACAGGAGGCTGGTGCAGTTCGTCCTGTTAAGTATCCTGATGATGTTCCGAGTACCCTGTCGCCCAGGGAACATGCGGTGGCTAAGGCTGCTGAGGCATTTGCCTTAGCACAGGCAGAAGTCGCTAATGTTAGTGGTAGTGGTGGTATGTTTGAAGTAGGAGCATTACCTACCGAAGATACTACACCTGACGGAACTAAAGAGGCTACGCCTGCAAAGGAGGCTCCCGCAGCATCATGACCGAATTACTAGCTAGCGTAGACGATATCAATACTTGGCTTGTTGATGACAAGCTAGAAGCCAATGAAGTCAATAGTGCCAGCCAGCAAATTGACGCTTGGCGATTGATTCGTGGACAGCTAGTTGGTACATTCGACCCAACAACGGTAGCAGCATGGACCGACCCGCTATCTACACCGGATCAAATCCGTGCGATAGCGGGTCGGCTCATTGCTGCTTATATGTATAGAAGTGTCTATGCGGAAGATTTGGGAGATATCCCACCTTACGCACAAACACTTTACAACGAAGCTATCCAGATGTTGAGTGATATCCGAAATGGGACTACAACTGTGGTTGACGAGAACGGTAATCCCATCTCAGATAATCAGCTTGATATGTCGTCTGATGATATCTTTCCTAACAATAACACTACGGACGGTCCTTACTTCTTAATGGGTCAAGTCTTTGGCTAGTGATACATTCGTACTTCTCGACAACGGCGAGCAGATCATTTATGGAGAGTGGGTGCCGTCGTTAGAAGAAGTCGAAATAAGAATGTTACGTCTTGCTGCGAGGTTCGACAACATGTCGGACCCTTTGCTTGCTGCAAGACAAGTGATGATCGAGAGCACGGACATTAACTTTGATGAGGAAAAAGATCCAGATGGTATTGATTGGGAACCGTTGTCTATTAACTACGGCGGCGGTGTAACTGCTTCTGGACCCGTTTCACCATCTAAGATTAAGAGAGAGTCTGCTCATCCAACTGAGATTCTCCAGTTAAGCGGAGACGGTAGAGCGAAAGCTACAAGTGAGGAAGCGTGGATTATCGCAGAAGATACTTTGTTCTTTAATCCAGAGGCTCTACCAGTATCGGAAAAAGACGGTCGGCCGTATATGTCGTTCCATCAATCTGGAACGCAGTCAGAAGCTCTAGGTAGTGCATTACAGAAACTTCGTATTGGTGGAACGTTATCTAATGAAGAGAAAGCAGCATTAGCAACACCGACGTCCGGTCGCGGCAAGAATCTACCTAGACGACAGTTTATTGGCATTACAGCATTTGATAGGGAACTGATCGAGGGCATTTTTAGAGACTGGTTCGACGAAAACATTATTGAGGAATTTCCTCCTGGCGGTGGCGCAGGACCTAATATTGTTCAGGAGACAGGTTTTAATGTTCTCGGTGAGTTCCCGATCGTTGGTTATACTACAAGTGGTCAGCCGCTTCTTAAGCTTCCAAGTGGTAAGATTAGCTTCGGTCGCAAGAATAGATAAATAATGCCGATCGTAACAATAGACACTATTACTCGGCCGGAACATCTGATCGAGTTTTTGGCTGACTACCTTAGAAAGTCTGATGAATTTGAATTCGAGTATATCGCAAAGTACGACGAGCGTCTTATTCCTAAGTATCCTGCTGCACACTTACAAGTAGCTGGATTTGATAAGCGTATCCACGGCACTCATACTATGCTACTCGGTATGAGAGCAGCAATTCACGTTCTTCACGCTAATATGCAGCAAACTCGAGCTACAAGAAACTATGAGGATTTGGTGTTAGCAACCAAGGTAGTTGAGTATCTCGAAGAAGATATGACGCTTGGCGATCGTGTTATTCATGGGTTTGTGGAGTCTGAGACTCCTGGTATTATGCCACCGCGAGTGACGAAAGGTGATGCCATTACAGTGACAAGATTAAGTTGGTTCGGTATCCAAGAAACGAGGTTTTAGTTATGGGTTACACGGTTAACCTTAACCATCCTCAGTTTCCCGAAGGTTTTGAATTCGGCATCAACGGTGTTGGGATCGTTCCTAACGGTGGCAGCACAGATGTTGATGAAGAGAGCGAGCGCATGTTCATTACTCAGTATGGATATACGCTTGAGGATGCGTTCAAGGACAATGCTGTCGCTACTGT
>Ga0126369_10001869_pt1 | contig 14812 bp, 13 predicted proteins | sample PanSoiMetaPlot_1_FD_109646 | JGI IMG/M metagenome (GOLD analysis project Ga0126369, IMG submission 109646) | Tropical forest soil microbial communities from Panama - MetaG Plot_1 | ecosystem: Environmental > Terrestrial > Soil > Tropical forest > Bulk soil | place: Panama | collected 2016-02-17 | reverse complement strand
TGGAACGATCTTGTACGGCCGCGCCAGATAGTCGTACTTGTAAAGCGGATCGAAGATCGCCTTGTTGATGTACTGCGAGTAGATGTCCCCGATCGGGGCGGGATCGAACCCTGTTTCAGCGGCGGCGAAGGCCACGCGCAGCGTCTTGTTCATGTCCGCCGCGGCGGCTGCCGCCACGAGCGAAACCAGCGCGAGCGCCAGTGCGACGCTGCGGCAATGGCGCAGAGCGATCACAACAGCTCCTCGACGTCGGCAACGATGGCCTGAGGCTCCACGTTCGAGCCGTAACGTTCGACGACCTTGCCCTTTCGATCGACCAGGAACTTGGTGAAATTCCACTTGATCGCCTCAGTGCCCAGCAGCCCCGGCTTCTCCTTCTTGAGGTACTTGTACAGCGGCGCCGCATCGTCGCCGTTGACGTCGATCTTGGAGAAAAGAGGGAAGGTCACGCCATAGTTCAGCTCGCAAAACGACTCGATCTCCTTCTCCGTGCCCGGCTCCTGCGCACCGAACTGGTTGCACGGAAAGCCCAGAACCTCGAGCCCGCGCGAATGCATCTTTTCGTAGAGCGCTTCGAGACCCTTGTATTGGGGCGTGAAGCCGCATTCGCTTGCGACGTTCACGATCAGCATGACTTTGTTCTTGTACTGATCGAGCTTCTGTTCCTTGCCGTGAATGTCTTTGACCGAGAAATCGTAGACGCTTGCCATGAGAGCCTCGCTCGTGCCGATACTGATCCGGATTATATGCGTCCGCGCAGCGACCAAGACGGCGCGCTCGTACGGCGCTGTCGAGCGGCAGCTTCGTCAGCTGTTGTCGGTGCGGCCATAACCTCCTCCGCCTGGCGTCTGGATGACGAAGACATCATCGCGTCTCATCTCGACCTGGAAGGTGGCCCCGAACTCCTCCTTGCCGCCGTCGCTGCGCTCGACCCAGTTCCTGCCAACCGAGCCGGGCTCGCCGCCCTCGGCGCCGAAAGGCGGGACGCGCCGATGGTTAGCGAGCATCACTGCGGTCATCGGCTCTAGAAAGCGGACGCGACGCTCGCCGCCGTCGCCCCCGCGATGCCGTCCCGCGCCACCGCTCCCACGGCGAATGCGGTACTCCTCGAGTCGCACCGGGAAGCGCCACTCGAGCACTTCCGGGTCGGTCAGCCGCGAATTGGTCATGTGCGTCTGCACGACGCTGGCCCCATCGAAGTCGGGGCCAGCGCCCGCGCCACCGGAAACCGTTTCGTAATACTGGTAGCTGGCGTTGCCGAAGGTGAAGTTGTTCATCGTGCCTTGCGATGCGGCAAGCACGCCGAGCGCGCCGTACAGGGTGTCGGTGATCGCCTGCGAGGTCTCCACATTGCCTGCGACGACGGCGGCCGGGTACCGGGGACTGAGCAGCGAACCCTCCGGGATCACGATTTGAAGCGGCTTCAAACAGCCCGCGTTCATCGGGATCTCGTCATCGACCAGCGTGCGGAAGACATACAGCACGGCGGCCTTGCAGACCGCGGATGGTGCGTTGAAATTGCTGAGTTGCTGCGGGCTCGTCCCGGTGAAGTCGATCCTCGCCTCACGCCGCCCGCGGTCTACGTCGATGGTGACGAAGATGTGCGCCCCGTTGTCCATCTCGTAGTCGAAGTGCCCGTCCTTGAGCGCGTCGAGCACTCGCCGCACCGATTCCTCGGCGTTGTCCTGCACGTGCTGCATGTAGGCTCGCACGACGGGAAGGCCGAAATGCTCGACCATCTTCTCAAGCTCCTGGATGCCTCTCGCGCATGCCGCGACTTGAGCACGAAGGTCGGCGAGATTCTGCTCGATGTTGCGACACGGATAGCGCCCGGACCTGAGAATCGAGCGCATCTCGTCCTCGAGAAAGCGGCCTTGCGCAACCAGCTGCACGTTGTCCAGCAGCACGCCTTCCTCGTCGACGAGCCTGGAATCAGGCGGCATCGAGCCGGGCGTGATCCCGCCGATGTCGGCGTGGTGTCCGCGCGAGGCGACGTAGAATTCCGGCGATGCCCCGTCGAGAAACACCGGCGCGATCACCGTCACGTCGGGCAGGTGCGTGCCGCCGTTGTAGGGCGCGTTGAGCACGTACACGTCGCCCGGCCGCATCGTGTCGCGCCGCCGATCGATGATCGTCTTCACGCTCTCCCCCATCGATCCCAGGTGGACCGGCATGTGCGGCGCGTTGGCGATCAGGTTGCCCTCCGAATCGAACAGCGCACATGAAAAATCGAGCCGTTCCTTGATGTTGACCGAATACGCGGTGTTGGAGAGCGTGACGCCCATCTGCTCAGCGATCGCCATGAAAAGGTTGTTGAACACCTCGAGCAGCACGGGATCGGCTCGAGTCCCGATCGCATGTCCGCGCTCGAGCGGAACAACCCGCTCGAGCACGAGATCGTCTCGGGTGGTGAGCTCCGCCGCCCAGCCGGGCTCGACTACGGTGGTCGCGTTCTGCTCGGCGATCACCGCGGGGCCCGCGATGCGATCGCCGGGCCTGAGGTCGGTGCGAACATACACGGGAGCGTCGCGCCACGCTCCACTGGTGAATACGCGGTTCGTCTTTGCCGGAGCCAAGGTGCCGGACCGCGGTGAAAACGAGGGCGCCGAATCGCGGGCGCTGGCCGCTCCGCCGATCGCCTCGACGCCGACCGCTTCGATGATGAGCGGTTTTCCAGGCATCAGAAATCCGTACTGGCTGCGATAGCGGCGTTCGAATTCGGCGACGATGCGCGCGTCGTCGTCGGCGTCGTAGGGAATCTCCAGCGTCGTGTCGGTGCCGTCGTACTTGAGATGAAGTGTACGGGCGATGTGGATCGCGTCAGCCGGAACACCTTGTGCCACGAGCTCGCCACGCGCTGCATCGGTCAGCCGCGCGAGCAGCGGCTCGGTCGCGGTGAGCGCGGTCGCGGAGAGGGTCGTCTCGACGGCCTCCTGGCGCAGCGCGCGCATGTCCGCGAGTCCCATTCCGTATGCGGAGAGGACTCCGGCGAATGGGTGGATGAAGACTCGCTTCATTCCCAGCGCGTCCGCTACTGCGCATGCGTGCTGTCCGCCGGCGCCGCCGAAGCAGCACAGCGTGTAACCCGTCACGTCATAGCCGCGCTCGACCGAGATGTGCTTGATCGCGTGGGCCATGTTGTCGACAGCTACTTGCAGAAAACCTTCGGCGACCTCTTCCACCGTCCGCTTGTGGCCGGTGCTTGCTGCGATGTCGGCGGCGAGCGCAGCAAACCTTTCTTGAACGATGCCTGCGTCGAGAGGCTGATCGCCGGCGGGTCCGAAGACAGCCGGGAACAAGGAAGGATCGATCTTGCCGACCATTACGTTGCAGTCGGTCACTGTAAGCGGTCCGCCGCGCCGGTACGAAGCCGGCCCCGGGTTCGCGCCGGCCGACTCGGGGCCGACGCGAAATCGTGCGCCGTCGAAGCTGCAAATCGAGCCGCCACCGGCAGCCACCGTGTGAATGCGCATCATCGGCGCGCGCAAGCGCACGCCAGCGACCTCGGTGACGAAGGCGCGCTCGTACTCGCCAGCGTAATGCGTGACGTCGGTCGACGTTCCTCCCATGTCGAAGGCGATGATGTGGTCGAAGCCCGCGAGCCGGGAGACTTCGACCGCGCCGACGATGCCGCCGGCCGGCCCCGAGAGAATCGCGTCCTTGCCCTGGAAGCGATGCGCGTCGGTGAGGCCTCCGGACGATTGCATGAATTGCAGGCGCACTCCGGGCAACTCTGATTCGACGTCGCGAACGTAGCGGCGGATGATCGGAGAGAGGTACGCGTCGACCACGGTCGTGTCGCCTCGCGAAACGAGCTTCATCAGCGGGCTTACTTCGTGGCTCGCTGAGACCTGCGTGAAGCCGATCCGTCGCGCCAGCGCCGCGAGGCGACGTTCGTGCTCCGGGTAGCGGTAGCCGTGCATCAGCACGATCGCGCAGGCGCGAATCCCGTCGGAGAAAGCTCGCTCGAGCTCGCGCTCGGCGGCCGCGAGGTCAAGCGGATGCACGGTATCGCCGTGCGCGCCGATCCGTTCGTCGATCTCGATCACCCGCTCGTAGAGCAGCGTGGGCAGCACGATCCTGCGCACGAAGAGCTTCGGCCGGTTCTGGTAGGCGATTCGCAGCGCGTCGCCGAACCCGCGGGTGATGAGCAGAACCGTCCGATCGCCCTTGCGCTCGAGCAGAGCGTTGGTGGCCACGGTCGTCCCCATCTTCACCGCCTCGATCATCTGAGCCGGCATCGGTGTGCCCGGCGCCACGCCCAGAAGCTCGCGGATCCCGGCGATCGCCGCGTCGCGATAGCGCTCCGGATTTTCCGAAAGCAGCTTGTGCGTGATGAGCGCGCCGTCGGGGCGGCGGGCAACGATGTCTGTGAACGTGCCGCCGCGATCGATCCAGAACTGCCAGCGGGAATTTTGGCCGGGCGGCGGAGTCATCGGAAGACGGGTCGGAATCGTTGCGCGAGCCCGGGCTCCGGGCCGCGCTGCGCAGCCATTTTGCCCGAAAAAGGGAAGTTGATTGACATCGTGCATCTCGTGACTTAGCTTCGGGATTTCAAACGGAGGGGACAGCAGCATGAGGCGAATTCAGGGACTGGCTGCCGCGATCGGCATCGGCGCAGCGGTCTGCGCCAGCGCGCAGACCAAATGGGACATGCCGACGGCCTACCCGGCGACGAACTTCCACACCGAGAACATCATGCAGTTCGTCGGGGATGTCGATAAGGCGACAGGCGGCAAGCTCAAGATCACCGTCCATTCGAACGCGTCGCTCTTCAAGGCCAACGAGATCAAGCGCGCGGTGCAGACCGACCAGGCGCAGATCGGCGAGATCCTCATTTCCGCCTATGCCAACGAGGACGCGATCTTCGGAGCGGATTCGATTCCCTTCCTTGCAACGAGCTATTCCGATGCCGCGATGCTCTGGAAAGTATCGCGCAAAGCCATTGAGGAACGTTTCGCCAAGCAAGGCATGCGAGTTCTTTACAGCGTGCCCTGGCCGCCACAGGGCATCTATTCGAGCAAGCCGCTCGCGTCGCTCGCGGACATGAAGGGGCTGAAGCTGCGCACGTACAATCCCGCGACCTCCCGCATCGCCGAGCTGGCCGGCGCACAGCCGGTGACCATTCAGGCGGCGGAGCTTGCGCAGGCGATGGCAACCGGTGCCGTCAACGCCAACATAACATCCGGTGCGACAGGTTATGACACCAAGGCGTGGGAACAGGTGAAGTACTTCTATGATACGCAAGCCTGGCTGCCGAGGAATATCGTGTTCTGCAACGAGAAGGCGTTTGCCGCGCTCGACAAGGCGACGCAGGACGGACTGGTGAAAGCCGCCACGGATGCCGAGGCGCGCGGCTGGAAGCTCTCCGAAGAGAAAGCGAAGTGGTACCTCGACCAGCTCGCCAAGAACGGAATGACAGTTGCCCCACCGTCGGCTGCCTTCGCGGCGGAGCTAAAGAAGATTGGTGACACGATGACCTCCGAGTGGGTGCAAAAGGCGGGTCCCGACGGACAAGCGATGGTCGACGCCTACCGGAAGAAGTGAGATGCGACGCTGGCTGGACTGGCTGTACAACGCCGCCGCATACCTGGCGGCGTTGTTTTTGATAGGAACGCTCGCGATGGTGCTTGCCGGCATCTTCGGCCGGCTGTTCGCCTTTCAGGTGCGCGGCACCGACGCCTACGCCGGATACTTCATGGCGGGCGCCGGTTTTCTCGCGCTTGCGCACACGCTGGTGCGTGGCGAGCACATCCGCGTCAACCTGGTCCTCGAGCATGTCAGCGCTCGAGCGCGGCGAGCGCTCGAGCGTTGGGCGCTCGGCGCGGCCTCCGTGCTCGCGATCGTGTTCGCGTATTTCAGCGTACGGCTGTCGTGGCAGTCCTACGTGCTGCACGACATCTCGACCGGCAACGATGCCACGCCGCTATGGCTGCCGCAGCTCGCGATGGCGGTCGGAACGGTGATCTTCGCGATCGCCTTCGTCGACGAGTTCGTGCGCGAGCTCACCGGCAAGCCGCGGCGCGCGAAGGCGGACGACGAGCCTGCGCACGTGGAATAGCCGCCCATGGATCTCCTCATCACGACGCTGTTGATCGTTGCGCTCTTCGTGCTGCTTGGCAGCGGCGTGTGGATCGGCCTCTCGCTCGCGGGCGTCGCGTGGATCGGCATGGAGCTCTTCTCCTCGCGTCCCGCGGGCGATGCGATGGCGGTGACGATCTGGGGCACCGCGTCCTCGTGGACGCTGACGGCGCTCCCGCTCTTTGTCTGGATGGGCGAGATCCTGTTTCGCACGCGGCTCTCCGAGGACATGTTCAGAGGACTCGCACCGTGGCTCGAGCGTGTGCCGGGTCGACTCCTGCACACGAACATCATCGGCTGCACGATCTTCGCCGCGGTGTCGGGCAGCTCAGCCGCGACCTGCGCCACGATCGGCAAGATGACGCTGCCTGAGCTCAAGAGGCGCGGCTATCCGGACGACATCACCATCGGTACCCTCGCGGGCGCGGGAACGCTCGGATTGCTCATCCCGCCGTCGATCATCATGATCGTCTATGGGGTCGTGGCCAACGTGTCGATCGCGCAGCTTTTCATCGCTGGCGTCCTCCCCGGGTTGCTCCTCGCGAGCCTGTTCTCGGGCTACATCGTCGTCTGGGCGCTGCTCAACGCGGACAAGGTACCGGCAGCCGCGCAACGCACGACATTGGGACAGAAGATGTACGCGTCGCGGCATCTGATTCCGGTCGTCGTGCTGATCCTCCTTGTGCTCGGCTCGATCTACACCGGCATCGCCACCGCGACCGAGGCGGCTGCCTTCGGCGTGGTAGGGTCGCTGGCGATCTCCGCGGTGCAAGGTTCCCTCAACTGGCAGACTTTTCGCGACAGCATGCTGGGCGCCACGCGCCTGTACTGCATGATCGCGCTGATCCTCTCCGGGGCCGCCTTCCTCACGCTCGCGATGGGCTACATCGGATTGCCCCGCCACCTCGCGGAATGGATCGGCGGCCTTGGGTTGTCGCAACTCGCGTTGATCATCGCCCTGATGATCTTCTACATCATCCTCGGCTGCTTCCTCGACGGGATTTCGATGGTCGTGCTGACGATGGGCGTGGTACTGCCCACCGTGGACAAAGCCGGCATCGATCTTCTCTGGTTCGGCATCTTCATCGTGCTCGTCGTCGAGATGGCGCAGATCACCCCGCCGGTCGGGTTCAACCTGTTCGTGCTACAGGGCATGACCAAGAAACAGATCACCTGGATCGCGCGCCACGCGCTGCCGATGCTGTATCTGATGATCGCGGCCACGCTGCTCATCTACTTTTTCCCGCAGCTCGTGACGCTGCTGCCACAGCACATGCGCAGCCTCTGACCATGAAAGCCCGCTCGACTTACGCGGCCAAGCTGCGCACCCCGTTCGCGGTGCTCGGCATACGGACCGGCGCAGGCGCGGTCACGGACATCGAATACCTGGGCCTGCGCGAGCGCGAGCAGGCGCCGAGCGACGCGATCGCGGAGCGCGCGTGCCGGCAGCTCGAGCGATATCTCAAGGATCCGCAGTGGCGATTCACCTTGCCGCTCGCGCCGTCGGGCACGGCCTTCAGGCGCAGGGTCTGGGACGCGCTCACGGCGATTCCAGTCGGCGAGTCGCGAACCTATGGCGAGCTCGCGCGGCGGCTCCACACCGCGCCGCGCGCGGTCGGCGGTGCTTGCGGCGCGAATCCGATCGCGCTCGTGATCCCATGCCACCGCGTCATCGGCAGCCAGGGCTCGCTGGGCGGATTCATGGGCGTCACGGCGGGCAATCCCATCGAGATCAAGCGCTGGCTGCTCAGGCACGAAGGCTATCGCTTCGGTCGCTAGGCTCGCCACATGCGGACCGCGACCGAGCTGATCGACGCCTTCTGCGACGAGCTCTGGCTCCAGGACGGACTCGCTCCGGCGAGCCTCGAGAGTTATCGTCGCGATCTCACTGCCTGGGCCGATTGGCTCGCTCGCCATGCCGGCAAGGAGCTTCTCGCCGCCGAGCGCTCCGACATCGAGTCCTTCCTTGCGGCGCAATTTCGCGGCAAGGCGAGAGCGACGTCGATCAACCGCCGGCTTTCGTCTTTGCGCCGCTTCTATCGGCTGCACACGACGCAGGGAACGCTCGCTGCGGATCCGACGTTGCGGATCAAATCGCCCAAGCTGCCCCGTCGATTACCGAAGCCGCTGTCGGAGCAACAGGTCGAAGCTCTCCTTCGTGCGCCCGACGTCGACACGACGCTCGGGTTGCGCGACCGCGCAATGCTGGAAACGCTGTACGCGACCGGGCTGCGCGTTTCGGAGCTGGTCGGTCTCAAGCGAGCGCAAGTCGCGTTCGACACGGGCGTGGTTCGCGTCCTCGGCAAAGGCAGCAAGGAGCGCCTGGTACCGCTCGGCGAGGAGGCCATCTCCTGGCTCAAGCGCTATCTCGCCAACGCAAGGCCGCTGCTCGCCAAGACCGCGAAGACCGATGCGATATTCGTCACCACGCGGCGCGCACCGCTTACGCGACAGGCCTTCTGGCAGTCGATCAAGCGTTATGCGGTAAAAGCGGACATTCCGACGACCAAGCTTTCGCCGCACACGCTGCGCCACGCCTTCGCCACGCATCTACTCAACCACGGCGCGGATCTGCGCGTCGTGCAGCTCCTGCTCGGCCACGCCGACATCACCACGACGACGATCTATACCCACGTCGCACGCGAGCGCTTGAAGCAGCTCCATGCGCAGCACCATCCGCGGGGGTAGCGGCCCGAGAAGCGAGCGGGGACCCGCGCGCGAAGCGCGTGGGGGTCGAGCGTTAAGCGAGTGGCCGCGCGGCCGACGCGCCACCATTCATTTCGCAGTCGACGGCGCACGGAGGCCGCGGCCCGAGCAGCGAGCGGGGAGCTAGTCAACCGCGCTTGCCGCGCTCGATCGCCACTCCGAGCTTCGATACGCCCGCGATCGGCGCGACCTTCGCCACGCTGACCCTCGTCCACGGCGCGCCGAACTCGCTGCGCAGCAGATCGGCGAGCGCCTCGGCGAAGCGTTCGAGCAGGCGATAGGGGTGATCCTGCGCAAAGGCCTGGACGCGCTTGACGATCGCAGCATAATCCAGCGCATCGCCGAATTCGTCGCTGGCGAAGGCCTTGGCGGAAGGCAGTTCCAGCTCGAGGTCGATGAGCAATGGCTGCGTCATGTGCTGTTCCCAGGCATAGACACCGATGCGCGTTTCGACCCTCAGCTGGTGGATGAAGATGGTGTTCATCGACAGGGCCGGCAGGCGCGCAGTGTTGTTAGAATGTCCGCGACCATTGTGCAACGCCGCGTCCACCGGCGCGTGAGCGCCGTGTTCAACGCGGCGAAGTGAGATTGTAGATGAATCCCTCGCTCGCTACCCTCGCGGTTGTCGTTGGCGCGTACCTGATCGGCTCGGTGTCCTTCGCAGTCGTGGCTAGCAAGCTTTACCGCCTGCCCGATCCGCACAGCTACGGGTCGGGCAATCCCGGCGCGACCAACGTGCTGCGCACCGGCAACAAGTCCGCTGCTGCGCTTACGCTGGCAGGTGACGCCTTCAAGGGCTGGCTCGCGGTCTGGCTTGCGGCCAGGCTCGGCGCGACCTGGGGCGATGCTTCGCTCGCCACTGCGGGTGCGGCGCTTGCTGTCTTCGTCGGGCACTTGTTTCCGATCTTTCATCGCTTCGCCGGCGGCAAGGGCGTGGCGACGGCGGCTGGGGTTTGCTTCGCGCTGTCGTGGCTGCTCGGAGTTGCGCTGCTCGTGATCTTCCTGGCGATGGCGGTCGCGTTCCGCATGGCCTCGCTCGCCTCACTTGCCGCGGCCGTCGCCGCGCCCGCGCTGGGGCTCTATTTCCTCGGTAACGCGCCGGAAGCCTGGGTGCTGTTTCCGATCGCTGGACTTCTCATCTGGCGACATCGCCAGAACATTCGCAAGCTGCTCGCCGGCACCGAGCGAAAAATCGGCTCGTCTTGAATGCGCGTCGACGCGCGCTACGCCGCGCCGCGCGCAATTGAGATAGCCGGCGCGTCGACGGAGGCGAGCTCCCAGCGCGGGCGAACCGTGAACGCGTAGTCCGAAGACGCCGCGTGTTGTTGCAGGCGCAGTGCTCCAACCAGCGCGATCATCGCTCCGTTGTCGGTGCAGAACTCCAGCTCGGGAAAGAAGAGCTCGACCTGTTCTCGCTTCATTGCGGCGCCGAGCGCATCGCGCAGCCTGCGGTTGGCGCCCACGCCGCCGGCAACGACCAGTCGTCCCAGGCCCGTCGTTTCGACGGCGGCTCTTGCCTTCGCCACCAGGACATCGACCACCGCGTCCTCGAATGCACGCGCCACGTCCGCTTTGCGTTGCTCGGAGAGCGGCTCCTTGCGCACCAGCGTCAGAACTGCGGTTTTCAATCCGCTGAAGCTCAGGTTGAGATCGCCGCTGTCGCGCATCGGGCGCGGAAGCTCGAACGCGCCTCGGTGTCCTCGCAGAGCCAGTTTCTCCAGTGCAGGGCCACCGGGATACGGAAGGCCCAGCAGCTTTGCGGTCTTGTCGAACGCTTCGCCGGCGGCGTCGTCGACGGTATCGCCGAGCAACTCGTAGTCTCCGACGCCCTGCACCGCGAAGAACTGACTGTGCCCGCCGGAGACGAGGAGAGCCAGAAACGGAAACGCGGGTTTCGGCTCGCAGAGCAACGGCGACAGAAGATGACCCTCGAGATGGTGCACTCCGATGACCGGCTTCGCCAGAGCGCAGCCGAGCGCGCTCGCGATGCTCGCACCGACGAGCAACGCACCGGCGAGCCCCGGTCCCTGCGTGTAGGCGATGCCGTAGATCTCGGCAAGTCCGCACCGCGCTTGCGCGAGGACTCGTTCGGTGAGCGGGAGCACGCGTCGGATGTGATCGCGCGACGCGAGCTCCGGCACCACGCCTCCATACGCTTCGTGCAGCGAGACCTGCGAATGCAGCAAGTGGGCGAGCAGGCCGCGGCCCGGCTCGTAAATCGCGAGCCCGGTTTCGTCGCACGAGGTTTCGATGCCCAGCACCTTCATGACGCCCGCCTGCAACAGCCTCGAAGGAGTATAGCCTCCTTGCGCGGGACGCCCCTGAACGCTATAATTTTTCGTTTAGCTTATATCGAGCACGGAAAGGATCGACCCGACATGCCCAGCGTTCGCGTTCGCGAAAACGAACCGTTCGAGGTGGCCCTGCGCCGTTTCAAGCGGACGATTGAAAAGACCGGCCTTCTCACTGAACTGCGTGCCCGTGAGTTCTATGAGAAACCTACGGCCGAGCGCAAGCGCAAGCTCGCCGCTGCCGTCAAGCGCCACTACAAGCGCCTGCGCAGCCAACAGCTTCCTCCGAAGCTTTATTGAGAACGGGCCGTTCACTGCGACGATAAAGGGGCGAAGCGATTCGCCCTTTTTGCTTTCCTGGAGCCGGAGATGACGCTCAAATCGAGAATCACCGAGGACATGAAGACGGCAATGCGTGCGCGCGAGGCGGCGCGGCTGTCCACCATCCGCCTGCTGCTTGCGGCGATGAAGCAGAAAGAAGTCGACGAGCGCGTTGAGCTCAGCGACGTCGACATCGTCGGCATCATCGACAAGATGATCAAGCAACGGCGCGAGTCGATCACTCAATTCGAAGCGGGAGGACGGCCCGAGCTGGCAGCCGCGGAGCGGGCCGAGATCGATGTGCTCCAGGGCTACATGCCGCAGCGATTGTCCGATATGGAGATCGATCGCCTGATCGATGCGGCGGTTTCGAGCGCCGGCGGCAGCGGTCCGGCGGCGATGGGAAAGGTCATGGCCGCGCTCAAGCCCCAGCTGGCCGGCAGGGCGGACATGGGGCAGGTCTCGGCGCGGGTCAAGGCCCGCCTCAGCGGCTGAGGCAAAAACCCACTCGCTTGCCCGCAAGGGGGGAGTGTCGTCGGTCAGGCGGCGCCCGCACGGCTATGCAAATCCTTGCCTATAATTAGGCCATGGGCCCCGCGACGGCGTCCGTCAAGGTTCGTGGTCCGCGACATTCAAGCCCATGATTCCAAACGATTTTATTCAAACGCTGCTGGCGCGGGTCGACATCGTTCAGGTCATTGACCGCCACGTCCCCCTAAAGAAAGCGGGCGCTAACTTCGCCGCGTGCTGCCCGTTTCACAGCGAAAAAACCCCTTCATTCACCGTCAGCCCTACCAAGCAGTTCTATCACTGCTTCGGCTGTGGCGCCCATGGCACCGCAATCGGGTTCCTGATCGAGTACGCCGGCAAGTCCTTTCCGGACGCGGTCGAGGAGCTGGCCCGCGACGCGGGACTGTCCGTGCCTCGCACAACCTCGCCGGCGAGCGAGACCACCCAGGCCGAGGCAGAAGATCTGTCGGCCTTGCTCCTCACCGCCGCGCAGTTCTATCGCTCCTCTTTGAAGGCGAGCCCTCGCGCGATCGAGTATCTGAAAAGCCGCGGTCTGACCGGCAACGTCGCGGCCCGCTTCGGCATCGGCTATGCGCCCGACGACTGGCAACCGCTCGTCGGCGCATTCCCGAATTACCAGCATAAGTCGCTGGAAACCGCCGGGCTGGTGATCTCCGGCGAAGGCGGGAAGCGCTACGACCGGTTCCGCGACCGGATCATGTTTCCCATTCACGACTCCCGCGGACGGGTGATCGGATTCGGCGGGCGAGTACTTGATGCGGGCGAGCCCAAGTATCTGAACTCGCCCGAGACGCCTGTCTTCGCGAAGGGGCGGGAGCTCTATGGGCTCTTTCAGGCACGCCAGTCGATTCGGACCGAAGACAGGGTGGTCGTCGTCGAGGGATATATGGACGTCGTCGCTCTCGCCCAGCACGGCGTCGAGTACGCCGTGGCGACGCTGGGAACCTCGACCACGCCGCAGCATGCACAGAAGCTCTTCCGGTTGACCGACACCGTCGTGTTCTGCTTCGACGCTGACGATGCGGGCCGCCGTGCTGCATGGCGCGCCTTGGAGAACGCCTTGCCGGTGCTCACCGACGGCAAGCAGGCCCGATTCCTGTTTCTGCCCGAAGGCGAAGATCCCGACGACGCGATTCGGCGTCGCGGCCGGCAGGCATTCGAGGCGCTGGTGGAGTCGGCCATTCCCCTGTCCGAGTTCCTGGTGGCAGAGCTCGTCGCGCGCTTCCCGCCGATCTCCGCGGAGGGGCGCGCGGCGCTCCTCAATGCGGCGAAGCCGTTGCTCGCGCAGGTGAGCGCGCCCTTGCTCAGCGTTCTGCTGCGCCGACGCCTGGCCGAGGTCTCGGGTCTGCCTGCGATCGATCTCGGCGCCTTGCTCCCGGCGAGTCGGCCGGCTCCGCCCGCGCGCGCACCGGCGCCAGGTCCGACGCGCACTGCCCCCTCCCTGCTGCGCGATCTCATCAAATGCGTGCTGCTCGAGCCGGAGCTCGCCCGAAAGATTCCCGTTCCGAAACCTGAGGGTTTGGGCGACGAGGAAGCTGCTCTCAGCGCGCTGAGCGAGTTTTGTGAAACGGCAGGGACGCCCTTGACGACCGCAGGCGTGATGCAGCACTTCGCGGCGGGACCTCACGAGCCGGTGCTCGTCGCCGCGCTCACGGCCGGCGAAAGCGAGGGCCTATCGGGCGAATCGCTGGAAATTCAGCTGAGCGAGGGAGTCAAACGTTATTGGATGCTGCAGCAGAAGCGCCGAACACCCGGGCACCCAGCCGGGGACGTTGCCCTTTCGCCTGAAGAGGTCGAACGGGCGCGCCAGCGTGGCCTCGTGCAGCAGCGCCTCGGCGAGCAACCGTGACGGATGCCAGGCTAAGATCATGTTATACTTTGAAGTTTTCTTCAGTCGCCCCCACTTCGGGATGAGTGGGGATTGACGCGGCCCCGCGCACCCCAATTTGCAGGAAGACCATGGCCAAGAGACCCTCCAAACCCGCCAAAAAGGCAACCCGTAAGCTCAAGGGCGGCCAGCGGCCGAAGTCGCGCGGCGCGACCGCCGCGAAGCGGCCCTCGCGCAAGGCGGCGCCGGTAAAGAGGAAGCAGAAGCTCGCGACGAAGAAGGCCGTCGCGCGCAAACCCGCAGGCAGACACCAGGTCAAGGGCAGCTCGAAGGCGCGCGTGGCTGCGCCGAAAGGCAAGCTGGCGAAACCGGGTAAGCCAACCGCCCTCAAGACGCCGCCGAAGGCAGCCAAGCCTGCTCCGAAAACCCCGCCGATCGTTGCCAAGGCGGGCGCGAAGCAGGTCCCGGCTCGACCCGGCGCGCCTGGCGTTCCCGGGAAACCCAGCGCGGGCGAGATCGCCGCGCGGCTCTCCGCCCGACGCACCGAAAAGGCGCTCGCCGAAGGCAAGGCCCGCAGCGGGAAGAACGGCGGTGTGGAGTTGCGCAAGCTCGAGCTCACACCTGCCGAAGCCGAGGCACGCAAGACCCGGCTCAAGAATCTGATCGTGCTCGGCAAGGAGAGGAGCTACCTCACTTACGCCGAGATCAACGACCATCTGCCCGACGACATCCTCGACGCCGAACAGATCGAGGGCATCATCTCCATGATCAACGACATGGGGATTCAGGTCTACGACGAGGCCCCCGACGCGGAGACGCTGCTCATGTCGGAAGCGGCGCCGTCGACCGCCGCGGAAGACGTCGACGAGGAAGCCGCCGAAGCCGCGGCCTCCACGCTCGACTCCGAATTCGGCCGCACGACCGACCCGGTGCGCATGTACATGCGCGAGATGGGCTCGGTCGAGCTTCTCACCCGCGAAGGCGAAATCGAGATCGCCAAGCGGATCGAGGAAGGCTTGAAGCACATGATCATGGCCATCTCGGCCTGCCCGAT
>Ga0126369_10001868_pt1 | contig 14818 bp, 14 predicted proteins | sample PanSoiMetaPlot_1_FD_109646 | JGI IMG/M metagenome (GOLD analysis project Ga0126369, IMG submission 109646) | Tropical forest soil microbial communities from Panama - MetaG Plot_1 | ecosystem: Environmental > Terrestrial > Soil > Tropical forest > Bulk soil | place: Panama | collected 2016-02-17 | reverse complement strand
CTCCCTTTACAGCCGTCATTCGGTTCGATAACGCGCAACCCCGTCCTCGTTCCACGTTATGCCAGTGCCGGGCGACGACGAGGGAACCGCGTGACCGTCCGCGATTGCCAGCGGTTCGGCCAGAATCGCGTTCGCCCAATCAACATATTCCAGCCAATGCGCAGTCGGGGTCGCGGCGAGGAGATGGGCGCTCGCCTCCGGCAGCAGGTGTGACGACATTTCGACATCACGCGAGGCCGCAATGCCTGCAGCCTGCAGCCATCCGGTAACGCCGCCGATCCGGCCGGCGTCAGGCATCACGAAATCGCAAGCCGCAGCATCGAGGGCTGCCGTCATCGCCTTGGCGCCATCGAAGTTCTCGCCGAGCTGGATCGGCAACGCGAGTTCACGCGCGAGCCTGGCGTAGCCGCTCATATTGTCGTGCCGGATCGGCTCTTCAATCCAATAGATCCCTTCGTCCGCCAGCGCCCGCCCGCGGGCGATGGCCTCCGTCACCGTGAGGGCCTGGTTGTAGTCGACCATAACGGCAATGGAGTCGGCGAGGCGTCGCCGTACCGCACGGGTGACGGCGAGGTCTTGCACAAGCGTTGCACAGCCAAGCCTGAGCTTGACGCCCCGAAATCCCCCTTCGAGGAGAAGCTCCGCTTCATCGGCCGCGGCTTCCGGCGTCATCAGCCCGAGACCGCATGAATTGTAGGCCAGCAACGGCCGCGGCGCACCGCCCAGCATGACTGCGAGCGGAAGCCTGGCTGCGACGGCAAGCGCGTCCCACAGAGCCATGTCGAGCGCTGAAAGCGCCATGCGCACGAGGCCCGTAACGCCGATCAGCGCATAGCGGCGTTCGAGCTTGGCGGCGATCGCCCCCGGCGCGAGCCGGTCGCCGGCGATCAGGCCGACGGCTTCGCGCAGAACCGCCGCAATTGCGATGCTGCCGCTCGGACGGTAGCAAAATACATAACTGCGCCCGGTGATGCCTTCCTCGGTCAGGAGGTCTATGAGCAGCAGCGGCGCTTCGCGAACTGTTGCGGCGCTGGTGCCGAGCGCGAATCGCATCGGAACCGTGACCGCCACGGTATGGACGGCGCGCACCGTCAACAGCGGCGGTGCATCATGCGCGTTGAAGCGCGCGGTCATCGCACGCCTCAGCCGTCCGCCCGCAACGCCAGGATGTCGGCGATTGCCCGATTGAGCGGTGTTGGTACGCCGCCCGCGCGGCCGAGTTCCACCACCCCACCCGAAAGCCAGCCCACCTCAAGCCGGTTGCCGCGTTCGAGGTCGTGATGCATGGAGGACGTCATATCTGGCGCGACGTCATCAGCGAGTTTCAACCGCCGCTCCGCGTAATCGGTGGGCAGGTCAATCCCGTGCGCGCGGCCGACTGCCACGATCTCGCGCATGACATCGAGCAGGAAGGCGCGGGTCTGCGGGTTGGTGCGAATCGGCCCGATGGTGGTTCTCATCGTGGTGGTCGCTCCCGAAAGGGCAACCAGAAACACGAATTTTTCCCAGATCTCGCGACGAATATCCCGGGCAAGCTCGGCCTTGATGCCGCCCGCAAGGCAGGCCGCGAGAAAACGGTTCGCGCGAGGCGACGCCACGCCGTCGAATTCGCCGAACACCATGCGCTCCAGCGTGCCGGTGCGTCCGATCACGCCGGGCCGAACGATCGCGGTCGCGACGTAACAGACGCCGCCCATGACCCGGGGCAGGCCAAACGCCTGGGCAAGATATTTATCCTTGAGAACGCCGTTTTGGAAAGAAATCACCGCGGTATCGGGTCCGACGATAGGTTTGATCCGCGTGATTGCCGATTCGGTATCCCACAGCTTGACGGCAAACATCACAACGTCGACGAAGCCAATGCTGGCCGGATCCTCGACCACATTCACTGACTCCAGGCGGAGGTCGTCCGGGCCGCCCTCGACGACGAGACCGTGTTCGCGCATAGCGGCCAGATGGGCGCCGCGCGCCACGAAAATCACGTCCGCCCCGCCTTTGGCGAGCCGGGCGCCGAAATAACCGCCCACGCCGCCGGAACCCATCACAGCAATTTTCACACTTATGCTCCAATCTGTCCGGTCGGCAACTTAACGTGGTGATTGTAACGTTTCATGCCATCGGCGTCATTTCGAGGCGCCGCCAACGGATCCGGGCCTCCGCCGGCCCGATGACAGGCTCCGCGCTGCCCTCGGGACCCGGAATGACGGATGCGAGTGTTTGTGGCGGCACATTAAGATCAGACCGCTGTAGCATCTTTCCCGCTCTGTCCGCGTTTTTCTGAGCGATCGACTTAAGAATATGATTTCTTTCGACATTTTACATGCCATGCGCCGAAGAGAGGCAGGCACAATTACAGGTCGGGCGCAATTGCGTTTGCCGACAGTCTCGGCACGACGCCATCGCCAGGCGGCGCTGTGAGTCCATGACGTGTCTTTGACCCCTAGATGTGTTCGCAGGACCGAACCAAGCCCGGGGAAAGATTTTTCATTTCTTTATTTGCCATCTGGCGCATGTTCGCGCGATGTGCGATTGTTCAGGCCTGAACTACTAGACAGATTGAATATGGGACGAGGCAAAGATTTCCGCGATCGTCGGCGCGGTTATTCCGACGAGCCGCCAGAACCACCACCTTCATTTGGAAGCCATGCGCCGCGGTTTGGCCGTCCGGTAGCGTCGCGGCCTGTGCCGACTGGGCCCGAAAGACAGGCCAAGGTGAAGTGGTTCAATGGGGAGAAGGGGTTTGGGTTCGTCGAGTTGACCGACGGGTCCGGCGAAGCTTTTCTGCATATCAGCATCGTCGAGCAGGCTGGGCATGCCACACTTGAATCAGGCACCACATTGACGGTGCGGGTGGGGCAGGGCGCGAAAGGCCCTCAGATCACCGAAATCACTGCGGTCGATGCAAGTACGGCTGAGCCGTCTCGCGGCCCCCGACTTGGCAGCAGGCCACCGCCGCGCGAGCGCTCCTTCGATCGGCCAACCGGGCCGGCTGAGGAAGTCGACGGCCAGGTCAAATGGTACGATCCGAAGAAGGGGTTCGGCTTCGTTGCAGTGGATGGCAGCAAGGACGTCTTCATCCATCGTTCGGTGCTCGCCCGCGAGGGCATCAACGATCTGCCGGAGGGCCAGCGCATCCGCATGAAGGTGGTCCCGGGTGCCAAGGGTCTCGAAGCCATCGGCGTGACTATCAAGCACGACAGCTGAGCGGGGTCGCGTTAACTCAAAAAGGGCGCCGAATCGGCGCCCTTTTTCCATTCCGACATTGCGGTTGCATTCCGATAGGGCGGCCAGATTTCGATCGCGCTCAAGCCGGGTTGCGGCTCAACAACTCGACAAAGCGGCCTGGGTTGAGCGCCAGCGAAACCCAGGGTTGGCGTTGCCATGTTCGCAAGGCGGTCCCGGATTTCGCTCCGCTCCATCCGGGCTACCCCGCTACGCGCTTCGCGCCTACTGCGTCGCTGCCTTTGTGGCCGCCATATCGGCCTCGCTGCGCACCGTCAACACCGCGATCTTGCTCGAGCGCGCATAGGCGAACACGACTTCGACATTGTCGTCGTGCTCGAGCAGCGCCGGGATACGCACTTCAGTCCCTCGGGTCGGCAGATCGAACATTGTCCACGTACCGGCCTTCGAGTCGTACTTGGCGATCTGATCGGTGGTCCATAGCGGCGTCCAGACGTTCTGATTTTTGTCCGGAATGGCCGCATAGGGCTGATTCGTGAACGTATTGGGCAGCGGGATGAGCGTGGTTTGCAGGGTCTTTGCATCCACCTTCCCGAGCGTGCCGCTCCAGGAATTGGCGACCCAGATGATGCCGCGCTCGCGGTCGATGCCCATGCGGCGCGGCCCCTGCGACCACGGGAACGGGGCGCCGATCTCGCGCGGTCCATAGGTCGCGTAGAACGTGTTGTCGGCTGCGGTCGCGCGCGCCATCTCATCCTTCAGCGGCGGCAACTTCAGTTCGGTTGTCTCGCCGGTTGAGAGGTTGGCCTTGACGATCGTGTCGAACGCCATCTGGGACCAATAGCCGTTGCCGTCCCGATCGCCGACGATGCCATAGGTCTGACCGATGGCGCCATTCGGTCCCCGCGGGTTCACCGACTTGAACTCGGTGAACTTCTCAGTCACCGGATCGAAGCGCAACGCGCCGTCGTTCGTGCCGGCCCAGACGCCGCCCTTGCTGTCATAGTCGAGCGTCACCGGACCGTCGATATGCGACATGCCCTCCGGCGGCATGTAGACCGAAACCTTCTCGGTCTTGGGATCGATCTTGGCGAGGCCGCCTTTGGGCATCCAGGCATTGAACCAGATGTTACCCTCGCCGTCGCGGATCAGGCCGTGCACATTGGCGGCGTTGCCGGTTGCGGCGTCGATGCGGAATGGCTTCAGCGCCCCGGTCTTGCCGTCGATGCGGCCGACCGACATGGTCTTGTTCGGCGCAACCGCCGCGAACCACAGATTGCCGTCGAGATCGGGCGCGGCGTCATGCGGCAGCGAGCCCGCACGCGAAGGCGTGGCCTTGGTCCAGTCGCTGCCGTTGTTGGGCGGGGTCGCCGACGGCAAATCCTGATCCGGATTGAGCGGCACATCGTATTCGCGGAACATCGCGCGGGCGGCTTCGCCGGAGGGGCGTGGACGGCTCGTGATCTTGAAAGCGCCGCCATTCGGCCCGCGGGTCTTGGCGAGATATTTGGCGAGCGCATCCTGATGATGGTCGAGTACGGGGTTACGCTGGTTCGGCCGGTAGACGCCATAAACATTGATGTTCTTCATCGCCTCGATGACGGCGTGCCAGCCCGCTTCCTCAAAGCGGTGCTGCAGGAAGTAGCTCGGCGTATGGCAACTCGTGCAGTTGTTGTGGACGATGCGCTTCATGCGCATGTCCTCCGCGGTCTCCTCCGGCAGTCCCGCGAGGATCAGGTCGCCCGGTAGCTGCCGGATCAGCCGCTCGGTGTCCTCGATCTTCTTGAGCGAGAAATCCGCCCGCGCGCCGCTCCTCAGCTCCGCTTCGCCGTTGGCTGCCTCAAAGCCCAGCGCCTGCGCCCATACACGATACTTGCCGGGCGGCAGGGGCGGGAAATAGTAGGCGCCGCCTTCGTCGGTGAATACGGTGGTCGTGATGGTGGCGCCCACGGCCTTGGCCGAGATCGTGACGCCGCCCATTTTTTCGCCGCCCGGCGCCGTGACTGTCCCGGTCAGGATGGCGGGATCGGCCGCCCACACGGTGGCGGTGAACGCGACGCTCGAGAGCAACACGGCGACGCTGGCCGCGCGTGCAGTGATGGGTGAAGAAAGGAACGACATAACTGCTTCTCCAGTCTTGACGGAATGTTTGGTCTGCACTGAATCACTAAGGCCGTCAGCTCAACGCGGCGGATTGGTGCTCGGCGCCGGGGCCGGCAGGGCCTTCAGATACGCCACAATGGCCTCGATTTGATCGGGATCGAAATGATACTTGAACGCCGGCATGTTCGGCGTGCCATTGCTGATGACCTCGCGCATCAGCGTTTCCTGACCGCCGAGCGCATTCTTCGACAGGTCCGGGCCGTATTTGGCGGGCGAGGTGATCTGCAGCTTCACATGGCAGACCATGCAGGACTGATTGAACAGATTGCGGCCCCGCAACTGCTGCGCATTGAGCATGTCGGAGGCCGGGAACGGCTGCGCGGCGGCAAGTTTGATCCCGGCGGCAAGCATAAGCAAGGCCACTACGGCACTGCACCTCATTCGGCATTCTCCGGTCTTGATCGCGTCGCGTTTTGCGCATGTTATGCTGTGGCCGGGTCAAAGAGAAGAGTGCCTGTATTGAGTGCTAGGGAGATGGCGTGCAAAAGACGCGTGCGATTTTGGGCTCCGCTCTTTTTCTGGTGGCCGTGCCCGGCGTGCTGGCAGGGCTCCTCCCGTGGTGGGTTACGCACTGGGAACTGCGACCGCCATTCTTTGGCCTCGAGCTGACGCGCGCCGTCGGGGTGGTATTGATCATCCTCGGCGTGCCCGAACTTGTGGGCTCGTTTGCGCGTTTTGCGCTGCAGGGGCTGGGCACCCCAGCGCCAATCGCCCCGACCAGGCATCTTGTCGTGACGGGGCTCTACCGGTACGTGCGCAATCCGATGTACTTGGCGGTCGCCGCCATCATTTTGGGTCAGGCGCTTTTGTTGGCTGATTGGCGCCTCACCTTCTACGCCGCGCTGTTCTTGCTTGTTTGCCACCTATTCGTCGTCACCTACGAAGAGCCGACGCTCCAACAAACGTTTGGAGCGGAGTATGAGGCCTACCGCACGAACGTGCCGCGCTGGATCCCGCGGAGAACCCCGTGGGCCCGGAATGAAGAGCGCGTGTAGTGCCGCGATCCTGCAAAACGTCCGCTTTCACGCCGTCACCGGTAATTCGACTAATCCCAGATAGCGCGCCATCGGATGGAAATCGCTGTCGTTGTGGAGCAGCGGCCGGCCGTTCTCAATGCACCAGGTGCCGATCAGCAGGTCGATGGTCTTGCGCACGGTGATCCCACGCCTACGCAGGAAACGGAAATTGCGGGCCGCCGCGGTGGCAATCGCATCGCCGACCATCGGCGCAATTTCGAAGCGGCGCAGCAGAGCCTCGACTTCCTGCGCCGCCCGGTCGCTGTCCAGGCCCTGGAGAACCTCGCAAAGCATCAAATCCCCAACGATGATCTCGTCCGCGCCGAGGACCGCGCGCAGTCGCCGGACATGGGGCGCATTCCGGCCATTGAGGAAATCGATCCAGACGCTGCTGTCGACAACAATCACCCGGACACTCGCCCTTTGCGGCTCCGGGCGAGACTGCCACGCCAACGGTATTTGCCGAAAGCAAGGTCGACGTCCCGCTGCCGCTGCAGTCTGATCATCAAACGGAGCGCTTGTTCTACCGTCTGCTTCTTGGTGGCTTGTCCGGACGCCTTCTGGGCTTCGGCCATCAGCGCGTCATCAATCTCAATATTGGTGCGCATCGGGGCGTTCCGTTGCTGTGTGTATAGATGAGGCTATAATACACATTACGTGCCGCAATGGCCATCGCGACGGAACCTGCCCGGGTGATCTTTGGGTACCGGCCCAGCGGCCTGATGGAGCTGTGACACGTCGAATGAACTCGAAAGGATGCATCAAGATGGCAACAGCGCGGGTCTTTCGAGCCGTCCGATTGCCGAGAAAGTTTCGCTTGAAGGGCTAGGAGGTGGAAATCTTTCGTCGGGGCGATGAGATCGTCTTGCGCGAGAAGGGGAAGGGTTTGGCACGGGCATTTGAGATTCTAGCCAGCCTGCCGGACGATTTTTTCCCGGCCGATCGACAAGAGGTCGCGCCGCAGAAGCGAGAAAGTAGTTGAATGGACGAACGCTTCCTACGCGCTTCCTTAGAGCAGGGATACGGCAGCAAAGGATAAGGCAGGCCAGTATTCAGCCTTCGTCGGCTCCCCACGTTCCGGCCTGCCCACCCGGCAGGAATCCTGCCCCGTTCGGGCAGGGATTTTTCATAGAGGTCCTGGGGTTTCAGTCCAATCTCACAGCGAGGGCCCACCAAAGCGACCAAAATCGCATATCATGAGGTGAATATGCCTCCCGATCCTCGACACGGTGCGCGCATCGGACGCGTGACAACAAATTTGATAAAAGGCCACTACAAAGATCGATGGTGAAATCGATAAGTGGTATCATCATACGTATCTGCGCAACGCCATTTTGGCAGAACGAAATACCCCTTTTTATCCACGTTGGATCAATGGCTTACGCATCACTTTTCGTCGCTGCTGCTTGGTGACCCTACACCGTCTTCCTGACCTTCGTATCTAGCCCGAAAATCCTTGCCGCATTGAGCCCCAGAATATTCCGCTTGGCCTGCTCGGAGAGGAACGGCAGGTCGATGATCTCACCCGGCAGGTCGAAGTCGTAATGCGGCCAGTCCGATGCGAACAGGAGCTGGGTTTCGGCGTTGATCATTTCCAGCGTGACCTGCAGCGCCTTGAGGTTGGTGGTCTCCATCGGCTGCGTTGTGTACCAGCAGTGATCGCGCATGTATTCGCTCGGCAGCCGGCGCAGTTGCGGGGCTTCCGACGGACGCATCAGGTATGAGTCGTCGAGGCGCTGCATCAGGAACGGCACCCAGGCGAGCCCGCTCTCCACCCAGATCGGCTTGAGCTTGGGGAAGCGCTCCGGAATGCCGTTGAGGATCCAGTTGGTGGCGTGGATCAGGTTCGACCACACAAAGCCCAGCGCGTGCATGCCGAGGAAGCGGTTGATGGTGGCGAGCGACGGGTCCTGCCAGTGATAGCCGGAGTGGAACGCGAGCGGCTTGCCGCGTTCCTCGATCATCCGGTAGAGCCGCATATAGTGGTTGTGATGCACCGGCTTGTAACGTGTCGACGTGATGCAATAGCCGATTACGCCCGGCACGTCATCGAATGCCTCGACCGTGCGCTCCGCCTCCTCGGGCGTGTTGAACGGCAGGTAGATGAGCGATTTGATCCGGTCGTCGGCGGCGAGCAGCTTGTCGGCGAGCCAGCGATTGTAGGCATTGCCGAGCCACACCTCCATCTCGGGCTGCGGATGCATGCCGAGCATCAGCATCGGAGTCGGAAACACCACCATGTAGTCGATGCCGAGCGCCTCCATGGCGCGCCGCGTCAGCGTCACGTCGCGGTGCACGTCGGTCTCGGCGACCGGCTCGCGCAGGCCGTCCTGGTGCGGAATGCGTCCGCCGACGCTCTGGTAGCGCAGGCCGAGATCGCCGTTGAGGCCGTAGGGCGGCGCATTGAGCCGCTCGTTCTGGAAGTGGATCGCCTGCTCGCGCACCACCGGGTCTTCGATGTAGGTGATGATCTCCTTCCATGACACCGTCTCGACGTGATGCGCGTCGATATCGCAGATCAGCCAGTCGTGGTATTTGCGCCGGATCGCATCACGCTTGGCATGGGCGAGGAGATCGCGCGTGTCGGTGTAGACGTCGGCCTGCTGCGGTGTGAGCAGTTGCGGCACGGACGTGGTGGGTGCGTTCATGGTCGGGTCCTTGAGAAGGCGTTCCAGTGTAGGATGGGTTGAGCTCTTGCGAAACCCATCAACGGCCAATCAGTGCGGCGCACCCCATGATGGGTTTCGCTGACGCCCAACCCATCCTACGGTTACGGCTCGTCGGGCCGACGGCGATACCATAGCGCAAGCTCCATCGGACCGAGCCGCAGGGCGCGCAACAGCTCGGAAACGGCGGACAACAGCTCGGTCGCGGTCAGGGGTTCGTTGTCGTCGCGGACGATCGGCCGAAAGGTGCGCTCCTCGCCGTCCGATTTCGCAACGTAGAGACGGATCGCCGCCGTCATGATCCGGGCGACCGCCTCGTCCGACACCCGCGCGGCTTCGCCGCTGCGCACGAGATCGCGCGCCGCGATGTGCAGTTCGGCCGCGAAGCGGTCGACCCAGCCGTAGGGATCGTCCGGCTGCTCTGCTCCCTCCCCCCTTGTGGGGGAGGGCCGGGGTGGGGGGTCGGGAGGTTTGTGCACGGAAGTGCCCTTTTCATCGACCCCCACCCCCGACCCCTCCCCACAAGGGGGAGGGGAGAAAACGTGCTGCACTGAATGTGCTTGCCGTGTGCGAAGTGGGGCTCAGACAACGACATAGACATGCCCGTCGGCGATCTCGAGCTTGGCCTTGCGCAGGGCGAAGCGTTCGCCACCGGGATGGCGACCGGTCTTCAGATCGAATTCCCAGCCATGCCACGGACAGACGATGTTCTTGCGCTTCGGGTCGTGCTGCAGCATCCGGGTCTCGCCGTTGTGGTCCACCGGCTCGCGCACCCGATGGTAGATGCGGCCCTGGCACACCGGCCCACCGCGATGGGCGCATTGATTGTACCAGGCGACCAGCTCGCCATCGACATTGAAGACGCCGATTTCAGTGCCATCGCAGGAAATTACGCGCCGCTCGCCCTCCGCCAGTTCGCCGACCCGCCCGACCACGAACGACTTCATCGATCTTTCCTCATATCGGTAAACGTGGTTGCCTGCTCGACATCGAGGTGCGCAGTATCGACAGGCTTGCGCCTGGGAGGGAGATCGTCAAGTGCCTCAACCGCCGTTTAATCCCCCGTTTCGCGCCGAGCATATCGGAAGCTTCTTCCGGCCGCCGGAGTTGCTGGAAGCGCGGGAGGCCTGCAAGGCCGCACGGCTTGCACGGGAACAGCTGCGCGTCGCCGAGGATGCCGCGATCAGGGACTTCGTGCGCTTACAGGAACAGCTCGGCTTTGCGGCAGTTACCGACGGCGAATTCCGGCGGAATACCTATACGGCGAATTTCACGACCTCGGGATTGACCGGGATCAGCGCGGAGGTGGTCGATGAGCAGGACTGGGCGTACACGGATGCCGCGGGCCATCGCGAACGCGCACGGCTTCCGACCGTGCACGGTCGCATTCGCCGCCACGGCTCCCAGAATGCGGCGGATGTCGCCTTCCTGAGATCAATAACCAGGGCGACGCCGAAATTTACCCTGGCCGGGCCCTGCTACATTCATTTCCGCGCCGGCCGTGCGCGCATCAGCCGCGATGTTTATCCCGATCTGACGGATTTCTGGTCCGACCTCATTTCCGCCTACGCGGACGAGCTCAAGGCGCTGGCGGATGCGGGTTGTCGCTATTTGCAGCTTGACGAGACCTCGATCGCCAAGCTCGGGGATCCTAAGATCCGCGCTGCGCTCGCGGCGCGCGGCGACGACTGGGATCGGCTGCTCGACACCTACATAGACGTCATCAACGCCGTCGTGACGAGTGCGCCCGGCGAACTGCGGATCGCGATGCATCTGTGTCGCGGCAACCGCATGGGCCACTGGCAGGCCGCCGGCGGCTACGATCTCGTTGCCGAGCGTCTGTTCCGGCGCGTCAGCATCGATGTGTTCTTTCTGGAATATGATTCCGAGCGCGCCGGCAGCTTTGAGCCGCTGCAATTGGTGCCGGCGCATAAGCGCATTGTGCTCGGTCTTGTTTCTACCAAGGCGGCGGAACTGGAGTCCGATGAGGCTCTATGCGCCCGCATCCGCGAATGCTCGCGCTACGTGGACCTCGAGCGCCTCGCCATCAGCCCGCAGTGCGGCTTTTCGAGTTCCGACAAGGCCAATAAGATCATGAGCTATGAGCGCGGCGTCGAGAAGCTCAAACGGGTTATCGAGGTGGCGCGGCAGATGTGGTCCGATTGAGGGAAGGCGCCAGGCAAAGCTGGCGTGATTGGTCGGTGGAAGTCCGACCCAGGTAAGGCTTGGCAGGCGGCTAGAAGCGAGTGTTGCGTGAGCCGATGGCGACGCCGGCCACGAAGCGTCAAGATGAAGCCCGGGAAGTTGAAGGTCTCCGGCTTGCCGAGCCTGCGCTGCCTACGGTTTGCCGCCGCATGGCGTCCGAACTCGATCGGCCGGGTCTTCTCAGGATGTCGGGGAGAGGGAGAAGACGCGCCATGCTAAATTGACACGCCGATTGAGGTGAGGCTGATGACAACACGTTGGTTTGCCGCGCTCGCCTTGACGCTCTTTGCCGCATCTTCGACAGCTCCTGCAGCCGAATGGCCGACCCGGCCCATAAGGATCATCGCGCCGTCGACGCCGGGCGGGGCAGCCGACACCTTTGCAAGACTGCTGGCGGAATATCTGCCGCCGCTCCTGCACCAGCCCCTCGTCGTTGATAACCGGGCCGGCGGCGGCGGGCTGATCGGGGCGGCCGCTGCCGCCCACGCGGAGCCGGACGGCTACACGCTGGTGACCGCGAGCATCGCGTATCATGCCATCGCGCCGGCGGTGAGCCCCAATCCCGGGTTCGATCCGATCCGCGACTTCACGCACATTGCGTTCCTGGGCGGGCCGCCCAACGTATTTGTGGTGCATCCCGCACTTAGGGTGCATTCACTCAAGGAGTTGATCGCGCTCGCGCGGAGCGGGCGCCCCATCGATTATGTGTCGCCGGGAGTCGGCACGCTCGGCCACCTGATGGTGGAATATTTTGCCCAGAAGGCCGGCATCGCGGTCCAGCACATTCCTCACAAAGGCTCGTCCCAGGCGATGATCGACCTCATCGCTGGTAATGTGATGATCGGCTCGATGACGTGGAGCTCGGCGGCCGGGCAGGTTCGCGCCGGCACCGTGGTCCCGATTGCGGTATCCTCGAGCGCCCGCGTCGCGGAAATTCCCGATGTGCCGACGCTGCGCGAGGAAGGTTTCGACGATCTCGTCGCGTTCACATGGTACGCCCTGTCGGGACCGGCCGGCCTCCCCGATGAGGTCGTGCAGAAGCTCAATCATGCGGTCAATGCCGCGTGGGCAACGCCGGCCTTGAGGCAGCGGCTCGCCGACGACGCCATCGTTGCCGAGCCGATGTCGCCCCAGACCGTAACGATGTTCGTGACGAACGAAGTGCGCAAATGGGGTCCGATCGCCAAGCGCGTGGTGCCAAGTCGATAGCCCAAGATATCAGGCAGGTGTGTCCTGTTGGCAACGCAACGATTTATTTGAGCCTTGTCCGGGCGCTTGTCCGGCGATTTTGGTGTCAGGCCGTTCGCGTGCCTTAAATGCGCCCAGCCGCTGTGGCCCTCACAAGTTTCGATCTTTAACCATTGATTGAAATAATTGGGTCATAGAATGCATCGAATCTCAATGTCGGGTCGCACGCGCTTCTGTCGGGGAACCGTTAAGTGCGCATCGGCGTTGCGGGGGATCGTTGAATTGTTATCAAAGCGATTGGGGTTTCTGGTGTCGCACGACAGGCTTGCACCTCCTGCGAATGGTTCGTCGGATAACGTGGAAAATCGACATGTCCAAGGCCGGCTCGGATTGATGGCCGTTGCGCTGAGGGCCGGCGCAGCCTCGCTGGGGCTCTCATGCATAGGCGGCATATCGGCGGATCCGGCTGCCGCCTTCCCGTACAGTAACTACGGATCGTTTTGGAGTTTCGGTGTCGATTCGCGCACGCCGAATTGGCATCAGTCGCGCAGGCGGCATCACACAGCCAAGTCCGCCGAGTTAGTAAAACCGGAGACGTCGAAGCAGCCCTCTGGGCCGCTGATGCTTGCGGTTTCGATCGCCAACCAGCGGGTGACCGTCTATGACAATGGCACGCCGATAGCAACGTCTCCGATTTCCAGCGGCATGGCCGGACATTCGACCCCAATGGGCGTATTTAGCGTCATCCAGAAGCAGCGGTGGCATCGTTCCAACCTCTACAGTAATGCTCCGATGCCCTATATGCAGCGCATTACGTGGTCCGGTGTCGCGCTGCACGCAGGCGTATTGCCAGGTTACCCGGCCTCCCATGGCTGCATCCGCTTACCGGAAGGATTTGCTGTGCGTTTGTGGGGCATGACCAGGATAGGCGCACGCGTTGTCATTACGCGCAACGATGCGGCGCCCTACGAGGTCAATCATCCGCGCCTTGCGGGGCTCGTGAAGGCGCCCGAACAGACACCTGAGGCCGGTACCTTGAACGCGCCGAAATCGATGTCGAACATCGACAAGTCGGAAATCACCGACGCGGTGGTTGTAGCTTCGACTGATGTGGCGACCGGCGGTGCGCCGGCGCAGGAGAAATTGCACGACGGTGCCGAACTCCCGGCATTTGCAGCTGGCCCATCCTCACCGCCGCAGGTCGCGCAGGCGGCGAGCGTGGACAGGCCTGCTGCGTCGTCTCTCGCCGAATCGTCCACACCCGCGCCGATTTCGATTCCGAATGCGTGGCCTGCTGGCGCTGCGCAGCGCTCAGGTCCGATCTCCCTGTTCGTGAGTCGTAAGGAGAGCAAGCTTTTCGTCCGCAGGGGCTTTGTGCCGCTGTTCGATTTCCCGATCACGATCGCGCATCGGGAGATGCCGCTCGGCACCCACCTTTTCACGGCCAGCCGGCCGACGGACAACAGCGTCGGGGTCCGCTGGCTTGCCGTCTCGATCGGCTACGACCGGGCGGCGGCCGATCCGATACCCGCGAAGAAGCGCAGGGCCCGCGACACGCGCGGCGAGCGACCGCTGCCGCCGACTCCGGAAGCCTTGCGCCAGGCCGCCGTTGAAGCGCTTGATCGTATCGAGCTGTCACAGGAAGCGGTTGATCGCGTTGCCCCGCTGCTGACCCCCGGAGCCCATTTGCTCATCGCTGATCAGGGCCTCGGTGACGAGACCGGCAGGGACACCGATTTCATTGTTGTGACGAAGTAAGGACCAGTGAAGGCCTTCGCCCGTTCTGCTGCGCCATACAAGCGCCGCGTGGATGCCATCGTTTGCCTTTGAATCCAGCGCGACGTAGTGCGCAGGCCTTGACGCTTGGTCGCGTACACCCCTTGATTGCGCGCAGGTCCAGCTCTTGTTATCAGTCCGGTCTCATCAAGCGGGGATCAAGGCCTGCCGTTTCCGAAAATTATCCTTGGGCACTGTCGCAAAAATATCACGGGAACCGATTTTCAACATTAAGCAAGACAGGGCTTTGAAAGCCTTTCTTTGGGGGTAAAAGGGGCGTCGGGGATGCTCGGGGACGAAGCGGAACTGCACAAATTCAAGATTAGGCGTGGCGGCATAAGGTTAGCCAAGACTTTGTAAGGAACTTGACAGACGGCGGATTTTCTTGCCGAGCGAAGGGTTTAAGGGCATTTTAGCGGTTCCGGCGGGCGTGTCGGCGGCAATTTTCCGTCGATAGATGGAATTGGGAGGCGACTGTGCAAGGCACACGGCGGCAACTCTTGTGCCGAGATAATCCTTCTCAGCTGTTTGAACCGAATTCATCTTCACTGCGACAAACCCTACGAGTCGATCGTTGAGTGCGAACCTATCTGCCTCAGACGAAGTCCTGATCGGCAGGAT
>Ga0126369_10001866_pt1 | contig 14821 bp, 13 predicted proteins | sample PanSoiMetaPlot_1_FD_109646 | JGI IMG/M metagenome (GOLD analysis project Ga0126369, IMG submission 109646) | Tropical forest soil microbial communities from Panama - MetaG Plot_1 | ecosystem: Environmental > Terrestrial > Soil > Tropical forest > Bulk soil | place: Panama | collected 2016-02-17 | reverse complement strand
GGGCCCTCCTCCCCCGCTGGGGGGGAGGGAGCTCTGTCTCAGCGACCCCCCCTCCGGGCCCTGGGGGGCCCTCCTCCCCCGCTGGGGGGGAGGGATCTCTGTCTCAGCGACTGCGGCGGGTAGAGTGCAGCGGACATGCTGGATCTGCTGCTGCGAGATGCACGGGTGCTCGGAGCCGAGGGCCTGCGCGACCTCGGCATACGCGAAGGCCGGCTGGTCGCGCCGGAGCCGGACGCGCGCGAAGTGCTCCACCTCGATGGTGCGCTCGTCACGCCGCCGCTCGTGGAGCCGCACGTCCACCTCGATGCCGTGCTGACCGTCGGCGAACCGCGCCCCAACGTGTCCGGCTCGCTGTTCGAGGGCATCGCGATCTGGGCCGAGCGGGTGAGGAGCCTGACCGTCGACGACGTGAAGGCGCGCGTCGGGCGCGTGCTGCGCTGGCAGCTCGCGTGCGGGGTCCAGCACGTGCGCAGCCACGTCGACGTGTGCGACCCGGAGCTCCGGGCGCTGCGCGCCCTGGTCGAGCTGCGCGAGGAGATCGGCGGCCAGATGAACGTGCAGCTGGTGGCGTTCCCGCAGCAGGGCATCCTCTCGTTCGAGGGCGGCGTCGATTTGATGCGGCGCGCGGTCGAGCTCGGCGCCGACGTGGTCGGCGGCATCCCGCACTTCGAGCTCACCCGCGAGATGGGCGTCGAGTCCGTGAAGCTGGCCTTCGCGCTCGCGGCGGAGCACGGGCTGCGTGTCGACATCCACTGCGACGAGACGGACGACGACCACTCGCGGTTCGTCGAGGTGATGGCCGCCGAGACGATTCGATTGGGGATGGCGGGGCGGGTGACCGCCAGCCACACGACCGCGATGCATTCCTACAACAACGCGTACGCGTATCGCGTGATTCGGAACATCGCGCGGGCCGGGATGCACATGGTCACCAACCCGCTCGACAACTCGGTCCTGCAGGGCCGGTTCGACTCGTTCCCGGTGCGGCGCGGGCACACGCGCGTCAAGGACCTGATGGCAGCGGGGGTCAACGTCTGCATCGGCCACGACTCCGTGATGGATCCGTGGTACCCGCTCGGGCAGGGCGACCCGCTCCAGGCCGCCTTCGTGCTCGCCCACTACGGACACATGTCCGGCGCCGAGGAGCTGAAGCAGCTGGTCGAAATGATCACCGTGAACCCGGCGCAGGCGCTCGGTCTGGAAGGCTACGGGCTGGCGGAGGGAGCGCCGGCGAGCCTGGTCGTGTTCGATGCGCCGAGCGAGATGGACGCGCTGCGCCTGCTGCCACGGCGCCGGCTGGTCCTGCGCGATGGCCGCGTGGTGGCCCGGACACGACCGGCCGAGACGACCGTTGTGTGGGACGGGCAGGAGGAGCTCGTCGACTTCCTGCGCTGAACGTCGAACGCTCGCATCCGATCGAACCTGTTCAGCGAGCGAGTCCAGTACCTTTTGCGCCATGTCGCACCGCATCGCGGTCATCCCCGGCGACGGCGTCGGCAAGGAAGTCGTTCCCGTCGGCATCCGGGTGCTGAGCGCCCTCGACGTCCCGTTCACGTTCGACGAGCTGCCGTGGGGCTGCGACTTCCACGCCCGCACCGGACGGATGATGCCCGAGGATGCGCTCGCCACCCTCGCCGGGTACGACGCGATCTACCTCGGGGCCGTGGGGTGGCCGACGGTGCCCGACCACGTCAGCCTGTGGGAGTGCCTGCTGCCGATCCGCAAGACGTTCGAGCAGTACGTCAACCTGCGGCCGGTGCGCCTCCCGCCCGGCGTGCGCGGCCCCCTCGCCGGCCGGGGCCCGGATGAGGTCGACATGCTGTTCGTCCGGGAGAACACCGAGGGCGAGTACTCGGGCACGGGCGGCCGCGTGCACGTCGGGACCGACGCCGAGCTTGCGGTTGAGGTGCCGGTCTTCACCCGTCGCGCGATCGAGCGCTGCGCCCGCTACGCGTTCGCCCGCGCCCTCGAGCGACGGCGACGGCTCATCAGCGTGACCAAGTCCAACGCGAGCCGCTATGCCTACGTGCTCTGGGACGAGGTGATCGCCGCACTGGCCCGCCAGTACCCGGACGTGCAGGTGGAGCGCGTCCACGTCGACGCGATGGCCGCGCGCATGGTGCTGCGGCCGGACACGGTCGACGTCGTCATCGGCTCCAACCTGTTCGCGGACATCCTGACCGACCTGGGCGCCGCCCTCCAGGGCAGCCTCGGCCTCGCCGCGAGCGGCAACCTCAGTGTCGACGGCCGCGGGCCATCGATGTTCGAGCCCGTCCACGGCTCGGCGCCCGACATCGCCGGCCGGAGCCGGGCCAACCCGATCGGCGCCGTCTGGTCGGCGGCGCTGATGCTGCGCCACCTCGGACACCCCGTCCAGGCCGAGCGCGTGGAGCGCGCGATCGACGCGGTGTGCGAGGACGGTCGGGTGCTGACCGCCGACCTGGGCGGGACCGCCTCGACGACCGAAGTGGGCGAGGCCCTCGTATCGGCGCTGGGGTAGCGAATGGGGCCCTGGGACATCGAGTGGTCGGGCCGGCTCGAGACGAGCTGGATCGACAGCCTGCAGCTGCGAGACAACCCGCTCCACGATCCCTCACGGAGGCCGATCTGGACGTACCTGCCGCCGACCTACCACGACCGGGCCGACTGGCGCTACCCGACCATCTACGTCCTGCAGGGCTACACCGCGCAGATCGACATGTGGCGCAACCGGAACCCGTTCCGGCACACGTTTCCCGAGATGGTGGACGAGCTGTTCGCCTCCGGCCAGGCGCCGCAGTGCATCGTGGTCTTCGTCGATTGCTGGACCTCGCTCGGGGGGAGCCAGTTCCTCGACTCGCCGGCCACAGGCCGCTACCACTCGTACCTCTGCGACGACGTCGTGCCCTGGGTCGACGCCCGCTATCGGACGTTGCCGGGGTCCGATCACCGCGGCATCATGGGCCACTCCAGCGGCGGCTACGGGGCCATGGTCACGTCGATGCTGCGCCCTGATCTGTTCGGCGGCTTCGCCAGCCTCGCCGGCGACGCGCTGTTCGAACACTGCTACCTGCCGACCTTCGCCGGCGCGGCGCGTGCGCTTCGCGACCGGTACCAGGGTTCCTACGAGCGGTTCTGGGCCGACCTGCGCGGGCGCCCGTTCGGCGAGAAGGACTTCACGCTGCTGGAGCCCTATGCCATGGCCGCCTGCTACTCGGCCGACGAGGACGGCACCGTGCACCTGCCCTTCGACGTCGAGACCGGCCGGCTGAGGCCGCACGTCTGGGAGCGCTGGCTGGCCTGGGACCCGGTCCGCATGGCCTCCCGCCACGCCCGCGCACTCTCCTCGATGCGCGCGATCTACCTGGACGCGGGGAACCGCGACGAGAACCATCTCGACCTCGGGGCTGCCGCGCTGTACCGCGAGCTCCAGCGGATCGGGGTGTCCGGCGTCCGCTTCGAGCTCTTCGACGGCGGCCACACCGGCAACCAGCACCGCTACCCGGTCCCGCTCCGCTTCCTGGCCGAGCGGCTGGACTGACCGTGTACGAGTCGCCCAACTACCCGTCGGACCCGGCGCAGGTCGAGGCGTTCGTCCGGGATCAGCGGCACGGCACGCTCGTCGCCACGCCGCCCGGCGGCTTCCCCAGCGTGAGCCTCCTGCCCTTCGTCAAGACAGGCGACGTGATCGAGCTGCACTGTGTCCAGGCGGACCCCACGTTCGACGCGCTGCGCCGCAATCCTCGCGTGACGTTCCTGGTCTCCGACTACCTGACCTGGACGCCGCACGACTTCGTCGACGAGCGCGACGCCGGTCGGGCGACGCTGCACTTCCGGGCCGTCGCGTACGAGTGCGAGGCGACCTGGTCGACCGAGCCGGACGACGTGGCCGCCGCGCTCTCGCGCCTGCTGGCCGCGTACGAACCGAATGCGTCGTACGAAGCCCTGCGGGACGGCGAGTTCTACGGCTTCCGGCTACGGCGGCTGGCGGCGCTGCGACTCGAGGTGCGCGCAACCCGGGCCAAGTTCAAGGTTGGGCCGGCCGTGCCGGAGGCGCGCAAGCGCGAGGTGGCGCGCCGGATCCGGGCCAGGGGCAGGCCGGAGGACGGCAGGGCCGCCGACGTGATCGAGGCGTCGCTGGACGGTTAGCGGTTCCGGGCCGCGGCCGCCAGGAACACGACCGAGCGTGGCAGGGGGACTACCCTCCGGCGGGGACCACCGTCCCGCTCTGCGGGAAGGCCGGCCCGAGCCGGATGCCGCCGGGCGTCGTGAGGCGGAGCTGGGTGACGACCTGGGCGCTGTGAGCGTCCACGAACACGAGCTGGCTCGAGGTGAACCCGCCGCGGCCGCCGACGCAGACCTGGTACCCGCCGAGGCCCTGCATGCATGAGGACCGCGTCTGCTGTGTCACGGCGACCCAGGCCAGCAGGTCGTGGCCGAGCGTGGACACCCGGCTGGAGTCGACCAGGGCGAGGACGCTCTCCACGACACGAGTGGTGCCGCTGCCCTGCCGGGCGGCGCCCTCGGCGGCGTTCCGGCTGATCGCGCAGCCGGCGGCCCCCGAGCTCAACCAGCCGTGGCTGACGACGGCGCCGGCCGCGCCGCAGTAGAGCGGCTCGGCGGGCGCGGAGAGCGTGATGCCGAGCCGGGAGAGCGTCGCCGCGGAGACGGTTCTCAGCTGGGGCGCCGGCTGCCTGTGTGGCGCGGCGACATGGTCGACCGCGAATCCGAAGCCTCCGGCGAGCAGCACGGTCGCCAGCGTGGCGACCGCGAAGGGGAGCCACCGACGCATCTGCGCCACGGCCCCATGCTAGCCGGTCTCGGGCGCGACGGGACCCGGCCAGGTTCCCGCCCGTGTCGCCAGGGCGGCAGGCGACCTGCGCGACCCGCCGACCGCGGTGTCCAGCACGGCCACGCACACGTCGATGACGGTCTCCTTGGCCACGTCCTCGGCATCCGCCCACTCCAGCGCCATGACCTCGACGAACCGCACCCAGCTTCGGACCGCCAGGCGCATGAGGTGGTCATCGTCCGATGCGCGCATCCCGGCGAGCAGGGACTCCCAGACCGCCCGCCGCGTGGCTTCCGTGACCTCCGTGACCTCCGGGTCGCATCCGATCCCGCCGCGCACGAAGGCCTGAGTCTTGTCCCGGTTGGCCCGGACGTGGTCCAGGTAGACGGAGAGGCTGCGGCGCACCTGCTCGGCCGGGGGCAGCGACGGGTCGGGTTGGATCAGCCGGCGCAGCTGGAGCGCCGCGGCCCGGACGCAGGCGACGTAGAAGTCGCGCTTGCTCGGGAAGTAGTGGTAGAGCAGGCCCTTCGACATGCCCGCCATCTGGGCGATCTCGCCGATCGAGATCTCGTCGTACGGCTTGGATCCGAAGAGGCGAAGCCCGAGGTCGAGGAGCTGCTCCCGGCGTTCCCCGACCGTGAGCCTGGCTTGCCCTGCCACGCGGGAAGCGTAGCGTCCGGTCCTCGCCCGCTCAACGCGAACCGCTACACGGGCGGGACGCCGTGCTTGCGGTCGGGCGGGGCTTGCCTCCGGGTCGCGTAGGCGTTGAACCGGGCCACCAGCTGGTCGCGCAGCCGGTCCGGGTCGACGACGTCGTCGACCACCAGGTTGGAGGCCAGCTTGTACAGGTCGACATCCTGCCGGTACTCCTCCTCGAGATCGTGCCGGATGGTCTCGCGCTCGTTGGGCGCCAGCCCGGCAAGCCGGTTGTAGAACACCGCGTTCACCGCCGGCTCCGGGCCCATCACCGCGATCTGCGCGGATGGCAGCGCCAGCACGCAGTCGCTGTCGAACGCGGGCCCCGCCATCGCGTACAGGCCCGCTCCATACGCCTTGCGCACGATGACCGAGACCTTGGGCACCGTCGCCTCGGCCACCGCGGTGATCATCTTGGCGCCGTGCCGGATGATGCCGCGGCGCTCCACCTGCGTTCCGATCATGAATCCGGGCACGTCGGCCAGGAACAGCAGCGGGATGTTGAACGCGTCGCAGAGCCAGATGAAGCGTGCAGCCTTGTCGGAGCTGTCGATGAACAGGACCCCGCCTTTCTGCATCGGCTGGTTGGCAAGGATGCCGACCGCGCGGCCGTCGAGACGCGCGAACCCGGTCAGCAGCTCCCTGGCGAACAGCTTCTTCACCTCCAGCCACGAGCCCTCGTCCACCAGCGCCTCGATCACCTTGCGCATGTCGTAGCCGCGCTGGGCCTCGACGGGGACCAGCTCAGCGATGGGCCGGCCGCCCGGGCGCGGCGGCCTGCCCTGGGCCGCCGCGGGCGCCTCCGTGTGGTTCTGCGGGAAGTACGCGAAGTAGGCACGCGCCGTCTCGATCGCCTCGCGATCGTCCGCGACCAGGAAGTCGCCGCAGCCGCTCTCCGAGCAGTGCATGCGCGCCCCGCCGAGCTCTTCCAGGCCGACCCGCTCGCCGACCACCACTTCGACCATGCGTGGCGATCCCAGGTACATGGACGCGTTGCCGTCGACCATGATGACCACGTCGCAGAACGCCGGGATGTACGCGCCGCCGGCCGCGGACGGACCGAACAGCAGGCAGACCTGGGGCACGCGGCCGGAGAGCTGCACCTGGTTGAAGAAGATGCGCCCGGCGTGGCGGCGTCCGGGGAACATGTCGATCTGGTCGGTGATCCGGGCGCCGGCCGAGTCGACCAGATAGAAGAGCGGCACGCGGAGCCGGCCGGCCGTCTCCTGGATGCGCACGATCTTCTCGACGGTGCGCGCGCCCCACGAGCCGGCCTTGACCGTGGGATCGTTTGCCATGACCGCCACCTGGCGACCGCCGATCATGCCCAGTCCGGTGACCACCCCGTCGGCGGGCAGATCGTCGGTCAGCGCGTTGGCGAAGAGGCCGTCCTCGACGAGGGAGGCTTCGTCGAGCAGGAGGTCGAGGCGCTCCCGGACGGTCATCTTCCCCTGCTCGCGCAGCTTGGCAGGTAGCGGACGCCGCCGCGAAGGGCTCGATCGCGCAGCTCCCGGTAGCGCTCCATGCCGTTGCTCATCTTCCCCTGAACTCCGGCTCGCGCTTCTCGAAGAACGCCGCGACGCCCTCCTTCGCGTCCTCGCTGAGCGTGACCAGCGTGAGCTGAGCCTGCAGGTACTCCAGCGCGGCCCTGAACTCCATGTCCTGCTGCCGGTAGAAGGAGTCCCGGCCCACGCGCAGGATGGCGGGCGACTTCTTCGCCAGCCGCCCCGCGACATCCTCGACCAGCGCGTCCAGCTCGGCCAGGGTGGGGGCGACGCGGTTGACGAGCCCCACCTCGTGCAGGCGCCGGGCGCTCCAGCGGTCGCCGAGGAGCGCCATCTCGAGCAGCACCTTGCGGGGGAGGTTGCGGGCGAGCACGGCCTGGATCATCGCCGGCCAGACGCCGACGTTGATCTCGGGCGTGCCGAAGCTGGCGGACTCGACCGCCAGCAGGAGGTCGCACGCGCACGCGAGGCCGAACCCGCCCGCGAGGGCGTGGCCGTTGACGCGGCCGACGATCGGCTTTCCCAGGTCCTGCATCTGCAGGAAGAGGTCGACGAACCGGTGGCGGTCGTGGTGGCGCTGCAGTTCCGGCACCTCGGCGTCGAACGAGCCGAGGTCGGCGCCGGCGCAGAACGCGCGATCGCCGGCGCCCGTCAGCACGACCACCCGGACGTCGGGCTCCTCGCGACACCAGCCGAGGGCCGCGCCGAGGTCGCGCAGCATTCCGGACGACAGCGGGTTGCGCTGCTCGGCGCGGTTCAGGGTGACCGTGGCGACCCGGCCGGACCGATCGAGCAGCACGTTCTCCAGGCGTGGGGCATCGGGCACGGGAGTACATCGTAATTCGGCCCCGCGCTTCACCCGGCAGACGGCCCGCAGACGGGCCGGCTGGCCACAATTGCGCAAGGATGCCCAAGCCCGCGCCCTCCCTGAACTGGCTGCTGGTCTTCGTGCCCATCTCCCTCGCGGCCGAGTTCGTCCTCCGCCAGCCCGTGGTGGTGTTCATCACCGCGTGTCTGGCCATCGTCCCGCTCGCGGGCCTGATCGGGGCCGCCACTGAGCAGCTGGCCGACCGCGCGGGGCCCACCGTCGGCGGTCTGCTCAACGCCACGTTCGGCAACGTGACCGAGCTGATCATCGGCATCCTGCTCGTCTGGGCGAGCGAGTTCGAGGTGGTCAAGGCGTCCCTGATCGGCTCGATCCTCGGCAACCTGGTGCTGGTGCTCGGCGCCGCCTACCTGGCGGGGGGTCTTCGCCACCGCAGCGGCGGTCAGCGGTTCGATGCCAAGGCAGCCCGCGCCCACTCCACGTCGCTGCTGCTGGCGGTGGCCGGGATGATCATGCCCGCGGTGTTCGTCCAGTTCTCCCAGGTCGAGACCAGCGCGCAGAAGGAGACGATCAGCCTGGTGGTGGCGGCCGTCCTGATCGTCCTGTACGTGGCCGCGCTCGTCTACTCCCTCCGCGGCAGCGGTTGGAACGGCGACCGCCCGGCCGGCCCGGCCAGGACCCGCCTGACCAGCGAGGACGCGAAGCCGAGGTGGTCGGCCAGGAAGGCGGTCCTCGTGCTGATGGCGACGGCCGTCGTCGTCGGCATCGAGTCGGAGCTCCTGGTCGGGTCGCTGGAGCCCACCCTGCAGGCGCTCCACCTGTCGAAGGTGTTCGTGGGCATGTTCGTGATCGCCTTCGTCGGCAACGTGGCGGAGCATGCCTCGGCCGTCGTCTTCGCCCTCCGCAACAAGATGGACATCGCCATCGAGATCGCGTTCAACTCGTCCACGCAGATCGCGCTCCTGGTGGCGCCCCTCCTCGTCTTCGTCAGCCTGCTGGCACCCCAACACATGGACTTCATCTTCATCTCGATCGAGCTTGCCGCGGTCACGCTCGCCACGTTGATCGTCTCGGTGATCGCGATGGACGGCCGCAGCAACTGGCTGGAGGGCGCGCAACTGCTCGGCGTGTACGTGATCCTGGCGGTGTCGACGCTGTTCGTCGCTTGAGCGAGCGGATCTCGGGCCGCCGGCTCCTGCTGACCCTGGGCCTGTGGGCGGGCCTGGTCGTCGTCGCGCTCGGCGCCACGATCCTGGCCGGCCGCCTGCTGTTCAGGTCATGGGCGGTCGGCCACCGCGCGGACCTCGGCGCCATCCTCGTCGCCGAGGCCTACCTCGCCCTCCTCGGGGCGCTCCTGCTCGCCTTCGGCGGCCCGCCGGGGCTGCGCGACCGCCTGCGATTCCGGTTCACGTCGTTCGTCGACCTGTCAGTCGCGCTGATGCTCTGGTTCGCGGCGCTGGTCGTGGGCGGCTTCGTGACCGCCGCGCTGACGCCGCTGTTCGGCCGGCCGCAGAGCAACACCGTGGCGCTGCTCGGCCAGTCCTTCGACCCGCTGTTCGTGGCCCTGATCGTGCCCACCGTGTGCCTGCTGGCCCCGGTCTGCGAGGAGCTCCTCTTCCGCGGCGTGCTCTACGGATGGCTCGCGGGGCTTCTGCCGGTGTGGCTGGCGGTGATCGTCACGGCGGCCGTCTTCGCGGGCGCACACCTGCTGCCGCTGCTCTTCCCGGTCCTGTTCGTGTTCGGCCTCGCTGCCACGTTCGTGCGCGCCCGGACCGACTCCACGTTCAACTCCTTCGCCATGCACGCGACCCAGAACACGATCGCGGTCGTGGCCACCTACGCCCTCCTCTCGCAGGGCAGGTGAGTGCGATTCGCACGTTGATGATAGCAATAATGTAATATTTCCCCCTGGGAATCGGAAAAGTTGTTTGCCGCAAGCGAGGGCTCCATCCGCCGGTACACGAGCCGCGTGCTCGCGCCCTGGTCGCCCATCGTCGCGAGCAACCGCGCGCCGTTCGAGCCCGGACCGCGCGGAACCCTCCGGCGGGGGTCCGGGGGCCTGGTCACCGCGCTCCTCACGGTCGCGGAGGCGACGTCAGCCGCGTGGGTGGCCTGCGCCCGGACGCCGGCCGAGCGGGAGCGCGCCAACGCCGGCACGGTGGCCACGGCGCCGGGAGGCGCCGGCACCCTCGAGGTCCACTACGCGAACCCCAGCGCTGACGAGTACCGCCGGTACTACTCCGTCATCGCCAACCCGCTCCTCTGGTTCCTCCACCACTACCTGTGGGGCCTCGTGAACGAGCCGGTGATCGACGACGGGATCTGGACGGCGTGGGATCGCGGCTACGTGGCGGTCAACCGGCTGATGGCCGAGAAGGTGGTGGAGGTGGCCTCGCGGGGCCGGCGCCCGCCGCTGGTCATGACCCAGGACTACCAGCTGTACCTCCTGCCGCGCGACGTCCGGCGGATGCTGCCGCAGGCCACGCTCCAGCAGTTCATCCACATCCCGTGGCCGACTCCCACGTACTGGAAGGTGCTGCCGCACCGGATGCGCGACGCGATCCTGGAAGGGCTGCTCGCAAACGACGTGGTCGGTTTCCAGTCGACCATCGACGTCCGGAACTTCCTCATCAGCTGCGAGGAGTTACTGAACCTGCGGGTCGACCACCGCGAGCGGGCCGTGCTGTACGGCGGCCGGGTGGTGTGGGTGCGCCCCTATCCGATCTCGATCGACGTGCCGGCCCTGGAGCGCCTGGCCGCGTCGCCCGGCGTCGACGGTGAGCTGCGCGAGATCCGCACCAACCGGCCCCAGAAGCTCATCGTGCGGGTCGACCGCACCGACCCGGCCAAGAACATCGTGCGCGGGTTCCTCGCGTACGAGCTGCTCCTCCGCCGCCACCCCGAACTACACCGTGTAGTGCAGTTCTTCGCGTTCCTGCAGCCGTCACGGCAGGACATCGCGGCCTACCGCGACTACCTCGGGGCGATCACCCGGACGGCCGCCCGGATCAATGCCCGCTTCGGCCAGCGGGGCTGGACGCCGATCCGGCTCGAGCTGGCCGAGAACCTCCGGCGGGCCGTTGCCGCATACCGGGACTTCGACGTACTGCTCGTCAACCCGATCTACGACGGCATGAACCTCGTCGCGAAGGAGGCGATGATCGTCAACGAGCGCAACGGCGCGCTCGTGCTCTCCGAGAACGCCGGCGCCCACGAGGAGCTCGGCGAGTGGGCGATCTCGATCAACCCGTTCGACGTCGGCGCCACCGCCGAGGCCCTGCACGCGGCCCTGCACCTGCCGGAAGCCACGCGGCGCGCGAACGGCGAAGGGATCCGCCGGTGGGTGCGCGTCAACGACATCGGCCGCTGGCTCAGCCTGCAGATCCGGGATTTGCGCGATCTCGTCCCGCTGTCGGGCCACGTCGAGGATTGACGAAGTGTTAGATGACTGTCAGAGGCCCCGGCGGGCGTGACTATTTCCCCGGCGAGAACGTTGCCAGAGATGAGAAATATGTGCTCAATTATGACAGTGGCGCCTTCATGATTCGAGTTGACCAGCTGCGGGATTGGGTCGAGACGAGGGCGGAGCGCCTGCGGCCTCGTGCAGTGGCCCTTGTCGGCGGATTCCAAGCATTCCTCGCCACTGTCTGGGCCTGGCTCGCCGCCGCGTGGACGGCCGCGAGCCACCGCGTCCACCCTGTCGCGGCCGCCGCGGCGCCGCAGGCGCGGCGTGCCCGGGCGGTGCTGCCGCAGGCCGCCTCCGAAGCGTTCGACGGCGTCCTGCCCGCCGCGGCCCGGGCCGTGGGCGCCCTGCGCCACCAGGTCGAAGCGGGCCGCGACGCCCGCGGCACCCCTCGCGAGCTGCGCGATTCGCAGGGGCGCCGGCTCCGCGCCAGCGCGTACGCGCTCGGACCGGAGGGCATCAAGCACGGGAAGCGCCGCGTCCGCGGCGGGACACCGCACGTCGCCGGGTCGCTCCTGCCGGCGGCCGTCAAGATCGGGATCGTCGTGCTCGTCGCCGGCTTCGGCTTCCTGGCCTCGTCCAGCGTCTACATCAACTACGCCGCCGACCTGCCCGACGCGCACCAGATCACGAGCAACCCGCTGCCCGAGGACACGATGATCTACGGGTCCGACGGCACGCTGCTGGCGGACGTGCACAAGCCCGATGACCCGCAGCACTACTACGAGTCGCTGGACCAGATGGGGAAGTGGATGCCCGAGGCCTCGGTCGCGGTCGAGGACTCGGGGTTCTGGACCGAGCCCGGCATCGACGTGTTCGCCATGGGCCGGGCCGCCCTCATCGACTGGCGCCAGAAGCAGGCGGTGCAGGGCGCCTCGACCATCACCCAGCAGCTCGTCAAGGTTCGCCTGACGGGCAACGAGGTGTCCATCGACCGCAAGATCCGCGAGGCGGTCCTCGCGATCCAGGTCGAGCACACGTATACCAAGCGCCAGATCCTCGAGGAGTACCTGAACTCGATCGACTTCGGCAACCACGCCCGGGGCAGCCTGGCGGCGTCCCGCGTCTACTTCCACAAGGACACGAAGGACCTGGACCTCGCCCAGGCGTCGATGCTGGCCGGCATCCCGCAGAGCCCGTACAACAACGATCCGTTCACCTACTGGGACCACGCCAAGGCGCGCCAGCTCGAGGTGCTGAAGGCGATGGTCCGCACGCAGAAGATCACGCAGGAGCAGGCGGACGAGGCCTACGCCGAGGACCTGAGCCCGCCCGCGCACATGTTCAGCCCGACCACGCAGGTGCTCGGGGCGCCCGCGTTCGTCGACTGGGTCGCGGCGCAGATCGCCGGCAAGTACGGCACCGAGGCGCTGTACGGCGGCGGGCTCCGCGTGCAGACGACCATCAACATGCAGCTCGAGAGCGAGGCCCAGAAGGCGGTCAGTGACCAGGTCAACCGCTACGGCGCCTCACGCCACGAGACCCAGGGCGCGATGACCGCCATCGACCCGCGGACCGGCGCGGTGCTGGCGATGGTCGGCTCGGCCAACTCCGGCACGCAGTACAACTTCGCGTGGCGGAACCCGCGGAGCCCGGGCTCCTCGTTCAAGATCTACACGTACACGGCCGCGATCGAGAGCGGGAAGTACACGATGGCGACCATGATCCCGGACACCCCGGTCACCATCACGTGCGGTCAGGGCTGTCCGAACTACTCCCCCAAGAACTACGACGGCGGCTCCCACGGCACGATGCAGCTCCAGCAGGCCATGGGCAACTCCTACAACGTGCCCGCGGTGAAGGTCGAGATGTCGATCGGCGTCGACCGGGTCGCGGACATGGCCAAGCGCATGGGCGCCCCTCCGTTCACGCCTCACTACGCGCCCGACGGGAGCGCCACGTACACGACCGACGACCCATCGTCGAGCTTCGGCCCATCCCTGACGCTCGGCGGCTACCCCGAGACGCCGCTCCAGATGGCGACGGGCGCCTCCGTGCTCGGGGCGCAGGGCCTGTACCACCAGCCCTACGGCATCCAGTCCATCTCGGCCAGTGACGGCACGCCGATCTTCAAAGCAGACCCCAACAACGGCGCGCACCAGGTGCTGGACCCGAAGGTGGCCTACATCATGGAGCAGATCATGTCCAACGACGCCAACCGCGTCCGGGCGTTCGGGGCCAACTCGGACCTGACGCTTCCGGGCCGGCGCGTCGGCGCCAAGACGGGAACCGCGGAGGCCTTCAGCGACGGCTGGACGATCGGCTACACGCCGAGCCTGGCGTCAGCGTTCTGGTTCGGCAATCCGGACTACTCGCTGATGGCGGCCGGATGGGACGGCATCTATGCGGCCGCCCCGGCATGGCACCAGTTCATGATGTCCGCGCTGGACACGCTGAACGCGCCGCCCACCGAGTGGTTCTCGGAGCCGCCCGGCCTGGGCCACGCCGTCGTCGGCGGCGAGCCGGTCTGGCTCCTGCCGGGCACCAATGCAAACCAGCCGATGCCGCCGCTGCCGGCGAACGTGCACACTTCCTCCGGATCGCCGTGCCCGCAGCCCGGCCAGAACGGAAATCCGAACAACGGAAACAACCAGAACCCGAACAACCAGGCCTGCCCCGCGCGACCGACCGGCTGACCCCGACCGAGCGAGTTCGACGGTGGCCCCGCGCTGGCCACGGCGTGGCCCGTGGTGAACTTGTGGAGACGTCGTTGGGGCCGAACGCGTAGGGACGAATGTACTCCACGCTATCGGCGTTCCTTAACAAAAAATGCTTGCCCGATTGAGGCTTCACCTGGCACCATCGACTACAAAAGTAGTCTGTGCGCCTGTAACCCAAGGTTAGGCTGAGAGGCTGGCCAAAGGAGAGAGAAGACAGCCCCATGAAGACGAAGCAACGCGAGCCGGTCTCAGAGGTGAAGCCTCCCGCGGCCGGCGACGGGACCAGCATCCACCTCGACAAGCCGATCTACACGCTCAGCGTCGCGTCCGAGATCCTCGAGACCCATCCGCGGACGCTAATGATGTACGAGCACCTCAACATGATCAAGCCGAAGCGCACGGTGACCAACCGGCGCCGGTACTCGCAGCGGGACCTCATGAAGCTGCAGGCGATCCAGACGCTCACCCGGAAGCACGGCGTGAACCTGGCGGGCGTCCGCTACATCCTCGCGCTCCTGAAGACGCTCCAGCTCAGCGGCCTCGAGCCGCCCGAGGGCCTGAAGGACCTCGACGTCACCCTTCTGGAGGTCTAGGGCCTCCGAGCTCGCCCGCGACGCTCGCCAAGAGGTGTCCGGTCCACCAGGGGACCGGACGCGGGGGGCCGCAGACGAAGACATTTCCATTCGCGGAGTCCCTGCGACGATGGTGACTTCGTATGGTTCTTTCATGGCCCTAGCCAAATTGTTGCCATTTTGTTAGCATGGCCGTCCCCGTTCAAATCCTCTCTCTCTGCGAGTCGAGCCATGTCAAAGAGGCGGCGCAAGGCGGAGATCAAGGTCATGGCGCTTCCAAACGCCTTCCAGAGCGAGACCGCGGCGTGCCCGGTCTGCGGGAAGGACG
>Ga0126369_10001865_pt1 | contig 14824 bp, 11 predicted proteins | sample PanSoiMetaPlot_1_FD_109646 | JGI IMG/M metagenome (GOLD analysis project Ga0126369, IMG submission 109646) | Tropical forest soil microbial communities from Panama - MetaG Plot_1 | ecosystem: Environmental > Terrestrial > Soil > Tropical forest > Bulk soil | place: Panama | collected 2016-02-17 | reverse complement strand
GGATGAAGGACATCCTGGTGATGTCGAACGGCGAAAAGCTGCCGCCCCAGGACGTGGAATTCGCGCTGCTGCACGACCCGGTCTTCGAGCAGGTGATGCTCGTCGGCGAGGGACGTCCCTTCCTCACCTTGCTCGCGGTGACGCAGGAGAGCAACGAGCAGCCCCTCGTCTCCCGAGCGAACGAGCGGTTGAAGGACTTCCCGCGCTGGGTGCGCATCCGACGCTGCATTGCGACCCGCGACCCGTGGAGCATCGATAACGGGCTCCTGACACCCACGCTCAAGCTCAAGCGACCGCTGGTGCTCGCTAAATTCAAGGACCGGCTCGACGCAGTTTACGCAGCGGACGCCAAGGGCTGAGCTGCCTTGCGCAAGTTGACAGAGTTCCGACGCGTCCTTAGAATTCAAACAAACGTTTAACTGAGGTTCGCAGTCGGCCGGACGGCAGGCGCGAGCGCCCGCGGAAATCCCTGGGAGGAGCATCCGATGGGAGGACGAGTCATTCCATTCGACGCGCCGAAAAGCTCGGCGACCAAGGAAAAGATCCTCGACGCGGCCGAAGAGCTCTTCATGGAGCACGGCTTCGAGGCGACTTCGCTGCGACAGATGACCGCTGCCGCCGGCGTGAACCTGGCTGCCGTCCACTACCACTTCGGCAGCAAGGAAGATCTGTTCGAGGCGGTGCTTACGCGTCGACTCGATCCGATGAATCAGGAGCGCGTGGCACTGCTCAATCGCTACGAGCACGCGGCGGCGCCGAATCCGCTGTCGTGCGAGAAGATTTTCGCCGCAATGTTCATTCCGGCGTTGAGGCTCGCGCGCGACCGCGAGCGCGGAGGGAAGAATTTCCTGCGTTTGCTGGGCCGCGCCTATGCCGATCCCGCTCCATTCATCCGCCATTTCCTGTCCGATCAGTACGCGGTCATGATCGCGCGCTTCAAGGCCGCATTTCGCCGCGCGCTGCCGCAGCTGCCGAAAAAGGAGCTGACCTGGCGGCTGCACTTCATCATGGGGGCGCTTTCATACACGCTCGCGGGTACGGACACGCTCAGGCTCATCGCCGCGCTCTCGCCCGGCGAAGCCGACAACGACGAGTTGCTGCTCCGCCGGCTCGCCCCCTTCCTGATCGCCGGACTGCGAGCGCCGCTGCCCGACATCTCCGAGTTGAGCGATCTCGATGGTGATCGCGTGGGCGGGGTCGGCACGCGATAGGAGCAAGTTGATGCTGATTTTTGCCTGGCTCGCCGCAGTGCTCATTGGCTTTCTGGTTCTGGCATACATCGACGTGGCCGGATGGATGTGGAGCGCGGGCATCGCGGCTGCGCTGCTGGTAGCGTTGGCTGCGCACATCCTTCCTGTAGCGCTGCTCGCCCTTATTGCCATCGTCTTTGTTGTACTCGCTATTCCGCTCAACCTATCGAGCTTGCGCCGCAAACTCGTGAGCGATGCCGTGCTCGCGGTGTTCCGCAGGGTTGTGCCACCGATGACCGCCACCGAGCGCGAGGCGATCGAAGCGGGCACCGTCGGTTGGGACGGTGAGCTCTTCTCCGGTCGCCCAGACTGGGAAAAGTGGCTGGCGACCCCGGCCCCGGAGCTAAGCGTCGAAGAAAAGCGCTTCCTCGATCAGGAGTGCGAGGAGCTCTGCGGGATGGTGAGCGATTGGGAGACTACCAATATCTACAAGGATCTCCCGGCTCCGGTGTGGCAGTACATCAAGGACAGGGGCTTCCTGGGCATGATCATTCCGCGCGAATACGGGGGCCTGGGTTTCTCCGCCTTCGCGCACTCGCAGGTCGTCGCCAAGCTGGCCTCGCGGTGCAGCGCCACCGTGGTGACGGTGATGGTGCCGAACTCGCTCGGTCCCGGCGAGTTGCTGCGGCACTACGGCACCGAAGAGCAGAAGCGCTTCTTCCTGCCGCGGCTTGCGAAGGGTCTCGAAATCCCGTGCTTCGCGCTGACCAATCCATACGCGGGCTCCGACGCGGCGGCGATTCCCGACACCGGAATCATTTGCAAGGGCGAGTACCAGGGGAAACAGACGCTCGGATTGAGGCTCACCTGGGAGAAGCGCTACATCACGCTGGGGCCCGTGGCCACGCTACTCGGACTCGCCTTCCGCGCCTTCGATCCCGAGCATTTGCTGGGCGACGGCGAGGATCTCGGCATCACCTGCGCGCTGATTCCAACCAACCATCCCGGCGTGAACATCGGTCGCCGGCACATGCCGCTCAACGCGGTATTCCAGAACGGCCCTAACTGGGGCAAGGACGTCTTCATCCCGATCGACTGGGTGATCGGCGGAAAGCCGATGATCGGCAAGGGCTGGCGGATGCTGATGGAGTCTCTTGCCGCGGGGCGTTCCATTTCGCTGCCGTCGCTTTCGACCGGCATGAGCAAGATGGTCGTGCGCTCGACCGGTGGCTATGCCCGCGTGCGCACTCAGTTCAAGACGCCGATCGGCAAGTTCGAGGGCGTCGAGGAGCCTCTCGCTCGCATGGGTGGCTACCTCTATTCGATGGACGCGCTGCGCCGAGTCGTTGCGGGCGCGGTCGATCTCGGCGAGAAGCCCGCCGTGCTCTCGGCGATTGCCAAGTATCACCTGACCGAGCGCGGGCGATCGATCATCAACGACGCGATGGATATCGCCGGCGGCAAGGGTATCTGCATGGGACCGTCGAACTTTCTCGGGGCGGCATACATGCAGGTGCCGGTGTCGATCACCGTCGAAGGCGCGAACATCCTGACCCGCAGCCTCATCATATTCGGCCAGGGAGCGATTCGTTGCCATCCCTACGTGCTCAGGGAGATCGCCGCGGCGCGCGAGGAAGATCACGAGCGCGCCTCCGTCGAGTTCGACCGGGCTCTGTTCGGGCACATCGGCTTCGTGCTGTCGAACTTCGCGCGCACCTTAGTGCTCGGGCTCACCGGCTCGCACCTCGCGCCTTGTCCGGAGGTCGCACCGGAGACCTTCCGCTACTACCAGCAACTCACTCGTTTCTCGGCGGCGCTCGCGTTTCTCGCGGATGTGTCGATGGGGGTCTTGGGCGGTGGGTTGAAGCGCAGGGAGAAGATCTCCGCGCGGCTGGGCGACGTGCTCTCGTACCTGTTCCTCTGCTCGTGCGTGCTCAAGCGCTACGAAGACGAAGGCGCGCATAGCGCCGATGCACCGCTCATGCACTGGGCGATATGGGATGCGATGTTCAAAGCGCAGAACGCGCTCGAAGGCGTCATTTCGAATTTCCCGAACCGCGTGATAGCGACGATCATGCGGCGCGCGGTGTTCCCCCTGGGACGGCCGTACGTCGTGCCGTCGGACCGTCTCGGCCACGAAGTGGCGCGGCTCGTCATCGAGCCTTCCGCCACGCGCGACCGGCTGACCGCCGGCATGTACCTGCCCAAATCCGAGAGCGACGTCATCGGCGCCATCGAAGCGGCCGTGGAAGCAACGCTCGCCGCCGAACCGATCGACGCGCGCATCCGCGAGGCGCAGAAGTCCGGCCGCCTAGTGGTCAAGGTCGGCGAAGATCGTCCGACGGCGGCGCATGCGGCGGGCGTGATCGACGCAGAGGAGCTTGCGGTCGTTCGCCGCGCGAGACGGCTACTCGAGCAGATCGTGCGCGTCGACGACTTCCCGCAGGATCTCGGCGTCGCGGAGATACGGCCACCGGCTGTTGCACCTGGGACGTTCGTGCGCAGAGAGGCCGCCTAGGCCAACCCAAGCCGACAGCGTTCACGCGGAACAGGAGCGAGTGAGCATGACCCAGAGCGTCTTTGTCATCGACGGCGCACGCACGCCATTTCTCAAGTCGCGCAACCGGCCCGGACCGTTCGCGGCATCGGACCTCGCGGTTCAGGCGGGTCGTGCGCTTCTGTTACGGCAGCCGTTTGCGGCGACAGAACTCGATGAGGTCATCCTCGGCTGCGCGAGCCCTTCGCCCGACGAGGTCAACATTGGACGCGTGGCAGCGCTACGGATGGGATGCGGCGAAAAGGTGCCCGGCTGGACCGTGATGCGCAATTGCGCCTCCGGCATGCAGGCGCTGGATTCAGCGATCACCAATATCCGCGGCGAGCGCTCGCACCTGGTGCTCGCGGGCGGCGTCGATGCCCTCTCGCGTGCACCTTTGCTGTACTCGGAGAAGATGGTGCTGTGGTTCGCCGACTTCGCTGCCGCCAAGGGCATCGGCGCGAAGGCGTCAGCCTTTCTGAGGCTCAACCCGGCCGCTGCCTTGACTCCCATCATCGGGATCATGAAAGGTCTGACCGACCCGATGGTGGGTTTGCTCATGGGCCAGACCGCCGAGAACCTTGCTTACCGCTTCGGCATTACGCGTCGCGAGATGGACGAATTTGCGGCACGCAGTCATCAGCGCGTGCTCGCGGCCCAGAAGGCGGGGCGCTTCAAGGGCGAGATCGCACCATTGTTCGACCGCGAAGGCAAATTGTACGACGCCGACGACGGTGTGCGCGAGGACTCGACGCCGGAGAATCTGGCCAAGCTCAGGCCTTTCTTCGACCGCAAGTACGGCAATGTGACCGCAGGCAACAGTTCGCAGATCACCGACGGCGCGGCATGGCTGGTGCTCGCGTCCGAGGCCGCTGTCGATAAGTACAAGCTCCCCGTGCTCGGGCGGATTCTCGACAGCGAATGGGCCGGGCTCGATCCCGCGCAGATGGGACTCGGCCCGGTGCACGCGGCAACCCCGCTGCTGCGGCGTCACGCTCTCGGCCTCGACGACGTCGATGCCTGGGAGATCAACGAAGCGTTCGCCGCGCAGGTGCTCGGGTGTCTGCGCGCCTGGGCCGACGACGACTATTGCCGCACTGAGCTCGGGCTGGAGCGTGCGCTCGGAAAGCTCGACGAGACGAAGCTGAATCTCGACGGCGGTGCGATCGCGCTGGGGCATCCCGTGGGCGCCTCGGGCGCGCGCATCGTGCTGCACTTGTTGAACGTGCTCAAGCGCACGGGGGGCAAGCGCGGTGTCGCGGCCATCTGCATCGGCGGAGGGCTCGGCGGCGCGATGCTGGTCGAAACCGAACGCGGGTGAATTCGATGAAACATTGGCGCCTCGAGCGCGATGGCGACGGCATCGCTTGGCTTATTTTCGACAAGGCCGGGTCGTCGACCAACACGATCTCGAGCGAGGTTTTCGATGAGCTGCATGAGGTGCTCGCAGAGTTCGGCACGTCTCCGCCGAAAGGCTTGGTGATCCGCTCCGGCAAAGAGAACGGCTTCATCGCCGGGGCCGACATCGACCAATTCACGCAATTGAAGACGGTCGAAGACGCGACCGCGCTCGTGAAGCGTGGCTGGGATGCGTTCAACGAGCTCGCCGCAGCCCCCTACCCGACACTCGCGCTGATTCGCGGCTTCTGCCTCGGCGGGGGTCTCGAGCTCGCGCTCGCCTGCGGCTGCCGCGTGGTGGTGGACGAACCGGGAACGCGACTCGGTCTGCCCGAGGTCATGCTAGGCATCGTTCCTGGCTGGGGCGGCATGCGCCGATTGCCGCGCGTCGCGGGTGCGCCCGCAGCGCTCGACATGCTGCTCACCGGCAGGACCATCGACGCTCGCCGCGCGAAGAAGCTCGGTGTCGCCGACGAATGCGTCCCGCCTCGAATCATGATGAACACCGCTCGCGGCATGCTCCTCGCGCGACCGCCGCAGCGCAGGCTTCCGTTTCTCCTCGCTCTGACGCTGAATCCGCTCGTGCGGCCGATCATCGCGGCGCAGGCCCGCAAGCAGGTCGCGGCGCGCGCACGTCGTGAGCACTATCCCGCCCCGTATGCGATCCTCGACATCTGGGTGAAATACGACGGGGACGCGCTCGCGGTGCCGCCGTCCGATCCGGCGTCGATCGCGAACCTGCTCCGCACGCCTACGGCGATGAACTTGATTCGCGTGTTACGGCTGCAGGAGCGGCTCAAATCATTCGGGCGCGAGGATGGCACCGACATGGCGAAGGCAACCCGCGTTCACGTGGTTGGTGCCGGGACGATGGGGGGCGACATCGCCGCGTGGTGCGCGCTGCGCGGGCTGACGGTCACGTTGCAAGATCAGACAGCGGAGCGGCTCAAGCCAGCGATGCAGCGCGCAGCGAAGCTCTTTGCCGATCGACTGAAGGATCCACGCCGCGTGCGCGACGCGCTCGACCGGCTGGTGCCCGACGTCGCCGGCGACGGCGTGTCCGGCGCCGATGTGATCATCGAAGCGATCTTCGAGAACCTCGAGGCGAAGCGAGAGCTCTTCATCGCGCTCGAATCGAAAGCGAAGCCATCGGCGCTGCTCGCGACCAACACCTCGAGCATTCCGCTGGAGCAGATCAGCGCCCCGATGAAGGATCCAACGCGGCTCATCGGGCTGCACTTCTTCAACCCGGTGCCGCGCATGATGCTGGTCGAGATCGTCGTCGGCGCGAACACGCGGAGCGACCTGGTGCCGCGGGCCGCAGCGTTCGCTCGCCTGATCGACAAGCTGCCACTGCCGGTGAAGAGCTCACCGGGTTTCTTGGTCAATCGCCTGCTCGCCCCGTATCTGATGGCCGCCATGCGCGCCGTGGACGAAGGCATCGCTCCGGAGACCATCGACGAGGCGGCGCTCGCCTTCGGGATGCCGATGGGTCCGATCGAGCTTGCCGATTCGGTCGGGCTCGACATCTGCCTCGCCGTCGGGAAGATGCTCGGGGAGGGCGAGCCGCCGAAGAGGCTCACGGAGCTGATCGCTGCGGGCAACCTTGGCCGCAAGACCAAGCGCGGTTTCTACGACTGGGCGAGCGGCAAGGCGGCGAAAGCTGCGTCCGGCGCCGTTCCCGATGGCTTGACGCGGCGGCTCATCGACCCGTACGTGAACGAGGCCAAGGCCGCGCTCGCGCAGGGAATTGTCGCCGACGCGGACCTGGTCGACGCGGGGGCTGTTTTCGGCACCGGCTTTGCCCCCTTCCGTGGAGGGCCGCTCGCCTACGCGGCGAGTTCCGGGGCTTGAGTCGCGTCTGCTAGCATTGCTCAGCAATCGGCAAACGCCTCCGAACAAAAGGGACGCCGACGGGTAGGGAGGAACGCGTGGATCCAATCTGGCTCAAGTCATACCCCAAGGGAGTGCCCGCCGAGATCGACGTCAACACGTACGCCTCGGTGCGCGACATTTTCGAGCAAGTCGTATCGCAGCATGGTCCGCGGCCGGCTTTCACCTGCATGGGCAAGTCGATCACCTTCGCGGAACTCGCCTCGCGCGCGGAAGCCTTCGGGGCCTTCCTGCAGGGGCGCGACCTCGCGAAAGGCGCCCGGGTCGCGCTGATGATGCCCAACATACTGCAGTACCCCGTCTGCCTGTTCGGGACCCTAAGCGCGGGCTGCACCGTGGTGAACGTCAACCCGCTTTATACCGCGCGAGAGCTCGAGCACCAGCTCGCCGACAGCGGGGCCGAGGTGATCGTCGTCGTGGAGAACTTCGCGCACACGCTCCAGGAGGTCATCGGGCGCACCAAGGTCAGGCAAGTCGTGGTGACGAGCATCGGCGAGTTCCTGGGTCTCAAGGGACTGCTGGTGGATTTCGTGCTGCGACGTGTGAAGAAGATGGTGCCGGCATGGGAGCTTCCCGGAGCAATGCGCCTGTCGGCGGCGCTCGCCGAGGGTGAAAAGCGCAAGCTCGAGCGCCGGCCGATCGGACACGAAGACATCGCCTTCCTGCAGTACACCGGCGGCACGACAGGCGTCGCCAAGGGTGCGATGCTGCTGCACCGGAACATCATCGCCAATCTGCTCCAGGCGGGCGCGTGGATCAAGCCATCCCTCGGCGCCACCCGCCACGTGGTCATCACCCCGCTGCCGCTCTACCATATCTTCTCGCTGACGGCGAACTGCCTCGTGTTCATGACTCTCGGGGCCGAGAATGTGCTCATCACCAATCCGCGCGACATCCCCGGCTTCGTGAAGGAGATGGCCAAATACCGCTTCACCGCATTCACCGGCGTCAACACCTTGTTCAACGCGCTGCTGAACAACGCCGATTTCGCCAAGCTCGATTTCTCATCGCTGCAGCTCTCTCTTGGCGGCGGCATGGCCGTGCAGCAGGCGGTAGCGGAGCGCTGGAAGAAGGTCACCGGCGTACCGCTGATCGAAGCCTATGGCCTGACCGAATCCTCGCCCGGAGTAACGATAAACCCTCCCGATCTTCAGGATTACAACGGGTCGATCGGCCTGCCGCTTCCGTCGACCGAGGTGGTCATGCGCGACGAGACGGGTCGCGAGGTAGCCCTCGGCGACCGCGGCGAGCTCTGCATCCGTGGTCCGCAGGTCATGAAGGGTTACTGGCACCGACCGGACGAAACGCAGAAAGTCCTCGACAAGGATGGCTGGCTCGCTACCGGCGACATCGCCGTGATGGACGAGGGCGGCTTCGTGCGCATCGTCGACCGCAAGAAGGACATGATTCTCGTCTCGGGGTTCAACGTTTATCCGAACGAGATCGAATCGGTGGTGGTCACGCATCCCGGCGTGCTCGAATGCGCGGCGATTGGTGTTCCGGACGCGAAGTCGGGCGAAGCGGTCAAGCTCTTCGTCGTGAAGCGTGACGAGAGTCTTAGCGCGGAGGACCTCCTGGCGCACTGTCGCCAGCGTCTCACTGGATACAAGTGTCCGCGGGAGGTCGAGTTCCGTCGCGAGCTGCCGAAATCGAACGTTGGAAAGATCCTGCGGCGCGAGTTGCGCGACGAGGCGAGAAAGAAGGCGGCTTGAGGTCCCATGGACGATAACGTCTCGCTGCCCGAGAAAGATCCGACGCTGCGCGTCGTGCCGATGCCGGCGGACGCCAATCAGCATGGCGACATCTTCGGCGGCTGGGTGATGTCGCAGGTTGATATCGCAGGCGGAATCCTCGCGGCGCGCCGGGCGCGCGGACGAGTCGCCACCGTCGCCGTCAACGCGTTCGTGTTCAAGCAGCCCGTGTTTGTCGGCGACGTCGTGAGCTTCTACGCCGACATCACGCGCGTGGGACGCACTTCGATCACCGTCGACGTGCAGGTTTACGCACAGCGCAACCCCGGCAAGATGGTCACGGTGAAAGTCACCGAGGCTTCGCTGACGTATGTTGCGACAGGCACCGATCGACGCCCGCGCGAGCTTCCCGCGATCGACGCGTGACATCCAGTGTTGCGCAACGGTTACAAGTCGGGGCAGCAACGATAGGCACCCGTCTGATTTCGGATGCCGTCAGGTGTACCCGGTGTATAGTGATCCGCAACGCAACCGCCTAGGGAGGCGGGCGCAAGATACATCAACAAACGAAGTCCACTGACAGGAGGGGCAGACAAGATGAAACGCCGTGCATTCGGTCGTACGCGCCTGGCGGTCGCCATGGGCGCAGCTCTGCTGTCGTTGTCGGCCGGTTCTGCGTTCGGCGCCGCGTTCGCGCTGCAAGAACAGAATGCGAGCGGCTTGGGCCACGCCTACGCGGGCGGTGCGGCAGCGGCCGAGGATGTCAGCACGATCTTCTACAATCCGGCGGGCCTCGTGCGCCTGCAGTCGCCGCAGGTCGTCGTCGCCGGTAACCTCATCTGTGTTTCTGCCAAGTTTCACGATAACGGCTCGCAGCCCGCGATGTTCCAGCCGCTCGGCGGCACGGGCGGCGATGCAGGCAGTTGCGACGTCGTACCGAACCTCTACCTCGGGGTTCCTTTCACCGACAAATGGTCGTTCGGCATCGGCGTCAACGTGCCGTTCGGTTTGAAAACCGAATACGACTCGAACTGGCTGGGGCGCTTTCAAGCGGTGAAATCGCAAGTCGAGACGGTCAACATCAACCCCGTTCTGTCTTGGGAGCCGACCAAGAACCTCACCATTGGCGGCGGCTTCAGCTGGCAGCGCATCAGAGCCACTCTGACGAACCAGGTTAATTACGCCGGGGCATTCGCGACGGCAGTCGGTACGGCCGTCGCGGCCGGGCAGATTCCTGCCGCCGCCGCGCCCGCCCTCGTCGGTTCGGCCGCTGGACTCGAGTCGGGGGCGGACGTAAGCGGCGATGACCAAGGCTGGGGTTGGAATGTCGGCGTGCTCTGGCAAGCCTCCGACCAGACAAGATTCGGTGCGGCCTACCGCTCGAAGATCAAGTACACGGTAGGGGGAACGGTCCAGTTCAGCAATCCGACCGCTGCCTCGCTCGGACCTCTTCCGCCGAATCTGGCTCCCGTTGGCGCGCTCCTCGTAAACGGGGTGAACTCTGTGCTGGCAAACGGCGATGTCACGCTTGCCATCGAGATGCCCGACACCGCCAATGTGTCGGTCTTCCACCAGTTCAACAACAAGTGGGACTTGATGGCGGATTTGCAGTACACGGGCTGGCACACGATTCAGCAACTCCAGGTCGTTCGCAGCACGGGCGCGGTGTTGTCGACGACGCCGGAGAACTTCCGCAATACCTGGCGCGGCTCGATCGGCGCGAACTATCGTTACAACGACCAGTGGACATTCCGCGGCGGCCTTGCCTATGACCAGTCCCCCGTGCGCGATGAGTTCCGAACGCCGCGGCTGCCGGACAACGACCGGACCTGGCTCGCGCTCGGCACGCAATACAAGTTTTCGCCCAACCTCTCGCTCGATGTTGCCTACGCATATATTTGGGTGAAAAGTCCGAGCATGAATCAGAACGAAGGCAGCACGGCCGCGAACGGCCTCATCAACGGTTCGTACAACAGCAACGTGAACATCTTCGGGCTGCAACTCACCTACACGATGAAGTAACGGGCGCGACACGCGCCGGACACTCCGCCGCAGGCACGCCCTGCGGCGGATCGTTTTGAAGGTCTCGGAGGTTCGATGAAAACATCGTCCAATTTATTGCTCGCGCTAGCGCTCGCGATGTCGACTGCGGTTGCGATCGCCGCCGAGGTTGGCGGCGTCAAGCTGGATGACAAGGTCTCGGTGGGTGGACAGGAGCTCCTGCTCAACGGTGCCGGCATCCGCAACAAGGCAATTTTCAAGGTCTACGTTGCGAGCCTCTACCTGCCGCAGAAGACGACAGATCTCCAAGCCGTCCTGGCGAAAAGCCCTCGTCGAATCCAGTTGAACCTGCTGCGCACGCTGTCGGCAGACCAATTGGCGGAGGCTCTGAACGATGGTCTCGCAGAGGCGAACAGCCCCGCCGACGTGGCAGCGGTCAAGGCGCAGATCGATCAGCTCCTGGCGATCATGAAGGGTTTCAAGGAAGTGAAGGAGAAGGACGTCATCACGCTCGACTTCGTGGACGGCGCGACCAAGATCGGCTGGAACGGAGAAGCCAAGGGCAATGTCGCGGGCGAGCCCATGAACCGCGCGCTGACCCGAATCTGGGTCGGGGACAAGGCGGTGCAGTCCGACCTCAAGAAGGCGATGCTCGGAAGCTGACTGCTGGACGTCGGGTCGCACCCGACGATGGTTCATGCCCGACTTCTGGCCGTCCTGCGCCTACCGCTTGCTGAAAGTCACGCCTTCGGGGCGCCTCGCGCTTACACCGGAGTTTCTCAGAAGCTATCTGCTGCGCCCGGAGCTTTCGCCGGTGCCAGAATCGAACGCGGCGGAGCGGACGCTGCACGAGAAGATGCTCAACGATCCACGGCAGGAAGTCTCGCTCGCGGAGATCGCAGCACTCGACGACGAAGATACGAGAGAGAACTATCGCATCTGGCTACGCTTTCGCGACCGCCTGCTCGCCGCCGACGACCTGGAATCGGCCTATGCCTCGTTGTTCGCCGGCGAAGGCGTGGACGTGCCGCCGCTCTTCGTCCATCAACTCACGCAGGTTGTTTTGCGGCACATCCTGGGAGAAGGCTCCAGCGCGCTCGATGCCAGGGCGGCAGAACTCCTCTTCCGTGTCCAGAAGGTGACCGTGCAGGAGGACGGTGCCGTGATGGCGGCCGACCTGCAAACGGTCGAGGCCTTTGCGACTGCGGGGGCCTTCGGCAGCCTGGGCGAGCTGTTGGCGCAGAGCCGCATCCCTGCGCGAACCATCGAGCTCGACGTGCTGTCCGAGAACAACGCGGAAACTTACTGGGAGCGCAGCGAGCGACATGATTTCGCGATCAGCCTGAACCGTGGAGGGCGCCTTCTCGAAGCGCTGTGCCGTGTCTTCGAACGCTGGATCGCGCACTTTCTCTCCGTCGAGGTAACGATTCGTCCGCAGCGCGAGATCGCAGACGCTCGATGGGTGTGGCACGTCGGTCTGGACGCCGAAGCGAGCGCACTGCTCAACGACCTGTACAATCGCGTCGACGTTTCCGACGAGCGCATGGAGCGGTTGTTGTGCCTCTTCGAGCTCTCCTTCGCCAATCCCGCGGCCATGCGGCCCTCGATCGCCGGGCGCCCTGTTTATCTCGCCATGGCGATGGACGGCGAGCGGCGACTCAAGCTCAAGCCGCAGAACCTCCTATTGAATCTGCCGCTCTCGCGGCCGCAGTGAGGACAAGATGCGTATGAACCTATCGACACACTGGGCGCAGGCTCGCTTGGTCATGGCGCTTGCAATCGCATGGATCGGCGACGCAGCAATCGCGCAAACGCCGGCAGAGGCCCCGAAGCAGACGACCCCGACGGCTTCAGCGACCGCGGCCACAGCCCTCGATCAATTCGAGTGGCTGCGCGGTTGCTGGGCCGGGAAGGTCGAGCGGCGCGAGTTTGTCGAATCATGGCTGCCGGCACGCGGCGGAATGATGGTGGGCATCGGCCAGACCGTCGTGCATGATGCGAAGGACCCCGCTATACAGAAGACGGACGATTATCAATACCTACGCCTCGAGGCGCGCGCCGACGGCGTCTATTACGTCGCGATTCCAGCGGGAACCAAGGAGGTCGCGTTCAAGTTCACCTCTGTCGGTGACCAGTTGGGAAAGCGGGCATACACGTTCATGAACCCCGTGGACGTCGCGTTTCCACAAAAAATCGTCTACCTGCAGGGAAGTGAGGGGTGGTTGTACGCGCAGGTCTCCGGCAAGGTGGGTGACAATCCCAAGGAGGTAACCTATCCGATGCGGCATGTCGACTGCTTGACCGGTGCAGTGCTTTCGCAATAGTCGCTGCACCCGAAGGGCCGCTCGTGGCTGCGAGTTCTGCGTTGGCGAATTTCGAGGGCATGCTCGCCTCCGGAAAGGACGGCGCGCTGCTGCGTTTCGGGCTCGGTAACGAATACCTGAAAGCCGGAGATGTGCTCAATGCAGTGACGCATTTGCGGCGCGCCGTCGCACTCGACCCCGGTTATTCCGCGGCATGGAAGCTCCTTGGCAAGGCGCTCCTCGCCGTGGACCGCCGCGACGAAGCGCTTGCGGCCTGGCAAGAGGGCATCGCGGCCGCCGAACGCAAGGGCGACAAACAGGCGATGAAGGAAATGGAGGTGTTCGCGCGCCGCCTTGTCAGGCAGCGAGCGCAGGAGTAGAGTGCTCTTGCTGCATCGCAACATCGCAACATCGCAACATCGCAGTGGGAACTGCGATGCAGGCCGCGTGCCGTTGCTCTTCGCCATCACTTCCGTGCGATCCAACGCAAGCGCTCCTCGCACTGCGGGCGAACGCCGCAGTCAACCATGACCACGTACGAAAAGCTGCGCGAGCTGGTGATCGGCAAGCCTCTCGATCCCCTGAGCGCCAGCACCCGCCAGCACATCGCGCTGGCCGCGTTTCTCGCCTGGGTAGGTTTAGGCGCCGACGGGCTCTCGTCGTCGGCCTACGGCCCGGAGGAGGCGTTCCGCGCGCTGGGCGCGCACACGCATCTCGGCCTTTACCTGGCGATCGTCACCGCCGCGACGGTGTTCATCATCTCGCTCGGCTACAACCAGGTGATCGAGCTCTTTCCGACTGGCGGCGGTGGCTATCGCGTCGCCACGAGCCTGATCGGACCGCGAGCAGGGCTGGTTTCGGGCGCAGCGCTGATCGTCGACTACGTGTTGACGATCGCGATCTCGATCGCGAGCGGCGTCGATGCGCTGTTCAGCCTGCTGCCCCCAAACGCCGGCGTCTGGAAGGTCGGCACCGAGCTTGCGCTCACCGCGGCCCTGCTTGTCCTCAACCTGCGTGGAATGAAGGAGTCCATTCGAGTCCTCTTGCCGATCTTTCTGGGGTTCTTCGTCTGCCACGTGCTGCTGATCGTTTACGGGATTCTCGGGCACGCGCAGGGGCTGAGTCTGGTGGTGCCGGAAACGGTCGAGGAGACGCGCAGGCTCACGCACGACATCGGCTGGGTGGCGGCGCTGTCGCTGTTCCTGCGGGCCTATTCTTTGGGCGGCGGGACTTACACGGGAATCGAGGCGGTGTCCAACAACGTGCACACGCTTCGCGAGCCCCGAGTGCGTACCGGCAAGCTCACGATGTTCTACATGGCCGCCTCGCTCGCCTTCACGGCGGGCGGCATCATCCTTTTGTACCTGTTGTGGAACGCACAGCCAGTCGAGGGTCAGACCCTCAACGCGGTGGTCTTCGGCACGATCATCGACACCTTCGGCCTGGGCAGCGGTTTCAATCAGACGGCCCTGACCGTGGTACTCGCAAGCGAAGCGGGTTTGCTGTTCGTAGCCGCGAACACCGGCTTCCTCGGCGGTCCGTCGGTGCTCTCGAACATGGCCGCGGATTCGTGGTTCCCGCACCAGTTCCGCCACCTGTCGACGCGACTCGTCACGCAGAACGGCATCGTGATCATGGGGGTCGCCGCGCTTGTGATCCTGCTGTGGAGCCGCGGCAGCGTCGATCTGCTGGTGGTGCTCTACTCGATCAACGTCTTCTTGACTTTCTCGCTGTCGCTGCTCGGTCTGTGCATTTACTGGTGGCGTGCCCGTGTCAAAGATCCGCGCTGGCACTACCGCCTCGTGCTCTCAG
>Ga0126369_10001863_pt1 | contig 14826 bp, 15 predicted proteins | sample PanSoiMetaPlot_1_FD_109646 | JGI IMG/M metagenome (GOLD analysis project Ga0126369, IMG submission 109646) | Tropical forest soil microbial communities from Panama - MetaG Plot_1 | ecosystem: Environmental > Terrestrial > Soil > Tropical forest > Bulk soil | place: Panama | collected 2016-02-17 | reverse complement strand
TCGCGACCGAGCCCGAGATTCGCGCGGGCAACTTCACTGGGAAAGTCGCGGGCCTCCCGTGCTTCCGCGACGGCAAGGTCACGCGGATCGAGCAGTGGCTGGCCGGGATCGGACGGCCGCTCGCGAGCTTTCAGGAGAGCTGGTTCTACAGCGACTCGCACAACGACCTGCCGCTGCTCGAGCGCGTGAAGAGGCCGGTCGCGGTCGACCCGGACGAGTCGCTCCGCCGCGTCGCCGAGTCGCGCGGTTGGCCGGTGCTTTCGCTGCACTGACGGTGGATTGCGCTCTCGCGGCGGCCGCCTGGGGCGGCCCGGGTCTGCGCGGACGTGGCGTTGCGGTATGATTCGGGCCGCTTTCGCCAGGGGCCGACCAAGCAGTGCTGACCAAGAATCATGCCGAGTCCCTCTCCGGGTACCCGTTCGAGTCGGACGCCCCGAGGCTGCCTTTCCCCTCCACGAGTTGATCAAACGCTTCATCCGCCGCGTGCTCCGCATCGGGCCCGGGACCGAGCCCGAGCGGATCCCGGTCGCGACGCACGGGGTTCACCGGGAGCGCCTGAGCTACGGGGCCCGCAAGGTCTGCGAGGTCCTCGCGAGCCACGGCCATGAGGTCTACGTCGTCGGCGGCGCGGTGCGCGACCTGATGCTCGGCCTCGCGCCGAAGGATTTCGACGTCGCGACCGACGCGACGCCCGAGGAAGTGCACCGGCACCTGCGCCGCTCGCGGCTGATCGGCCGCCGCTTTCGCATCGTCCACGCCGTCTTCCACGACGAGGTGGTCGAGGTGTCGACCTATCGCGGGTCGAACCCCGGCGACGCGGAGGAAGCGCGCGACCGCGTCGTCGACGAGCACGGGCGCTTGCTGCGCGACAACGTGTGGGGAAACCGCGAGCAGGACGCCGCGCGCCGCGACTTCACCGTCAATGCGCTCTACTACGATCCCGCGACCGAAACGGTGCTCGACTATCACCGCGGCGTTCGCGACTTGAAGCGCCGGTGCCTGCGCATCATCGGCGACCCGCGCACGCGCTTCCGCGAGGACCCGATGCGAATGCTGCGCGCGGTACGGCTCGCAGCCAAGCTCGAGTTCCAGATCGACCCGAAGACCCGCGCGCCGATCCGCGAGATGGCCGCCTTGATGAAGAACGTCCCGGCGGCGCGGCTGTTCGACGAGATGCTCAAGATGCTCCTGTCGGGCCATGCGGGCGCCTGCTTGCATCGCCTGCGGTCCGAGGGGCTCCACCACGGCGTGCTGCCGCTCCTCGACGTGATCCTCGAGCAGCCGCTCGGCGAGAAGTTCGTCGACCTCGCGCTCGCGCAGACCGACGCCCGCGTCCGCGCGGACAAACCCGTGTCGCCGGCGTTCCTGTTCGCGGCATTGCTGTGGCACGAGGTGCTCGCCGCCTGGCGGGCACGCGCCGGCCGCGGCGAACACTCCCTCCCCGCGCTGCACGCCGCGATGGACGAGGTCCTCGACCTGCAGACCGACAAGCTCGCGATCCCGCGCCGGCTCACCGCGACGATGAAGGAGATCTGGTCGCTGCAGCCGCGGTTCGAGCAGCGGTCCGGTAAGCGGCCGTTCGGCCTCCTCATGCACCCGCGATTTCGTGCGGCCTACGATTTTCTCGTGCTGCGCGTCGAGAGCGGCGAGGCGCCCGCGGAGCTCGCGACGTGGTGGCAGCGCTTTGTGGCCGGCAGCCCCGCGGAGCGGGCGGAACTGCTGCTCCCCGCGGCACCCGGCGAACGGAAGCGTCGGCGGCGACGCGGGCGCCGCAAGGCTCCGGCGGGTACGCCGCCGGTCGCCGCACCGCAGACCTAGAGCGGTGGCGCGCGCGTTCGTCGGCATAGGCGCGAACCTCGGCGACGCCGCCGCGCAAGTGCGCGCGGCGATCGCGGCGCTCGCGGCGCGGCCCGCCGTGCAGCCGGTCGCCACGTCCTCGCTGTACCGCACCGCGCCGGTCGGGTTCGTGGCGCAGCCAGACTTCGTCAACGCGGCGGCGATCGTCGCGACGTCGCTCGAGCCCCGTGCGCTGCTCGAGGTGCTGCTCGCGATCGAACAAGGGTTCGGACGCGTGCGCGCGTTCCGGGACGCGCCGCGCACGCTCGACCTCGACCTGCTGCTCTACGACGACCGGGTGATCGACGAGCCGGGGCTGACCGTGCCGCACCCGCGGTTGCACGAGCGGGCTTTCGCGCTTGCACCGCTCGTCGAGCTCGATCCGCAGTGCGTCATTCCCGGGCGGGGCCTGGCGAGGGACTGGCTCGCCCGGGCGGCCGATCAGCGCGTCGAGCGCCTCGTCTCGCCGTAAGCGCATGCCGCTCGAGCGCTTCCGCTACATCGCCGTCGAAGGCCCGATCGGCGCCGGCAAGACGAGCCTCGCGAAGCGGCTCGCGTCGCGGCTCGGCGGCGTGCCGCTGCTCGAGCAGCCCGACGCGAACCCGTTTCTCGCGCGCTTCTACGTCGACCGCGCACGTTATGCGCTGCCGGCACAGCTCTTCTTCCTGTTCCAGCGCGTCGATCACCTCCGCCTCGCGGCGCAGCCCGATCTCTTCGCGCGCCCGACCGTCGCCGACTTCCTGCTCGAGAAGGACCCGCTGTTCGCGGGCCTGACGCTCGCGGGCGAGGAGCTCGCGCTCTACAGCCGGATCTACGACGCGCTTCGGCCGCAAGCCCCGCGCCCCGACCTAGTGATCTACCTTCACGCCGCGCCGGCGACGCTCCTCGAGCGTGTGCGGCGCCGTGCGGTCGAGTACGAGGACCCGATCGGCGAGCCCTACCTCGCGGCGCTCGCTGACGCCTACCAGCGGTTCTTCTATCATTACGCGGACGCGCCGCTTCTCGTCGTGAACTCCGAGCACCTGGACTTCGTCGCGCGCGACCACGACCTCGAGCTCCTCGTCGCGCACATCGCGGCGATGCGAGGACGGCGCGAGTACTTCAACGTGGCGGCGGACTGATGCAGATCATCGGCAGGATCGCCGAACTTCGCGCCGCGCTCGCCGGGCGCGAAGTCGCGTGCGTGCCAACGATGGGAAACCTGCACGAGGGGCATGTCTCGCTCATGCGCATCGCCCGCGCACGCGCGAAGTGCGTCGTCGCGACGATCTTCGTGAACCGGCTGCAGTTCGCGCCGACCGACGACTTCGACACCTATCCGCGCACCTTCGCCGCGGATTGCGCGAGCCTCGAGCGCGAGGGGGTTGACCTCGTCTTCGCGCCGGACGAGAAGGAGATGTACCCGGAGCTGCAGGGCTTCAAGGTCGACCCGCCGCCCGAGCTCGCCGACATCCTCGAAGGCGAGTTCCGGCCGGGCTTCTTCCGCGGCGTCTCTACCGTCGTGTTGAAGCTCTTCAACGTCATCCAGCCGCAGGTCGCAGTGTTCGGCAAGAAGGACTACCAGCAGCTGATGATCATCCGGAACATGGTCCGGCAGCTCGCTCTCCCGATCACGATCGTCCCCGGCGAGACCGCGCGCGCCGACGACGGGCTCGCGCTCTCGTCGCGCAACAACTACCTTTCGCCAGCCGAGCGGATGGAGGCCCCGCGGCTCGCCCGCATCCTCAAGAAGCTCGCGCGCGCGATCGCCGCCGGCGAGCGGGCCTATCCGCGGCTCGAGGGCGAGGCGATGAGTGAACTGCGCACCTATCGCTGGCAGCCAGACTACGTCGCGGTCCGGAGGCAGTCCGATCTGCAGCCGCCGTCGGCCGAGGACCGCGAGCTCGTGGTCCTCGCCGCAGCGAAGCTCGGAGCGACGCGGCTGATCGACAACATGGAAGTCACCGTCGGATGATTCACTCCGCCGCGAGGCGGTAGCCCACGCCGAGCTCGGTGAGAAGATACCGCGGTCGCGCCGGGTCGGCCTCCAGCTTGTGGCGCAGCGCCGCCATGTGCACGCGCAGCGTGTGGACGTGCTCCACGTACGCGGGCCCCCAGACGTCCCGCAGCAGCTGGCGATGCGTGACGACCATGCCCGCGTGCTTCACGAGCGCCGCGAGCAGCCGGTATTCGATCGGCGTGAGCTTCGCGTCCCTGCCGCCGATCGACACGCGGCGCGCCGCCAGGTCGACCTTCAGTCCATCGACGGCAAACGTCGGCTCGCTCGCCCCGCCGGCCCGCGCCGAGCCGTGACGCAGTGCGACGCGCAGCCGCGCCATGAGCTCGCCCGCTCCGAACGGCTTGACGAGATAGTCGTCGGCACCGGCGTCGAGCGCGGCGATCTTGTCCTGCTCGCGCGTGCGGGCGGAGAGGACGAGGATCGGCACCGGCGACCATTCCCGCAGGCGCCGGATGACCTCGGCGCCATCCAGGTCGGGCAGCCCGAGGTCGAGGATGACCACGTCGGGCTTCCGCGTCGCCGCCTCGACCAGCCCGCGCTCGCCGCTTTCCGCTTCGAACACCTCGAAGCCCTCGCTAGGCAGCACCGTGCGGAGGAACCGCCGGATCTGCGGGTCATCCTCGATCAGGACGGCGTGGTAGCGCGGGGCCGTCATGCTGCGCGGCGCAACCCCGGGTCGCCCGCCATCTCCGGCGGCGAGCCGACGAGCGGCAGCGTGAATCGGAACACCGCCCCGCCCGCGGGCAGATTCTCCGCCGCGATCGTTCCGCCGTGCGCTTGCACGATCGCCTTGCAGATCGACAGCCCTAGCCCGACGCCGCTCTGCGGCCCCTCGGGCGCTGCGCGGTGGAACTTGTCGAAGATCCGCTCCTCCTCGCCGGCCGGCAGCCCCGGCCCTTCGTCCGCCACCGACACGACGAGCTCCTCGTGCCCGACCTCGGCCGAGATCGCGATCGTCGTGCCGCGCGGGGTGTACTTAGCCGCGTTCTCGAGCAGGTTCGCGAGCACCTGCCCGATGAGCACGCCGTCGACGTTGACGAGCGGCAGGTCCCCCGGGATGTGCGTTTGGACCCGATGGCCCGCGAGCGCCGTCTCGAGTCGCTTGAGGGTCGCGCCGACGAGCTCCTCGAGCGGATGCCACTGCCGGTTCAGGCTCGCGGCGCCGGACTGGAGCCGCGCCATGTCGAGCACGTTGTCGATCAGCCCCGACATCCGCTGCGCCTCCTCGTGGATCGCGCGGGCGAGCTCGTGGCGCCCGCGCGGATCCATGCGCTCGCCGCGCTCGAGCAGGCTCGAGGAGGCGCCGACGATCGACGCGAGCGGCGTGCGCAGGTCGTGCGAGATCGCCGCGAGCAGCGCGTTGCGCAGCCGCTCCGACTCCGCGCTGAGCTCGCTCTGCTTGGCGGCGGCGCCGAGCTGCGAGCGTTCGAGCGCGAGTGCGATCTGGCTCGCGAAGGTCTCGAGCAGCCGCTGCTGTTCCGGGACGAACAGCCGCCGCGGGCTGGCGGGCAGAACCGCCAGCACGCCGATCGGGCCCTGGCTCCCCGCGAGGCGCAGGTAGTGCGCCTGCGCCGCCGGGAGGGTGTCGGTGCCGAGCCCGGCGGGCTCGTCGTGATCGAACACCCATTGCGCGACCGACAGGTCGGCGCCGTGCAGCGACGCGTCGGTACTCGCGCCGCGCGGCTGGCGAATCCGGCCATCGCCGTCGGGCAGCAGGATCACCGCCTGCGACTCGAAGACCTGGGCGATGTGCTTCACCGCGATCCGCAGCATGTCCTCGGTGTCGTCGGCTGCGGCGAGCTCGCGGCTCATCGCGTACAGCGCGGTCGTGCGCTGCTCGCGATAGCCGGCGATGCGCGCCCGCGTGCGGATGTTCGCCGTGAGGTTGCTGATGATCAGACCGACGGCGAGCATCACCCCGAAGGTGAGCAGGTACTGCGTGTCGGAAATCGCGAACGACCAGCGCGGCGCCACGTAGAAGAAGTCGAACGCGACGACCGAGGCGACTGCGGCGAACACCGACGGCCCGCGGCCTAGCCGCACCGCGACGAGCGTGACGGCGAGGAGGTAGATCATGACCTGGTTCGCCGGCTCGAAGAACGGGTCGGTGAGCGCCGCGACGCCGGTCGCGACCGCCACTGCCGCGGCCGCCCACACGTACCGGGGCCATCGTTGCTTCCCTCGCGGCCTGACGCCAAGGTGGTCGCGGCTGCGCGCGAGCAGCGCCTTTGTCGGGGCCGACGCGGTGTCCTCGGTCTCGCCGACGACCTGCACCTCCAGGTCGGACGCGCCGGCAACGATGCGGTCTGCCGCGGAAAGCGGGAGCCAGGCGCGCAGGCCGTCGCGCCGCGCGCGGCCGACGACGATGCGCGTCGCGTTGCTCGCCCGGGCGTACGCGAGGATCTCCTCGGCCACGTTGCCGCCGCCGAGCGTGACCGCGATCCCGCCGAGCTGTTCGGCGAGCCGCAGGTTGCGCAGGATCCGGTCGCGCTCGGCATCGGGCTGGCGCTGAAGGCGGGGCGTCTCGACGTACACCGCCGTCCAGTCGGCCTTCATCCGAGCGGCTAGGCGCGCGCCGGAGCGCACGATCCGCTCCGCGTTCGCCCCCGGGCCGACGCAGACCACGATGCGCTCGGCGACCGGCCACGGGGTCTCGATCCCTTCGTCGGTCCGGTACTCGCGCATCTGCCGGTCGACACGCTCGGCGGTGCGGCGGAGCGCGAGCTCGCGCAGCGCGATGAGGTTGCCCTTGCGGAAGAAATTCTGGAGCGCGCCCGCAGCCGCCTCGGGCATGTAGACCTTGCCCTCGTGCAGGCGCTCGATCAGCTCGTCGGGCGGGAGATCGACGAGCTCCACTTCGTGCGCCTCGTCGAATATCCGGTCGGGTACAGTCTCCCAGACCCGGATGCCGGTGATCTTGCCCACGACGTCGTTTAGGCTCTCGAGATGCTGGACGTTCATCGCCGAGTAGACGTCGATGCCTGCGTCCAACAGCTCCTCGATGTCCTGCCAGCGCTTCGCGTGCCGCGACCCGGGAGCGTTGGTGTGCGCGAGCTCGTCGACGACGATCAGCCGGGGTTTGCGCGCAAGCGCCGCATCCAGGTCGAGCTCCTCCAGCTCGACGCCGCGGTAGGGGATGCTCTTCCGTGGCAAAAGCGTGAGGCCCTCGAGCAGCGCCGCGGTCTCCTTCCGACCGTGGGTCTCGACCACCCCGACGAGGACGTCGACGTCTTCGCTTCGCTGCTCGCGCGCCGCCGAGAGCATCGCGTAGGTCTTGCCGACGCCCGCGCACGCGCCGAAGAAGATCCTGAGCTTGCCGCGCGTCTCCGCCCGTTCCTCGCGCCGCACGCGGGCGAGGAGCTGGTCGGGATCGGGGCGGTCGTTATCCATCGGGACCGCGCCGCGGCGCGCGCGGCGCGAGGCTCTGACCCGAGGTTAGCCGATGCCCCGTCGGGCAACAAGCCGCGGGCGCGGTGCTCGGCCGGCCGAGGCTTAGGCAATCACGCCCGACTGGTAAAGCAGGATCACGACGAGCAGCGGCAGCAGCGTGACGCCGAAGTACAGGATCCCGTCCTCCGCGATCTCGACCCATCCCGGCCGTTTATTTGACGCGGCCTGCGCACGGCGACGGCCGGCCCGGCTATCGGCGCGACGGTAGACATGAAAGGGGGAGGTGCTCATGGATACTCCGCTTACTCTCACCGCTTCCCCGCGCGGAGCAAGTGGATCCACGCCGCCGTGCGGACCAGATCTGCGCCGGCCGCGCCGATCACCCACACGTGGAGCGAGCCCGCAGCGCTGGCACCAAGCCGGCGCCATGCGCTTGCGCCTCGCTTGGCTTCCTCGACGACCGCCGGTTGAGCGTGGCGATTGCGCTGCCGCCGGCGACGCTCCGATTCGCACTCTGGCGAACAGGTGAACTGCCGGCCATAGGCGACCTGCGCGCGCGCTTCGCGCACCGCGTGGCTGCGGCCGCAGATCGGACAGGTGTGCAGGACCATCGCAACTCTCTCAGGCAGCGCGCCGCGCGTAGCGCGCCAGCGCGATCGCTGTGGTGTCATCGCTCGCCGGTTGTCTCGCCGCCGCCTGGCCCGCCGCGGGAAGTGCCGCCGGGCGGAGCAGGATGACCTCGGCCTCCGGCAACTCGCCGAGCGCGAGTGCGAGCGCGAGCGCTCCGGCGCCGATCGCGGCGATGCAAATGCGAGGGGAGCGCGATCGTTCTCGCACGAATTGCACGACCGCCGGGGCTTCGGCGTGCACGCCCTCGAGCCGCTCGACGTTCAGGCGTTCGTCGGTCTGCGCGGCGACCACGACGGTCCCGTCCGCGCGTGGCTCGACGCCGAACCAGGAATTGTTCATACGCCGAACCGCGGGAAATACGCGTAGTACCGCACGAGCAGCGGTACCGCGATCAACAAGACGATCGTCCCACCCGCGAGTGCGATGCGCGGTCCGGTCGTTCGAACCCACTGGGCAACCTCCACCGCCGCCGCATGCCATCTGTATCCGTTCACGACTGAGACTCCTCGTGTCGTTCCCCAAAGCTGCGGAGAACCTCAGTCGTAATCTAGGGATTCGGGTGGCAAGTCGGCGGCAAGGTTCAGGATACCGGGGTCAAGATTGCGTCAAGGTTCTAAGACGGCCGCCGGCCGGCGGTCAGGGCTTGCTCGCGTCGAGCGCGAGATTGAGCTTGAGCACGTTCACTCGCGCCTCGCCGAGAAACCCGAGCTGCCGCCCTTCGGTGTGCTCGGCGACGAGCGCACGCACTTTGTCGGCCGCGAGCCCGCGCGCCTTCGCGACGCGAGCGGCCTGGTACTCAGCCGCCGCCGGGCTGATATGCGGATCGAGGCCGCTTGCCGAGGCGGTGACGAGGTCCACCGGCACTGGCGTCTTATTGTCCGGATCGGCCTTCTGCAGGGCCTCGATTCGCGCCTTGACCGCGTCGGCGAGCGCCGGATTGAGCGGACCCTGGTTGGAGCCGGACGAGGCCCCCGCGTTGTACGGCATCGGGGAGGTCGCTGACGGGCGGCTCCAGAAGTACTTCGGATCGCTGAACGGCTGGCCGATCAGCGCCGAGCCGACCACCTTGCCGTCGCGCTCGATTAGGCTGCCGTTCGCCTGCGCGGGAAAGACACCCTTGGCGATCCCAGTGACGATCAACGGGTAGATCACGCCCGTGAGGATCGTCAGGACGACGAGCATCAGAAATGCATCTTTAAAAGTCCGGGCCATGGCGTTCTCCGATCACGCGAGACGAAGCGCGACGAGGATCATGTCGATCAGCTTGATGCCGACGAACGGCAGCACGATTCCCCCTAGGCCGTACACGAGCAGGAATTCGCGTAGCAGCCGATCGGCGCCGATCGGACGGTACTTCACACCCTTCAGGGCGAGCGGGATGAGCGCAATGATGATGAGCGCGTTGAAGATCACCGCCGAAAGGATCGCGCTGTTGGGCGTCGCGAGGTGCATGACGTTGAGCACGCTGAGCTGCGGATAGGTCGACACGAACGCGGCCGGAATGATCGCGAAGTATTTCGCGACGTCGTTCGCGATCGAGAACGTCGTCAACGCACCGCGCGTCATCAACATCTGCTTCCCGGTCTCGACCACCTCGATCAGCTTCGTCGGGTTGGAGTCGAGGTCGACCATGTTGCCGGCCTCCTTCGCGGCCTGGGTACCGGTGTTCATCGCGACCGCGACGTCGGCCTGGGCGAGCGCCGGCGCGTCGTTGGTGCCGTCCCCGGTCATCGCGACGAGCCTCCCCTGCGCCTGCTGATCGCGGATTAGCTTCAGCTTTGCCTCCGGGGTCGCCTCGGGGAGGAAGTCGTCGACGCCAGCCTCGGCTGCGATGGCAGCTGCGGTCAGGCGGTTGTCGCCGGTGATCATCACCGTCTTGATTCCCATTCGCCGCAGCTCGGCGAACCGTTCCTTGATGCCGCCCTTGACGATGTCCTTCAACTCGATCACGCCGAGCACGCGGCCGCGGCCGGCCGCCTCCGCGACGACCAGCGGGGTCGAGCCGCGCCGGGCGACGGTATCGACGAGCGTCTGCACCTCCGGCGGGAAGGCACCACCGAGATCGGTCACCCACTTCCGGACCGCGTCCCCAGCGCCCTTGCGGATCTTCCGGTCTGGCAAGTCGACGCCGCTCATGCGGGTGTGCGCCGAGAACTTGACGAACGTCGCCCCGAGAGCATGGACGTCGCGCTCGCGGAGCCCGAACTTCTGCTTGGCGAAGACGACGATGCTCCGCCCCTCCGGCGTCTCGTCGGGAAGCGACGCGAGCTGGGCCGCGTCGGCCAGGTCGCGCTCGTTCACCCCCGGCGCGGGAACGAACTCGGAAGCCTGCCGGTTGCCGAGGGTGATCGTCCCGGTCTTGTCGAGCAGCAGTACGTCGACGTCTCCGGCCGCCTCCACGGCTCGTCCCGACATCGCGATCACGTTCTTCGCGATCAGGCGGCCGATCCCGGCGACGCCGATCGCCGAGAGCAGGGCGCCGATGGTCGTGGGAATCAGGCAGACGAGCAGCGCGATCAGCACCGTGATCGTGACCGGGTCACCCGCCTTCACGGCGTCGACGCTGTAGATCGAATAGGGCACCAGCGTGACGGTGGCGTAGAGGAAGATCAGCGTCAGGCCGGCGAGCAGGATCGCAAGCGCGATCTCGTTCGGCGTCTTCTGCCGCCGCGCGGCCTCGACCATGCCGATCATCCGGTCGAGGAACGTCTCGCCCGGGTTGGCGGTGACCCGAACCACGAGCCAGTCGGAGAGCAGCCGCGTGCCGCCGGTGACCGAGCTGAAGTCGCCGCCGGCCTCCCGAATGACCGGCGCCGATTCGCCGGTGATCGCACTCTCGTCGACCGAGCCGACGCCCTCGATGACCTCGCCGTCGGCGGAGATGAAGTCGCCGGCCTCGACGAGCACGACGTCGCCGCGCCGTAGTGACGAGCCGGCGACTTTCGTCCAGTTCGCGCCGTGCCGCGGCTCGTTGAGCTTCTTCGCCATCACCTCCCGGCGCGCGCTGCGGAGCGTCGCCGCCTGCGCCTTGGCACGGCCCTCCGCGATCGACTCGGCGAAGTTCGCGAACAGGACGGTGAACCACAGCCAGATCGTCACGTGGAGGATGAATCCCGGCGGTGCTTCGCCTTTCCCGAACAGCGCCTGGACGAACAGGATAGTCGTCAGGATGCTGCCGACGTAGACGACGAACATCACCGGGTTGCGCGCCTGTGCCCGCGGCGAGAGCTTGCGGAACGAGTCGACGAACGCCTCGCGCAGCGCTTCGCCGCGGAACAGGTCTTGCGTGAGAGAGAGCGTCTTGGTGGTCATGATTGCGCAGGTCCTTATTTGGGCGCGTACAGCATAAGGTCCTCGACGATCGGGCCCAGAGCGAGCGCGGGCACGAAGGTCAGCGCGCCGACCAGCAGCACCGTCGAGACGAGCAGCACGACGAAGAGCGGCGTATGGGTCGGCAGCGTTCCCGGGCCCGGTGCGATGCGCTTCTTCGCCGCCAGGGATCCGGCGATCGCGAGCGTCGGCACGAGCAGCCAGTAGCGCGAGAACCACATCGCGAGCCCGAGCGCGGTGTTGTAGAAAGGCGTGTTCGCGTTCAGCCCGGCGAATGCGCTGCCGTTGTTGTTTCCGGCGGACGAGAAGGCGTAGAGGATCTCGGAGAACCCGTGCGCGCCGGGGTTGGCGAGACTCGACAGCCCCTGCGGCAGAAGGACCGCGACCGCGGTCCCGACCAGCGCGACGAGCGGCGGTATCAGGATCACGATCGAGGACATCTTCATCTCGAACGCCTCGATCTTCTTGCCGAGGTACTCGGGCGTGCGGCCGATCATCAGCCCGGCGACGAACACCGCGATGATCGCGAACACCAGCATGCCGTAGAGGCCTGAGCCGACGCCGCCGTAGATGACCTCGCCGAGTTGGATCAGCCACATCGGCACGAGGCCGCCGAGCGGCGTGAACGAGTCGTGCATCGCATTCACCGAACCGTTTGACGCGGCGGTCGTCGCGGTCGCCCAGAGCGCGGAATTGGCGATTCCGTAGCGCGTCTCCTTGCCTTCCATGTTTCCGCCGGACTGCAGCGCGCTCGCCGACTGGTCGACGCCGAGGCCGGCGAGGACGGGGTTGCCCCGGTTCTCGGCCCAGGCGCAGAGCGCGAGCAGGGCAACGAAGACGATGGTCATCGCGGCGAGCACGGCCCAGCCCTGCCGCGTATCACCCACCAGCTTGCCGAAGGTGTAGCAGAGCGCCGCCGAGATCAGCAGGATCGAGAGCACCTCGACGAAGTTCGAGAGCGGCGTCGGGTTCTCGAACGGGTGGGCGCTGTTGACGTTGAAGAATCCACCACCGTTCGTGCCGAGCTGTTTGATCATCACTTGCGAGGCGGCCGGGCCGACGGCGATGGTCTGGTCCTTGGCGGTCGCCGGCTCGGTCACCGGATTTCCTTTCTCGTCCTTTATCGGCTGGCCGGCGGCGTCGACCTTCGGGTTGTCGTAGTCCACCGGCTGCACGAGCTGGACCGTCGGGTACGAGGAGTACGTCTGCACGACGCCCTGCGAGACCAGGACCACGGCGCCGAGGATCGAGAGCGGCAACAGGATGTAGAGCGTGGTGCGGACGAGGTCGACCCAGAAGTTGCCGATCGTGCCCGCGGAAGCGCGGCTGAAACCGCGCACGAACGCGACCAGCACCGCCATCCCGGTCGCTGCGGAGACAAAGTTCTGCACGGTCAAGCCGAGCATCTGGGAGAGGTAGCTCATCGTGGTCTCGCCGCTGTAGCCCTGCCAGTTCGTATTGGTCGCGAAGCTCACCGCGGTATTGAAGGAGGAATCCGGGGAGACCGCGCCCAGGTCTTGCGGGTTGAGCGGCAGAACACCTTGGAATCGCTGCAATGCGTACACGGCCAACAGGCCGAGGATGTTGAACGCCATCGTCGCGACGGCGTACTCGGTCCAGCGCATCTCGTGCCGCGGGTTCACCCCGCAGACGCGGTAGAGCAGGCGCTCGAACGGCGCGCCCAGCCGGTTGAGGAACGCCGGCTCGCCCTCGTAGATGCGGGCCATGTAGGCCCCCAGCGGCTTGGCGAGCGCCAGCAGGACGACGACGTAGAAGGCGAGCTGCAAATAGCCGTTGGCAGTCATTCGAACCACTCCGGTTTCAGCATCGCGACGACGAGGTAGACGAAGAGCGCGGCGGCGACGACACCGGCGAGCGCGTAGATCCAGCTCATTTGCTTCCCCGCAGGCGTTCGAGGCCGTAGACGAGACCGATCGTCACCGCGGCGAGCCCGGCGATGAGCGCGAGGAACACGATATCCATGGCATCTCTCCGAAGAGTGCATCCGTGCAACATGACAGTGCGCGGAAAAACCATCTTGCGAGTCGTCAGAGACAGGCGGGGAGCCTAGCGGGGCGCGCGCACTCCCCGCGTCAAATTAGGGACGTCCCGCGTCAAGACCGTGTCAAGAAGCGGCAGGGATGTGTAGGACGAGGCCGCGTCGGGGTGCGGTCGGTTCGTGACGGGGTTCTCCTGACCGGGGCCGCCTCCGGGCGCGGGCGGAACTCCTTCACGCGCCCGGCGGCCGATCGCGGCCCGGCTGCCGAGCGGGCCTGTTTGTTGCATCAACCTCCTCAGGTCGAAATTCAGCAACACGATTACGGAAGGCGGAGGTTGGGAATGCTTGAGCTGCTCCTCGTTCTGGCGGTCGCCGTCTATCTGGTGTCGAAGCTTGACGCCAAGCATTTCGAGCAGGCGAATGCGCGCTACCGGCTCGCGACTAACGCCCCGGGCGCCGCGCGCGTCGAGCCGCGGCCGCCGATTCGCCTCGCGATCGAAGGGACCCAGCGGCCTCAGCTTCGCAGCAACCGCTTCGTGAAAGGGTTCGGGGTCAACCCCAACCTGGTGCAAGACATCCGGATCTACACACGCTTAGGCGCGCTCGAGCAGTTCCCGGCGGCCGTGGCCGCGCTGCTCCAGGACCTCTACCTGAGGGGTTCCGCCGTCGGCTCGGAGGTCATGGAACTGCTGTTCCACGGCCGCGCGCTCAAGGAAGGCGAAGCGATCTACTTCGCGCTGATCGAGTCGAAGCCGGAGCCGCGCGTCGTCGCCTTCGTGGACAAGCTGCGCACTGCCTAGCGCCCTTCGCCGTGCTTCGGCAGTCGAGGAATACCTAGGACCGCTCCAACAGTCAGGGGGGAAGCGGACTCAGCCGGCCTGCGGGCCGGCTTTTTTTCGCGGTCAGAGCTCGTAGGTCTCGCCGCCCCCCGCCATCGCCTGGTCGACGACCTTCCGCGGGAGGTGCGGGGCGAACCGCTCGATGAACTCGTAGGCGAAGCGGCGCAGATAAGCGCTCCGCCGGACCGCGACGCGGGTGGTGTTGGTCCGGAAAAGGTGCCCGGCGTCGATTGCCCGCAGCGCGCGATCCCGCTCGGGATCGAACGCCATCGCCGCGATGATGCCGACGCCGAGGCCGAGCTCAACGTAGCTCTTGATCACGTCGGAATCGACCGCCGCGAGCACGACATCCACGTCGAGCCCCTTCGCTTCGAACGCCTCGTTGATGTGCGAGCGGCCCGCGAACTCCGGGCTGTAGGTGACGACCGGGTAACGCGCCAGTTCTTCGAGGCCCAGCCGCTTGACCTCGAGCAGCGGATGCTCGGGCGGCACGACGACGCAGTGGTGCCACTGGTACCCCGGCAGCGCGAGCAGCTCCGGCAAGTGATCGAGCGCCTCGGTCGCGATCGCGATGTCCGCCTCGCCGCGGAGGACCATCTGGCCGATCGCGGTCGGATTCCCCTGCAGGAGATGGAGGTGCACCTTGGGATAGCGCTTCCGGAACTCGGTGATGACCGGCGGCAAGGCGTACCTCGCCTGGGTGTGCGTCGTGGCGATCGTGAGGCTGCCCGAGTCCTCGTCGGCGAACTCACGCCCCACTTGCTTCAGGTTCTCGACCTCGTGGAGCACGCGCTCGGCGATCG
>Ga0126369_10001862_pt1 | contig 14826 bp, 13 predicted proteins | sample PanSoiMetaPlot_1_FD_109646 | JGI IMG/M metagenome (GOLD analysis project Ga0126369, IMG submission 109646) | Tropical forest soil microbial communities from Panama - MetaG Plot_1 | ecosystem: Environmental > Terrestrial > Soil > Tropical forest > Bulk soil | place: Panama | collected 2016-02-17 | reverse complement strand
GGCGGCTCCACCTCGCTGCCCGCCCAGCTCCCGCTGGTCACCCTGCGCACGCCGGTGCTGACCGCCACCGGGCTGATCGTGATGCTGGCGGTGATCCAGTTCCTGCTCTACGCGTTCAACTCCCTGCTGAGCACGGTCCGGAACATCACCCAGCAGCTCATCCAGGAGCGGATGACGCTCCAGGTCCAGCTGATGGTCATGCAGCACGCGGCCAAGCTCGACCTCCCGTTCTTCGAGGAGTCCGAGTCCTACGACCTGCTGCGGCGGGCCCAGCAGGACGCCGCCACGCGGCCGCTGATGATGGTGAACGCCGCGTTCGGTCTCATCCAGACGATCATCACGTTCGCGTCCATGGTCGCCCTGCTGGTCTCGCTCCAGTGGGTGCTGGCGGTGATCGCCCTGGTGTCGCCCGTGCCCGCCTTCATCGCCGACGCGCGCTACGGGTGGCGCGGCTTCAACCTGTCCCGCTGGGCCTCACCCATCCGGCGCCGGATGCAGTACCTCACCACGCTCGTCACGACCGACACCTTCGCCAAGGAGGTGAAGCTGTTCGGGCTCGGCGGCTACTTCATCCAGCGCTTCAAGCTCCTCTCGAGGACGTACTACGACCGCCAGCGGCGCCTGATCACCGCGCGCTACATCGTGGGCTTCCTCTGGAGCTCGATCACCACGCTGGCCGGCTCGGCGACGTACCTGTACGTGGCGCTGCGGGCGGTCGCCGGCGCTCTGACCCTGGGCGACCTGACGCTGTACACGCAGGCCGCGTCTTCGGTCCAGAGCTCGATCCAGGGCATCCTGAGCGGGTTCAGCGGCCTGTACGAGCACAACCTCTACCTGAACAACCTGTTCGACCTGATGGAGACGCCGACCCACATCAAGGCGCCGGAGCACCCGACGCCGCTGCCCAACCCGCTGCGCGGCGAGGTGGTGTTCGACCACGTGTCGTTCAGCTACCCGGGCCTCGGCACCCAGGCGCTGACCGACGTCAGCTTCCGGATCGCGCCGGGCGAGACGCTGGCCGTGGTCGGCCGCAACGGCGCCGGCAAGACCACGCTCATCAAGCTGCTCTGCCGCCTGTACGACCCGAACGAGGGGCGGATCCTCCTGGACGGGATCGACATCCGCGAGTTCGACCCGGACCAGCTGCGAGCCTCGATCGGGGCGATGTTCCAGGACTTCGTGGCCTATCAGGCGACCGCGTCGGAGAACATCGGCCTGGGCGACCTCCCCGACCTCACGAACGAGGCCGCGATCCAGGCGGCGGCGCGCAAGGGCGGCGCGCACGAGCTGATCGCCGGCCTGGCCTTCGGCTACGACACGCCGCTCGGCAAGTGGTTCGACCAGGGCGCCAACCTCTCGGGCGGCGAGTGGCAGAAGGTGGCGCTGGGCCGGGCGTTCATGCGCGACGCCCGCATCCTCGTGCTGGACGAGCCGACGTCCGCGCTGGACGCTCAGGCCGAGTACGAGCTGTTCGACCGCCTCCGCCAGCTCAGCGAAGGCCGCACGGCCATCTACATCTCGCACCGCTTCTCGACCGTTCGCCAGGCCGATCGCATCCTCTTCCTCGAGCGCGGCCGGCTGGTCGAGGAGGGCACCCACGACGAGCTGATGGCGCTCGGCGGCCGCTACGCGCGCCTGTTCACCCTGCAGGCGTCGGCGTACACGGGCGAGCAGATCGACGCCACCCTGCTGGAGCCGGACGGGGACGGCGTCGCCGACGGGCAGCAGGCCGGCCAGGTCGTCCAGAAGGTGCGCATGCGGCGGGGGCCGCCGGGCACCGGCAAGGACATCGTGATCATCGGGTGACCGGCGAGCTCACGGTCTACGAGGCGGCGGGCGGCGAGCAGACGTTCACCCGGCTGGTGGAGCGCTTCTACGCCGGAGTGGCGGGCGACCCGGTGCTGCGCCCGCTGTACCCGCGTGATCCGGAGGGGTTCGCCGCGGCGGGCGAGCACCTGCGGCTGTTCCTGATCCAGTACTGGGGCGGCCCGGGCACGTACAGCGAGCAGCGCGGCCATCCCCGCCTGCGGATGCGGCACGCGCCCTTCGCGATCGGGCGCGCGGAGCGCGACGCGTGGATGGGCCACATGCGGGCGGCGGTGAACTCGCTGGATGTCCCCGCCGCGGTCCACGCCGCGTTCCTGGACTACTTCGAGAACGCCGCGACGGCGATGATGAACCGCGGCGGGCCGCCCTTCTGACGGGTCCCACGCCCTGGAAGGATCCGGGTGCCGTGACCCGGTTCGCGATGGCGGCGCACCGCCGCTGATACCGCCGGCCCACGTTGGGCCGGCGGCGAGCAGCAGCGCGAAAGGTTCAGGTCGTGAGCTCGCGGGCCGGCGCCGAGACGCCCGCCGGCGCCTTCGCGACGGCGACGTGGATCACGCGGTGCCGCGGGCAGCTGCGCCGGACGCGGCTGATCACGTCCATCCGCAGCCAGCGCGATCGGCCGGCCGGCAGCGTCGAGACGACGATGGCGGCGAACCGGCCGCCCGCGTGGAGCTCGTCCTCGATCGCGGCCACGGGGTCCTGGTCGGCCGGACGGGCGTCGACGACGCGCAGCCCGTCGGCCTCCAGGCGCTCGCGTGCCGCATCGGCGTGGCGCAGCGCCACGTCGTGCGTCTCCCCCCTCTCCCACACGAGCAGGTTCACCACCGGCGTCGCCGGCACGATCAGGACGAACTCGGCCGCCGGGTCCTGCTGCGCCAGCCCGGCCGCGGCGGCGCGCAGTTCCGCGCTCTGCGCGGTCTGATGGGCAACCAAGAGGTACCGTGCCATCGAGTCTCCCCCCTTCCTTTGTCCGATGGCCAGCGCTACTGGACGGTGATCGTCCCCTGCATCCCGAGCGACTTGTGCGCGTCGACCGCGCACCAGAACGTGTACGAACCGGCCTGCAGCGTGACCCTGAAGCTCGCGCTCTGACCGGCCGCGACGACGGTCGATCCCCCCACCTCGGTCCCGTCGGACGCCGCCGCGACGTGCATGTCGTGGGGGAACTGGCCGACGTTCATGACCGTGATCATGTACGTGCCGGCCTTCAGGCTCAGGGCCGACGGCGAGAAGGTGTACTCGGTCTCCTTGACGGAGATCGCGTTCCCGTTGACGGCGGGGCGCACGGTCGCCGTCGCCCCGCTCACGTTGTTGGCGGTCGTGTCGCCTCCTCCGCAAGCAGTCGCCGAGGCGACCAGCAGCAACACGATCAGCAGCGACCGAAGCGTACGCACGTCAGCCTCACTGCGCGATGTGCAGGGTCAGCGACGCGGTGTGGAGCACGCCGGCGACCTGGAACTCGATGAACGCGCGGTACTCGCCGCTGCCGGGGAACTCGGCGTGGAACGTGAGCGCACTGCCGCCGTGGAGCACCGGGCCGGTGCTGGTCGGCCACCCCTCGCGACCGGCACCTGCGTACTCGAGCGGGTGCGCGTGGCCATAGAGATCGTTGGACACGTTGAAGGCGGTGAAGTGCGCGAATACCGCGAGGTATGGCTGGAGCCCATTGAACGGCTCTCCCTGGTACGTGACTCTCGCCGGCATGTACATGACCGTCCACCCCTTCGGCCCGGAAAGGTGGGCGCCCGCCATCGTCGTGATCTTCGACATGTCGAACGTGATCGTGTAGCCGTCGACCGACGCCGACGTGGACTGCGCCGGCACGATCGGCGACAGCGAGTACGGCCCCGGCACGGTGATGGTCCGCCGCAGCACGAGGTGCCCCGGCTCGCCCTCGCCGACCGCGACGCCCTGGAAGTCGCCGATCAGGAAGTCCGCGTACAGCTCGTACGGTCCCGGCTCGGTCAGCGGCAGGTGCACCGACCAGGTGCCGTCGGAGGCGAGCGTGGGATGCACGTGGGCGAAGCCGGTGAAGTCGTCGCGGATCGCCAGGAAGTGCATCAGCTTGGTCTGGTCCCAGAGATAGTTCATCTCCGGCTGGCCGTTCGGCTTGAGGATGCGGAACTGGTACTCCCGGTCCGGCGGGAGCACCGCCATGTCGGACGCGAACGTGTAGCCCATCTCCGTCTGCGACAGCCCGATCGTGTTCGACGTCGACTCGTGGAGGATGGGAACCTGGGACTTGCCCGCACCGGCGCTGCGCGTGGTGGACGACCCGGCGCCGGAGCAGGCGGCGGCCAGGAGTGGCAATGCGAGCAGGCAGGTGACCGCGCGCAATCGGCTGCGTCCCATGGGTGTGCTCAGTCGGCGAGGCGTGGCCGAACGGGGCGTAGCTGACATGACGCGGTTCAGCCTACGAACCGCGGGGTCGAGCGCAAACCGTGCCAGCCTGCCTGGGGTGCGCATGCCAGCCGGGGCGAAAACGGCGTGCCAGCCTGCCGGCCGGAGGGGGGGCAGCCCCCCTCCTGTTAAGTAGTCACGATCGCCGCGTGTTAAGTGACTGACAAGTGACGCGTCCGCGGGATGGCACGCCACGACGGAGGCGGGCGGGGCGCTCGCGGAGCGCCCCGCCGAGAAGAGGGAACGGACCGCCTATGGCGTGGGGGTGGGCGACGGCGCCTTCCCGGCGGCCGCGCCGACCTGGCTCCAGTTGGGGATCGCGGCCGTGAGCCGCTTCACCGCCTGCTGCTCCTGTGCGGGCGTCACCGTGCCGGCCGTGACCTCCTGGTCGAGCTGGGCCTTCAGCGCGGTCGCGAACTGGGCCTGGAACTGCGCCTGGGTGAGCCCCCTGGCGGTCGCGAGCTGCTGGACGGTCTTGCCGGACTTGAAGTCCGCGCTCAGCTGCTTCTGCGTCACGCCCAGGACCTGCGCCTCGGCGGCGAGCGCTGCCCGGCGGACGGCCTGGGCGGCGCCGTTCGTAGCGGCCGCGGCGGCGGGCGACGCGCTCGGCGTGGGAGCGACGATGGCGGTGGAGCTCGGGGGCTGGGCGCTGCCGCTGCCCAGGTGGGCGCCCAGGGCCACGCCGCCGCCGAGCAGGGCCACGCCGCCCATGGCCCCGACGTAGATCTTCGCGGCGAGTGGGATGTTGGCGAGGTTCATGCGCCCCACTCTGAGGAGTGGGTGCAAACGAGCCGGCAGGCGCGGGTCAGGAGTGTGTAAGCGGGCTTCGCGCCTCCGGCATGCCTCGCCGAGGGGTCGGGGCGTCGCACATCGGTCCGCGCCGGATCCCCGGCCGTCAGCGCGCCATCGTGACGCCCTCGACCTCCTCGCACGTCCCCGCCTGCACGTCGAAGATGCGGCGCCGCTGCAGCCGGAGGTCCGCGCCGAGGACGTGGATCGAGAGGCCCTCGCCCGGGCTCACCACCTCGATGCGGTGGATGTCGTGCGGCGGCAGCAGCGGGTACGTCGCGCCGTGGGTCAGGACCTCGTCCGCCACCGCCTCCACCGAGCACCGGCCCGGCGTCGAGCCATCGTCGCGCCGGCGATACCGTGCCGTGCGCTGCTCGCCCGAGTACACGCCGATCAGACCCCACGTCACGTGGTCGTGGACCGGGGTCGGACGGCCGTGCCGGAACAGCACGCCGTACACGAACAGCGACCCGTCCGGGTTCCGGTAGTAGTCGAAGCCCCGGCGCTCGCCCTCCATGGGCGCGGCGTAGCGCGCGGCGGTCCAGCCCGGCCCGTCCATCGCCCGCTTCAGGAGCGGCTCCAGCCGGCGGACGGCCGCCTCCCGGTCCGGCACCCCGCCCGGCGTCTCCATGATGCGGCGCGCGTCCTCGACGAACTCCGTCACTCCGTACATGCCGTTGACGCTACACGAGGTCCGGCCGGCGCCACTCGGCGCCCAGCACGTGGTGGTCGAGGAACGCGAGCACCGTCTCGTACCAGACGCGCGCGTTGCCCGGCTTGAGCACCCAGTGGTTCTCGTCCGGGAAGTAGAGGAACCGCGACGTGACGCCGTGCCGCTGGAGGTCGGTCCACAGCCGGAGCGCCTCGGACAGGGGCACGCGGTAGTCGTGCCGGCCGTGGATGACGAGCATTGGCGTTCGCACGCCCTGCAGCCCCGACCGCGGCGACTGGTCGACGTAGGGGCCGGGCGCCTCGTACGGGTCCCCGTACTGCCGCTCCCACCAGCTGTTCACGTCGGTGGTCGCGTGGAACTGGTCGAGGGCCCACAGGCTGGCGTGGGTGACGATCGCGCGGAAGCGGTCGGTGTGCCCGGCGATCCAGTTGGACATGTAGCCGCCGTACGAGCCGCCCATGGCTGCGGTGCGCGACGCGTCCAGGTCGGGCCGGGCCAGCGCTGCGTCGGTGACCGCCATCAGGTCGGCGAAGACCCGCTCGGCGCCGCCATGGCCCCAGGCGCGCTGCACGTTGGCGTGGCCGTACCCGGTCGAGAGCGCCGGGTCGGGGAGCAGGACGGCATACCCGCGCTCGGCCATCAGGTGGGGGCACCAGCGCCAGTGCCAGGTGTTCCAGCTCGACAGCGGTCCGCCGTGGACCCAGAGCACCAGCGGCGCCGGCCGCTCCGCCGAGGCGCCGCGCGGCAGCACCAGCCAGGCCCGGACCTCCGTGCCGTCGTCGGCCGTCGCGCTCAGCTCGGTCACCTCGCCCGGCAGCTCCAGCGGCAGGCCCGGCGTGGGCAGCGCCGTGACCGTGCCGGCGGGATCGATCCGCACCACCTCGGCGGGCGAGGTGTAGGACGCCCGCAGCGCGTAGACGGAGCCGTCGGGCGCCGGGCACAGGGCGCCGAACGCACCTTCGGCGGTGAGCCTGCTCACCCGACCGCTCCCGATGTCCACGCGGTAGACGGGCCCGCGGCCCTGCTCGTCGGCCGCGAAGTACACCGCCGAGCCGTCGCGTGCCCACACGGGCTCCCCTGGCCACAGGTCGAGGCCGGGGGTCAGCTCCCGACCCTCGCCGCCGGCCAGGTCGAGCAGCCACAGGGTCTGGTCCGGCGCCAGCCCCGGCACGCCGCGGCGGACCCGCACGGCGGCCACGTGGCGCCCGTCGGGCGAAACCGCCGGATGGTGGTAGTCGTGCCCGTCCGGGGAGATGCGGCGGCAGCCGCCGGCGTCGATGGCCACCAGGTCGATCTCGTAGAAGGTCCGGCCGGTCGACCGCCACCAGGTCGTGACCAGCGTGCGGCCGTCCGGCGACACGGCGAACTCCGCCTCGTGCACGGCGATGCCCGCGTCTGGCGTCAGGTTCTCCGGCGTCGCGGCCGCGGCGTGGACGTCCGCCAGGCGGAGCAGGCGGGCCTGGCGCGGGCCCAGCTCGTGGTCCCAAAAACGGATCGGGTGGCCGTCCAGCAGCACCGCGCTCACGCCGGCGTCCTTGCGGCGCTTCGCCTTGTCGGCGTCGGGCTCGAGCTCGGCGACGCCGTGGAAGAGCGGCGCCTTGACGACGACCGCCGGCGCGTCCGCGGCCGCCACCAGTCCGCCCACGCCTCCGGGCACCGCGAGCACCGGGCGCGCTTCTCCACCGCCCGCCGGCAGCAACCAGACGTGCCCGTCCGCCTCGTCCCTGGCGAGCGTGGGGTCGGGTCGGGCCGAGGCGAACACGAGCGAGCCGTCGGGCAGGAACGCGGCCTGGGACTCCCCTCGCTCTGAGTAGGTCAGGCGCCGGGCCGGAGCGGTGCCGTCGGACGGCAGCTCCCAGAGCGACGTCACGAAGCGGGTGCCGTCCGGCGAGAGCGACTGGACGGAGGCGACGAGCCGCTTCCCGTCCGGTGACAGGAGCAGCCCGCCGACCCTGGGGATGGCGTTGAAGCCGTCGAGCGTCAGCTGGTGCATACCGGCATGTTGTCCCACACCGGCCGGCGCGTGCTGGGCGAGCTCGTCAGCAGCTGCTGTTCTGGAGGAGCCCCGCGGCGCTCTGGGCGTGGCTGCCGGCGTCGCCCAGCGTCGCCGCGCCCGCGGTGACGGCGACCAGGTCCTGGTGGTCGATGCCGTTGAGCTCCTGCTGGATGCCCTGGTGGTACTCGGCGAGCGCGGCTCGGAGCTGCGCGTCGGCCGGCTGCAGGCAGGCCGGCGCGGGCGTCGCGGCCAGGTCGGACTGGAAGCGCTGGACCGAGTCGTCCAGTGACTGGAGCGCGCCCCGGCAGCGCCCGGTGCCCCGGGCCAGCGCGTCGGCCGAGCAGCGATCCGCGACGGCCTGGCCCGCCGCCTGGAAGCGCGCGGCGTCCGACGTCACGACCTGCTGGTACGCGTCGGTCCCGGACGAGCCGGACTGCGGCGTCGCGGTCGGCGCCGGCGTGTCAGGAGCCGCCGGCGCCGCCGTGGCCGGCGCGGTAGGCCTGGCCAGGCCGCCGATCCCCGGCACCTGGAGCCTGGCCCAGGTCAGGAACGAGGCGCCGAACGCCAGCAGCAGCAGCGCGGCGAGCGCGATGACGCCGACCCACAGCACGGCCGGCGTCCGTCGGCGCGGCTCCTCCTCCTCCTCGCCGGCGTACGGGTCGGGCGCCCCGGCCCAGCCCTGAACCGGCCAGGTCACGCGCACCCAGGCGCGGCCGTTCCACCACCAGCGTCCGTCGGGTGAGTACTGCGGAGGCGCCAGGTGCTGCATTCCTGTCTCCACAACGTTAGGCCCCTGCGACCTGGTCGGTGAAGCCCGGAACTCAGCCGCGCACGGGCACCTCGCGGACGACGTCCCGCGGATCCCTGTCCTCCCGCAGCCCCTTGAAGCTCGGGGCGCGCAGCTCGCGGCCGCGCGTCCACTCGGAGAACTCGACCTCCGCGACCAGCCGGGGCTCCACGAAGTGCGGGCGGCCCGGGGGGTGGCCGACCTCGAAGGGCGACGACTCGCGCGCCAGCGGCGCCATCAGGCTGGCGAGCCTGGCCAGCGCGGCCTCCGTGAACCCGGTCCCGACCCGGCTCGCGTAGACCAGGCGGCCATCCTCGTGGTACCCGACCAGCAGCGCCCCGGGCAGCCCGCGGCGCCGCCCCTCGCCGTCCACCCAGCCGCCGATCACGAACTCCTGGCGCAGGCGGTTCTTCACCTTGAGCCAGGCCCCGCTGCGCCGGCCCGGCTCGTACGCGCTGTCCAGGCGCTTGGCGATCACGCCCTCGAGGCCGGTGTCGATGCTCGCCTTCATCATCACCTGTCCCTCACCCACCTGGTGGGGCGGCGTCTGCCAGTGGCTGCCGGCCAGCCCGAGCCCGAGCAGGCGCTCCCGCCGCGCGACGTAGGGCTCCGCCAAGAGGAGCGCGGTCTCCAGGTAGAGGACGTCGAAGAGCAGGTAGGCGACCGGGGTGAGCTGCATCTGGCGCTGCACCTCGGAGGCCACCGTCAGGCCCATGCGCTGCTGGAGCTGCTCGAAGCTGGGCCGGCCCGCCTCGTCGAAGGCGACGATCTCGCCGTCCAGGATCGCGCGCCGGCCGCCGAGCTGGTCGCGCAGCGGCCCGAGCTCGGGGTACCGGGCCGTGATGTCGTGGCGGTTGCGGGTCTGGAGCCGGAGGCGGTGGCCGTCCCAGGAGCAGACGGCGCGGATGCCGTCCCACTTGAACTCGAAGCCGTAGCGCTCCTCGTGGGCGGGGATGCCGTCGGCGAGGAGGGCCTGCATCGGCTCGACGAGGTCCGGCATGGGCGCTCGGCTCACCGCATCATCATCTGAGTTGCTGAGACGTCCTGTCCAGGCCGGCCCGGCGCCCGGGCGCCCGTTGTAACGTCCACCCGACAATGGATCTCCGCACCCTCGACCGCCCGGGCGACGCCGACGCGGTACTCGACCTCACCTGGCGGGCCTGCCGCCCCCACCCCCAGTGGGTGCCGTACTACCTCCGCGCCGACCGCCGGCGCCTCCTCCGTGGCGAGTACGCGTTCTTCCGAAACCGCGGCGTGCGCTGGCGCGGGTTCGGGATGGCCGGCGCCGACGGCCGCCTGGCCGTCACCGCCACGGCGTACGTCGACCCGGCGCTCCAGGCCCACGTCGGGCGGGCCGTCGGGTTCGTCGGCCAGTACGAGGCGATGCCCGGCGTCGACCCCTCCCCCCTCCTCGAGGCGGCGCACGAGTGGCTGACCGGCGAGGGTGTGGCCGAGGTGTGGGCGCCGGTCAACTGCCCCGCACAGACCGAGCTGGGCGGCGTGCTGACCGAGGGCGGCGAGCGGGCGGCGCCGTTCTTCAGCCACTGGACGCCGCCGCACTACGCCGAGGTCTGGGAGCCCGCAGGGTACCGACCGATCCAGCGCTTCCACAACTACGTGGTCGACCTGACCGCGCCCGACGTGCCCGACCGCGTGGCTGACCTCCGGCGGCGCGGCGAGGCCGGAGGCGTCCGCATCCGCTACCTGGAGAAGCGCGAGTTCGACCGGGGCATGCGCACCCTGGCCGAGCTGTACAACGCCACGTTCGACAAGCACTGGGGCCACGGTCCGGTGGCGGTGGACGAGTTCGTCGAGCTCACGTCCGGTCTGCGCGACATCGCCGAGCCGCGGATGGCCGCGTTCGCGGAGTGCGATGGCGAGGTCGTCGGCTTCCGTGTCGGGTTCCCGCAGTACGAGCCCGTCTTCCGGATGCTGGACGGCGATCTGCCCTGGCACAAGTACCCGCGGCTGCTCCTCGCCATGCGGCGGGTCCGCGAGGGCATCTCGCTCATCGTGGGCGTCCGCGAGGAGGCCAGGGGCCGGGGCATCGCGCCAGCCCTGTCCGCAGCGGTGTACGAGGAGATGCTGCGGCGGCGCTACCCGCGGGTCATCCACACGGCGATATTCGACGAGAACGTGAACTCCCAGCGCCAGGTGGCCAAGCTGGGGGGGTCGCGCGACCAGGGGTGGACGATCTTCGGCCGCGACCTCTGAGCCCGGATTCACCCATCCGCGACGCGGGCTGATCGAGACACATCGCGATATGTGTCTTGACAGCCGGCAGGGCCGACCCTATCTTTGCGCATCGCATGCAGCCCCACGACCGCCGGAGTTTCCTTCGGCGGGGGCTGGCGGGCATGGGGGGACTGCTCCTCCCGGGTGCCGCCGGCGCCCTCGTCGAAGCCTGCGCCTCGACGGGCGCCGGCGCGCCGGCCGTGGCGCAACCGCGCCGCGGCGGCAGCCTGACGTTCGCCACCGAGTCCGAGATCAACAGCTTCGACACGCGGCTCGGAGCATGGGACTCGACCGGGTTCCTCTACGCGCTGACGGTGTACGACCCGCTCTTCTACCAGGCCGCCGACGGCGCGGTCCAGCCCTACCTGGCCCGGTCCATCACGCCCAACGCCGACTACACACAGTGGACGATCACGCTGCGGCCGGGCATCACGTTCCACGACGGCAGTCCGCTGGACGCCAACGTCGTCAAGGTCAACCTCGACGCCTACGCCCACGCGCCCCTCACCGCCCCGTACTTCCTCAACGTGGTCAGCACGAAGGTGGTCGATTCGCTGACCGTGCTGGTCAGCATGTACACCCCCTGGGTGCCGTTTCCGATCTACCTCACCAAGCAGCCCGGATACATCGCGGGCCTCAAGCAGCTCGCCGACACCAGCGGGCGGGCGAAGCCGATCGGGACGGGGCCGTTCGTCTACAGGGAGTGGCAGCCGGGCGACCACTTCAAGGCCGAGCGCAACCCCTCGTACTGGCGCCCCGGCCTGCCGTACCTGGACTCGATCACGTTCCGGCCGATCGTGGACGCCCAGTCGCGCGGCAACAGCCTGCTGGCAGGTGACATCGACCTCATGCACTCGAGCGACAGCCAGAGCGTCGCCGACTTCATGCACCGGCCCGGCTTCCTCCAGTTGAACGACGTCAACTCCGTCCTGGGCGAGCCCGACCAGAGCTGCATCATGATCAACACGGTCGTGCCGCCGCTGAACGACGTGCGGGTGCGGCAGGCGCTGGCCGCCGCCACCGACCGCCAGCGGGTCATCGACACGCTGCTCAACGGCCTGACCCGAGCGGCCGACAGCCCCTTCGTGCCCGGGTCGCCGTACTACGGACCGACCGGCTACCCGAAATTCGACCAGGCCAGGGCGCGGCGGCTCGTGGCCGACTACGAGAAGGAGAAGGGTCCGATCTCCTTCAAGTTCGTCGCCGCCAACAACCCCAAGAGCAAGGCGCGGAACGAACTGCTGCAGGCGATGTGGCGCGAGGTCGGCATCCAGACCGACATCGTGCTGATCGAGCAGAGCCCGCTGATCCTGAACGCCATCGTCGGCAACTTCCAGGCCTGCGGCTGGCGACAGTTCAGCGCCCCCGACCCGGACGGCAACTACGTCTGGTGGAGCAGCACCACGAGCGCGCCCGTCGGCAAGCAGGCGCTCAACTTCACCCGCATCAGCGACCCGCTCATCGACGCGGCGCTGGACGCCGGCCGCACGCAGGTGGATCCGACCGTCCGCGCGGCCGCCTACCGGCTGATCGGCGCCAGGTTCGGCGCGCTCGTGCCCTACATCTGGCTCGGGCCGGCCGTGTGGATCGTGGCCGGCCGAAGCACGCTGGGCGGCCTCGGGACCGCGAGCCTACCGGACGGGTCGAAGGCGCGGGGCATGATCTCCGGAGTGGTGCCGGTCGCGGAGCTCTGGCGGGGAGCGTAGCAGCAGGGTCCGTCCCTCGCGGGGAGGGACCCTACCTCGCTACACCGAGTATTCGGCGATTCGCGGCCCCACGCCGCTGAACGTCAGGTAGGCGATCATCACGCTCACCGCCTGGAGGAGGAGCGTCTCCGTCAGGAGCTGCTCCACGGCCGTCATCGTTGCGTCGAACTGGGTCTGCAGGAGCTGGGTCAGCTGGGCCAGGTCCCAGTCGAACTCCTCGAAGGCGAACCCCAGCTCACCCTCGGACCAGTCCCGCTGCGCGCCCAGCTTGGGGCCCCAGTCGAGTGACTTGAACGCCAGCCCGAGCGGAGCGCCGTAGCTGCCCAGCGTCAGCGTGACAGCCGCCGTCTGGTGGCCGGAGGCCGCCTGCGCGTGGACCGACGCGTCGATGTCGATGAACTGGCGGTAGGCCTGGATCACGCGCAGCGCCGCGTCGCGCTCGCTCTGGGAATCGGCTGACTGCAGCTCCTCGGCGAGCAGTCCGGAGAAGCGCACGTCCCCGCGCCGCGCGGCCGAGAGCAGGCCGTCGGTCAGAGGCCGGTCCACCAGCTTGCCCGTGTCGCCCTGGAACGCAGTGTCGGTCGTGGCGCCGCCGGGCGCGCCCGCGATCAGGTACAGGCTGGTGTCCCCGTTCGCGTCGTAGGCCAGCGAGCGCGCGTGCCACAGGTTCAGGAGCCTGGCGTACACGCCCTGCGACTGCAGGATCGACTGCTGGGCGCCGTACACCCCGAAGCCGGTTCCGCCCGACACGACGAAGACGGCCAGCGTCGCGGCCAGCAGGCGCTTGTTCCGGCGGCGCCTGAACCTCCGGGTCACGAACCGCTGGGTCCAGACCAGCAGGCCGAGCGCCACGACGGCGCTCACGAGGAAGGCTGCCAGCACGCCCGTGGCGATGGTCAGGATCAGGTTGGCCTGGTTGAGCTCAGCCGCGCACATGCGCTCGACGGCCTCGACCTGCGCGAGGATGCCGTCGCTCGTGCTGTGCATCAGGTCGGAGGCGGCCCGCAGCGCGGTCATGCCGTCGGCATTGCCGAGCCGGTGCTGCACCATGGCCGTGTCGACGAGGCGGGTGTACTCGCCGAAGGACTGGCTGATCGCGGCGAGCTGCTTGCCCACGGGATCGGCCCCCGACTGGTATCCGGCCGCCTGCTCCAGCTCGCGGCTCGCGGCGGCCACGTCCGCCTCGTACTGCTGCTGCGGGAGCGTCAGCTCGGCGCCGCCGCTGAGATACGAGTTGGCCGCGCTGCGGTCTGCGGCGGCGAGCCAGGCGTGGAGCCGCTGCACGCCCACGATCTCCCTGACCGTGCGCTGATGGACGTTGGTCTCGGTGACCAGCACGGCGACGACGCCGCCGCTGCCGGTGGTCAGAAGCGCCAGGGCGGCACAGGCGACGAGCAGCGACTGGAGGCGCAGCCTCCCCGGCGTCGTTCGCATCCAATTGCTCATCCCCTGCCACGCCCGGAATCTACGCATGTCTCCTCCCCACCACCTACTTGAATCGGCGTTCGGTTGATCGGACCGATGGTGAGACCCGACAGGCCCGCTTGTCAAGACACATGGTCAGTGATGTCTCAATACGACGCGACCGTCCGCTGCTAGCCTCTACGGTCGAATGCGCACGGTCCTGCCGTCCGACACGGTGCTCCGCACCGCAGTGCGGGTCTTCATGTCGACAGGCTCGCTCGAGATGCGCGCACTGGCCCGTGAGCTCGGGATCGGGCGGGCCACGCTGTACCGCTGGAACCATAGCCGAGAGGAGCTGCTCAGCGACGTCCTGCTCGCCCTGGCGCTGGCCAACCTCCGCCGTGTCGAGCGGGACGTGGAGACGCCGCCCGGAGCCCTGCGCGTCTGCCACGTGCACGACCTGCACATCCGCCGGATCAGCGGCAACGCCAGTTTCCGGGCCTTCATCCGCTGCGAGCCGGACGTCGCATCGCGGCTGCTCCTGGACGTCCACGGACGGGTGCACCGGGGGGTGACGACCGCCCTGGCCAACTTCCTGCGCCGCCAGGAGGCGGAGTCGGACTGGCGCGCGCCGCTCGGCGTGGACGCCTTCGCGCGCGTCGTTTCGAGGATGACCGAGACGTTCCTCTACGCCGACCTGATCGCCCGCGGCGAACCGGAGGTCGACACGCCGGACATGGTGCTCCGCCTGATGCTGGGCCTCCCGGTCGAGCGGTAGGCGCTCTTCGGTGTCGGCCGCCGGCGTTCCGCTGGCACCGGGCGTCCGGAGTGCGGGTCGGGCGCTGACGTCCTGGGCGACGGCGAGCGGGGGAGGCGACGGCCTCCCCCTGCTCGGGCAGTCGGCTAGAAGTGTCCGCTCAGGGTGCCCGCGCTGGACGTCACGGTGAACGTGTCACCGGCCGTGGGGTGGACCGTCCCCGTGCCGCTGGTCTGGGCGGCGAACGTG
>Ga0126369_10001860_pt1 | contig 14827 bp, 11 predicted proteins | sample PanSoiMetaPlot_1_FD_109646 | JGI IMG/M metagenome (GOLD analysis project Ga0126369, IMG submission 109646) | Tropical forest soil microbial communities from Panama - MetaG Plot_1 | ecosystem: Environmental > Terrestrial > Soil > Tropical forest > Bulk soil | place: Panama | collected 2016-02-17 | reverse complement strand
GTCATCCTCATCGGGCTCGCCGCGACGGCCAAGGATCCGGGGCAGTTCGCGATCGCCGAGCAGTATCTGTCCTACGAGCCCTACGCCTTCATGCTGCGGCGCGGGGACGCGCCGTTCCGGCTGGCCGTCAACCGCGTGCTGGCGAGCCTCTATCGCTCGGGCGAGATCGTTCCGATCTACGCGCGCTGGTTCGGCAGGCTCGGCCAGCCGAGCAAGATCCTGGTCGCGATGTACGCGCTGTACGCGCTGCCCGAATAGCCGCGCGAGCTCCGGTCAGCGGGAAGACGCCGAGATCGGACGCGCGCGCATCGGCACGACGATCTCGACGAGCTCGTCCACTCGTCCCGGTTCGGGACGCCAGCCCGGCGACGCCTGGAGATCCGCCCAGCGCAGGCGGCCGTGAACGCCCCACGGCAGCATCCTGACTCGGCCCGCCGACACGTCCACGCGTACCTCGACGAAGCTCTGGAAGAACGGCGCCACGTTGTAGTCGAAGGCGGCCGAGAGCCATTCGACCGAGAACGGCCACGCCCCGAAGCGCTTCGTCCACACCCAGAAGGGCCACTTCCAGCGCGGAGTGTGGAAGTCGATCTTCGCGGTGAGCGCCGCGGCGCTCGGATGGATCGCCCACTGCGGCAACGCGGGTGACGCCGGCCAGGCGAGCGCGGTCCCGGAGGAGAGATAGGCACCGCCGCCGCCGTTGACCACGTGGTGCATCACGTGCTCGCCGCCGCCGGCCTGATAGCGCTCGACGTAGAGCTCGAGGTCGTGGGTGTCGCCGGCCATCACGATCTCGACCCTGTGCTCGCGCATGAGCTCGTGCAGGACCGTGAAGTCGGCGTCACCGTCGGCCTGGTAGAGCCCGCCGGCGTAGAGCGGATGCCCGAGGATCACCATCTTGAACTTGCCGCGTGCCTGCTCGAGCGCCGCGCGGAGCCAGGCGAGCTGGTCGGGATCGACGCGGCGGAGGACGCCGGTGTCGACGGTGATGAGGGCGAAGCGCTCGGTCTGGATCTGGAAATAGGGCGCCCGCTGGAAGCCCGTCGGCACCTCGTACTCGCGCCGAAGCCGCGCGGCTTCGCCGATCAGCCACGCGATGCGCGCGTCCGTCGTGCTGGTCAGGCGGTTGTCGGCCTCGACCCGCGCGCGCATGGCCGCCTTCGCCGCGTCCGGCTGGTAGAACGTCGCCACGAATCCCTCCAGCGCGTCGTACCAGTCGTGGTTGCCGGGGATCGCGTAGACGGGCTTGGTGAACCCCTTGAAGGGGAGCCAGAAGTTCGCTTCGTAGTCTTTCATCGATCCGGTCGGATAGATGACGTCCGACGAGATGACCATGAAACGTACGTCCGGAGTCATCCCGGCCCTGATGATCTGATCGCGCAGAACGTGCTGGGACGCGTCGCCCTCGCCGGGATCGCCGATCACCAGGAACGCGAAGTCGCCTCCGACGTCCGGAGGGCTGAGCGCCTGCGCTCCGGCCGTGGCCGGCCGCGGCGTCGCGGCCAGTGCCGCGCGGGTCATCGCCATGCGCCACGTGTCGGTGCGGTGCTCGGCCCACGAGTTGTAGATCGCGGCCGCCCAGTTCTCGGAGTTGAAGTACCAGCTCATGCCCCAGATCGGCACCGTGGCCACGGCGACCGCCACGACGGGCAGGCCCATCGAAAGGCCGCGCTCGAACACGAGCGGCAGCGAGTCGCGCATCTGGTGGTAGCGGATCCAGATCCGGCCGCTCCGGACGAGGTAGCGCTTCAGCAACCGATCGACGAGCCGCGGCGGCCGTTCGAGCGACGTCGCGAGCAGCCGCGCCCACCCGCGGCGCTCCAGCGGCCACGTCACGCGCCGCAGCGCGAACCTCGCGGGGCCCATCACGCCGAGCGCGATCAGCAGCGCGGATACCACGTCACCCGCCACCGCGACGATCGGCGCAAGCAGCCCGATCAGGGTCCACTCCGCCTGCATGCGGCCGACGTGAATGGCGAAGAGGATCGCGATGAGTGCGACGAGCCAGCGCCGGTCGTACGGCCGTCGCGCTCTCTCCTCGCTCGCCAGCTGCTCGCCGAGACGGATCAGGTCAGGATGGTCCGGCAGGCCGGTTTCCCGGATGGCGGCGGCGGTATCGCGGGCCAGCGGCGGCGACATCACCATGTTCCAGCCCACGCCGAGGATGCGAAGCGCGCCGGCGATGGCAATGGTCCAGATGCCGGTGCGCCGCCAGAGCGCCAGCAGCAGCACGGCCATCGCGACGTTGCCGGCGATCGCGAGCCAGATCGTGAGCGTCGTTCGGCGATCCCTGGGCCGGCGCAGCTCGACCGCCCGCTGCAGGGCGTCGATGACGAACGAGGCGCCGAGAAGCCCGGTCAGCGCCGTCTCCGCGAGCACGGGCGCCGCGAGCACCAAGAGACCCATCGCGAACGTCAGCCCGGCGCTCGCGTAGCCGGAGCGCTGCACGTCCTGCCGAACGCGCCGGTAGCAGTGGAGGACCTCGAGCAGGCCGGCGAGCATCAGCAGAGCGCCGACGAGCCGCAGGGCGCCCGGGCCCAGCAAGAGGGGCGAGGCGGCGGCGAGCGCGGCAAGTACGAGCGCGAACGTGCCGAGGCCGAACCGCTCGGCCTTGGCCTCCCGGGGCGAGAGCGTTTCGGTCAACAGGTCACGGGAGCGTTATGTGGTCGCGCGTCGAGCCGCATCGCGCTCGCGTCGGGCGAAGCGCAGGTAGGCCGCCACGCTGAGGAAATTGATGACGACCGCGACCATGTTCCACGCCACGACGGGCCGCGACGTGATCAAGAGACCATAGTAGATCCAGCCGATCTGAAAGAAGCCCGTGATGGCCGCCATTCTCGGGCTCATGCCCTTGCTCGATCGGCGCCTGAGCATCCCGATCAAGTCGGGTAACGCCGCAAAGGTCGTTCCGGCGCCGGCGATGAGGCCGACGATCTCGGAGCGGTGAAATCTCGGCGCGAGCAGGCTGGCCGGGTCGTGGATGGTCAGGTCTTGACAACCGGAGACGGCGATCGCGCACAGCACGAGCAGTCCGAGCATCGTCGCGATACGCCGTCGCGTGCTCACCTCGGCGTCAGCCTATCCCACCTCCGGCCGAGAGCGAAGCACAACGGCAATCACGGCGCGAGCTCGGTCAGGCGGTGGTCGCCTCGGCGAGCGCCCGGGTCAGCCCGGCTGAGCCGCTGCAGCGAGGAGTACCGCGCAGGAGGATGTCGGCCAGCGTGACGTCCGGGCCGTAAATGGCACGGTTCAGGCCTTCGCAGACGGTGATGACGGCGCCTTCGAACGACGGACCGGAGCGAGTGCCCTCCGAGAGCGCGAAGCCCAGGATGTCCCTCTCGTCTCCGGTGGTTCCGGGGGCCCCGATCAGAGTGCTGTCGCGGAGATCGATATCGTTCGACAGGAACGTGCTGACACCGCGGTCGGTCATGGCCACGAGGAAGATCGCGGACGAAGCTCCCCCGGACCGGCGATCCAGAGCCACGCCGCCCAACATGTGGAAAGTGGGCCCGTTCCAATCGTTGCCGTCCGGCGCACGCGCCATGAAGACTCCGCTGCAGGCGCCGCCCGGGATCAGCGCTCCGGTCAGGATGTCCGGCGCGACGAACAGGCCCTTGGATCTGGCGAGCCAGCCGCGGACGTCGGAACCGGTCGCCGTGTCGGTCGGTATCGAGTGGACGGCGATCTGCGCCTTCTCCACGAGAGTGGCGACCAGGGCGAGGCTCGAGAGGCGGTCGAGCAGCCCACTCATGCCTTCAGACTGGGTTGGTAGCCTGTATCTCGTCGAGGTCACGTCGGGGTCCGACTGAGCCATGTACGGCCGGCAAGAGCGTAATGCTGATCGGGCAAGTCCGATACTGTCAGAAATACCAAGCGCTGGACAGCAAAATGCACAGTGGACCGGCGTCAAAGTGTGACATCCTTGCCGCGGTGCGTCCGACGCACTGCAAAGTGCGTAGAAGAGCAGGATCGACGACGACGATGCAACGGGCCCATGTGCTGCTGCCGCCGACCGCGCTGACGGTCTTGCTCATGCTCTGTGCAGGCGCCTCGGCGGCCACGCCACCCAGCGTCAGGACTGTCGTGGTGCTGATCCCGGACAACGCGCTAGGAAGCCCGGGCAGCAGCGATTTCAACAAGGGGCTTCGCGCGACCTTCGCGTCCGATAGCCGCGAGCACATTCAGATCCGGTTCGAGCCGCTCGACATCTCGCGCTTCCAGGATGCTCGGAGCCGCGCGCTCCTGGCCGATTTCTTGCAGCAGAAGTACGCAAGTCAGAAGATCGACCTCGTCGTCGCGGGCCTGGCGCCGTCGCTCGACTTCGCGCTCGAGTATCGCGAGACGATCTTTCCCGGTGTCCCGATCGTGTTCGCCGCGCTCGACGAAGCGGAAGTTCGCAAGCGGACCCTACCGGCCGACGTGATCGGGGTCCCGATCGAGATGGACCTGGTCGGCACGCTCGAGCTGGCCCTGCGCCTGCAGCCGGAGACCCGGCGGGTGTTCGTCGTCGCCGGCAGCTCGAGCTTCGATGAGGGCTGGCAGAGCGTGGCGCGGGAGCGGTTGCGGCCGTACGAGGGCAGATTGGAGATCGTGTACCTGTCCGGGCTCGCGATGGACGATCTGCTGAAACGAGTCGCCCACCTGCCCAACCAGAGCATCATTCAATACCTGCACATCTTCGAGGATGCCACCGGCAAGACGTTCATTCCGGCCGAGGCGCTCGAGCTGGTGGCTGCAAAGGCCAACGCCCCGGTCTACGGCCACGTGGGCTCGTACATCGGGCGCGGGATCGTGGGCGGTCGCATGATGAGCTTCGAGCGGACGGGCAGGAACGCCGCGAGCCTCGGCCTGCGCATTTTCGCCGGGGAGCGACCCGAGGCGATCTCGGTGCCGGCTGCGAGCTCCAACGAGTACGTGGTCGATCAGCGGCAGCTTCGGCACTGGGGCCTCGACGAGGCGGCGCTACCCGGCGGAACCAACGTGCGGCATCGAGAGCCACGCCTCTGGGATCTGTACCGCTGGCACATCGTCGCTGCCGTGGGTCTCTTCGTTCTCGAGACGGCGCTGATTCTGGGCCTCCTCGTCGAACAGACACGGCGCCGGAGGGCGGAACAGGATCTGCGGCTGAGCCAGGTCGAGCTCCGCAGGCTGACCGGGCGGCTGCTCCAGGCGCAGGAAGACGAATCGCGGCGAATCGCGCGGGAGCTGCATGACGACCTCGGCCAGGGGCTGGCGTTGCTGACGGTGGAAATGGATCTTCTGCGGCAGGAGCCTCCGGAGGCCGCGAGCCAGCTCGGCGCTCGCATCCAGGAGCTGTTGCGCCACATCCGGCAGCTGTCGTCGTCGGTGCACGAGCTCTCGCACCAGCTTCACCCGGCGAAGCTCGAGCAGCTGGGGCTCGCGGCGGCGATCGGAGGCCTGTGCCACGAGCTGACGTACCGCCACGGCCTCAAGATCGAATTTGCGGCGAGCGCAGTACCGCCGGCGATCTCACCGGAGACCACGCTGTGCCTGTTCCGCATCGCGCAGGAAGCGCTGGCGAACGCGATCAAGCACAGTGGTGCCCAGCACGTGCGAGTCGAGCTGAACGGCACCGCCGCCTTGATCGCTCTGCGCATCGTCGATGACGGCTCGGGTTTCGACCCCGACCTGCTCCCGGGCAAGAGCGGGCTCGGACTGGTCAGCATGCGGGAGCGCGTGTTCTCGCTCGGCGGCCACATCGCCATCGACTCGAAGCCGTCGGACGGAACGCAGGTCGAAGTCCGCATTCCGCTGAACGCGCCGGCGCCGACGGTATGAAGCGACCGCGTGTCCTTCTCGCCGACGATCATCGATTGCTACGCGAGGCGTTCGTCAAGCTGCTGGAGCCCGAGTGTGACGTAGTGGGCGCGGTCGCCGATGGCCGCGCGCTGCTCGAGGCCGCGGCAACGCTTCGACCAGACGTCGTCGTGCTGGACGTCGCGATGCCGCGGCTCAACGGCCTGGATGCCGCGCGTCAGCTCAAGCGCTCGATGCCCGACGTCAAGGTGATCTTCTTGACCGTGAGCGAGGATCCGGATCTGGCGGCCGAGGCCTTCCGGGTTGGCGGGTCCGGCTTCGTGCTGAAGAATTCGGCGGCTTCCGAGCTGCTCCAGGCCATTCACGACGTCTGCCAGGGACGCTCGTACGTGACGCCCCTGGCCACGCGTGACATGCTCGACACATTTCTTCGAGATCCGGAATCGGCGAAGGGACCCCACGAGCTGAGCTCGCGTCAACGCGAGGTGCTGCAGCTGCTCGCCGAGGGGCGGACGATGAAGGAGATCGCGGACGTCCTCAAGATCACCGCCAGAACCGTCGCGTTCCACAAGTACAGCATGATGCAGGACCTCGGCATCAAGACCACCGCCGAGCTGATCCAGTTCGCGATCAAGAAGCGCATCGTCGCGCCGTAGCGGCCGAGCCAGGCGCCGCTGCGCTCCAACTCTTTCTAGTCGTAATTGCCGCTGTTCGGACCGTGCCACTTGCCGTGATTCAGGTCGTAGCGCATTCCAACCGCGGTATACGGGAACCGGACGTAGTCACCGAAGAGGTGCAGCGCGTAGCCCCACCACGTGTTCCGCCTCACCCCGACGTCGTTCAGGATCTGCTGGAGGTTCAGACCGATCTCGAAGCCGACCAGGCGCTGCTGCTCGATCGGGGGAGAGACCCGGTAGCCCTTGGCGCCGTAGGTGACCGAGGGGAGCAGCCAGCGTAGCGGCCCGAGGTTGACTCCCAGACGCCGGCCGAGCCCGGAGATCTTGAAATCGGCCGAGTAGACGTCGTGAGTGTAGCTAGTGGGACGTGCGCGTTCCAAGGAGGTCTCTGAACCCGGAAGCCGTGATCGGTGTCGTAACCGATGAGCGAATTGGCCGTGACCACCGCCAACCCAGCGATTGGAACGAGCGTCGTGATGAGCAACCGGTGACGCTCCAGGAACTCCCACCGCGGTATTTCCGTTCCGATCTGGTCCAACCGTGCAGGTACGTCGGTCGCGAGACCCGTGAACGCCTCGGATTCCTCCGGCAGCAGACGGTAGATCGAAGCCGATCGCGTCGACGAGGCGATCTCGCCGTCTTGCGCGGCCAGTTGGCCGGGGCCCGCGAGCAGCAGCAAGCAAAGCCCGAGCGCGGCCATCGCTCGGGTTGTCGGCGATTGACGTCGTTGTTCGATCACAGGTTCGACGCGCCGCTCTTTGATTGCGTCTGCTGTTAGCCGAGCCGCATGGCACGGCTGCCCGAGCGGCACTGGGATCATTATGTCGCCGCTGTCACTTTTGCCAGTAGCCTCGGGCTCTCCGAACGGATTACGCTTCGGTTACACACGATCTCGGAGGTCGGCTTGGGCCGGGTGAGCGTACTGCTGGCTGATGACCACCAGGCGTTCCTGAGAGTCGTCGCGCGACATCTCGAACCCCATTTCGAGGTGGTTCGCACGGTGGGCAACGGGAACGCGATGCTCGACGAAGCCGTGCGCCTCGAGCCCGACGTGGTCGTCCTCGATATTTCTATGCCCGGGCTCAACGGAATCGAAGCGGCGAGGAGGCTCAAGGCGACGGGCTCTCGCGCGAAGATCGTGTTCCTGACCGTCCACGCGGACCAGGACTTTGTGCGTGCCGCGCTCGGCGCGGGAGCCGTCGGCTACGTACTCAAGTCCGAGCTCGCGTCAGATCTCTTGACCTGCCTGAGACAGGCCGACATCGCCAGCCCCTTCGTGTCGCCTGCGATCGCCGGGGGATCCTAGCTCCTCTCGGACCGGCGACGTAGCGACGGTTTCCGGTGGCTCCTGTAGGTTTTGCCGACTCGCGATAGGTACTTCTGCCAGTAGCTTACGAGCCGCTCACGAACTACTCTCCCGGCAGCAAATCGTGGCATGCGGGGGGTGCCCATGGGCAGGACCACCAAGGCCAAGGCGAGCATTGGCCTCGTTGTCGCGCTCATGGTGGTGGGGCTGCTAGCGGCGGTGTTCGCCCTGCGTGGCCACGTTCCCGCCGGCTCGGCGCCTCCGGCTGCCGAGCAGCCGGCGGCTCGCGCGGCGCCGCCCACGGCGACTGCTAAGCCGGCGCCAAGGGAGTCCGCAGTGAAGGCCCCCGACCCGAACACGCGGTTGCTCGACGCCTACCTGTTCTTCCTCGCAGCATTCGAAAGCCATCGCAGCCGAGGGCGATAGCCCTTCGGGCGGCGTGAGCGACGCCGCTCGGCGAGTCGACGGCGTCGATATATCTCGACGCCCGGAGCAGAGGGAGTAATCGCGTAGGTCTAAGGTCGCAATTGTCGGAAGTGGCAAAACACCCTACTGAGTATCCCGCACAAGTACGCGCAACTACCGATGCCCTTTCGGGATTTCGGTTCCAGCGTGTGCTCTGCAAGGACAGGAGGCACGTGATGACCGCGGTCCGTCGCGCATGTCGGACATACGGATTCTCGGTCGTCCTCGGGCTGGCCATCGCGGCAATGGCCTGCTGGTGGTCGCATCCTGCGTCGGCGGAGGACGCCCCGCCGCCGCCGCTGGCGCCATTCCTCGAGCGCATGATTCCCGGTCTCAACGAGGAACGGCAGACGCTTCCCCCGTTCTTTCGCGACGCGGACCTGACCCTCCATCTCCGGACGTACTACTTCAACCGGACCAATCCCAATGACACGGTCAACGAGGCGCTGGCCTTCGGAGGCTGGATCGGAGTGAAGTCCGGCTGGCTGTTCGACACGTTCTCGATGGGCGCGACGTTGTATGGCTCGGCGCCCCTGTACGCGCCGGACGATCGGGATGGGACCACTCTGCTCAAGACCGGACAGGACGGCTACTACGTCCCGGGCGAGGCCTGGGGCGCACTGAGGTACAAGGAATACGCCCTCCTCACGGGCTACCGGCAGCTCGTCGATCAGACCTACATCAACCCCCAGGACAACCGGATGACGCCGAACACCTTCCAGGGCGTGACGCTCGGAGGCAAGGTGGACTGGGTCAAGTACCTCGTCGGCTATCTCTGGGAGATCAAACCGCGGAACTCCGACGAGTTCATCAGCATGTCCCAGCAGGCCGGCGGGGGAACGAATTCGAACGACGGCGTCGGCCTGGCCGGCGTTACCTTGACGCCCTTGAAAGGGCTCAAGTTCAACCTGAGCGAGCAGTACGGCGTCAACACGTTCAACACGATCTACGGCGACGCCGATTACCTGGTCCCGCTGAGCGAAAATTGGAGCGGCCGCGTGGGCGCGCAGTTCACCGATCAGCGCGCCGTCGGCGACGCGCTCCTGACCAACGCGAACAAGCGATACTGGGACACGCAACAGGGGGGCATGCAGGTCCAGCTGATCTACAAGGCCCTCACGCTCACTACCGCCTTCTCGATCACCGGCGCCGGCAACAAGGTCCAGACCCCGTGGGGCACCTTTCCAGGCTACATCTCCATGATCGACCAGGACTTCAATCGCGCCAACGAGAAGGCCTGGCTGATCGGCGCGGCCTACGATTTCTCGAAGGTGCTGACCGAAGGGCTCAGCGCATACATGAAGTTCGCGTGGGGCACCGACGCCATCGACCCCGTGACGCGCCGGGACGCGCCGAATCAAGGTGAGTACGACTTCAACGTCGACTATCGACCCCCGTGGATCGAGCCGACGCCCTTGCGGGGCCTCTGGTTCCGCGCGCGGGCGGCGGTGCTCGACCAGCAGAACGCCAAGGTCACGGGCTATCAGTTCCGAATCATCATCAACTGGGAGCGGGATCTGTTCTGATCCCGAGCGCCCCAGACGAGGTAGAGCACCATGGCTGAGACGTCGCGCGCGCGCTCGATCGACCTTCGCGATTTCTTCTCCGCTGCAGAGGCCAGGACCGACCGGTGGCGTCAGATGAGCGCGGTCGGACGCGCCTGGGAGACGTCGGTGGCGCGCGGCAAGCCGGAGGAGTCGTCGCGCGAGGACGCCGCCAAGCTTCTCAACGAGGTGGCGATCCTCGAGGACTATTGGGCCTATCCGGGCTCACGTCTGATGACCACGGTCCGCGAGGCGCTCAAGGAAGGCAACGCCGCCGTCTTCGCGCGGGTCGTGCAGAAAATCTCCAACGCGCTCCTGACCGGGAGCTATCGCCACGAGACCGCGGCCTGGGATCCGCTGGAAGAAGGCGAAGGCCGCGTCACCGACGTGCTACCGCCCGACGTTCAGCCCGGTAACGGTCACAAGTCGTACTTCGAGGCGCTGGTCGTCACGCCCAACGACCCGCGCGGCTGGGAGCGCGCGCGCAACGATCTCCGGCGGCTCCGGCGCCCCGAGGATCCGTTCGTCTACGAGCTCGTGCAGGTCGGTAGCTTCGAGGACGGCGCCATCGGCGCGATCTTCAACACCAACGTCCAGGCGGTGGTGCTCTACGACGGGTTCGAGTTCCGATCCCGTCACGACCTGCCGGTGATGCGCGATTTCTTGCTGCGCCACCTGCGCATCGATCCGAATAGCGTGGCGCCCGGCGCTCTGGCCACCACTCTGGCCCGCGCGATCAAGAGCTTCCGGCCGGAGCTGGACATCTATCTTCTCACCGACCGCGCCGTCGAGCAGCTGGCGGGCAGCGACGAGGCCGCGCCGATCCGGCGCATCTTCCACGCGGTCGAGGAGCTGATGGAATTGCACCTGTCGATCCTGGACGGCGTGAGCGAGCGCTACGAGGCGCCGTACTTCGCCAATCTGAAGAAGTACGCCCAGCGCCCGATCGGCACCTTCCACGCGCTGCCGGTCGCCCGGGGCAAGTCCATCTTCCGGTCGAACTGGATCCGCGACATGGGGAACTTCTACGGCACGAACCTGTTCCTGGCCGAGTCGTCGGCGACCACGGGCGGGCTCGACAGCCTGCTCGAGCCAACCGGCAACATCAAGAAGGCCCACGAGCTGGCGGCGCGGGCCTTCGGCGCCAAGCGCGCGTACTTCGGCACGAACGGTACGTCCACGTCGAACAAGATCGTTGTGCAGGCGATCTGCAAGCCCGGCGACATCGTCATCGTCGACCGGAACTGTCACAAGTCGCACCACTACGGGCTCGTGCTCTCGGGCGCGCAGCCCTACTACGTCGAGGCGTATCCGCTGACGCAGTACTCGATGTACGGCGCCGTGCCGCTCCGGACGATCAAGAAGGCGCTGCTCGACTGCAAGGCCGAGGGCAAGCTCGACCGCGTGAAGGTCGTCGACCTGACCAACTGCACGTTCGACGGCCACATGTACAACACCCGGCGCGTGATGGAGGAGTGCCTGGCCATCAAGCCCGATCTCATCTTTCTGTGGGACGAGGCGTGGTTCGGCTTCGCCCGCTTCAATCCGTTCCACCGGCGGCGCACGGCGATGGGGGCCGCGGCCGCGCTCACCGCGCGCTATCGCGATCCGGCCTACCGCCAGGAGTACGCGGCGTTCGCGGCGAAGGCCGGCGCGCTCGATCCCAAGAACGACAAGCTCCTCGACACGCACCTGCTCCCGGACCCGGACAAGGTCCGGATCCGCGTCTACCAGACGAATTCCACGCACAAGTCGATGTCGGCGCTCCGGCAGGGCTCGATGATGCTGGTCTGGGACGAGGACTTCCATCACGTCGAGGGCACCTTCGAGGAGGCCTTCTTCACGCACACCTCGACCTCGCCGAACCTCCAGATCATCGCCTCGCTCGACGTCGCCCGCCGCCAGATGGAGCTCGAGGGCTACGAGCTGACGATGCGGATGACCGAGCTGGCGCTGAAGATCCGCCGGGAGGTCAACAGCCACCCGCTGATCTCGAAGTATTTCCACGTGGCGACGGCGGAGGAGATGGTGCCCGCCGAGTTTCGCGCCTCCGGCATCAAGGACTATGGGCCGCCGAACTCGAGCTGGAAGGACGTCCTCGATTCGTGGGACCACGATGAGTTCGCGCTCGACCCGACCCGGCTCACGGTGGTCTGCGGGGCGGCCGGCTTCGACGGCACGCAGTTCAAGGGGCTCCTGGCCGAGCGCTTCGACATCCAGATCAACAAGACGTCGCGCAACAGCATCCTGGTGCAGACCAATATCAACAACACGCGCAGCGACGCGGCGCACCTGATCCGGGTGCTGGCCGAGCTCTCGCGCGAGATCGAGAAGAACCTGGCCGAGAAGGGCCGGGCGGAGCAGGACGCGTTCGCCGCCCGGGTGAAGTCGCTGATGACGGACGTCCCGGACCTGCCGAACTTCAGCCGGTTCCACGACGTGTTCCGCGAGAACCCCAAGGGCGTGAGCAACGAGGGCCACATGCGGCCGGCCTTCTTCATGGCGTACGACGAGGCCAACTGCGAGTTCGTGAAGCTCGCCAGCAAGGACATCGACACGCGCCTGAAGAACGGGCCTGCGATGGTCTCAGCCAACTTCGTGATCCCGTACCCGCCGGGCTTTCCGATCATGGTGCCGGGGCAGGTGATCACCGAGGAGACGATCACGTTCATGCGCAAGCTCGACGTGAAAGAGATCCACGGCTATCACGCGGCGCAGGGACTCAAGCTGCTCAAGCCCGACGTGCTCGCCGCGCGCAAGGGGAAAGGAGAACTCTGATGATTGAGTGGCTCTTCGCGACCCTGAAGCAGTATCCGGAGATCGCGATCTTCCTGGCCCTCGGTCTCGGCTATTACTTCGGCAGCTTCACCTTCAAGGGGATCGGGCTCGGATCGGTGACTGCGACCTTGCTCGCCGCGGTCATCATCGGCCAGGTCGGTATCACGATCTCGGCGCCGCTCAAGGCGACGGTCTTTCTGATGTTCCTGTTCGCGGTCGGCTACGGCGTCGGGCCGCAGTTCGTGCGCGGCGTCGCCAAGGACGGCGTGCCGCAGGCGATCTTCTCGGTCGTCCAGTGCGCGTTCTGTCTGGCCGTGCCCGTCGCGGTGGCCAAGTTCGTCGGCTACGACCTCGGCTACGCCGCCGGGCTCTTCGCCGGATCGCAGACCATCTCGGCCTCGATGGGTCTCGCGACCGATGCGATCAACCGGCTGGGCCTCCCGGCCGAGCAATCCAAAGCCTTGCTCGACTCGATGCCGATCGCCTACGCGGTCAGCTACATCTTCGGCACGGTGGGCTCGGCGATCGTGATCGCGCTCGTCGGACCGCCGCTCCTCCGGATCAACCTCGTCAAGGCGTGCAAGGAATACGAGGAGAAGCAGGGCGGCACCAAGGAGATGGGCGGGGCCGGCTCAGCCTGGCACCGCTGGGTCGTGCGCGCGTTTCGCGTGCAGCCCGGCGGCAAGGCGGTCGGCCTCAGGGCCGCGGAGGCCGAGGCCATGGTGCCCGACGCGCGCGTCTTCGTGCTGCGCCTGCGCCGCGGCGGCGCGATCGAGGAGGCCACCGCGGACACCGTGCTGCGCGCAGAGGACGTTGTGGCCGTCGCCGGCCCCCGCGAAGTGCTCGTGAGGCTCGTGGGCGACGGCGCCAAGGAGGTCGACGATCCCGAGCTCTTGAACGTGCCGGTCGAGGGCGTCGACGTCCTCGTGACCAACAAGGGGGTCGACGGCAAGACGCTCGCCGAGATGGCCCAGCGGCCTTCGTCACGCGGCGTGTTCCTGAGAAAGATCACCCGCGGCGCCACGGCGACGTCGATCCCGATCTTGCCGAACACGACGATCCACCGCGGCGACATCCTGACCCTCGTCGGCCGGACGCAGGACACGACGGCCGCCGCGAAGGATCTGGGCGTCCCCGATCGGCCGACCGACGTCGCCGACGTGGCCTTCATCGGCGGCGCCATCACGATCGGCGCGCTGGTCGGCGCGCTGGTGTGGAAGGTGGCGGGCATCCCGCTGACGCTGTCGACCGCCGGCGGGGCCTTGATCTCGGGCATCGTGTTCGGGTGGCTGCGCTCGACCCGGCCGTTCTTCGGGCGCATCCCGTCCTCGACCGTCTGGTTCATGAACTCCGTCGGCCTCAACATCTTCATCGCCGTGGTCGGGATCTCGGCCGGTCCCGGCTTCGTCAACGGCTTGAAGACCCAGGGCATCGGCCTGTTCCTGTGGGGCGCCGTGGCGACCACGGTCCCGCTGATCCTCGGGATGTTCGTCGGCAAGTTCATCTTCCGGTTCCACGACGCGCTCCTGTTCGGCATCATCTCCGGCGCCCGGACGACCACGGCGTCGCTCGGCCTGGTCTGCGACGCCGGCCGGAGCCAGGTGCCGGCGCTCGGCTACACCGTCACCTACGCCGTCGGCAACACGCTGCTGACGATCTGGGGCATGGTCATCATCATGCTGCTGTCGTGACCGGCGGCGAGAGCAAAGACATGAATCCGCGTCAACGCGCAAACAGAGGTGATCGCAATGAGTGACATCACCGTCCTGAAAAAATTCGAGACCCTGAGCCCGTTCGAGATCAAGGACGAGCTGATCAGGCTCGCGAAGAAGACGTCCCGGACGACGCAGTCGGCGTTCCTCAACGCCGGACGCGGCAACCCCAACTGGATCGCCACCACGCCGCGCGAGGGTTTCTTCCTGCTCGGTCAGTTCGCGATCACCGAGAGCAAGCGGGTGATGGAGCATCCGGCCGGCCTCGGCGGGATGCCGGCGGCGCAGGGCATCGCGAACCGGCTGGCGGCCTACCTCGCCAAGCACAAGGAGATGGGGGGCGCCGAGTTCCTCGCGGCGATGGTGCCGTTCGCGGTGAAGCTGTTCGGGTTCGAGCCGGACGCCTTCGTGCACGAGCTCGTCGACTCGATCATCGGCGACAACTACCCGGTGCCCGACCGCATGCTCGTACACAACGAGCGCATCACCCACGAGTACCTGATGTGGGCGATGTGCGGCAGCCCGCACCCGAAGGGCAAGTTCGATCTCTACGCGGTCGAGGGCGGC
>Ga0126369_10001858_pt1 | contig 14841 bp, 14 predicted proteins | sample PanSoiMetaPlot_1_FD_109646 | JGI IMG/M metagenome (GOLD analysis project Ga0126369, IMG submission 109646) | Tropical forest soil microbial communities from Panama - MetaG Plot_1 | ecosystem: Environmental > Terrestrial > Soil > Tropical forest > Bulk soil | place: Panama | collected 2016-02-17 | reverse complement strand
GGGTCCTACCGGTCCCACGGGTCCTCAGGGGGCTGCAGGCGCCACGGGTGCCACCGGACCGCAAGGTCCGGTAGGCCCGCAGGGACCGCAAGGTCCGCAAGGGCCTATCGGTATCACGGGTACCACGGGTTCGGCGGGACCAGCGGGCGTCCAGGGGCCTGCAGGCCCAGCGGGTCCGACGGGGGCTACCGGTGCGGTGGGCGCCACGGGCGCGGCTGGCGCGGTCGGCCCGACGGGTCCGACAGGTCCCATGGGACCCCAGGGTCAGCCTGGCCTGGGGCTCAACGTCAAGGGCACCGTACCGACCTACTCGGCGCTGCCGAGTGCGGGCAACGCCACCAACGACACCTGGGTGACCGTCGACACCGGCCACATGTGGGTGTGGAGCGGCAGTGCCTGGGTCGACACCGGGATCACGCGCGGACCCACCGGGCCTCAGGGGCCGCAGGGCGCCACCGGTCCACAGGGTCCCACGGGGCCGTCGGGCGCCAACGGGCCGACTGGGCCTGCTGGGCCAGTGGGTCCGCAGGGCGTGCAGGGGCCACAGGGCGCGCAGGGCATCCCAGGCTCGCCCTATTCGGTGCCTTCGCTGGCCATCGGCGTGGTCGTCCACTGGCGTCCGTTCGCCGCGCACGAGTACCGCTATGGGGTGTGCAAGCCCGCCATCGTCACCGAGGTTTTTGACATCAACAACAACATCGTCAACGCCGTGGTGCTGGGTTCGAGCGGTGGTCCGGTCTTGCTGTACGATCACATACCAACCGGGAACAACGCAGGCCAGTGGCACTTCATCGCCAACTGTCCGTATCCGATGGCTGCAGGTACCAGCCTGGCCCAGGTCTTTTCTACCAATGGAGTGAGCCATGACCCAGTCCCCGTCTGAGGACATCATCCTGGAGCCTGGCGACCCAGGCTACGTGCCACCTGGCGACCAGCCCGAGGGCGTGCCCATTCAGCAAGCCCCTGTGCCCCCCGAGCAGGGCGGTCCCGCGCCTGCCGCCGAGCCGCCCGCGCCGCCCGAGGACCTGCGGCCCACCACCGGGATGGAGCTTGAGTTCGCCGAGGTGATGCAGTTGATGCACACCGTGGTGCGCTCCGAGAACCCCAGCGACATCGTGCCCAACATGCCCCAGATCACCATGGGCGGCCCACCACCCGAGGCGGAGAGCCAGGCGGTGCATGAGGCGCTGGAGGCGGTGCGCGACGCGCTGGCCGAACTGAAGCAAGCGCTGATGGACCTGGCCGCTGCGCAGGCGCAAGCCGTGCAGCAGCCCGTCGAGGAGACGCCCACGGGCGAGGTCACAGTTGAGGAGGAGCCCGCCAGTGAGCAGCCCGCCAGCACCCCCGCCTGAAGCCAATGCAGCCCCCACGGGGAATGGACCGGAGGTCACCCCGCTGGTCTCCTCGCTGCCAGCGGGACCGCCGCTGTTCATCACCCTCAGCAACATCTACGACTCGGACACGGCCACCAGCTTCACCGTCACCTTCGACTCGGACCAGGCCTTCGTCGCCAACCTGCAAGCATGGGCGGGCTCGATACCCGGCCAGTCGGGCAACGCCATCGCCACCGTCACCGACTCCAGCGCGGTGCTCCACCATGTGCTTCAGGTCACCGTCGGCGCGGGCCACGCGGGCCAGGTCTACTCGTTTAACATCACCGTCGACTCGTCCGACGTGAGCGGGCTGACGCTGCGGCCCTACAACGGCGTGACCCAGCTTGCGGGTGCCCGCGTACCGGGCTCGCAGATGGGCGCCTCGGTGCCCGTCAGGTTCTTCATGTACGGCGACGGCACGCGGCCCGCTGGCGGCGGGCCGAACCACATCAACTGGTCGAGCTACACCTGGGCACAGTGGAACCCCAAGGGTACGACCTACCCAACGCCATGACGGTTGGAGTCGCGGCCAAGCCGTTCCGCACCTTCGGCTGGCACACCTACACCTGGACCACGTACTACCCGCCGGTTGACACGGCGGCGGGGGGCATCTGGAACACGTTCTCGTCCACCGTCGATACGCAGCCAGATGCGCTCAGCGCCTCGGGCAAGGTCAACTACAACGGCACTGTGAGCGTGCGCTGGGGCACCCGCCCAGGCTGTTACTCAGGCCAATCCTTGCCCATCCCTGTGTCGGCCGGGGTGACGTTCAACTACCGGCTGACCCAACTCAAGCGCCACACCACCTACTACATCAACGCCGAAGCCAATGTGAGCAAGCCCGCTGCAGCGGGCGGCTTGTCGCAGTCGGCCATGGCGCAGTACGGGGAAGTGAGCAGCGCTACATCGTGAGCTTCTCAGTCGGGCCTGGCGTCGCGCAGGCCATCGCGGACAACGGCGACGAAGCGCGGAGCGACGAGCGCTTCATCATCCTGGACGAGGGCCACAAGATCAGCCTGACCTTCGGCCGAGACGCCACGTACTATTGGTACGAGGAGGATAACCGGGTCAACCGGTTGCCCTTTCGGTGATGAGGAACCTCCGCCGCCTGTCTCGACCTACGATCCCTGGGCCTCGATGCCTGGTCAACTCTACGACTGGACGTGCTCGGCGTGCAGCCTGGAGTGGCTCAAGCGTGCCACTGGCGTCTCCCCTACGGATGATATCTATGGTGCCCGCGAGTCGACCGTGTACGAGATCGGCTACACGCACAACATCAATCCGCAATACGGTCTTATGGATGGCAGTGGCAGCCAGCTTCAGCGCGTACTGTCTGACTATGGCCTATCTTCGGATCAGGGCTGGCTCGGCTTCGACGAGGCCTACGCGAAGGCGGCACAGGGCGCGGGCATGATGTCCGGCGCAGCGTGGTACCACTGGGTGGCGATACGCGGCGTGCAGGGCAACACCATCTGGGTAGCCAACTCGGCTGAAGGATATAAGGGTATCTATTCGAACCTGAGCCGCGAGGACTTCTCTCGGCTAGGAGGATTCAGCGTGGTGTGGCTGACATGAGGGTAGCTCCAAATAACCAGGGCGTGGCCTGGCTGACCCTCGGGTTTGTGATCGCCGTGGTGGTGCTGATTATCGCCATCATCGGCCTGGTCGGCGCGGTGCCCATGAGCCCCACTGTGATCTTTGGGCTGATCGCGGCTCTGGCGGTAGCGAGGCTGGTCTAATGCGCGCGTGCCGCTTGAGCGACCTCGACACCAATACGGCCAGGCTGAGCCGCCTGGTCCTGTTACATGCGCCGTATACGCCATGGTCGTACTGTTCATCGTTGTGGGTATCGTGATGGTCCTGCATCTGGGAGGCATGATCTGATGCCCTTCACCAAGTCGGGTAAGAAGGTAGGTGCGCCGCCGGGCAAGGGCGGCAACATCAAGAACCCCGCTACCTACGAGGCCATCCGCCGCGACCACCCCAAGCTGGGCAAGGCGTCGGCGGCGGCGATATCCAACGCGGCCCTGAACAAAGGCTTCAAGAAGGGCGTGCATCGCAAGCCTGGAGAAAGAGGTAAACCTGGTGGCAAAAAAGGGTAAGAAGGGCGGCAGCGCGGGGCGCACCATCCCGCCGTCCAATTCCAGTCATGGTACGCCGGCGTCGAAAAGGACTGACAAGTATTGAGTGTTGGAAATGTCTCAGGGCCTGGTGGCTGTTCCCCTGGCACTCCTGGGACGGAGATGAGATAGATGCCACGAGCAGCAGCGACCCCTGACCCCAACATGCAGATGCTCAGCCTGAAGAAGAAGCCAGGCGGAGGCCTCAACCTGCCCCCGCCCCCGACGCGAAAACCCACTCGGGGGAACCTTGGCGGTACGGTGCCCAGAGGGGGCCGTACCCGACTACCGCCTGAGATGGCAGCCGCACAGCGGGGCGGCAAGGCCGCGCCCAAGAAGGCTACCTCCAGAAAGAAGGGATCCAAGTAATGGCCGCACCCATCAAGCGCACCGGGACTAGCAGCGGCGGACGCAAGGGCAAGCCCAACTCGAACGTCAAGGCTGCCTCGCACGGCAAGGTCTCCAACCCCAAGCACCACGGCGGCAAGGGCGCCTGCTGAGTGGCCAGGATCAAGCACTCGGGCCGCCCCACGGCCAAAGGTCAGAGCCACACGGTCAAGCCCAACGTTGGCGGCGAGAAGTTCACCAAAGTCAAGCGGCCCCTGAAGCTGGAGCGTAAAGCTCGCGCCCGATGACAACCACTGTGCCAGGCCTCGCGGGCCTGGACTTCAGCAAGTTCGCGCGGGGCGAGGGTGCTTCGTGGTTGCAGTCGTGGGAGGACCGCGCGGCGGCGCGAGTTGTACCGTTCCGCCCCGTCACGCCCGAGGAGCGGCTGGACGCCTTCAGGCAACTCAACTGGCGCCCGCACGGGCTGTACGTGCCCGAGGACGAGCAGGGCCAGAGATCACTGCTCCACCGCGTGCGCTATGTGGGCGAGATCGCCACGCCCGACCAGCGCCTGCGCGAGTACCACATGCTGCAGGACGAGACCGAGACCTGGTTCAACGTTGGGGTGCCTGGCCACTGGACGGGTCAGCAGGCGCTCGCGCGCAGCAAGGCAAGGTTCAGGATCGCGGCGTGGGGTCGCCGTGGTGGCAAGACCACCGAGGCTGCCATGGAGGCCATCGGTGTGGCCAAGCTCCGCCCGCGCTCCTGGATCTGGTTAGCCGCGCCGACCATGAAACTGGTCAGCCGCGCGTTCGACAAGGTCATGGAGGTGGTCCGCGACGCTGGGCTCAAGACGCGCACAGTGCGTGACACAACGCAGGAGAAACTCTGCGTTCTGGAGAATGGCGCTCGGCTTGAGGGCATGTCGCTGGAGAACATCTGGTCCGCAGCGGGTGCAGCGATTGACCTGGCCATCATTGACGAAGCAGCCCAGGTGCTGCCCGAGGCATGGGCCAGGGCCATCCTGCCGCCACTCACCGACCGTAATGGTCAGGCACTGCTGATCTCGTCCTGGGAGGGCGAAGGCGACTTCTTTCACCAGAAGGCCATCGACGCCAGGGCGGACATGGTCGCCCACGGTACCGACGCCGCCTGGGAAATGTTTCAGGACGCAAGCTACGACATCAACTTCTACGCCTTCCCCCAGGGTCGCCAGACACCTGCCCTCGTCCAGGCAGCGAAAGAGATGGAGCCCCATGAGTTCCTGGAACAGTTCGGTGGTATTCCAGCCAGTGCGCGAGAGCGGGTCTTCCCCGAGTTCAAAGAAAAGGTGCATGTCACCGACGTAGCCTATAACCCCGACCTACCAGTGATCCTGAGTGTTGATCCGTCCGGGGGCTCGAATGCCTACGCCATCCTGGCGATCCAGGAATATACCGACATGACGGTCATATTCGACGAGATCTACGAAACGCATCGCAGCACCGAGGAAATGGGTGAGATCCTCGCTTCCCGCTCCTGGCTCAGGGCGCGGCAGGTAAGTTCCGAAGGCGACCTGCTGCCGCAGTGGGAGGTTGAGGGGGTGTCGGACATGATCGTGGACAGCGCGCAGCCCGAGGAGATGCGCCGATGGCAGCGCATGGGCTTCCCCGCCTACATCGTTGAGAAGAAGCCCCAGATCTGGGAACGCATCCCGTTCATGCGCAACCAGATCCGGGATCCTGTCCGGTTCTATCGGTTCTACCGCAACCGCATAAATCTGGTCCTTGAGCGTATGGGCCGTGAGCCAGACAGCGACGACAGGCTCACCGACGAGGAGCAGCGGGCACTCACTATCGAAGTTGAGGAGAGCCTGAACGACGAGCACCTGTTCGGGGAGGTCCTGCAATACCTCAGAAGCTGTGCCCGCCTGCGTGTCGACCGTCACTGCACGGCAACCATCAATGAGTTCAAGACGTACACCTACCCCAAGCGACGCCGGCTGAACATGAATTATCAGGAGAAGCCGCGTGATTGGATGAACCACAGTATGGACGCCTGGGGCTACTACGTCTGGATCAAGAAACGCTTTGAAGGCGAGCCCGAGTCGAACAGCTACAGCTACCTGGAAACTCACATTGAACCCCTTGAGGATGAGGAGCCCGATGTTATCCAACCCAGAACGCCTCCCGAAGTGCTGGCCAGGATGCCCGTATCACGGTCGAGGGCGTTCATGGACCACATCCGGGGATTTCATCAAAAGAGTGATTATGAGCCAACCTCGTACCTCGAAGTGGCGGGCCGTAAATGACCGAAATGGATCTGTCCGCGTCCAGTCCGTACCGGGACGAGATCGACGACAAGCCGACGTACGAGGAAGTGATCTACTGGCGTGACCACCTGGTATCAGAATGGGGCGAACTCGATGAGGCTATGGAGGACGAGGAGGACCTGTACTTCCAATCCTTCGATGTCGAGAGTCCTGGGGGACGCCTGGCAGTCAAGACTGGCTCGGCTCCGGCTGACGCGGATGCAGCCATCGACTCGCTGGTACCTCCAGACATATCCGTGCGTGTCAGACCCGCGCGGGCACGCCAGAAGTACCGTAATCAGGCCGATAAGCTAACCCGCTTCGGCAAGGCGCTGCTCCACAACTGGCGCAAGCAGAAGGACGTGCTCCGGCAGATCCCGACCGACATGGTCATCCGCCGCGTGGGCGTGTTCAGGATCATGGTCGACCGGACCCTATGGCCCAACAAGCCTGAAGGACTCGAAGTCAGGGGACCAGCGCCCGAACAGGAGGAAGGCGAGGACGACGAGACGTACGAGATCAGGGTCGAGGCCTGGGAGGACGCTGACCCAGAGGAGGTCTGGGAAGTACGCCACCGTCGCAAGAACCCCATCGTATTTCAGCGACGCGACCCACGGGTCGTGCGCTGGCGCGAGGCTGACGACGGCGAACTGCTGGTGGTCGTAGAACACTACCAGACAAGCAAAACCGAAGCGCTGCATGCCTTCGACCGCTATCCCGACACAGCTTACGCCGTCCGGAACATGATGCCCGACGAACTGGTGTGGGTCGACGACGTGTGGATCGGGCGCTACCGGTGCCTGATCCTGAACGACGTGCCGCTGTTCGACGTGGGCGGCAACGGCGCGTACCGTGGCGTGGCCGAGCACGGCTACCCCGAGATGCCGTACGTCATCGCGCCGTTCCGCGAACTGACCTTCGAGGATATGGAGCGCCGCTACCGGGGCATGCTGACCAACGCCCAGGGCCTATACCCCATCGAGTCCAACGTGCTCACCATGCAGGTCTGGATGCTGGCCATCAACGCCTGGCGTACCTACCTGGGCTGGACCAAAGATGGCCGCGAACTCCAGATTCGTCCCGGCCAGTACATCCCTATTGACCAGCGAATCGGTGAGTATCTGCAGATGCTGGAGGGTCAGCCCGTACCCGACGAACTGCTCCAGACGACAAGCGTGATCGACCAGTACATCCAGCGCAACGGCGTGGCGCAAGGCCCCCGAAGTGCGGAGGGTACTCGTTCGGCGCAGCAACTCTGGGCGATCCAGTCGATGCGCACACTCAAGATCGAAAGTGCCAAGGACGCTCTGGTGCGTGCCATTACGCGCGCGCTGGAGCTTGCAGCCATGGAACTTGAGGTGTGCCTGCAGGACCGCCTCACCCTGCCAGTCCCTGGCAAGGACCGAAATGGTGAAGATCTTGGAGAGATCTCCATCAGGCCGGAAGATGTGGACGGCTACTGGGATGGTTGGGAGGTCAGCCTTGGACGCAGGCTTGACCCAGCGATACTCGAACAATGGAAGGCCCTCCAGTCGCTGCAAGCGAACAAGTGGATGCCACACCGGACCTCCATCGAACTCAGTGGGGCGACTGACAATCCACAGGAGTGGATCGACGAACTCGTGCGGGAAGCTGTGGATGCGTTGCCTTTTGTTATAGAGCAGGTGGGTCTGGAACGTGTAAAGAATTGGTTCGGAGAAGATTCCGAAAGGTTCATAGCACTGTCACAGAAGTTGCTCGAACAGCAGCAGCCCCAGCGCAGCCCCATGGCGCCGCAGGGTGGTACCCAGCAGCCACCGGGACTGCCCAAGCCGCCCGCGCAGCCGTCCTCGGCGGGCGACCAGATGGCCAAGGGCACCCAGGCGCACGCGCCCACCAGCCGTGGCGGCAGGCCCGGTGGCGCGCCGCCAGGCCAGCGCGGCCAGCAGAGATCGGTAGCATAGGCCCATGACCGATGCACTGGACCTGTTTCGGGCTGCTCGTCCCCCCTCACCCCAACGGGGTGAGGACATCCGTTCTCCTGCCTCAAACCAGTCACGCGACCTGCACGGTCTGGCGATGGACCCGTCCTCACCCAGCTACCGCGCGCGCATCCCCCCGCCGCCGTGCTATGCCTGCGGCGAGGACCATGTACCCGGTGGTCGGTACGATCACCCCTGGACTCCGGACCCGCCGCAGGTGCATGATGAGCCCGTGGCTGCCTCGGCGGTGCTGCGTCGCTCCACCCCGCCTATGCCGACCTACGACGCGGAGTCGCACGCTGTAGCTCTGAATCGCGTGGCGCTGTACGTGGGGCGTGGGGACACGTATGTCGTGGCCGTCGAGGCCGCCCCCGACTGGGACTCAGTCGAGACGTTTCGCGTGGAACCTGCCTACGTGCTGGCGCTGGTCAAGCTCGCCCGCGCACTGAACGTCAAGATCGTCGACAAGACTGGCGGCGACCTGCTGATGCTGGAGCAAGAAGATGTCGGCCAATATGCGCAAAATCATGGGCGAGGTCCCGCGAGCCCTGGAAGTGGTAGCCCACGACGATCAGGACCAGATGCCGATAGACCGCAAGAAAGTCTCCCGCCCGGAGAGCAATCGGAGGATTGAGCAGTACGTGGCTGGTGTAGCCAATGGGCAGATCCCACTCGATGATCAGTCCGCTGAGGTCATCAAGCAGTATCTGGATGCGCACCATGCACGACAATGACGCATATCGCCTCGGAGTGCGTCGCATGCACGATGCCATCTCCGCCCCGCCTGATAGTGACATCCATCAGTCGCCAGGCGGAAACGGCCTATTTATTGATGCTAAGCCGGGCACTGCAGAGTTCAGGGCACAACACCTCGTCGGCTCGGCGGCTCCTGAACCGGTTATGGAGCGATGGGACGGCGTCGGAGTCGAGGACTTTGGCCCCGTCGAACTCATTGATGGCAGCACTGGTCAGACCATCGCTCGCGTCAACCGACACCTGAGGAAGCGGCTGAGTGTGGAACCCTAGACGCCCTGCCGAGGCGCTGATGGCGCACGCGCGCCAGCCGCAGCCCCAGGGCCTGGGCTCGCCCCACATCCTGGCCTCCCCACCTGGCGTGGCCGCGCCGATCAACGCCATCAACTACACGCCCAAGACGGGTGAGGTTCATCAGCCTGGGGCGATGGCGCCCGTCCACGAACTGAACTATTCGCTCATGCCGCAGGGCACAGTAGGGGACAGGCCGCAGGGCATGGGCAACGGCAACCAGGGCATGGGCGCGGGGGTGGGGCCTGTCGGGCAAAGCCCTGTGATCCCAGGCCAGGAGCACATCACGGGTCGTTACAGCCCAGGCGCGAGTATGGCCACGGGGTCTCAGAGCCCTGGCCAGCCGCCGCTGCGCCAGTCGCCGTACTCCACGGGACCGGGACCGCGCAGCGCACCGACGGGTCCCGCGTCCGCCGCCTTCGGCAACCGCTCCAGCATGCGCGGCACGGCACAGGGCTGGGGTATGGGCAACGAGATGGGCGCGGGGGCACAGGGGGATACCGACCAGTACGGCGACCCGACCGACCCCAGCGACATCTCCGACCTGAACGCCTACGTCAACTCGCTGGGCCTGCTGGACACCTCGGACTCCTCGGCGGGCGGTGACGGTGGGGTGCAGTCCTCGCCCAGCGGTGCGCCGTCGTCTGACCCGAGTGCAACAGCCCCTGTGCAAGCCCCAGCAGGCTGGACGCACCCCGACACGTCCACGATGGCGGTGGGCGACTACGTCTGGTACACGAGCCCTGACGGCAAGACGCGGCGTCCGCTGGGATACATTACTGGCATTGACCCGGCTACGTCACAGCGTCGGGTAACCCAGGTGCCGCTGGCTGACCAGCAGGCCATCCTGCAGGCGGAGGGCACGCCCGACCCGACCAAGGGCACGCCGCACTACCAGAATATCCGCAACCCCGACACCAACCAGAACGAGATCTGGTTGATGAACCCCGACGGCACGCCCAACCACGTCATCGGCCTGTCGTCCAGCCAGCCCACCGCCAAGGCGGCGCCCAAGCCGCCTGCCAACGTCGGGGATGTCAAGCGGCTGGGCAACTCGAACATGGTGTTCAAGAAGGACGCCAGTGGGAACTGGGTGTACGACCCGGAACTGTCGGCGCAATACGCCGCTCAGTCGGGCAACAAGGCCTCCAGCACCGTGTCGGCCTCGGTTGCGGCGGCAGCTATCCGCGCCAAGAGCGCGGCAGCCACGGCCAAGATCTGGAGCGTGCAGACCGACCCCTCTACGGGCGGGCTGATCGGCGTCAACCTGAACGACCCGACGGGCTCCAGCGGCGTGGTCAAGCTGACCGGGGTCGATCCGACCCACGGCCTGTACAACGCGGGCGGCACCATCCTGAAGCTGAGCGACGATGGCACTACCGCCACGCCGATCTACACCGCGCCGCCCAACTGGACGACCACGACTATCGCCGGCGAGACGATTGCGTACGATCCTCAGGACCCCACCAAGCGCATCTCGCTGGGCAGCGACCCGACGTATCTGCCCCAGGCGGCGGCGACGCTGGAGCAGACCAAGACCAACACCCAGTCGATCATGCAGGCGGTGCTCAACGGCCAGATCACCGCCGAGTCCGCGCGCGAGACGCTGATGGAGAACGTGCAGAAGATGCTGCACCCGCCCGTGGAGTTCTCGGGCGGCAACTACATCATGCGTCCAGGCAGCGGCGACCTGATCCTGAACTACGGCTCGGTGCAGGGCGGGCCGCAGCGCGGCAGCCAGACGATCACGGGCCAGCCCGTCGACCCCGACGCGCAGAAGATTGCCGACCAGGTGAATGCCTTCTTCACCGATTACGACAAGCGCCAGGCGTCGCTGAATAGCAACTTCGATCAGCGCGTCGCGGCCCAGGACAAGAACGCCCCGTCGCCGTACGGCCAGACCCAGGCCGCGCAGCCCAAGCCCGCCGACGCCTCGCAGGCCAACGTCTCGCAGGCAGTTGCGCAGTCGCAACAGAACACGCTGCCAGCGGGTCAGGCGGGGGTACCCGGTCAGGATCCACGCTTCCAGGACGCCGCGCAGCCGCCGCACAACGTCACCACGGCGATGGGCGACATCGCTCACTACGACGCAGGCGGCATGCTCTCGGGCATCACCTACCTGAACACCGCTCCGCCGCACTACGGCGAACCAGGCTATCCCGGCTCAGAAGGCTACGATGACTCGCTCAGCGTGGGCGTTGAGGCCACGGATGGAACCGGAGACACTACTGACAGCGGGATTGGAGATTATGGCGGCATCGGCATGGGTCAAGAGTCGTTCGACGGGCGTGGCCTGATGCCGCGTACAGGACGAGGCTCCACAGGAGTCGGCTGGAACCCGAAACAGGGTGCTGGCCACATGAGCAACTACTGGCAGCCCAAGGGCTACGGCACGGGCGGTGAGTCGGGTATGGGCGCGGGCGGCGTATATGTCAGAAGCCCCGACGGCTCGATGCACTGGGACGAGACCAAAGCTGACCCGAACCCTAACGGCGGGTCGGTGATCGACTCCTCGTCGGGCAAGGCCATCCCAGGCGCCAACAGCCAGAGCGGGCCTACGGGTCCTGGCGGTACCGGACCGCCAGGCTCTCAGGCTCGCGCCGCGCACATCCAGGAACTGGCGCAGAACCCGACGTTCGCGTCGGGCACCAGCGGCCAGTTGAACATGATGTCGGGCGCCAGCCCCGCGCAGTTGGCGGGCGCGAGCTACGCGCAGGCCACTGGCGGGCAGGGCTATCAGGGCTACCCAGGCGGCTCGACGGTCGGCAACACGCTGGCCAACGCCACCAACCCGTGGGTCAACCCGCAGATCTCGCCGATGAACATCGTCAACAACCAGGTCAGCCCGTTCAACACGCAGCCGCTGTTGACGCCGTCTGCGATGAACGTCAAGACCGCGCTGGGCCAGTCGCCCAACTCGCTGCCTGTCACCCAGCCAGGCCAGCGCACCCCCGCACAGTTGGGTATTGGCGGCGGGCAGGAGGCCTACGGCGCGGGGCAGGGTAGTATGGACCCGATCCTCCAGCGCGCCATGCAGCGCCGCCAGCAGATGGGCATGGGGTCCGGGCAAGGTCCATTGCCAACCCCAGGAGGGGCGGGACCAGTTCAACCAGGCGGGCCTGCGGGACCTCAACCTGGTTGGACCCCGCCCGTACCTCAGGGCGACGTGGCGGGCATCGGGCATCGCTTCGGGCAAGCCATGGACCAGGGCGAGCCGCAGCACTCGGGCGTCGACCTGCAGGCCACCGAGGGCACGCCCACGGTGAGCCCCGTCGATGGCATGGTCGAGCGCGTCGAGCAGAACCCGCAGGGGCTGGGCCTGACGGTCATCATTCGCGGCAAGGACGGCAGCGAGCACAGGCTGGGGCATCTCAGCCACACCGATGCCTATCCAGGCATGCTCGTATCCCAGGGCCAGGACCTGCAGTCCAAGGTGGGTTCCACGGGGAACACCACGGGCTCGCACCTGCACTGGGGTGTGCGGGATCCCAGCGGTCAGCCCGTCGATCCCACGGGCGCCCTGCCGCCTGGCATGCAGAACATGCCGCCCGTGCCTGGCACCCAGATGATGGGACCGCCAGGCGGCAACGGCGGGGCAGCCCAGGCAGGCGGAGGTATGCCGCCAGGTATGGGCAACGGCCAGGACACCTACCCAAAAGGCCTAGCCAGCGACGGTAACGAGCTACCCGGCGCTGGCGCCGACCTGTCCTCCACTGTGCCCATGCAGGGTCAGGGGATTGGCTCGCAGTCCCCTGACTATCAGCGCGGCTACCAGGACGGCGTGGCCTCCAGCAAGAGCCCAGGCACGCCGCCGCTGTTCGTGCCTTCGATGCAGCAACCTATCCCCAGCATGGCCGATGACCAGCAACAGCAGCAGGGCGATCCTGGTCAGATGGGCGGCGGCGCGGAGGATGACCCAGGCGACGAGCCCGAGTGGATCAACCCAGGTGGCTGGGACCCGCTGGAGGTGCAGCGCCAGGGACCCGTGCGTGGGAGCAACCCGCAGCGCATGCCGAGGATCCCGCGCGTTATGCCTGGACAGGATATTCACAACTCGACCATGCAGCCCGGTGACTACGGCGACGAGTACGACGTTGCCAAAAACCTGCCGCCGCAGGTGCAGTTCGGGCACACGGGGGGCTGGACGCCCAGGGACCCGCTGACCGACGAGCTTCAGGGCTTCACGCCTGGCCTGTGGCGGCGCATGCGGCGCGGCGACGTGGACCCAGGCAACCTGGGCACGGGGCAGGACTCGGCGGATACGCGCTGGGACCTGTACGAGGCCAAGGACACCCAGGGCTTCATGGGACCAGGCGCGGGGACCGAGATGGGCGCGGGCGCTACGGTAGCGGGGGTCGATCCAGCGACGCAGGAGAACAACGACACCTCCGTCCAGATTGCCACCATGAACAACCAGGAGGCGTTGGCCGCTGCCACGATGCAGTACAACGTCGCCACTGCCCAGGTCAACGCTAACATCGCCGCCGAGAACAACCGGCACGCGGAAGCGTTGTCGCAACTGCAGCAGAACTTTGCCTTCCACCAGGACGAGGTCGCGCTGCAGCAGGAGCAGGACGCGGAGACCCAGCGCCACAACCAGGCCATCGAGGGCCTGCAGGCGCAGCAAACCCAGATGCAGCAGACCCTGGAGCAGATGAAAGAGGCCAGCGCCGTCCAGATCGAAACGATGCAGGAAGGCGCGCAGATCAAGCTGCAGCAGGGCCAGCAGGCGTTCCAGGACTGGCAGGCGCGCCAGCAGGACCGCATGTCGATACTTTCGTCGGCGCTCAACAATCCCTGGCTGCAGCAGCTTGCGGGTATGGCCCCCGCGCCAGGCGTCACGGGCGGCGTGACGGGCGGGATGAACCTGGCCAACCTGATCCAGTCGGTGCTCCAGCCGTACGACCCCAACGCGCCAGGCGGACAGGGTGGTGGGCCGCAGATGTTCACCTCGGGCGCCCCACAGATCCAGACGCCGACGTGGTCCCAGTGGCAAGGCTGGAGCCCGTTCCAGATGGCCGCGTACCGGACCAATATCGAAGCGCTGGGTCCGGGTGTGTGGAACCAGGTACAGTCTGGGCTTGAGTCAGGCTTCTCGGCTCAGGGGGGCTCGCCGAACGTGACGCAGATGCAGGCGGCTGCCGCAACGCCAGAACAGTCCGCTGGTCAGCAAATGACCGCCAACGCTTTCGGACAGACCGTGCCCGAGTGGCAGCAGAACCAGCAGAAGCAGTGGTCGCAATCTCAAGCACCCAAGGTACAGTCTGCGATGACCTCCACACCGCAGGGCCTCGCGGCATAAATGCCGGTCCCCAACTGGCTCTCCTCGGACGCGGTTGAGCCAAAGATTCCGCCGCGCACCCGTCCTGGGTGGGCACCCCGCCCCAACAAAAAAGTCAAGCTAGTCGGCGCCTGGGCCTATCCTGAATCTGGAGCGGGGCAGGACGAGGGCGGCGACTGGGTCCAGCCAGATCCAGATCTGGTAGCCCACCTTGGCGGGGGGCCGGTTGGTAACGTCCGCGCCCCGTGGGCGGGTGCAACACCAGATGACTTGACGATTGCTAGCGCCGATGCTACAGTCTCACCAGGACCAGGAACGTCCACCCTGGCTCCACGAACGCCCGCCGCTCGAAGTGTGCTTCCGAGTAGCAGGGCACCAGCGCCAGCGCGGACGGGGATATCAAGCGGGCCTCCAGCCTCCACGGGGTTGGGTGGCCCCCCTCCTC
>Ga0126369_10001856_pt1 | contig 14844 bp, 9 predicted proteins | sample PanSoiMetaPlot_1_FD_109646 | JGI IMG/M metagenome (GOLD analysis project Ga0126369, IMG submission 109646) | Tropical forest soil microbial communities from Panama - MetaG Plot_1 | ecosystem: Environmental > Terrestrial > Soil > Tropical forest > Bulk soil | place: Panama | collected 2016-02-17 | reverse complement strand
TGCTTTCGAAGACCAGATGTTCTTCCTGGCGCAGAGCGGGTATCGCTGCATCGCGCATGACCGGCGCGGCCATGGCCGTTCAAGTCAACCGTGGCACGGCAATAATCTCGACACCTACGCAGACGATCTCGCCGAGTTGACTGCGGCGCTCGATCTCAAAGACGCGATTCATGTCGGCCACTCAACCGGCGGCGGCGAAGTCGTTCGCTATATCGGCCGGCATGGTTCCCGCCGGGTGGCCAAGGCTGTCCTGATCGGCGCGATTCCACCGGTCATGGTGAAATCCGAAGCGAATCCCGGCGGCACCCCAATCGAAGAGTTCGACAAGTTGCGCGCCGCGGTCGTGGCTGATCGTTCGCAGTTTTGGAAAGAACTGAGCATCCCTTTCTATGGCTACAATCGCGCGGGAGCCAAAATCTCCGAAGGCGTGCGCGAATCGTTCTGGCTACAGGGCATGAGGTGCGGTTTTCCTGGCTCTTACTTCTGCATCGAGGCTTTTTCAGAAACGGACCTCACTGAAGACCTCGCTAAGATCGACGTGCCGACGCTGATTATTCATGGCGACGACGATCAGATTGTGCCAATCGATGACTCCGCGAGACTCTCAGCGAAAATCGTCAAAGGCGCAATCCTCAAGGTCGTCCCCGGCGCGCCGCACGGCCTTTGCACCACGCACAAGGATCTGATCAATCAAGAACTCCTCGCATTTATCAAAGGCGAGCAAAGAGCGACGGTTTAGTACCGTCAAACTTGGAGATGGACATTAACCATGGGTCAACCGGAAACTGATCTTCCGGCGGAATTTAACAACTCTGCCGCCACAGCAAATTACGAATCACTTTTTGCCGACGTCAGCGGAGTTCGCCTGCATTACCTGAGGGCCGGCAGCGGCAAAATCCCGCTGGTGCTGATTCACGGCTTCGGTGACGATGCGCGGATGTGGATTCCGCTGTTCGCCGACTTCGGCCACGACTACACCATCATCGCTCCGGATCTGCGCGGTCTGGGGCAATCGTCGAGAGAGAAAACCGGCTACGACAAAAAGACCGCCGCCGTCGATATTCATGAACTCGTCAAGAGCGCGGGCTTCACTGATATCAATCTGGTCGGTCACGACATCGGGATGATGGTGGCCTATGCTTATGCGGCGCAGTTTCCCGCTGAGGTTAAAAAGCTGGCCTTGATGGACGCGCCTATACCGGGAATCGGCGACATTTGGGAAAAGATATACACCACTCCGGCCCTCTGGCATTTTCATTTTGTGAACAGTCCGGCGGCCCTTGAATTGGTGAAGGGGCGCGAGCGGGTTTTTCTCGAACACGTCTGGCAGTCCTTCGGCGGCGACCTGGACAAATTCCGGGAAGCAGAAAAATCCATGTACGAGCAAAGCTATAGTCAGCCCGGCGTGATGCGCAATGCGTTTGAGTATTTCAAAGCGTTTGAGCCAACGGACGCGGCCGACAACCGCAATTTTGCGAAAACAAAACTGCCGATGCCTCTGCTCATAATTGAAGGTGAGAAAGGCATGAACGGTGTGCTCGCGCTCCAGGCGGAACTGATATCGGACCATGTCAAAGCCGTCAAATTTGCTTCGGGCCATTGGCTGATGGAAGAGAAACCCGAGGAGACCGCCGCCGCTCTTAAGGAGTTTTTTGGTTAATTGACACCAGAACAGATCACAGTAATGAACAAGCTGTGAAGTACTTTGCACTCTAGATGACTCAGCCCGACGCGCATTCATTAAGGAAGCAGCCAGGGGGACGACGACCTGAGCAATCGGAGATGAGGAAACGCAGCCGGGGGATTTTGGAATTTCATGAATAACATTCTATCCATGCATAAGCGGCCAGAGAACATCGCCGTGAAATCCAGTGCGACCGGGGCCGCGGCGCTCGGCGCGGTGGCGCTAGGCTCTTTGGCTGTTGGCGCTGTGGCTATCGGGGCTTTGGCCATCGGGGCTTTGGCCATCGGGCGATTGGCAATTCGTCAGGCGTTCGTGGGACGGTTGAAGCTCAAATCCGTAGAGATTGATGAACTGACTGTATCGCGATTGACAGTGCGCGAGTCAGTGAAACTTGAGTAACTGGCCGCGGCAAGAACTCGGGTCGGTTCAAAGGATGCGGGCGCGAGCTGTAGCGGCGTCGGTCAAGGGCTGTTAATTGCGCCGCTGCCAAAACGGCTGCCCTAAAAAATTGCGAGGAGCGCCACGGTCGCACTCCTCGCATATTGCTCCTTCAATCCTCTCTGTCGCGTGGGGTAAGAATCTCGTAGACGGTGTTCTTGCCGTGCTGTTGGGTAAAGAACCAACGCGCGCGATGTTGATCCTGTGGTTTCCCCACTAAGCCCTGAATGTTGATCGCGCCCTCCGAGATATGGAGGCCAGTCGGTTCGTTATCTCCTTCGTTCTGATAGCCAGGAGTGGCCGCGTCCAGCAAGGCCGCGTCAGACTCAGAGAGCGTATCGCGACCGAGCGCCAGGAAGCGGCGCGCATCCGGACCGTGGCCGCGTACGTCATAGGCCCAGATTGAATCAAGCCGATTCAATTGGAGGTGCAACGTGTCGCCCCGATCTTCAGCCGCCAGAACCGTCTTCGGATCAATGAATGTCAGGTTGTCAAAGCTCGATTGCTCTGCCGTTCCTAAAACCAGAATCGAGATCTCACCGTGGTGATTTTCTGAATTGAAGTCCACCCGGAAGATCGAGCCCCACGCGCCGCGCGCGGCCAACGCCGCCTGGCTGCCGGAGTTCGCATTTGTGTCGCCGGTGGGATCGAAGACAAAGCTCTTGAAATCCGAACCGGGAATGAATTGGGCATTCTCTGGCCGCTTGAATGGAGTTGCTCCCGCGTCTTTCGCGGCCTGGTTGGCATCGAACGCCGCCGGTTGCGGCGAGCTGGGATTGAGTACTCCGGTGTCATGGACCGTGACCCATCGAACCGGCCAGGAGCTTCCCGGCGTGTGCAGTTTCAACTGCGCGTCAGAGAACACATCGCCGTTTGGATGAGTGGCGTCAACCGGGACGAACTTAAGCGGCGCGCCGTCAATTGATACTTGCAGCGCCTCCAGCTTGCCGCCGGCCAATAGATTGGTCCGGTTGTACGGCACAAACCGGTAGACAAACGAATTTGGATTGCGCGCATTCTTTGGACTCGATGGATTTGTAGGATCGACCGGGACGCTGGTCCCACCGGTATCTTCGATCACCAGGAGATTCCCCTGATCATCAGGATGAATTCCTTCGTAGCCGGCTTTCCCGATGATGCCGTCAAGGGTCGCGACCTGGGCTGGGAAGCCGGCACTGACCTGGATAACGCCGCCGCCGGTGCCGCGCTCCTGGGTGAACAGCAGCGTTCGAGTGAACGGATCCCAGGTCGAACCATCGATCGAGCCAAAGTGGGTCTTGCCGTCGCTGCCCACCGGCGTAAGCAGGGTAATACGATGCGCCGGATCGTTGACATCGAGATTTATCCGCGTGATGTACGCAAAGTCAGCGGCGTTCTCGTGGCCCTGATAAAGAAAATGCCGGCCATAGTTGAACCCTGGAGTTGGACCACCCGGATTTTCATCAAAGACCACGTAGGTGTTCTCATCGGGTTCGGTCTTGGTCGCTTCGACAGTTTGGGGCGGAAAATCATTAAGGAACCCGAATTTGGTGATCACGCCCGAAGGGTTCTCGAGTGGATCGCTGCCCTCGGCAACCTTCCTCAAGGAATAGCCTGGCGCGATGATGTTTGCCGGATGACCAAGACGCGGGTTCGCATTCGGCACGTCCGGCTTGATCTTGTCATTCCGGCCGTCACCAAACACCAGGCCGGTCGCTAACGTTACGATGAATACGAGACAGACTGCTAAGTTCCTGTTCATGCGTTGTGAACTCCTTTCGCTGTTGCGCTGACAGTTTTTTGCACACACTTTCCCCTTGGGAGATCGAGTCCTTTTGACCAGACTGTGTGAGCTTTTGAAGGGCGTACCGACAATACGACTTCGGTGAGACGCGGCTGTTAAGTTGTCCTGAACAGCAGATTAAATTTTGAACTGAGAGGTGCAGCGCGTCGGGAATCTGCATACGACCAAATCGCGTTGGTTGCACGCGAGTGATAGTCTGGCTCAGGAATTGCCAACCGATTTGTCGCCCTGCGGGCTACTATCAAGTCCCTTTGCGTCTGAAAAACCGGAAGGACATGTAGACGTTCACTTGTTCAGAAAGAAGATGCCGGCACGAGAACCACTCTGGAAAGTTACTAATCAGGCCGCGAGACTGGCTGAACTGGTAAGCCATGAGGGCGATCTGAAGGAAGCGCCGCTGCGTCGCGACGTGCGCTCGCTCGGGCGCCTGCTCGGTGAGACGTTGAAAGAACAGGTGGGAGTCGAATTTTTCAATGCGGTCGAAGAGCTGAGGTTGTTACTAATCGATCATCGTGAGGCAAGCGCGCAGCGCGAAGCTGCCGGCGCAGGGGCCGATGACCCGCTAATGGACCGGGCGCAACAGATTGTCGACGGCCTCAATACTGGAGCGGCCCACCGGATGGCCAAGGCTTTTGCCATCTATTTCGAGCTGACCAACCTGGCCGAAACAAATCATCGCAAACGGCGGCGCCGCGCGGCGCAGGTTGCTCCCGAGCGACACTCTCAGCCGGGAACTTTTCTCGGTACCCTGCGGCGAATGCGAGCTGCGGGCGTCACCGAGCAAGAGGTTTTGCATTGGTTGCGGCAAGTTGAGGTCACAGTGGTATTCACCGCCCATCCCACCGAAGTCGCCAGGCGTACCGTGCTCATCAAACGGCAACGCATCGCTGAAGAATTGGAGCAGATCGATCGGCTACCCCTGTCATTGAAAGATGCCGAACAACGAGAGCGCGGAATTGCCGCGGAAATTGCCGCCCTCTGGCAGACCGACGAGGTGCGCCGCCGGCGCCCGACTGTTCGGGACGAGATCCAGATGGGTCTCGACTACTACCCCGGCGTCTTGATTGAAACTGTGCCAAGTGTTTATGAGGAACTGGCCGATGATTTTAGCGAAGCGTTTGGAGGCGAGGTGTGGCCGCACCAGCTACCGTGTCTGTTTCGCTTTGGCTCCTGGATTGGGGGCGATCGCGACGGCAATCCATACGTTACGCCCGAGTGTACCCGGGACGCTTTAAATCTGGCCCGGCAAACCATCCTCGATTACTACGTCAGGAAGATTGACGATTTGATTTGGAGGTTGAGTCCCTCAGCGCCTCAGGCCGGCATTTCCGACGCATTGCGACAATCGCTGGAGACACGCGCAGGAAATACTCCATCCGGCTTCAGTCCCGAGCGGCACTCATCACAGGAGGTCTATCGGCAATACCTCGATATAGTGCTGGCGCGGTTATCCAGCGCCCGCAGCGCGACGCTTAACAGCAATGCCCAACTGGAAAACGGCAAGAATATTTCGCCCGCGACTCACTCGCAAGATGCGCATGCCACTTACCTGAGCTCAGACGACTTTGCCGCGGATTTACAAATGGTGCGCGCCAGTCTGGCAGAAAATGGGGGCGAGCGTCTGGCCCGCTCGCTCGTCGATCCACTGCTGCGACAGGTACAGACCTTTGGCTTCCATCTGCATACCCTCGATATGCGCCAACACTCCCGCGTTCACCGGCTTGCTTGTGAGGAGATTTCTCGCATTGCGACGCCGGCAGAAACGGACCCGGAGAAAAAGCTGAGTCTGCCCTCTCCACCATCCGGCGAAACCGCCAGCTTGCTCGATTCACTTCGCATGGTGAACCGGCTGAAGCGGACCTTCCCGCCCCAGGCCATTCGGAGTTACGTCATTAGCGAGACTCGTTCTGCGAGCGATGTTCGTTCACTGATTTGGCTCGCTGGTTTGACCGGCGTGGGCGTGGCGGCGGCGATTGAGCGAGCTGATCCGGGGTTAATGCCGGTGCCGTTGTTTGAATCGATCGAGGACTTGCGAAACTGCGCTTCGACCTGTCGCACCCTTTGGACCAGTCCGGATTATGCTCCGTTGCTTGACTCATGGGGACGGCGGCAGGAGGTGATGCTGGGCTATTCCGATTCAAACAAAGATGGCGGCATGTTGACCAGCACCTGGGAAATTTTCAAGGCCCACCGGGGTTTGCAACTGCTGGCCCGGGAATGCGAGGTGAAGTTAACCCTCTTTCATGGTCGCGGCGGAACGGTAGGACGCGGGGGAGGCCCAACGCATCATGCAATAGTCTCGCAACCGGCAGTTGCCTTCAGCGGAGCGCTCAAACTCACCGAACAGGGCGAGGTGATGAACTGGAAATATTCAGATGCGGTGCTCGCCGAACGCAGTCTGGAATTGATGGTGGCGGCCAGCCTGGAAGTTCTGTGGCGCGCGAGCCAACCCGCGCACAAGTTGGAAAGTGAATGGGAAGCCACGATGGAAGCTCTTTCCCAGGATGCTTTTGGATTTTATCGAGAGATGATCGCCGACAATCCTGAGGTGCTCTCCTATTTTGAAGAGGCCACGCCGTTCCGCGAGCTGGAGCTTGCCAGAATCGGTTCGCGTCCGGCGCGTCGCGGTCAGCAGCAGGGACTTTCAGACCTGCGCGCCATTCCCTGGGGCTTCGGCTGGATGCAAAGTCGTCATGTGTTGCCGGCGTGGTTCGGAGTGGGCTTTGCGCTCGACCGTTACCTGGATCGCCATCCGGAGCAGGAGTGTGCATTGAAAACTATGGTGGATGAGTTCCCGCTCTTCGCGGATTTAATCCATAACGTTGAAATGGGGCTGGCGAAAGCCGACCTCTCAATTGCCCGATTGTATGCCGGCCTGGTCACCGATTCAGCGTTGCGTGAGCGAGTATTCCGGCTGATCGTCGAAGAGTTCACCAGGACCAGGCGCGTGGTCCTGCGTCTGACCGGACAAACCAGGCTGCTGGAGAAGAACCCGGTGCTGGAGCGCTCAATCCGTCTCCGCAATCCGTATGTGGATCCGCTCAGTCTGCTGCAGGTCGCCCTGCTCCGTCGCAAGCGTGCGCAGCAAGGCAAAGAAGATTCGGATCTGGATTATGCGTTGGCCGCAACCATCAACGGTATCGCCGCAGGTTTGCGGAACAGCGGTTGAGACACAGAGCGTCGCGCCAAAAAATGAGGTCAGTACCGGGAGCGATAGTTACCGGGTCTCAGTTCCTTATGCGATCGATTGACTAACGAAGACCCGGTCGCCAACACTCCCGGTACTGACTTCATCTCGCCGGACCGGCGCCATAACTCTCCAGGAACTCACCAATCCGGTTGAAAACAGTTTCGAGAATCGCCACGTCCGGCAGATAGACCATGCGAAAATATCCTTGCCGCGGATCGGCGCCGAAACCCGATCCATGCACGGTGAAGACGCCGCTCGCTTCCAGCAAATCCAGTACGAAGCGTTCATCTGTGCGCTCGCCCAGCTCCTCAACTTTGACCATCAGATAGAAAGCTGCCTGCGGCACGTCACACGACAGGCCTCGGATCTTTTGCACCTGCGCAACGGCGAAGTCACGCCTCTTTCTTAACTCGTTAATGAAATTCAGTTGGAACACGCGATCACCTTCGAGGGCAGGTCGCACCGAATATTGCGCCGGAGTGGGTGCACAAAGCCGCCCGCCGGCAAGACGATAGACCGCCTGAACGACGTCGCGCATTTTGTCGGCATGAGTAAACCGCAGCCAGCCCGTCCGCCAGCCGGGAACCAGAAACGTCTTTGACAGACTTTCAAGAGTGACCAGCGGAACTCCCATCTGCTGGGCAAACACGGATGCGGGCTTCGGTCCTTCCTCGAAACAGAGCTCTCGATACACCTCATCGACGATCACCAAAAGATTGTGGCGCTGGGCCAGCTCAAGCACTTGCGTGGTTAGTTCGTCCGCAGTTATTGAGCCGGTTGGATTGTTGGGATTAATCAGCACAATTGCCCGCGTCCGGGCCCCGACCAGTGAAGTAATTTCATCAATCGATGGTTGCCAGCCATTGGCCGGATCAAGCTGGTAATAGCGTGCGGTTGATCCGAGCTTGCTTAGGATCGCCGGGTAGATGGGATAACCCGGCGCGGGAACGAGCACCTCGTCTTCTTCATTGAGGAGCGCCGTCATAACGAGGTCTGCCGCTTCCGACGCTCCCGAGGTGATAAGCACCTGATCGGGTTCGGTGACCGCCCCTAAAGCGGTCGCATAACTCGCGACTGCTTCCCTGGCCTCAAGCAGGCCGGCCGAGTGTGTGTAGCCGGTAAAGCTGTTCCTGAGCGCAGCGGTGACCGGCGCAATGATGTGTTCAGGCGGCCGAAACCCGTAGACCTGCGGATCACCGATGTTCAAATAAATGACTTCGCGTCCGGCTTTGGTTAAGGCGTCTGCGGCCCCTGCCAGATGACGAATCGCATAGTGATAGTTTTCGATTCTGCGAGCGGATTGAATCATGGACATTGACGGCAAGTGTAACTCATGACAGTCGGCTGCGTCGGCATTTTCAATCCTTTATGAAGGTATAAAGATTGTGATCTCGCAGACGCACTCCGACAAAATTGTAGGATCGGGCGGGGCGGCGAAACATCGAGCCGTCAGGGCGGATGCCTCGACTGCTGATTCGTTAGTGCGCCCAGCACACGACGGCATAAGGCCTGGAGTGAATCCCGACTTGTCGGGGGGAACCCTGGGAATATGGTCGTTTAAGAACAATGAGCTCGCCCAGCGTTAGAGACTTGCCGCCGCGAACAGACATCAATTCAATCGGCTGTCACCCGCTTCGCAGCCTCCATTTTCTTTTCTGTCATTGGTCCTAAGACTCGCTCGCCGAGCTTTATGCTGTCGTGCGTTCCGCTCTGGGTCTCACGGTCGCGAAAAGATATTTTTGTCGCTGGCTTCAGCACATCCGACAAAAATGTCTTCACATTAATCGCCCATGGTATTTCCCCAACTGCGATGCCGCTCACTCTTTTTTCCAATATTGATTAGGGTTCGCGTGCTTTGTCGGTTGCCGGCAGGAATTTTCCGCCGCGTGGTACGAGGTTTGTAAGTTCCGCACAACGACGCTCCGGTAGCTTTTCAACTTTTTCAGTTTAGTTCGCGACACCTCAAGGTTCGGTTGTTGAAAAGACCGGGGGACCGGAAACGCTTTCGAAACCACGAAGCCATAACGGTGGCCGTCAACAACCAAGCTGTAATTTAAGAGAGAGGGGACCTGCAGAATGCAGACGATGAAAACTAGATTGACCCTGGCAGAGAAATTTGTGCGTTTACGTGGCCGTCTTCACGATCGTGAATGGCGGCGGTATGGCTGGTTGCTATTGACCGGGAAAGGGCTGGGCATTGCCTTGCTAATCGCGGGCGTTGTGCTCATTCCCGAATTGATCGGTCTGCGCGCATTTGCCGCGGACGGCGATGTGAAGCCCGCTGATATCGTCAACCCGCTCAACACGGTGTGGACGCTTTTGGCCGCCTTCCTCGTGTTCGCGATGCAGGTGGGCTTCACCATGCTGGAAGCCGGGTTCTGCCGCTCGCGCGAAACGGTTAACGTGCTGATGGAGTGCATCGTCGACACCTGTCTTTGCGGGCTGCTCTTCTTTGCCTTTGGGTTTGCCTTCATGTTCAGCCATGGCAATGGCTTCATCGGTTACCACTGGTTCCTGCTGCAAGGCGCGCCGGCTACTTACGAAACGACCGGCGTAGCTTTCCTGGCCTTCTGGCTGTTTCAGTTTGCTTTTGCCGATACCTGCTCGACCATCACCTCGGGCGCGATGATCGGGCGCACGGGTTTTGTCGGCGACCTGCTTTATAGCGTGGCAGTCTCAGGTTTCATCTACCCGATCATCGGCCACTGGGCGTGGGGGCCGGACGGTTTCCTGGCCACCATGGGCAGCGAAGGAAAATTTCTGCCGTCTCTGGGAACGGGCTTTCACGATTTCGCCGGCTCAACAGTCGTACACACCATCGGCGGATTTATCGCGCTCGCCGGCGCAATGGCTCTGGGGCCGCGCCTGGGTCGAAAATTCAAGCGTGACGGCGGCGGACCAATGCTGCCGCATGATTTGACGATCGCCGCTGCCGGCGGACTCATTCTCTGGTTCGGCTGGTATGGATTCAATCCCGGCAGCACGCTGTCAGCGATGGACTTTGAGGGCATCGGGCGGGTGGCGGCGAACACCACTCTGGCTGCCTGCGCCGCCGGTCTGACCGCGCTCGCCTACGCCTTTGTCTTGAGCAAGAAATGGGATGTCAGTTTTACCGTGAACGGCTTTCTGGCGGGCCTCGTGGCCATCACTTGTCCCTGTTATTGGGTCAGTCCGACCGGCGCCATTCTGTTGGGAGGCGTGGCCGGAATTCTGGTAGTCATCGGCGTTGAGGCGTTGGAATGGCTGCGCATAGACGATCCCATCGGCGCCGTTCCGGTCCACGGGTTCTGCGGAATTTGGGGGACGCTGTCGCTGGGTCTTTTCGCCTGCGGCCAGTACGGGGCGACGGGGCCATTGGCGGCTGACAATACCGCGCCACTGGCGGGACTCTTCTATGGCGGCGGATTAGCTCTGCTCAAGGCGCAAGCGCTCGGCAGTCTGATCATCACCTCGGCCACGTTCGCGGTTTCGCTGCTGGTCATGTACGCCCTCAAGAGCGTCAAGATGCTGCGGGTCAGCGAGGAAGGCGAGACGCACGGACTCGATTTGCATGAGCACGGTATTTCGGCTTACCCGGAATACATGATCTCACCCGGGGGCAGACCGACGGGAATGAAGATCGATGAGCCGGCGGGCGCGACTGCAGTGGCGGCTACGCAGCTCAGCATCAGTCAGACAAGCCTGTGATTTCAGATACCGGCGCAGCTTGAGACATGGACGGGCATTCCGTCCATGACTCACGCGCAGGGTGCGTCTTGTTTCATTCACACCTGGCTTTGGACGGGTGGACCAGGTCGCACACTTGATGGGTTTCAGGAGATCCACCTCGATGAAAAAGGTCGAAGCGATCATTAGGCCACACTTACTTGATGACGTTCGCAGCGCTCTCCAGGACCTTAGCGTCGAGGGAATGACCATTAGCGAAGTTCAGGGCTATGGTCGCCAGAAAGGACCCAACGAGATCTATCGGGGGATGGAATATCAGATCGATTTCGTCCAGCGAATCAAGATCGAAGTAATCATTCCGGAGGACTTGGAAGACTCAGTTCTCGAAGTCATCCAGCAGACCGCCCGCACCGGTAAATCTGGTGATGGAAAAATATTCGTCTCTCCCACCGGCGAAGTCATTCGCATCCGCACTGGAGAACGAGGGGAGGCGGCGCTCTAGAAGATTTTGGAGTGCGGCGACTTATCGCCGCTTTGAAGTCGAAGACCGGAAAGCGAAAGCGGCGACAACTCGCCGCACTCCAAATTGCGAAGCAGTCGGTTTTTTCCTGCGGATCAGGCGATTCGCGCGATAGCCGAGAACTAAAAACGATGGCCCACCAGTCCAGGCTTTGTAGGGCGCGGGACTGGTGAGCCACTGACATCGTCCGTTTCGAGACGATATGGAGCAAAGTACAACATGCTCAAAAGGAAATCAATCGGGGCGCTCGGCGCTCTGCTTGGGATTATGCTGAGTACTCACATCGTCAACGCTCAATCAACACTCTTCAATATTCCTTCGACTGATGTCGTTGCGAAAAAGAAGACTTATGTGGAGTTCGACTTCATCAGCCACTTCGAATCACACCAGGATGGCGGCTTTCAGGGCTACGTCCCACGGGTCGTCGTCGGGGTGGGAAAACATGTCGAGATCGGCACCAACGTCGCCTTTGTCGACACGCTCGCTCCGGATCAGCCGGTCGAAATACAGCCGAACGTCAAGTACCAGTTCTACAGCAATGAGAAGAACGGCGTCGCGGCGTCAGTGGGCGGCATTCTTTACACCCCGATTGCGCACCGGGCGGGTATCGACACCTTTGGCATGCTTTACAGCACCGTGAGCAAGAAGTTTCGCGGCAATTATGGGCCGCGACTGACCGGCGGCGGCTACGGACTGGTGGGCCGCGCCAGCGGGAACGGCAACGAGGGCGGGGCCATCGCAGGTTACGAACAACCGGTCAGCCGCAAGGTCAATTTCGTGATGGATTGGTTCAGCGGCAAGAACCGGTTTGGTTATGTCACTCCGGGCTTCGCTTTTACGGTTTCGAAGACGAGCGCGTTGTATGCCGGCTACAGCATCGGCAACTCCGGTCGGAAGAATAACGCGCTGTTTGTCTACTACGGCATCACGTTTTGATCTGCGACGACTGGAGCGCAGCGTCTCGCTGGCAATGAGCGCGCGGCGAGACCGTTGCGCTTCAGTCAACCGCGGCCGTGGCCGGCAATGCTGATTTTGTTTCATTCACACCGGGCTTTAGCCAGGTGGTGCGACCAACAAAGCTTCGGGAAGCCGTTTCAAACGGTTTCCCATTTCAGAGTGCGGCCCCCGTTCACCTGGCTGAAGCCCAGGTGTGAATGAGCAAAAACTCAGGGTAATGCTCCTCGAAGGGAGGGACGAAGGAAAATTTATCTAAATAGTTAAGGCGCTATTTTGCCATGATCGGTTGCGGGAATTCTCCTCCCCGGCAACCGCTCATGGCTTTGTGATGAGGAACCGGCGAACCTGCCTCTGACTTGTCTGTTGCTGTTTTCTGAAACCAAAAAAGGATGAATCTCTATGAGCGTGAAAGATGTGCTGAAGTTTGCGGCTGATGAAAAGACGACCTACGTCAATATTCGTTTTACAGATCTGGTGGGCGCCTGGCATCACCTGACTTTTCCTATCGACGAGCTTTCGGAAAAGTCTTTCGAAGAAGGCTTCGGTTTTGACGGTTCGAGTTTGCGCGGCTGGGCCTCGATCCACGAATCGGACATGTTGCTGATGCCCGATCCATATCGTTACTGGACCGATCCCTTCATGGAGGAAAAGACTCTCTGCCTGGTTGCCGACGTCGTCGATCCAATCACCAGGCAGGGCTATTGGCTCGATCCCCGCGGCGTGGGCCTGCGCGCCGAAAGTTACTTAAAGTCCACCGGTATCGCCGACACTGTCTATTTCGGCCCGGAAGCTGAATTCTTTGTCTTTAATGACGTGCGCTTTCAAAACGACGGACACTCGGCGGGCTTTTCGATAGACAATCCGGAAGCCATCTGGAATACCAACAGCCAGAACGGGAACTCGAATCTCGGATATCACATTCGCAACAAAGAAGGTTACGTTCCCCTCCCGCCGCTCGACACGCTCCAGGACTTTCGCACCGAGGTGGCCAACGAGTTGAAGAAGGCCGGCATTCAGGTGGAATGCCATCACCACGAAGTCGCCACGGCCGGACAGTGCGAAATCGATTTCCGCTACTCAACTTTGATTGGCACGGCCGACAACCTGCAAATCTTCAAATACACCGTCCGCAATGTCGCCCAGCGCCACCAAAAAGGCGCGACCTTCATGCCTAAGCCGCTCTACGGCGATAACGGCTCAGGCATGCACTGTCATCAATCATTGTGGAAAGACGGAACGCCTCTGTTTAGCGGTGACGGCTATGCGGGCTTGTCAGACTTGGCGCGGTTCTACATTGGCGGTCTGTTACAGCACGCTCCGGCCATTGTGGCTTTTGCCGCTCCGACGACGAACAGCTACAAGCGTCTGGTGCCGGGCTTTGAAGCGCCGGTAAATCTCGCTTATTCGGCGCGCAACCGGTCCGCGGCGATTCGCATTCCGATGTTTTCCACTAATCCTAAACTGAAACGGCTTGAGTTCCGGCCGCCCGATCCGTCGTGCAATCCCTATCTGGCTTTCTCGGCGATGCTCCTCGCCGGACTGGACGGCATTCAAAACCGGATCGAGCCCGGTGAGCCGCTGGACAAGGACATTTACGATCTGTCGCCGGAACAGCTGAAAGAGGTCCCCAGTCTGCCTGGCTCTTTGGACGAGTCACTCCAGGCTTTGGAGGCGGACCATGAGTTTCTGCTGAAAGGAGACGTCTTCACGGCCGAGTTAATCGAGCGCTGGATCAGTTACAAGCGCGAGCGCGAGATTCAACCGCTCAGACTACGGCCGCACCCGCTGGAGTTTGGGATGTATTTTGACATCTGATTTTAGTCCGCGGAGCGGACGACAGTGATTTTAGTCCGCGGAGCGGACGACAGTGATTTTAGTCCGCGGAGCGGACGACAGCGTAAAGCCTGGGGCGCAAGCCCCAGGATCACGAGCGATTTCAATCCGCAGCCTGCGGAGCGGGCGGCAGTCTGTTCCCGGGGCTCGCGCCCCGGGCTTTAGGCTGCCGTCCGCTCCGCGGACTCAGGCGGTACTGACCACCTGTTAATCGAATTTATGGACCGGTAAGAAAAATCAATTATGGAATCAGTCAACAAAGCAGTAAATTGGGATGCTTGGTTAACAGAACCGGAACGTTTGAATGAATTCCTGCCGGACATCAAAAGTCGCTCGTCGCCTCTGCGGGTTTCGCAGAATGACCTCCATTCGTGTGGTTATTCCGTCGATTATCAAGCGCCCCAAGTGACGGCCTGTTGACAACTTCCGGCATTTTGAATCAGGCCATCAACCAGCGTTGATGGCTTTTTTTTATCGTGACATTTGATCAAACCAGATGGGTGTGGCGGAACGGCGAGATCATCCCGTGGTCGGAAGCCAATACCCATGTCTCGGCGCACGCCCTGCATTATGGCAGCGGCGTCTTTGAAGGAATGCGCTGCTATGAGACGCCTGATGGCCCGGCGGTCTTTTGCCTCGACGCTCACCTGGAAAGACTCTACAACTCGGCGAGTGTCTATGGAATTGAAATCCCTTACACGCGCGCCGAACTAGCGGACGCTATCTGCGATTGTATCCAACGCAATGAATTCAACAGTTGCTATGTGCGGCCG
>Ga0126369_10001852_pt1 | contig 14856 bp, 13 predicted proteins | sample PanSoiMetaPlot_1_FD_109646 | JGI IMG/M metagenome (GOLD analysis project Ga0126369, IMG submission 109646) | Tropical forest soil microbial communities from Panama - MetaG Plot_1 | ecosystem: Environmental > Terrestrial > Soil > Tropical forest > Bulk soil | place: Panama | collected 2016-02-17 | reverse complement strand
GAGCTGCTCAAGACGCTCCGGGGTGAAGGACGGTGACCGCCGATCTCGGCTACGGAATGACGATCGTCGCTCTGGGCCTCGCCCTCTACGGTGGGATCTCGGCGGGGGTCGGGGGCAGGACCGGACGACTGGCGCTGATCGAGTCGGCGCAGCACGCAGCGCTCGGGGTGTTCGTGCTCGTCACCTCCTGCTTCGCGCTCCTGACGTACGCCTTCCTGACGTTCGACTTCTCCGTTCGCTACGTCGCGACCAACACGAACCTCGGCACGCCCTTCTACTACCGGATCACCGGCGTGTGGGGCGCCCTCGAGGGCTCGATCATCCTCTGGTCGTGGATGCTCGCGCTCTACACGGTCATCCTGATCGTGCGCCATCGGGTCGGCGCGCGCGAGCTCTACCCGTGGGCGCTCGCGACGATGCTCGGAATTCTCGCGTTCTTCCTCCTGGTGATGACGGTCGCCGCGCCGCCGTTCCAGCGTCAGGTGCCCGTCCCCGCCGACGGCCACGGCCTCAATCCGCTGCTGGAGGACACGGGAATGATCACGCACCCCGTCGCCCTCTATCTAGGCTTCACGGGGCTCACGGTGCCCTTCGCCTTCGCGATGGCCGCGCTGATCACCGGACGGGTCGGCGATACCTGGCTCGTGCTGACGCGACGCTGGACGATCATCGCCTGGTACTTCCTCTCGCTCGGTCTGTTGATCGGCGGCTGGTGGAGCTATCACGTTCTGGGCTGGGGCGGATACTGGGCGTGGGATCCGGTCGAGAACGCCGCGTTCATGCCGTGGCTCACCGGCACCGCGTTCCTGCACTCCGTCATGATCCAGGAGCGGCGGCGCATGCTGCGCCTCTGGAACATCTCGCTGGTGATCCTGACCTTCGGTCTCACGCTCTTCGGCACGTTCCTCACCCGCTCCGGAGTCATCGCCTCGGTCCACGCGTTCACGCAGGGCTCGATCGGCATCCTGTTCCTGAGCTTCCTCGCCCTCGTACTCTTGACCGCGCTGGGCCTGGTGGCGTGGCGCTGGGAGGCGCTCAGATCAGAGGGCGAGCTCGACTCGGTCCTGTCGCGCGAGTCGGCGTTCCTCCTCAACAACGTCCTGCTGGTCGCGGCGGCGTTCACCGTCTTCTTCGGCACGGTGTTCCCGCTGCTCTCCGAGGCAATGCGCGGCGTGAAGGTCAGCGTCGGCGCCCCGTTCTTCAACCAGATCAACGTGCCGCTCTTTCTCTCGCTCGTGTTCCTGATGGGCGTCGGCCCGCTCATCGCCTGGCGGCGCGCGTCGCTCGACAACCTCAAGCGCAATTTCCTCTGGCCGGTGGCGCTCGGGATCGTCGCGGCGGCGCTGGCGTTCGCGCTGGGCGTGCGGTCGCTGCTGGCGGCCCTGACGTTCGCGGCGACGGTCTTCGTCGCGGTCACGATCGCGGTCGACTTCACGCGTGCCACCCGCGCTCGCCTGCGAGTCGGCGAGTCGCTCCTGCCGGCGATGGGCGGGCTCCTCGTGCGGCACAACCGGCGCTACGGTGGCTTCGTCGTGCACCTGGGCATCCTGATCATCGCGCTCGGCGTGATGGGCTCGCACGCCTGGTCGGTGCAGACCGAGACCACCCTGCACCGCGGCGAGACGGCGGAGCTGGCCGGCTACCGCTTCCGCTTCGATGGGCTCACGGCGGTCGAGGAGTCCAATCACTTCAAGGTGGTCGGCGCGTTCACGGTTTCCAACGGCCGCGCCCTCGGCGTTCTGCGCCCCGCCAAGAAGTTCTATCCCCAAGACCAGGCGCCGATCGCGTACGTCGACTACCGGCTGGGGCTGCGCGAGGATCTCTACATGGTCCTCGGCGACTTCGCCCGCGACGGCTCGCAGGCGACCATCAAGCTCCAGGTGAATCGCCTTGTGAGCTGGATCTGGATCGGCGGAGTCGTGCTCACCCTGGGCGCGCTGCTGGCCATCCTGCCGGAGCGGCACAAGAGCGCGTGAAGCGGCTCTGGCGCTGGTTGATCCCGCTCGCCGCCGTCCCGGTGCTGGCGTTGCTCGCCTACGGCTTCCGCGTGAGCCCGCGCGACATTCCCTCGCCGCTCGTCGGGCGGCCGGCACCCGGCTTTGCCCTCGCCACGCTCGAGGGCGCGTCCGTCGAGCTCGCCGCGCACCGGGGTCACGTCGTCGTCGTGAACTTCTGGGCGTCGTGGTGCTATCCGGCGTGCTACGAAGAGGCGCCGGTGCTCGAGCGCAACTGGCGCGGCTATCGCGAGCGCGGCGTGGTGGTCGTCGGCGTGGACATCCAGGACAAGCGCGAGGCCGCGCTGAAGTTCGTCGGCGACTTCGGGCTGACCTTCCCGGTCGCTCAGGACCTCAAGGGCACGGTCTCGGTGGACTACGGCGTCTACGGCGTGCCCGAGACGTTCTTCGTCGACCGACGCGGTCAGATCCGCCTCAAACACGTCGGCGCCGTCACCGACGACGTCTTCAAGACGACCGTCGATCGCCTCCTTGCGGAGCCGGCGTCACAATGAGTCGCGTCGCGTCCACGCTCGTGACCGCGCTGACCGTGATCCTCGCGGCAGTGTGCTCGAGCACTGCCCAGACCAAGCCGGCGGTGAACGAGGACGTCGTGCACGACATCGCGGCGCAGCTCCGGTGCGTCGTGTGCCAGAACCTCTCGGTCGCCGACTCCCCGTCCGAAATGGCGAGCCAGATGCGCGCGATCATTCGCGAGCGGCTGGCCGCCGGCGAGAGTCCCGCCGAGGTGCAGCGCTACTTCGTCGACCGCTACGGCGAATGGATCTTGCTCTCGCCACCGCGCCGGGGATTCAATCTGCTGGTCTGGCTCTTACCGCTCGCGGCCGTCCTGATCGGGCTCGCCATCACCGCCGCCCTGATCTGGCGCTGGACCCATCGTCGCCGAGCCATTCCCGCGGCGCCGGTGGTCGTCGACGCGGCGATGAGCGAGCGGATCCGCCGGGAGCTGGAGGACGAATCGTGATCGGCGCCGGCGCGATCGTGGCCGCCCTCGTCATCGGCGTGCCCGCGCTCGCGTTCGTGCTCTGGCCGCTCTTCGGTCGCGAGCGGCGCGGCCGTGTCTTCCTGGCTTTGCCTCCGGACCGGCGGCAGGAGCTCTCCGAGGCCAAGCGCGTGGCGCTCGCCGCCATCCGCGAGCTCGAGTTCGAGCACGCGGCCGGCCACGTGTCGGACACCGACTTCGCCGAGCTGCGCGCGCGCTACGAGGGCGAGGCCGCCGTGATCTTGACGGAGCTCGATCGCCTCGGTCCTGCGGAGCCGGCGCCGGTTCGCAGCGCGCCCGCGGCACCGCGCGGGTCGGCGTGGCGCCACCCCGCGGCGCTCGCGGCCGGGGCGCTGCTCCTGCTCGTGTTCGGCATCGCCGTCGGCGCCGGCATCGTCCGGTACACCGAGCCCGACCCGATGGCCGGCCGGCCCGCGCCGGGCTCGCGACCGCTCGTCGAGCTTCCACAGGGGCCTCAGGCCGCGCCGGAAGCACCAAGCGCGAGCAACGCGCCCGAGGTCGCGCCCGGCCGACCGCTGCCGCCCGAAATGCTTCGCGGCATGCTCCAGGCAGCACGCCAGAGTCTCTCCGAGGGCCGGTACAACGAAGCGATCGCCGCCTACCAGGCCATCCTCAAGCGCGATCCCAACAACGTCGACGCGACGACTCATCTGGGATTGATCCTCGCGATCGGTGGTGGCCCCGAGCACGCCGATCGCGCCCTCGAGATCTTCGACCGCGCGCTCGCGATCGACCCGAGCTACCTGCCGGCGCTCCTCTATCGGGGCCAGCTACTCTACGAGGTCAAGCACGACGTCGCTGGGGCGGTGAAATCCTGGGAGAAGTTCGTCGCGGTGGCGCCGCCGGGCGAGGATCGCGACCGCGTCGCGAAGATGATCCGCGACGCTCAGACGAAGAAGTAGCGCAGCCGAAGAAGCGAGCTCAGCGCGCGGCGGGGACCGAGAAAGTGCGGTCGTGCTTCAGCGGCACCGCCAGGTACTCGCGCCCCTGGTAGACGATCACCGGCCAGTTCCACCGCACGCCGACCGCGAGCGAGGTCCCCTCGTCGGCGACGCTGATCGCGCGCTCGTCGACGTTTATCCCGCTCGCCGCCACCTTCTTGGCGATGTCGTCTCTCACGCGGCTCGCGCGCTCGTCACGCCCGCTGCGCGAGGCGCGCTCGTTGACGACCTCCTCGACGACGCTGGTGACTTCGAGATAGGACCACGCGGCCATCGCACCGGAGTAGAAGACGTAGACGCAGCCGATCGCGACCAGAACCCAGAAGAGGGCCTTCATCCACCGGCACCCGGAAGATAGACCCAGATCTTCGCGGCCGCCGGAAGGCCGAGCGCGATGATCTGACCGTCGCCGGACGCCGTGATCGTCCCGGCCCAGGGCGCCACCTCGGTGATCTTCAGGCGCCGCCCCGGTCGGACGTCGTTCTTCCAGAGGTGCTCGAGGAGCTTCTTGTCGGCTTCCGCCTCTTCCGTGATGCGTTCCACCACGACTGTTGTTCCCTCCTTCGCCTGCGCGAGAGGAAACGGCTCGACCCGGGGCGGCTTGGCCATACCCGGAATCGGGTTGCCGTGCGGGCACGTGCTGGGCATACCCAGGAGCTCGGCCAGGCGATCCTCGACCCGCGGCGACAGCGCGTGCTCCAGCCGATGCGCCTCCTCGTGGGCGTCAGTCCAGTTGAGGCCGAGCGTGTCCGTCAGCCAGCGCTCGAGGAGACGGTGCCGGCGCGCCATGACCTCGGCGATCTGTCGGCCCTTGGTGGAGAGGGCCAGCTCCTTGCCGCGCCCGATCTTCACGTACCCGCCGCGCGCCATGCGATGAATGGCCTCCGTCACGGCGGGGGCGGAGATGCCCATGTGCTTGGCCAGGCGCGCGCCGATCACCGGCTTGCCGCTACCGCCCAGATCGTAGATCGCGGCGAGATAGTCCTGCACCGATGCCGTGGTAGCTCGGGTCTCGACCGCTACTTTGAGGACTGGAGATCGTGGCATATCTGAGTCAATCGCGCGAAATCTCGACCGGTCGGCAGTATAACGTCACTCCTGCTCGGGCAGCAAGGCGAGCCGCCGCCCCGCCGACCGCGGGCAGTCACGCCGTCGGGCGCGGCGTCCCGACCCGTCCGACGAGCGTGCGCGCTCGCCGGACGAGCCGGCGGCGGAGTGATATCTTGTTGGCATGACGCGGGCCGACGCCGCGCAGCGGGTCACCGAGCTGCGCGAGCAGATCCACCACCACGACTATCTGTATTACGTCGAGTCGCGGCCCGAGGTCTCGGATGCCGAGTACGACGCTCTCATGCGCGAGCTGCGCGAGCTCGAGGCCGCGTTTCCTGATCTCGTCACCGCGGACAGCCCCACGCAGCGCGTGAGCGGGGCGCCGACCGACATCTTCAAGCCCGTCGAGCATCACGACGCGATGCTGTCCCTCGACAACGCGACGTCGCCGGACGACCTGCGCGAGTTCGAGGCCCGCATCGGCCGCGCGCTGCCCGGCGCCACGTTTACCTTTGTCTGCGAGCCGAAGATCGACGGCCTGGGCATCGCCCTCCTGTACGAGCGCGGCCGCTTCGTTCGGGGCGCGACGCGCGGCGACGGGCGGATGGGCGAGGACATCACCCCCAACCTCCGGACGATTCGATCGATCCCCATGGTGCTGCGCGGGGCACTGGCCGCCGCGCCGGTCCTGGAGGTGCGTGGCGAGGTGTTCATGCCGCGCGAGGAGTTTGCTCGCCTCAACCGGACCCTGGAAGAGGCCGGCACGCCCACGTTCGCCAACCCGCGCAACGCCGCGGCAGGCGCGGTGCGGCAGAAGGATCCGTCGGTCACCGCGCGGCGCCCGCTCGACATCTTCCTCTACCACCTGAGCCGCGCCGACTCGCTGGGCTTCACCTCTCACTGGGACGTGCTCGAAGCGCTGCGTGCCGCCGGCTTCAAGACGAACCCGCGGGCCGAGCGCTGCGCGAACCTCGCGGCGGTCATCGCCGCATGCGAGAAGCTCGAGCGGGATCGCGATGCGCTCGGGTACGACGCCGACGGCGCCGTGGTCAAGGTCGAGGCGCTCGATCAGCAGCGGCGGCTCGGCTCGACGACCCATCACCCGCGCTGGGCCATCGCGTTCAAGTTCGCCGCGCGGCAGGCGACGACGGTGATCGAGGCGATCGAGGTGAACGTGGGCAAGACGGGCGCGCTCACGCCGACCGCCAAGCTCACCCCCGTCGAGCTGGCCGGCGTGACCATCCGCAACGTGAGCCTGCACAACGAGGACGAGATCCGGCGCAAGGACATTCGCGTGGGCGACACGGTCCTGATCGAGCGCGCGGGCGACGTGATTCCCTACGTCGTCCAGGTCGTGTTCGCCAAGCGCCCGGCGGAGACCCAACCGTTCACGTTCCCGTCGACGTGCCCGGCGTGCGGCGGCGCCACCGCCCGTGCCGACGGCGAAGCCTACTGGCGATGTCTCAACACCGCCTGCCCAGCCCAGCTGAAGGAGCGGCTGCGCCATTTCGGATCGCGCCGCGCAATGGACATCGAGCACCTCGGCGACAGCACGATCGAGCAGCTGGTCGACACGGGACGCGTCAAGGACTTCGCCGATCTCTACAGCTTGACCGCGGATGAGGTCACTGAGCTCGACCGCTTCGCGGAGAAGTCGGCGGAGAACCTGATCGCGGCGATCGCGGCGTCGCGCACGCGCGGCCCGGCGCGGCTGCTCAACGCGATCGGCATCCGCCTCGTCGGCGAGCGCGTCGCCCAGGTGCTCGCCACCCGCTTCGGCAGTCTCGAGCGCATCGCCGCCGTGTCCGAGGCCGAGCTGGCCGAGGTGCACGGCATCGGCGACGAGATCGCACGCTCGATCGCGGCGTTCTTCCAGGATCCGACGAACCGCGCGCTGATCGAGCGCCTCGCCCGCGCCGGCGTGGTGACGACCGCGCCGGTCGCGCCGGAGGGCCCCAAGCCCCTCGCCGGCAAGACCATCGTCCTGACCGGCTCCCTGCCCACGCTCTCCCGCGAGGCCGCGCGCGAATTGATCGAGCGCCACGGCGGGCGCGTGACGTCATCGGTCTCGAAGAAGACGCATTACGTGGTCGTCGGCGAGGCGCCCGGCAGCAAGGCGGACGACGCTCGCCGGCTCGGTGTGCCCGTGCTCGACGAGGCCGGCCTGCTCGAGCTGGTTCGCGGATGACGCACCGGCTTACCCGCGGCACGCTCGCGCTCGCCATGCTGATCGTGGCCGGCTGTCTTGGTAAGGCGACCGACTCGACGGCGCCACTCGACATCCTGAGCCCGGGCAAGTGGGTCGAGCTCACCCCGATGCCGACCGCGCGGCAGGAGGTGGCGGTCGCCGAGCTCAACGGCCGCGTCTTCGTGATCGGCGGCTTCGGCCCGGACAACGACCCCGTCGCCACGGTCGAGGTTTACGACCCCGCCACCAACGGCTGGGAGACGCGCATACCACTTCCCGCCCCGACGCATCACGCGTCAGCCGCCGTCATCGACGGCCGCCTGTTCGTGGTTGGCGGCTTCAGCGGCGGCCGCGTGAGCTGGACGCCGCTGCGTACGGTCTACGAGTACGACGAGACACGAAGCTCGTGGGCCACCCGCGCGCCGCTCCGGCACGCGCGCGGCGCGCTCGCGGTGGTCGCCCTCGGCGGCCGGCTGCACGCGGTCGGCGGCAGCGGCGACAGTGCCAGCGCCGCGCACGAGGTGTACGAGCCGACACCCGACCGCTGGACCGACGCGCCGCCGATGCCGACCGCTCGCGATCATCTCGCGGCGGTCGCGTTCCAGGGCAAGCTCTGGGCGATCGGCGGACGCACGTCGTTCGTCGGGACGCAGTTCGGGGCCGTCGAGATCTACGATCCAGCGTCGAGCAGCTGGTCGAGCGGCCTCTCGCTGCCCACCGCTCGCGGCGGTCTCGCCGCCGCGGCGCTCGGCGACCGCGTCTACGTGTTCGGAGGCGAGGCGCCACTGCGCATCTTCAGCGCCAACGAGATGTACGAGGCCGCCGGCAATCGCTGGGTCGGCAAGGACCCGATGCGGACGCCCCGCCACGGCATCGGCGCGGCCGTGGTCGGCAACCGGATCTACGTGCCGGGCGGCGGGACACAGCCCGGCTACGCGAGCACGAACGTGAACGAGGCCTACGTGCCGTGAGCGCGCGACGGCTCGCCGCGCTCGCGCTCGCCGCGCTGGCGCTCTGGCCCGCGTGGCTGGCGGCGGGCCCGAGCCGCGAGGAGGCACTGCGCGCGCTGGCCGACACGCGCAGCGCGGACAGCCGACGCCAGGGCGTCCGGGCGCTGGCCGAGACGGGGCTCATGGCGGATCTTCCGCAGCTGGCCACGGCGCTCCGCGACACCGATCCGCTCGTCCGCGAGCTCGCGGAGGGCGCGATGTGGCAGGTGTGGAGCCGCTCGGGCGATGCGACCATCGACCGGCTCTTCGAGACCGGTGTGGCGCAGATGCAGGCGAGCCAGGGCGAGGAAGCCGTCGAGACGTTCAGCGAGATCATCCGGCGCCGCCCGGATTTCGCCGAAGGATGGAACAAGCGAGCGACGGTCTACTACCTGATGGGCGAATATCAGAAGTCGCTCGCCGACTGCGACGAGGTGATGAAGCGCAATCCGTATCACTTCGGCGCGCTCAGCGGCTACGGCATGATCTACATCGAGCTCGACCAGCCGGCGACCGCGCTCCAGTACTTCGAGCGCGCGCTTGCCGTGAACCCGAATCTCGAATCGACCCGACGGTACATCGAGCGACTCAAAACCCTACTGATCCAGCGCCGAAAGGACACCATCTGATGATCGACGCCCTCAAGAAAATCACCAGTCCGAGCGTCGCCAACGCGATCGAGACGTTCAACGTGCGCCCGCGCAATCACGGCAACATGTCGTCCGAGATCCGCACGCTGTTTCCCGAGCTCGGGCCGCTGGTCGGCCACGCGGTCACCGCGGTGATCCGCGCCGAGCCGCAGCCGCTCGAGGGCCATCGCGCCTCCACGTTCGGCTGGTGGGACTACGTCCTCTCGATCCCGGCGCCGCGCGTGATCGTCGTGCACGATCTCGACGAGCCGCGTGGCCAGGGCGCTCAGTGGGGCGAGGTGCAGGCCAACATCCACAAGGCGCTCGGCTGCGCCGGCGTCATCACCGACGGCTCGGTCCGCGATCTCGACGAGGTTCGCGCGCTCGGCTTTCAGTTCGCTGCCGCCCACATCTCGGTCTCGCACGCGTACGTCCACATGGTGGACTTCGGCCTTCCGATCAAGGTCGGGGGCCTCTGGGTGAAGCCCGGCGACCTGATCCACGCCGACCAGCACGGCGCCGTCACGATTCCGGCGGACATCGCGGGCCGGATCCCCGAAGCGGTCGCCAAGGTCGAGGCGGACGAGCGCAAGATCATCTCGGTCTGCCAGTCGCCGAACTTCACCGCGGACGCCCTGAAACAGCTCTACAAGCAAATCCGCCCCGGCACGTACTAAGCACCCGGACCGGGCACGCGCGAGATCGGCAGATTCGCGGTGCGCGCGCTCGAGGCGGGCGGGTAGCGCAGGGCGCGGCCCCGCCGGGCCGGCTCCGTCACCCACTCGCCCGATCGCAGCGCTTCGCGCTGCGGGCGGGACGAGGGGTCCCACTCACGCCGTCCCGGCGGGGCCGCACCCTGCGCCACCCGCCCGTCTCGGCTCGCGGTCGTGAATCATCCGATCTAGCCCTTCCCGGTTGTGGCGCTTAGCGGCCGAAGCGGACTTTGCACTTGAGGCCGGCCGGGAGGCGGTAGTTCGGGTTCGGGAGCTCGAGGCGGACGCCGAAGGTGCCGCTGGCGGCGTCGACGACTCGGTCGACGACCGTGACTTTTGCCGAATGTACGCCGCCGACCGGCGCTTCCGGCATGACGTCCGCGGTCATCCCAGACGTGAGCTTGCCGAGCAGCGCGACCGGCGCGATCACCTCGACCCGCAGTGGGTGGATCTGCGCGAGCTTCACGATCGGCGTCCCTCGGACGAACTCGCCCGGCGACAGGAGTCGCTCGGTGACCACGCCGTTGACCGGGCTCTTCAGGGTTCGTTGTCCCAAGGCAGCGCGGGCGCGCTCGAGCTCGAGCTCCGCGATCTGCCGATTCTCCTTCGCCTCCAGGATGCCCAGATCGGCGAGGATCTTCTGCGTCTCGGCTTCGTCGAGCTCCTTGAGCGGCACGAGATTCTTCTGGTACATCTCGTCGGTCCGCGCGAATTTGCGCGCGCCGAAGTCGAGGCGCACCTGGTTCGACTTCAGCGCCGACTCGACATGCGCGCGTGCTGTGGCGAGCGCCACCGTCGCCTTCTCGACCGACGACTCGAGCGTGGCGAGCACCTGCCCTTCCTTGACGAGGTCGCCGCGGTCGACCGAGACCGTGTCGAGCACGCCCTCGGTCGGGAAGCTGACCGCGACGACGAGATACGGATTCACGAGGCAGTCGAGCGTCTGCGCCGGGGCGGCAATGGGCGCTGCCGCCACACCCAAGATGATCGCCAGGAGCGAAGAGAAACGTCGGGTCACGGTCACAGTCGCCCTCACTCGTGCCGCCCCGCGAATGCGAGCGCGGTCGTCAGATGCTCGTCCTGCCCGAGAAGATCGCGCCGCATGCATGCGTGAAGCCGCTCCGCCGCCCGCTGCGCCCGCCGCACCACCAGTGCCGCCAGCCATTCGCCGGATCGACCGCCGCGGCGCGTCGCGATGCGCGCCAGCCACCGGTCGATCCAGCCCGCATGGATCGCCACGATCTCGTCCTCGAGCGACACGAACGCCTCGTGCGAGCCCGGATCCCCTTGACGCCCGCACCGGCCGGCCAGCTGCCGATCGATCCGTCCAGCCTCGTGCCGCTCGGTGGCGAGCACGTGCAGCCCACCGCGCTCGGCGACTCCGGGTGCCAGGCGGATGTCGGTTCCGCGCCCGGCCATGTTCGTCGCGACCGTAATGCGGCCGAGCTCACCCGCTCGCCCCACGATGTCAGCCTCTTCCTTGTCCTGACGTGCGTTCAGCACGCGATGCGGAAGCTCGATGGCCGCGAGCATCGCGCTCAGGTGCTCGGAGGCGGCCACGGAGCGCGTACCGACGAGGATCGGCCGCCGCTCACGATGCAGCTCAACGATCCGATCCACGAGCGCCCTCCACTTCGCCTCGGCCGTCGAGTGCACGCGATCGGGGAAGCCTCGCCGTTGCAGCCGCCGGTTCGTCGGAACCGCCACCACGGCCAGACGATAGACCGACCACAGCTCTCCCGCGGTTTCGCGCGCGGTGCCCGTCATCCCGCCGAGCCGCAGATAGCGGCGGAAGAACCGCTGATAGCTGATACGCGCCAGCGGCTCGTGTCGGGCCGTGACAGGACACTGCTCCTTGACCTCGATCAGCTGGTGGAGCCCGTGCTCCCACGAGCGGTCGGACATGAGCCGTCCGGTGAACTCGTCGATGACGTGCACCTTCCGATCGCGGACGACGTAGTGCCGATCGCGGTGGTACAGGTGCAGCGCGGTGAGCGCCTGGCGGGTCAGCTCTTCGCGCCGCCGCCGCGAGGCCCAGACGCCGCCCAGCGGCCGGGTGAGCTGCTCGAGCTCAGCTCCGCCGACCTCGGTCAGCTGCACCGCGCGGTCCCGCGGATCGATGAGGAAATCACGCCCGGCCGTCAGGCGACCGGCCGCCGCCAGCGCGGCGGTGTAGACGCGTCGCTCGTCGGCCGCGCTCCCGCCACCGGACGAGATGATCAGCGGCGTGCGGGCCTCGTCGACGAGCACGCTGTCCGCCTCGTCGACGATCGCGTAATTGAGACCGCGCAAAACCATCTTGCCGAGCCGCGACTCGTCACCGGCGAGCCGCTCGAGCTGAAGTGAGGTGCGGCTGTTTCGGGGGCCGAGCGCGATCCGATCGCGCAGGTAGTCGAACGTCACCTCCTTGTTCGTGACGTAGGTGACGTCGCACTCGTAGGCGGCGCGCCGGGCCCCGTGCGCCATGCCGTGGGTCACCACGCCGACCCGGAGACCGAGGCCCTCGTAGATCGGGCCCATCCACTCGGCGTCGCGCCGCGCGAGGTAATCATTGACCGTGATGATGTGAACCGGCAGGCCGGCGAGCGCGGCAGTGGACGCCGCGAGCGTCGCCGTCAGGGTCTTGCCCTCGCCCGTCTCCATCTCGGCGAGCATCCCCTCGAGCATGACCCGGCCGCCGATGAGCTGGACATTGAAGTGTCGCTGGCCGAGCGTCCGGCTTGCCACCTCGCGGACCAGCGCGAAGGAGCGCGCGACCAGGTCCTCCTCGTAACCTCCGACTCGCAGCTCCGCACCGACCGCTCGGGCCGCCGCCAGGATGTCGGCGTCGGTCAGGCCGAGAAGCTCACGGCCGTGGCGGCCGACGAGCGAGGGAAACTCTGCCCACCGCCGGTGCGCCGCGCGCCGGCGGAGCAGCGGCGCCAGGACGCGCGCGGCGAGCCGATCGAGGACCGTCGGTGTCTCGTCCAGGCGCTCGGGGTAAGCGCCGATCAGCGCCTCGGCGGGCAGGACGAGGCTAGACATTGAAGCGCGCCAGGAAGAGCTGCCGCAACGCCAGATACCACTGCACGGCCAGCGGCTGCCAGCCGTGATCGAACCGCACGTACGCGCGGCCGCCGACGTTGACGCGGCCCGCCGCTGCCGGAAGCTCGACGTCGACCTGGAACACCTTCTGAATCGCGGTGACCCCCTTCGGGTCACGCGGATCGACGAGGATCTGACCACCGCCCTCGCTGCCGAGCGCCGTCGTCGGCAGCTGCTCGGTCGCGCCGGGCACCAGGCGGCGTACCCGGCCTTGCGTTACGTCGGTGAGTCGCTCGGCGAGACGGACGTCCACCCGGCGCGTGTGGAACCGGACCAGATCGATCGCGCTCTGCGGTACCACCGTGCGGATGGTCAGGGTCTCGAGCTCGACCACGTGGGCCAGACGCTCCCCCTGCTTCACGAACCGGCCCGGCAAGCTTTCCGGTGTCGGGACGACGAAGGTGCCGTTGGTCCCGCTGCGGATCGTCAGCTCCGCAGCCCGCTGGCTCGCGCGAGCCAGGTCCTCGCGTGCGAACGAGAGCTCCTCCAGCACGATCGCGGCCTTCACCTGGTCCACTGGCTTCTCGGCGTCATAGCGCGCCTGCAGCTCGCGGACGCGGGCGCCGAGCACGGCGGCTCGCGTCGTCACCTCCGGATCCCGTAGGCGCATCAGGATGTCGCCGCGCTCGACCCGCGAGCCAGGCGCCGCCACGATCTCGCCGATGAAGCCCTCGGTGCCCGCGCGCACGATCGACTCTTCGGGGATCCACACCACGCCTTCGATCACGCTCCGGTACGGCAACGGCAGCACGCCCAGCACGAGCGCGACCACCGCGAGCGCGCCGGCGCTGACGGCAAGCGCACGGGGTCGGTGCTTGCGAAGCCGCGGGCTCGCCACGAAGCGAATGCCCTTCGCCAGCGGTGCGCCCAGCCAGGCGATCCCGGTCAACGCGACGAAGAGCATCGCCAGCCAGAAATACCGGTCCGCGATGAACACGAGGATCGCGACGACGACCAGAATCCTATAGAGGAACGACGCGGCGCCGTACGCGACGAACCACGCGCGCTCGCCCGGCGTGGCGATCGGCGGGGTGGTCTCGCGCCGGCCGAACAGATGGCGCTCGCAAAGATAGCGGAGGTAGGCGTCGGTGCGGCGGCGCAGGTTCGGAATCTCCAGCACGTCGGCCAGGATGTAGTAGCCGTCGTAGCGCAGCAGCGGATTGCCGTTGAACAAGAGCGTCGTCACGCCGGCGATCAGGATCGTGTTGTAGGCGACCGCGCTGAGCAGGCCGGGCTCGGCGGCGAGCCAGAGATAGAGCGCGAGCGCCGCCAGGAAGAGCTCTACGATCATGCCGGCGGCGCCGACGAGCGCACGGCGCCACTTGTTCTCGAAGCCGGACGCCGACGAGGCGTCGACGTACGGCACCGGCGTGAAGACCAGGAGCATGACGCCCATGTCGTGGACCTCGCCGCCGAACGTCTTCGCAGCGAATGCGTGGCCGAGCTCGTGCAGCGCCTTGATGATCGGAAACAGGAGCCAGACGGCGATCAACGTCTGAGCCGAAAAGAGGCGGTCGAAGATGTCGCGGGTGAGATCGCCCCAGTGGACTGCGGCCAGGACGATTGCGGGCACGACGACGGCGAGCCACGCCACGGCCCCACCCCAGCCGAAGAGCGGGCGCACCAGCGGCTCGGTCGCCGCGAGAAAACGCTCGGGATCGATCAGCGGAAACCGCCAGGAGAACAGGCCAGCCAGGCGCGCCAGCCGCTGGCGCTGCTGCCGACGTTCGTAGCGCTGCAGAAGCTCGGCGGCATCCGGCGGCACGTCGCACTGGAGCACGTCGCTCGCGTGAAGCTGGCTCAGGACCTGGATGACCTCGTTCTGCGTGGGCGCCTGGTCGCCCAGCCGTTCGCTGACGATCTGCCAGAGCTCCTGCACCGTCCGGCGCCCGTCCATGAGGCCAATGAGCAGATGCGCTTGCTGCGTGCAGCGCAGAAACCGCTGGCTGGCCCGGTCCTCGACCACGTACCACGTCTGGCCGCGATACTGGTGGCGGTGGATGGTCGCGTGGCCGCGCAGACGGGGCGTGAGCGCGGCGACTCGATACCAGGCGTCGCTGAAGAGCGGCTGGTTCACGAGCGCGTCACGGCGACCACGTCCACACCTTCAGGCGAACCCAGTCGATCGCCTGCCGGGTCCAGATCCAGATCAGCGAGCGGCGACCGACGGCGATCTTGCCGACGCCTTCCATGCCCGGTCGCAGGCGGTCCGGCGTGCGGTCGAGCTGCGCCTCGACGCGGAAG
>Ga0126369_10001851_pt1 | contig 14857 bp, 10 predicted proteins | sample PanSoiMetaPlot_1_FD_109646 | JGI IMG/M metagenome (GOLD analysis project Ga0126369, IMG submission 109646) | Tropical forest soil microbial communities from Panama - MetaG Plot_1 | ecosystem: Environmental > Terrestrial > Soil > Tropical forest > Bulk soil | place: Panama | collected 2016-02-17 | reverse complement strand
ACAACAGACGGTTCGGCGCGTCGAAATTCTGCCGGCCATATTCATTCGGCCTGATCACCGGATTGCGCAGATTGCCGAAATAGGTGTTGTAGTCATTCAAATCCCCGCGCGACTGTGAGCGTACGTAGGACAGAAAGATGTTTCGTCCTTCCTGAAAGCGAAAGCGCGCCACCGTCTGAAACTCGCGATATGACGAGCGGCCGCTGTTCTGCAGCAACAACTGGTTCGCTAAAGCGGCTGGCTGGATGATGAAGTCGCGGTGCGTGTGGCGCTCTTCATAACCGAAGCGAAGCAGAAAACGATCGGTGAACTCGTGATCGATCTGAATGTTTCCGGCGACGCTGTATGGGTTTTTCAAATCGGCGGGCGCCGTGTTGAGAAAGAGCCTGGGACCATCAACGACGGTCAGCCCGTTGGCCGCAAAAGTCGTGACGCGCTCGCTGGGGTATTGAGTGAAGGCGCCGATATTCAAAGGTATCTTGTCAAAGAAGAGTCCCACGCCGCCGCGTACAGCCGTGCGACCCGATTGGGTGGGCAGGAACACAAAGCCGAGGCGCGGGGCGAAGTTGTTTTCGGCGCCGAGCTGATCGCGATCGAAGCGCAGACCCGCATCAAAGGTCAGCCGGTGATTGACTTCCCATTTATCCTGAAAGAAAACTGAATACTCATTCTGCGTTTGCGCCAACACGCCCGCGCCGGCGAAATCGATCTGCTGATAGCGGGTCCCGTTGGCGCGCAGGATCGTGACCGGCTGGCTAACGTCCGTCCCATCAAACGACGTGTGACTGTAGTTGATTCCGGCCTTCAGTGAATGCGTGCCTTGCCACTTCTGCGGCGCGAAGCTGTAAACCTCGAGCGCTTCATAACGCCGGCTCTCGCGATGCTGCCGATCGTACCAGCCGCCGAAGTTGCGGCTGGGCGCTATCAGGTAGGGACTGCCGCTGTTGGGAAAGATGTCGCCGTCGTATTCCTTGGCGCTCAGGCTCGACTGCAACAGGGCGCCGGATTTGAAGGCCGCCTGTTCGTTCAGCGCCAGGAACCAGCCGCGCTCGTGAAAATTTGCCGTGGTCTCAATCGGATTGAAAGTGTTGAGATTGAAGTAGTCGACCTTCTGCGGAAACAGCGAGAAGCTGACCGTCAAACGGTTCTCCGGGTTGATCACATAGTCGAGCCGCGAAAATGAATCGAAGCTTTCGCGCTTGATGTCGCTCGGCACGTTCAGATCATCCAGGCTCGGAACGTTGGTGCGAATGAACCGGTATTCGAAACTCTGGAAGAAAAACAGCTTGTCTTTCTTGATTGGCCCGCCGACGGCGATGCGCGGAGTAGCGGCGCCGATACCATAGACATGGCCGTCGCGCAGGCGCGGCCGCGGCAAGGTGCCGGTGACCAGGTAACGTAGTTTGTTTGTGCCTGAGCGGGTCTCAATCGCGGTGACGGCGCCGGTAAATTTGCCGTATTCAGCCGAGTAGGGATTTGAATAAACGTTGACTGTGTCGACAGCTTCGAGCGGCAATTCGATGGCGGGATTGCCGGTTACGGGATCGGTCACGTTCAAGCTCGACACCAGGACGCCGCTTTGATTCGGACGGGTCCCTTTGATGTTGAGCGTGCCGTCCGGCCCACGAACCACACCCGGCAGCAGCGGCAACGCGTCCTGAAATTTCTGATCTATTAAGGGCGCATCCTGGAGCGCGGCCCCGGTGATGACGCCCGGCGCCGTCGTGTCGGTCCGGGCTGCGTCAGTCGGATCCTGCTTTACGGTTACGGTGGCGCTGACCGTCTCCGGCTTGAGCAGAATGTCCTGCTCAATGGTGGCATCAATCTGGATGCTCAGTTTCAGTTCATACTTTTTGAATCCGGAGAGTTCGACTGAGATTTGATAGTCGCCCGCGGTCAGCGCGCGAAACTCATACTGGCCTTCTCCATTACTGATGGATTGCAGCTTCCGGCCGGCGAGTCGCTCGCCGCTAAGCGAAACGATCGCGCCGGAGATCGCTTTACGCTGATCCGGAATGTCGGCAACTACCTTACCCCTGATGTTTCCGCCCTGGGCGGCGGCGGCCGACACCATGCCGGCGATCAGAACTGCGGCCGGGATCATCAGCAACCACCGCCGGCCAACTCCCGTCAAACACCCCTTGCTAACAAACCCCATCTGTTCGCTTCTCTGTGATCCCAAAACGCACCATGCGTATTCGCTGTTATTGCACCGCTACGGCTCCATTCATAAAGACGGCCCAGGCCGCCACCGCCATTGACCAGGCGACCAGGGTCAGCCAGATCGGCACTTTCCTGGCCGCCTGCTTCACGGTTTTGATCGATGCGGCGAGATCCACACCGGCTATCGACAGCTTCAGTCTCAGTATATCCATCAGCACAAAAACAGCGGCCGCAGCCGCGGGCAACAGCAGCAGCCACCATCCAACAGTCAGCCGGCGCTGCCAAAAGATCACGGCGAGAGCCCCGATTGCGCCTGCCACGCCCGCCGCGGTCAGCCAGAATGCGAGTCCAATGCCACGATGCAGGCCGAGCGACACGATGGTGGTTTTGATGCCGGCTTCCAGGTCTTCCGGATAATCCTCAGCGGTGTTGACCAGGATCACGCCCATCTGCAGCCCGCCGTAAGCAGCCGCAAAGATCAACAACTGTGGCGTTGGCCAGCTATCAATCAGCATGCTCACCAGCCACATCGGTCCCACAAAAATAATCAGCCAGAGGCAAAACAGTTGCGCCAGGCCGCGCCCTTTCAGACGAAAGGGAGGCACTGAATAGGCAGCGCCAAGCATGAGCCCGATCCCCACCAGCGGCACCAGCAACCAGCGATTCAACTGCCACGCCAGGTGCGCCGATACGATCAGGGCCACTAACGCCGAGGTCACCACCTGAAAAGTGACAAACCTCACGCCCAAACCATAGACCGCCTCAGAAAGGTGCGGCTTATAGACGGCGTCCAGATCGCGATCCGCCAGACAGTTAACCATATCGCCAAAAGCGAACAGCAGAAAAAAAAGAAAGATGCCTTCCCAGAAGAAAAACGTCTTAAGCACCGGGACATGGCGCACCAGCAGCAGAATCGGAATCAGAATGATCGGGATTTCCGCGACGCGAAATTCCACGCGGCGAATGCGCAGCATGTAGAGGAGGTAACGCAACCGGCTTTTCATTTCATTGGGTACTTTGGGGTGCGCCGGCTGAGTGCCGATTCATCGGGACTTTGCCACCGCACTCCAAATTAGGGCATTAGAAAACATTGACGCGTCTGATGTGCCGTTGGTTCGCTTCAGCGAACTCTCGCCGACCGTGCAGCAGTACGTAATTATCAGCGATTACCACATCGCCCGCACGCCATTGATGTTCATAGCAAGAGGCTGGGTCGCGTAAACGCTCGCCCAGGTCTGTCAGAAAGTCTGCCTCTGAAAGATTCGCCAGGCCATGTATTTCCAGCCGCACTGGATTCAAATCGAAGACGGGCTCGGCAAACCGCAGAACCTCCCGGCCGCTGACCGGATGACGAGTAATCAACGGTGAATTAAAGCTGCCGCCATAGTGGACCACCTTCTCAGTTGTGTAAGTGATGTCGACCTGACGCCATGTTTGCAAAGTGCCGGCAGAAACGGCCGCCAGCAATCGCACCGTATCGGTAAGGAGAGTCTGGCCGCTGCCGTCGGCCGGCGCCGCGTCGCAATGGAAGATGATGTAATGAGGTATGCGCCCGGCAAAAGCGCCATCCCAATGAAAGGGCACGGCGCGGTTCGTATACAGGTAATTTTCCGCGCGAGCGTCAACCCGCAAATTGTTTACGACGCCAAAGTCCCATTCCTGCAACTCGCCCAGGTCACGACAGAAATCGGGGAAATCATCTCCACGCAAAGGTGCAAATCCACGCAGGATCGCAACGCGATTTTCTTCGACCAAAGCCTTTAAGTAATCGGCGCCGAGTGAGCGCAAGTCCCGGCCGCTCTCCACGGACGTCAGCGTAACCCCAAACGGCGCCGACGCGCCAAGCTTCATTGTCTGCAACTCATCTGCATTCATCTGCGAAAACCCTCGCGGCCGGCCTTGCTCCAACACCGCAGAGACTGCGGCTGTGCCGCTCCACAGTGCGGAAAGGCTCGCCTTTCCGACAAGTCGTCCAAAAAGTGTTCGAGGCTACGCCTCGAATTGCAGGCCTGGCCTGCAAAAAACATCGGGCCGCTTCGGCCGGTAAGGCAAGCCTTACCGCACTGGGCAGCGGCAAAGCCGCTCAAGTCGATCCGCCAACTACCATTAACTGGAGGTCTGCATTCATCTGCGAAAACCCTCGCGTGGAATTCCCAATTTGCTTCTCAGCTCTTCCACCGTCATCTCGAGTAATGAATCGTACGCCAGCTCTCGCCGATAAAGATTGCGCGTCCCTTTCGCGCTCTGCCAGGCGCGCACAACTCTGTGCGGCGCTACGAACATCGCCAGGAGCATCGCCCCCACACACAGGATGATTATAAAAACCGAGCGGCATCCCGACCGCAGCTCATAAGCGCTGATTTCAGCTTCGCCCACCAAACCCGTTTTGTATCCAGTCGCCACGTGATGCAGATCGTGCCACGGCAAGTACCCCGGATTTGGGAGATAGATCGGACGGCTGCCCACGTAAATCGGAAAGCGGGGCGCCGTATAGCTGTCAATGCTCAGAGAGTTCTCCGCCAAATAATGATCGCGGCCGGCCCGCACCGTCTCAGCTTCCATGATCTTCTCCGAGACGCAGATGGCTGGGCCGTCCGAATCGATTCACGACTCGCGCGCCCAACTTCTCAGCCTCGCTCAGGCGCATCAACTGAAATTTGCCGTCACATTCGACGGCGACTCCATGCCACGGCGTGATCCACGCGTCGCTCGCCTCGCCCAGCCGGATTCCAATCTTCTCAGCATGCGGCAGTTGCGGGTGAATCGAAAGCCGCAGGGCGCCGGGGAAACAGTCACTCAGCAAACGGCCCCAGGCGTCGCTTCGCTGCATCACCAGGTAAGTATTCTCCTTGCATTCATTTCTCACCCGGGTGCGGCTCTTTTCCGTCTCTAAGGCGATCCGATCTTCGAACAGAAACCGCTGAATGCCATTGAACAGCAGCCGGTGCTGTTCATAGTCGCTCACGCGCTGCCGGATAACGGCCAGCGACTCGGCGTAGTGATGGACCAATTGCTCGCGCATGCTACCGTGTTCGCGGGTCTCGAATAAATCTTCCATCTTGAACCACTCAAGCGAACGCGCTCCTGAGCGCTGGCCAACGCTCTCCATCTCCAGACCATAGTCGGTGACATCCTGATCGGTTACTCCGACCAGATCGCTGAACACCCGGCCGTCGGAACAGATAGTAATGCGGGCGCCGGGCGGATACAGCTCCTGGATCTCATCGCAAACGCGGTCGAGAAAATTGAGCGCCAACTCCTCAGCCATATCCGGCAGACGTCCCAAAACTTTTTTCGGGCTCGGCGACTTGGCCGGAAAGGCCGGCAGCAAAAAGTGGATCGGCTCGTTTCCGCTGACAAAGCGCAGGACCCTGGGTAGATGCAGCGCAAAACATTGCTCGCAAGGATGCTCAGCACAGGAGCCGGTGTGCTCGAGCCGCCGGTGCTGAAACAATCGTTCAAGTATCCTGCGGCTCAACGCTGCTTCCGCCGAATCAGCGGCCGGCTCGATCAACGGCGCCGCGATCTCATCGAATCGCGCAAAAGCCGAACCCGCGCCGGGTAGCCACGCCAGCCGTCCCGACAGCGACAGCAGATCGTAGACGAGAGCAACTGCCGCTCGCGTAGCTTTGGCGTCCTCACTTCGGTCCTGCGTCCAAAGCAACATCAGCCCCAAATACATCGCATAGAGACTGCGCGCGGTCTGTTGCGGGTCCAGCTTGCGGCCGTTGCGCGCTCCCAGCACTACCGCCGAAAACACGCCGAGCACACGACTGCGAATGATCCCGCTTTGGCTGCTGAGCACGCTTAATTCATGTTTTGGATCGAGGAGGGCCGCCAGCAGCGAAGCCAGCGCTTCCCGATAGGGCGCGACCAGGGTGAGCTTGGCCAGCATGATACTGCGAAAACGTTCGGCTAAATTTCCGTCGGGAAGCTCCGGGACGCGCGCTTCCAGATCCGCGGCCAGACGCGCATACAACCCGAGCACGAGCTCTTCATCGCGCCCAAAGAAAACCTTTGCCTGGGCCAGTGAACAGCCCGCCGCGGCGGCCGCATCCTCCAACATGGTGGGCGAAAGTCCACGCTCAGCCAGTTGCGCGACTGCCGCCTCCAGAATGCGTTGCCGTCTGCGAATGTCCCGGGAATTTAGCATGGGTCTGCAGGGCAGTCTGGCCGTCAGGACCGGGTGAGCTGTCGATACTTGATGCGGTGCGGCACCTCGGCCGCGGCTCCGAGACGGGCCTTGCGATCGTCTTCGTAATCGGAATAGTTCCCTTCAAACCAGACAACTTTGCTGTCACCCTCGAAGGCGAGCATGTGCGTCGCGATGCGATCGAGAAACCAGCGATCGTGAGAGATCACCACCACGCAGCCGGCAAAATTCTCCAGCGCTTCTTCCAGGGCCCGCAGCGTATTGACGTCCAGATCGTTGGTCGGCTCGTCGAGCAGCAGAACGTTCGCGCCCTCTTTCAGCATCTTGGCCAAATGAACGCGATTGCGCTCGCCGCCTGAGAGCATGGAAACTTTCTTCTGCTGATCTGAACCCGAAAAGTTGAAACGGCCGACGTAGGCGCGCGAATTCACCGACGCGTTGCCGAGCTTCAAAGCGTCTTCACCGCCGGAGATCTCTTCCCAGATCGACTTGTCTCCGTCAAGCGCGCGACTTTGATCGACGTAGGCCAGCTGCACGGTCTCGCCGATTTTGATCTTGCCGCTGTCGGGCTCTTCCTGTTTTGTGATCATGCGGAAGAGCGTCGTCTTGCCGGCGCCGTTCGGGCCGATAACGCCGACGATGCCTCCCGGAGGCAGAGCGAAAGTCATATTCTCAACCAGCAGCCGGTCGCCGTACGACTTGGTCACGGTGTCGGCTTCGATCACCACAGCGCCGAGGCGCGGCCCGGGCGGAATCGGAATCTCTAAATCCTCCCGCCGCTTCTCAGTCTGCTTATCCAACAAACTCTCGTAGGCGTTGATGCGGGCCTTGCCCTTGGCGCGGCGGGCCTTCGGGGACATGCGAATCCATTCCAGCTCGCGCTGCAGAGTTTTCTGCCGTTCGCTTTCTGATTTCTCTTCGCGACGCAGACGCTCCTGCTTCTGTTCCAGCCAGCTTGAATAATTTCCTTTCCACGGGATGCCCTCGCCGCGATCCAATTCCAGAATCCAGCCGGCCACGTTATCGAGAAAATACCTGTCGTGCGTCACCGCGATGATCGTGCCGGCATAACTTTGCAGGTGATGTTCCAGCCAGGCGACCGATTCCGCATCGAGATGATTGGTGGGCTCATCGAGCAGGAGAATGTCCGGCTTCTGTAATAACAACCGGCACAGTGCAACCCGCCGGCGCTCACCGCCGGAAAGCACCTTTACCGAAGTGTCCGCCGGCGGGCAGCGCAGCGCATCCATCGCCATTTCGAGACGCGAATCCAAATCCCAGGCGTCGAGGTGATCCAGTTTTTCCTGCACTGTGCCCTGCCGCTCCAGCAGAGCATTCATCTCGTCGTCAGACATTTCCTCGCCGAACTTGGCGTTGATCTCTTCAAACTCTTTGAGGAGGTCGACAGTTTCCTTGACTGCTTCCTCGACTACTTCCCTGACGGTGCGGTCGTCATCAAGCAATGGTTCCTGTTCGAGGTAACCGACCGTGTAGCCGGGCGATATAACGGTCTCGCCGTTGAAGTCTTTGTCGACGCCGGCCAGGATGCGCAGCAACGAAGACTTGCCTGAGCCGTTGAGACCGATGACGCCGATCTTCGCGCCATAGAAATAAGACAGGTAGATGTCTTTCAGGACCGGCTTCTTGTCATAGAACTTACTGACGCCGACCATCGAGTAGATAATTTTGTTGGGTTCAGTGGACATGATTCAGGTAGCGCAAACTGCCAGTTTACGGGAACTGACAGCTTACACAGAATCTGTTATTAGGAAAACGTCGGACCAGGTTAACCGCCGTTTAGAGGCGGGCTACTGCCCGCCCACTTCGCGGAGATGATAAGCGGCGGGCAAGTAGCCCGCCGCTAAACGATCAAGAGGTTGGAGAGATCGAAACAGATCATTTACTGAAATTAATCCGGCCGATCGCACCGCGCGCACCGGATGCCCAACCGAATCGTTGATGAGGCGCAAAACTGAAGGTATCAAAACCCGGGCCGGGTAGCCGGCTCCAGACATGTCCATCATCGGTCGAGTAGTCGCCGCCGGAAGGGCCCAGGGCAATTAAGGTTGTGGTTTCGGGCAGGTAAGCCACGACTGAGCGGAAACCGGAGAGACCCGGGACCAGCGTCCAGGTTTCGCCGCCGTCGCTTGTGATTGCAGCATTGTCGCCGGCTTCGGATTCTTTCTGATAATCACCACCAACGATGAGGCCGTGCTTCTGGTCGCGAAAGGCAACCGAAAATATCCCGGACGACTGGCTGGATTTGAGCGGGGTCTCAAACACCTTCCACGTTTTTCCGCCGTCGGTTGTGCGCAGCACGCGCGCGCGCTCAGCCGAACCGAGACCAATCCAGGCTTCGCTTTTCCCGTAGACAGCGATGTTGGTGCCGCTCGCCGCAAAGGCGCCCTCGTTAACCAGGGCCGGAGGCAATTTGTCCGGCGCGACCCGCGTCCATTCCCGCCCGCCATTCGCGGTGATGAGAATATAGAACTGGCGATTGATTGAATCGCCGATGACGATCCCGTGGTTCGCATCCCAGAAAGACATGGCATCAAGAAATGCGTGTTCGTCGTCGTTCCGAAATTGCTGGGTCCAGGTCAGGCCGCGATCCACAGTCTTGTAAATGCGCGACGCGGCGCCGTTGCCGATGCTTAAAACGTAGGCCGTGGTTTCATCGATCGCATCAATGTCGCGAAAGTCGAGGCGGTCATCGGTAACGGCGACTCGCTTCCAAGTCGCGCCGCCATCGTCAGTCCTGAGCACCGTGCTGCCCGATCCACTGGCCCAGGCGATGCGATCGTTGACGGCGCTCACGCCACGCAGGCGGGCGTTGACGTTGCTGGTTTGCAGCGTCCAAACCGGGAGGATGAACGGGAGAATAAACAGAAGAAAAGGAATGTTCATAAAGGAACTCGGCGGATCTCGCTCCAGCATGCCGCGCTGCTATTTTGCTGCTGTCGCTGGTGATTTGCGCTTGCTCGGCTAATGCTTTGAGCTTGCCGCGGTGCCGTTTTGCGACTTGCCGCGGTGCCGCCTTGCGACTTGCCGCGGTGCCGCCTTGCGACTTGCCGCGGTGCCGCTTTGCGACTTGCCGCTGCACCGGTCTTCGGCTTGCCCCGCCGCTGATTTGCGGCTTGCCGCTCTCCAGTGCGGTAAGGCTTGCCTTACCGTTGACCAGCTTGAAATCTTCAGGCTCTGCCTGCCTTCGAGGCTGGTTGCTACAGTTGCCCTCCCTGACGGTCGGGCTTCTGATACCCGTACTCGCTTGCGCGGTTTATTTACAGCCGGGCATGCGGAGACCGGCGATCCGGCTCGTGTAGTTCGTCTCGCCTTTTTTCAGATAATCGCCAACGTACCAGATGGTGCAGTCATCGCTGGGATCGACGGCGGTTTGCGTGTAGTCCTCCCAGCGCATCGCGCGCTGCGAAGCTTCGCCTTCGATGAGGACGGTCTCTTTCAGAGACAATTGCCCGCGCGGATCGCCCGCCAGTCGTCCCGCGAAACGCTGACCGGCGAAATTGGGCGAGCCGCCAAACGAATATCCAATGCCGATGTTTCCCTTCTTATCGATGGCCGGACTACCCATCCAGCGATAAAAATTGTCCGGGGCAAAGGTCCCCTGTTGATAAAGCATCAGCGTCCGATCGGTGTTCATTCGAAATTCGTACCAACGGACGCCGCCACCGCCGGCCGCAGTGTTCACCGAATGAACCGCCACGATTGATTCGCGATTGCCGATTCGCCGGTAGACGAGCCGCGCCATGATCTTGTCGCCTTGCGCGTCCAGCCGCGCCGGCGCCTCGGGCTGGGGCACGCAGTTGGTTAACTGTCCGCCACAAAGGTAATGATAAGGCGCGACCTTGATCTTCTCGGGACCGGTGACCTTCGTGTCGGCCGGGTTCTGCCAGTCGACATGAAACTGCCACACGAAGATCTGATCGTCCTCCAGGACATGCTTCAACTGGGTCCCGCCGGCGGCGATCATTATGTTGGGCGCGCCGCGGGGCGGCAGGTTGTGACCGTCGAGATCGGCATTGTTCAGGAAATTCACACCGTCGATAATCACACACTGCTCTGACGCTGCTTCGCCCTTCAGCATCTTCTCGCGTTCGGCGACACAGGCGTGTTTTTGAATGACCTCGTCACCGGTGCTCGTCGGAATGTAATAGCCGTCGGGCCAGACCGCCGGCCGGGGATAGTCGGGAAAGAGCGCGCGCAGAAACTCATAACGGTAATAGGAGCCGAGCGGGTCGCTGCTGGTGCTGACGGCGTAACACATCGAGTAGGGGCCCTGCGGCAGCGGCGGTGTCGGTTGGCCGCGAGGTGGCAACGGCGCCACGGTGGCGCTCGGTGTAGGTACGAACAGCGGAGCGGCATTGCCCGGCTGATTTTTTTGGCCCACGACACTAACCTGGGCCGGCTCGCCATCTTTACCTGGCTTTGGTTGATCCGGGCGCGCCGCCGCGCGGCGAAACGTCGGCATCACAATCAGCCAGCGTTGCGCCAACTGATCGTACCTGACGACCGCGTCACCGTTATTGGTTGATTCACACGCGCCGCCAAATCCTTTGAAGACGGTGTTCGTGGCCACCGGACCGTAGACGGCCTTGCCGGTCTCTTTGAATCTCTTGCCCTGTTTTGTGTAGACCGCCATCCGCACATTCACGATTTGAAAGATGTGGTCGGGCCCCACGGCCAGACTGTTGTCTGATGGATTGCGCAGAGTTGCTGCGCCCTGCGGACCTTTGAATCCAACTCCCAAACCGTCGAAGCTGGCGGCCACTGCGGCCGCCGGCCGATTGCCCTGCGACTTCTGTTCGACAGCGGCGGCCCCGGCCGGACTTGTCATATCGGGCGGAGTCGGAAGGGGCGTCGGCGTCTGTTGCGGGTCGGCGCTCAGGTCTGAAACCGGCGCGAGTTCCCGGAGCGGCGCTGAGAGGTCATGCGCGATCGCGGTCTGAACTGTTACCGATGATGGCGCCCCCGGAGGATTCACGAAGCCAGAGGGCCTGGCCGAGCGAATGATTAGCGACGAGCCGATCGCGATAGTGACTGCGACCGCGACTCTCATGAATGTTTTCAGCTTCACGTCGGTAATCGCAACTGCGGCAGCAGCTTGTATCACGGTTGGTCGCAATGTGTCGAGAGGGTCGGCCACGTTTAACCCCACATCTTTGAGACACCACCTGGTCCATCAGTTAGCTGGGAGTAGATTCACAAATCGGATCGGTGATATAAGGCGCTCGCTTTACCAATTACTGATCGAGGCTCACCAACGATGATCGATGAGGATGTCAGGACGATTTCGGCTACGCAGATGCAAATCCGCAACGAGGTGCATTTGCTGCACGAGGACTTGCAGCAGCTCATTGCCACCTTACGAGCGCTGATCGAAGCGGTTGATACAGTTGCGGGAACTATCGCGTCACAGAATCAGGCACGGTGAACGGGCTTATCCGGCTCGCTAAGAACAAACAGATCGAATGTTCTGCTTTTTCAGCGAAGCGCCGCTATCGTCAAACAATTCTGAATTCGTTTGCTTAATCAGAAACTCATGCGGCGATGATCAACCATCAAGCAGCGGTCCTGCACTACTTTGATTCCCGCCTCGGCAAGCTGTCGCGCCACCTCATCGTGGTGGATGCCGAGCTGCATCCAAACTGATCTGGGCTGCTTCGTGAGAATGTCGTCGAGATGCGGCGGAATATCATGAGGTCGGCGAAACACGTTAACCATATCGACATCGCCGGGAATATCGGCCAGCGTTCGATAAACTGTTTCGCCCAGGATCTCGGTCGCCTCAGGGTAATAAACCGGCACGGGAATGATCTGGAAGCCCGCGTGCTGCATGTACTTGGGAACGTAGAACGCCGGTTGTCCGCCTTGAGCTTCAGTCTTGATGCCGAGCACCGCGATTGTTTTCGTTTGTGAGAGCAGGGCGCGGATCTGAACCGGCTCGTCAACGAGGTTACTACGCCAATCAAAAGTCATGAGGTGAGATTAACGCTTCTACAGGTCGCCTCAAAATCCGGTCGTGTCAGCAGTCCTACCGTAAGGGAGGGCAGCTCGCATCATAGAGGCGAAAAATATCGTGAGTTGCCTTCCCTTACGGTCGGGCTTCTGACACTAAAAGTTCACACCGGCCGCGGCCAGGATCGCGAACACCACTGCCAGGAGCGCCTCGCCTGCAATTAGACCGGACGCCAGCGGAATCCGGTAATCCTTCTCGGTCTGCGGCGACACTCGCGACCAAAATAATTGCGCGAAGCCACCCATCACGAAGGTTATGATCACCGCGGGCGTAATCAGCATGCCGATTCCCATGGCTGAAGGCGACGGCACAAATTTTTCCCATCGTTCGGCGAGCAACGTGAGAATGATTCCTACGACTACGCCAATCGTCAATCCAATCAAGCATCCGGGCGGCAGCGCCTTCAGGCCTTTGGTCAGCAACTCGGCGAAGCCGGCCCACTTCACGCTAATCGGCGCCGACAATCCCTGATCGCCAATTCCGTATTTATTGCGCAGGATCGGATAGATGACCGCAGTCGCGATCGATCCGACCGGCGCCGCGATCAACTGCGCGATGGTCAGGCTGCGCGGGTTGGACTTCAACAACTGCCCCGCCTTGAAGTCCTGCATCAGGGCCTCAGAGGTCACTGCGATGGTGCCGGTCAGGCCGCTCGAAGACATGTTCACCGGCACGTTTCCCGGCGAAATGAAGGCAAAGATGGCCTGCATCATGTTCGACATGGCGCTGATGGGTCCCCAGTTGGTTTCGCCCAACACGCGCAGGCCCACCAGCATCAGCGGCAGCGACAGGACAATCGCAATGAACGAGAGATAAATCGGCACGCCCATGCTGAAGTATTGAAGCACGCACAGGATGACGGTCATCACAATCGATCCGATGACCACGTACCGCATCGGGAAATCCGTCTGCTGCATCTTGCTTCCCTTGAGACCGCGAAAAGTCTTGACGATCAGGTGCCATTTCAGCGCCAGGGAAACCAGCCCACCAGCGACCATTAATCCGGTCGCCGGCCACATCACCCAACGAAGCGTCGACGCGAAATCAAGCGCCGTTATCATCCCATGCCTGATCAGATACGGCGGCAGAATCACCCAACTAATGAGCGTGCCGAGTCCCATCGCCAAACAGATGCGAAAGCCGACAAGCAAACCCGATCCAAACCCGAGCAGGCTGATATTGAAGCCGACCCGCATGGCGTCCTGGCCCGGGAAATACCAGTTCTCACGAATCCATTTGAGCGTCGTCGCGGTCATCACCAGCATCGACGCGAAGGTCCCGACCGCCAGGGCTTTGACCGGTCCCGCGGACACGCCGCTGTCGCGGCCCTCATGCAACACGCGAATGGTTTCGCCGGCGGCCAAACCGTCGGCATAGGTCAGGTTCTCTTCATCGATGTAATGCCGGCGCATCGGAACGGCCAGCAGAATGCCAAGCAGACTGGCGCTGCAAAGCCACGCAAAGATTTGCCACGTCCCCAGATGAATCGGCGGGTTGAACACCCCGCGCGTGTTGAGCATATCGAAGGCGGCGAGCAGCACCGCCATGAATGCCGTCTGGCCGGCGCTCGTCCCCATCGTCTGCACGATATTGTTTTCGCGCGAGTTCGTGCCGGTCGCCCGCAGGATAAGCACCAGCACGATGAAGCCGAGAAATGCTGAAACCACTGAGAGATTCGGTCCAAAGCCAAGCTTGAGAACGCAATACGGATACGCGCTGCCGATGATCAGTGCGACCACGAGGCCGATGATGATTGCTCGCGGGGTTAGTTCGGGGGTAGCCGATGCAGTTTCCGGTTTTGCCATTCTTCGCTCCGCTCAGAGTCTATTTTAGATCGATGTGATAAAGGCCAGGCACGTCTTTAAAAACCCGCCACCGGCTTACCATAGATAATCACCTGGGCGCCAATTAATCATTGAATTCTCACCTGCTGTGCTCAACCTTGCGCGTATTGTTAGTCCGCTTCTGTGGTTTCAGTCAACAGGCGGACGCGTGATCCGAGTTGGACTTCACAAGATCATTGCAAGAATTCTGCAACCCGCGACTTCGCTGCTACCTTTAGTATCTGTTCATTCATTGATTCTCCTTGTGAGAACTGAGACTGAAGGGTGAGGCGCCAGCTTTGGGGGAGGCTGGCGCCTTTACTTTTTGTTTGTCCGCTTGAAGTTTCTGCCGTTCCAGCCATAATCGCCCTTCTCAGTTTTCCAAAAACCAGCAAAGGCCAATTAGTCAGTGACCATTAAACCTTTCGGCTCCTGGAAATCGCCGATAACCTCAGATTTGATTGTGAAAGGGACCGTCGGTCTGAGCCAGCCCAGGATATCCGGCAGTGATATCTATTGGATCGAGATGCGCCCGTCAGAGCGCGGGCGTCAGGTAATTGTCCGCCAATCAGCATCAGGCAAGAAAACGGACATCAACCCGCCAGACTATAACGCGCGCACCCGCGTGCACGAGTACGGCGGCGGCGATTACGTGGTCCATGACGGGGCCGTCTACTTTTCGAATTT
>Ga0126369_10001850_pt1 | contig 14867 bp, 27 predicted proteins | sample PanSoiMetaPlot_1_FD_109646 | JGI IMG/M metagenome (GOLD analysis project Ga0126369, IMG submission 109646) | Tropical forest soil microbial communities from Panama - MetaG Plot_1 | ecosystem: Environmental > Terrestrial > Soil > Tropical forest > Bulk soil | place: Panama | collected 2016-02-17 | reverse complement strand
CGGGGAGTTTGCGCGCGTCCTGCACGCTGCCAAATTCCTTTTTGTAGGCTGCGTTCTCGAAATGGTCTTTGGCCCAGGCCTTGCCCGCTTCCGGATTGCTTTTCTTGAGATCGGAAATTTGCTGGCGGATCTTAAGTTCTGCAGCGTTGGGCGCTCCGCCTTCGCCCGCGCTTAACTCCGCTTCCTCTCCGCCCAGCTCGCCCTCGGATTCCGCACCGCCAGCTTCTCCTACTTTTGGTTCCGTGGTGACAGCTTCCGTTGGCGGCGCTGAAGTTTCCTGCGGCGATTCCAGAGTTTCTGTAGCTGTGGATCCGGCGTCCGTTGCGCCAGTGTCCGCAGAAACAGCAGTATCCACAACCGTTCCAAGTTCACCGTCCATTTCCCGTTCCTCCCCGATTAGTCTTACTGCACACGCGTGGGAGGCTGTTCAGGCGCTCCCTGCGCAAGCGGTTTGGCTGGCCCGGGCGTTGCTCCGGCTCCAACAGGCGGACCCGCTGGCGGTTGCAGCGCGCCAGCGGTGGGAGTGATGCCGCCTTTCAAAAGCATTTGTTTGGCTGCGCCTTCATCGGTCATGGCCACATCCTTGTAGCCGATAGACATCGACGGGGGCTTGCCTTGGCCTTGCGCGGCCGCCGCAGCAGCTTGCTGTGCTGCAGCTTTCGTTTCTAGGTAGTGCAGGCGCACGTTGGTGTAACCCACGGGCTTTTGCTTCTTGGTCTTGCGCCCTTCCGGCCCATTCAGCCATTGCCACAACGTATCCGCTTCGGTCTGGTTGTCTTCCGATGCCGCATCGACCGGAATCGATGAAGACCAGAACGATTCATCCGCCGTCTGCACGGTCATGGGATCCTGGGACTCGAGTTCCTCTTCCGCCGCTTGCAATTGCTGCTGCATTTGCGGAGAAGCTCCGCCCTGCTCCATCAGCACTTCCCACTGTCCAATTTGCTGCTTTAACTGCATGTATTTCTGGTTGGGGATGGGTTGCGAAGCGAGCAGCAGTTCGATCTCAGCTAGTTGCTTGTTGCGCGCCGCCACCTGCGGAATGTAGAGTTCCGTTAGTCCAATCATATTCTGGAAGAACGAAACGTTGGCCGCGTTGTACACCACTTCGCCCAGCATGGGATTCTTCGCAGCGTCGTTGAACAATTGCATCACCGCATTCTTTTTCTGCGTGTAGGTTTCAGGGAAGTTCTCGTCGCTTTCCGGATAGCACAGGATGTTGGCCTTGAGGTCGTTTACTTCGAGTTTGATCACTTCGCCGCCGGGAATCTTTTCGTTGATGCTGCCGTCGCGGCACTTCGCTCCCCAGCGCACCAGTTGCTTCGTCGACTCCGCTTCGCACTGCTTGAGTGCATGCCAGGTCGGAGCCAGTCTTCCCAATGCGGAATCGCGCTGCGTGGCGATGGCCACACCAGAATCGGCGGTGCCGACATCGCCACCAGCGAGTGCGGGATATGCTCCCGAGAGCAGTTCGCGGAGAGGTCCGCTGTATTCTTTGATGAAGTCCGCAAGCGTAACCGGAGGTTCCACAGCAGGTTCAACAAAGATCAATTCGGCGACGGGGACTCCCGGTTTCCACTTAAACGGCATGATATCGCCGGGAATATTCGACTGGCCGCGCACCGCTTCGACGTTGAACGTCTTGTTGTCCATCCATTTCTTCGGAATAGCTCTCGTGAAAAAATCATTCATGAGATCTAACCAGTTATTTAAACGCTTCTGTACCGGCATGATACTAGTGCCCATGGCATTGCGATTCTGGCCATCGCCAGAATAGGCTTGCCCGATAGAGATCGAATCGTCCATGGATTCGTTGCGTGCATAAGCCAGCACATCTCCCATGAAGCACACGAGGCAACCGTCGGGAAACATCTCGAGGAATTTCTCGCGCAGGTGCTCGTCGTCCTTGGAAATCTCCATGAACCAGGAAGGGCGCATCCAGTAATGCTTTTCGGTGCAGTCGTTGGCGATCGAGTCGCTGGTCACATAGCTCGACTGCATGCCTAGCTTTACGTTCTGCCGCGCCAATCGCGCAATTTCTCCATCGGACGGCGCATTCGATGTCGCTTTGATGTCGTCCGCGCACCACGGCACTTTGGCCTTGGCCCGCGTCACGTCAATCTCCCACTCCAGAATCAGGACATCCACTTCATCCTGACTGTTGGCGCTCATCGGAACGACTTTGCTTTCCAGCTTACCGTGGCATGTGCGAACCTCCTGGCCCCGCGGTTTTCGCTTTACCGGAGCTTCCGATTGTGCTTCTTCTGAAACTGGCTCCACAGTTCCTTCCTGTGCAGTCTCGGCACTCTCTGGAGTGGCCTCCGCTGCCTGCGCTTCGACCGGAGTCTGCGCTTGATCGTCCGGAGGTTCTGTTTCCGGTGTGACATTGTCCGGTTCGTCGTCCTCTTCCCAGCCAAAGCGCTGGCCGTCTTTCACGAAGCGCGACCAGTAAATCCAGCGACCGTCTGTGAATGCATAACGTGCCGCGTCGGTCTGCACCATAATCAAGTTGTTGTTGCGCCGGATCACCTGCACATACTTGTCGGCGGATTCCGCAGCGGTGATCTGCGCGTCATCGTTGCCGGACTCCGGCCCGAAACGCACATTGGGAATAGCGCGGGTCAATGCAGCAATCAGCATTTGCCCTGAAGCGGAGTAAACATTCGAAGGCAACAATGCCAGTTCCGACTGCATGGCGGGTCCGTAGCCGGAATCCTGGCCGGGGATCAGCCAGCCATTGCCGTTCTTCGATAGCGTGAGGAACTGGAAACCGCGATAGAACAGAGCCGCTTCCCAAGTCTGGATTACTTCGACCAACCGTGCAGGATAGTCGCGCTTATCCGCTTTCTTGCACAATGCTTTCAGGCATTTCTTCTGCTCTTCGTCGAGTTCAGCGTTGGGAACGTTACTGTACTCGAGTCCGGCCAGCACGCCTATCGCGTACTTCGGCTCGTCCTGCGTATCTGATCCGGTCAGTCCATGCGGAGTAGTGGCCATTTATTTTTCTATGCGCAACGCCTTCAGAAGCTTGTGATCCGCTTTGGTCAGGTTCATGTCAAAGATGGCCGCCTGCAGATCCGTTCCTTCGCCTACATGCCACAGACCGTCAGCGTCTTTTATGCATTCCCCGGGCCTGAGGAAGCGATCCCAGACAAAGGGAGTGCCGATCTGCGGAGTGTAATTGAGCCCATCCATGGTTATTTCTTGTGCCGCGCCGCAGCGAAAGCCAATGCCAACCGCGCACGCTTTCCGACCAGCACCTTTGAGCCAGCTTTCTCGTGGGCATACTCTGAAGTGCTTTTACCGTGCGCGTGCGCCGCTCGAGAGAAACTGCCCTCCGTTCCCTTCGACTTCATCTCTTTCTTTACGCCTTGCATCCAATGTCCTTTTGCCATGGCTCACCTCAATAGCTGATCTGAAACGTAGATTTGGCCGCGATATACGGATTGCCTTCGCTTGGCACCACCCAGTAGTCTCCGACCTGGGGCGTTCTGGCATTCAGGTGCGCGATGCTTGCTGTCACTGAAGTCCCGCCATAAAGCTCAAGCACTGCACTGCCTGTCTTGGAATCGGTAGCGTTGATCTTCATGATTTGCCTTGCTTGTATTTTCGCCGGACTAACCGTCGGCATTTCCTCACCTCCGGAAAAGATTTGTCCTGGGGGTATACCAATCGCTGCAAAACGAATCAGCCGGTGCCAGAAGTTTGTTACTGCCGTTGTTCCATTTCGTGTAGTACTCGCTCTTACAACTTTGCTTGTCTTCACCGAGAAACTTGCAGGAAGCGCAGGAAGAGCCACCTTTAGGGACGCGAATCGCCGCTTGGTTTTTGTGGTCGGGCGGATAGGTTGGCTCCGGATGTGTCAAGTGGCCTCAGGTGTTTCAGATTCATATGCACGTTTTTCGACATCGTTTGAGGAAACAGGTTCCTCTGGCTCAAACATCGCAGCCCACTGCTCTTTGGTCATGCGCTTGTCGCTCGCAGTGAAGCTGGCGCTCTTCGCGCCGGACGCCAATCCATCTCCGATGTTCATCCCAGCACCTCAGGTAATCCAAGGTTCTGGATTTTCGCTATTACTTCGTTGTTTTTACCAATGAAGTGAATTTCGTTTTCTGGCATGGAAACGTCTTCCACCAAAATCCGGCCCATAAAAGTCATGGAGTAGGGATTCTTTTTTGTGAAGAATCTCTTTACTCTCATCTTGCATCGCACCCACCACGGCAAGCGCACCACATTCGTGTACAGCATGGCCACCGCAAGACTCTGCATCGGATGAAGACGAATGCTCACAAAATTATCAGCGGCATTCCCGATGGATGCTTTATATCCCATGATCGGAGTCAGCATGGATCCGCCAGCATTTACGTTCATTTATTGCGCGCCTTTCTGAAAGCTTCTGCGAATCTCCCGCTGCCCTTTTTCATGTGTCCCATAGCCGGATTGGCGTGCAGCTCACCTTTCATTTTTGTTTGTTGCGATCCGGTCAGCGGAGATCCACTGCTCAGTAAAAATCGAACCTGGCGCCTTGTCCATGGCATGTCAGGCCACCGCCGCTTTCGCTTCGGGCTTCTTCTCCATCAGCTTCTGAATGCATGCGGCGCAAAGATAGATTCCGCGCTTAAGTTGCGGATTCTTTTTGCACTGCAGGCAAAGCATTCAAGTACAATGGCCGAGCAGCACAAATCCTTTCGCGGAGGATTCATGCCCAGAAAGCGTATCGCCGTGGAACGCCCCGCTGTTGCTCAGCCAATCTCCAAGCCTTACAGATTCATTCCGCTTACGCAAAACAAAATCGCCCTTGTGGATGCCGAAGATTTTGAATGGCTTTCGCAGTGGAACTGGTATGCGGCTGCCCACCAAAGCGGAAGCTTTTATGCTAGACGCAGTAGTTACAACCTCAACAAAACTACCTTGAAGTGGGCTTCTCAAATTTACGTTAACCGGAAGCGCATACATCTCGGCTATTTCCTCTCACAAAAAGATGCGGCCAAAGCTTACGACCGAGCCGCCAAACAGCATTTCGGGGAGTTCGCCTGTCTCAACTTCGACTAGGCCATGCCCGGAATGCTGCCTTCGTGCTCTTGCTCCTCCGCTTCCTCAGCGGCGTTATCTGGTGTCTCTTCAGGTTCCTCAGATTCATGCCCTGCCATCATGGCCGCATGGTCGTGAGCTTCTTTGGCTGAACCGTGAGTGCTTTTGTGATAAGCGCCACGATGATGGCTTACCACATGGTGCTCACCTTTGGCGTGATCGTGCATGACCTCGACCTTGTGCGCCGGACCATGCTTGGCCACAACTTCCTTCGGTTCCATGTGGGAAAGATCTTGTTCAGTGCCAGCGGCCGGTGCGGCTTTTCCTACGCCAGCGGTAGGAGTGGGATTGGACTTGCCTGCGGTGCTCTTGAGGGTTTGCCTTTCGTCAGCTAGCCTTGCTCGACTCGCTGAGTGGTGGCGCTGCCCCTGTTGATCGTACATTGCCATCGGATGCTCCCTGTGCGGCCGCCGTTTTGCGTAGAGCGGTGCGCTTCGCGTCTTCTGCGTGCAAACGTGCTTCTTCACGCTGCCAGGGAGTGGCGAAGCTGATTACTTCTTTAGCTTCGCTGGCGTCGTCTTCGATCTCGTGCGGGAGAGTGATGCCTTGCAAGCCGGGACTCAGCAAAACCCGTGTGCGCTGAAGTTCCTCGGCCAGCCTTTCGTTGTGAGTTATAACACGGGAAATCTCTGCGGCGTAAGCGGTTTTTTGTTCCGCGAGCTGGGAACGCAAATAGGCCACCTCGTTCTCGAGGCTGTGCACCAGATTCGACTTGAAGAAATCACGCCAGGACATGCGCTGGAGCATAGCACCGTTCTAGTGCATCTGCCACACTAGTACCGCCATGCTACCAGTACATGACGGTATTGCTTTTTACTATGCTAACGTGGGCACACTGATTCGCACCGACAAAGGAAGGCTCATGAGTGGCCCTCAGTCTGAAATGCTTGGCGAACTCGCGTTCACGCACTACTACATTGTGCTGAGCGAGCGCACCGGTATTCCTTTTACCCGCAACTGGAAAACGCTCCCCGATTGGGAACGCGAGGCCTGGATGGAAGCGATGGACGAGATCGCAGAGGTGATCAAGTTCATCCTCCCTTCACTCGATGCATCCAACTCGGAATTGTCTGCCCAGGTTTTCCCCGGCGCTCCCGAGCCTGCTGCTGATTCCAGTGTTTGAACGCTTCAACGTGCTTGCGCATGGGATCTTTTATCCCTGCCAGTTTATCGCGCAGCACGATCTCCGGTGGCTTCTCCCCGGCATCTTCCAGCAGTACGCCGGCCACCGCATAGCGGGCTGAGTCGATCATATCGTCCGAAAGGCTCAGCCCTTTCGGCTTGATCACATCTTCAAGCGAGCAGGTGATACCGTTTCCGCGCACCGCCAGCGGAATCGCATCCGCCAAATGCTGGCATTTGCCTTCGAGCAGATACAGTTCATTCATGCTGAGCAGGGAATAGATCTTCGTCCAGCCTGCCACACGGTCTGTGTTGCTTCGCATTGGACGAATGATGTTGTTGAGCGCCAGCACGTCGCCCAAGTCGTCCGCTATGCTGCGCTTCACTCCCGCTTTTTTCGTGGTCTTGATGAAACGCTCCCATGAGAAGTGGATGCTGCTGATCGGAGCGGGAATCAGTTCATCGCGTGCGTCCGATTCAAACGCATCATTGCCGCTGCGTGGTTCCTCGAGCCGCTTCATATCGATGATCTTGCCTATGAAGGGCAGCATGGCTAGGAACTCCTGCGCCTGTTCCTCAATGGTCTTCTCATGCAACGCCATTTCGCCGATGCACACATTCACGAGGCGTGGCTGATGAGTCGGCAATCGCGGCTTGAGCATCGCTTTCGTCCAGAAAGTAATCGTGGCGAAGTGGCCGAATCCATAATCCCAGCCAACCCAAACGGGATTCCAGGGTTCGAATGCGAATGCGCTTTCCGGCAGCACATAATTGGCCGGATCCCAAATGTCGAAGTACTGGCCGGTTACTGAATCGAGCCTTCCCCAGCGTATCTTGTCGCGCAGCGGGTTGGCCTCGAGCGTTGCAATGTATTCCTTGTCTTCGCTGTAGATGGGATTCTGATCGACGGTTGAATGGATAAACCAGTACTGCTGCGGATCGTATTTCGCCGGGTCCATGCCGTACCAGGGCTTGCGCTCGACGAACAGCTTCTTGATCCACGGCCAGCCGATGCCCATGGGGTTGGTGCTTCCCGCCATGATAGGGCGAGCTCCTGGCAGTGGGCAGCGGTTGCGTCCGGCGAATGCCGCCCAGATCTCGAACGGAAACTCGCCCAACTCTTCGAAACCTATGAACAGGAATTCGGTCGAGAGAAACTTTCCGACATCCTCGACGCGTTCGCATGCTGCGAAATAGATTTTACTCTGGCGGTATCCCTGTTCACCGTCCGGCCCGATAACTGGCTCGCCTTTGGCATCGAACTGCAGGATGGGCGGAAGAAAACAGATGTGGTCGGATTGATTGTAGGTGCCGCGCTCCTGCGAACCACGCTCGTATACGCCCTTGGGCACATCCGCCAGGAACTTGTCGATGACCGTGCGTTTGAGATCGGGAATCGTCTTGCGAAGCAGGATGCTATTGCTCCCGGGCCACTGCTGCGCGTGCATGATCGCTTCCATCAGTAATGGACGCGACTTGCCGGAACCAAAGCTTCCGACTTGCAATTTATATTTGGCGCGCGAGTAGTGAAAAGCTTTCTGATGCGCCCAAGGAGCGTAGTAGCTGGAAACCGCAAGCTGCTCGTGCGGCGCAATAGCGATGTCGGAAGATATTGCCGGCATTCAAGAAAAGGGGCCAGCTCCTACTCCCTAGGAGGCCAGCCCCCACCCGTTGCTTGTCCGAGGTGGAGTTTACTTTGCTCCTGCGCTACTTTGCAACTTAAGCCCTAAATCATGGGCTTGCCTTCGCGATGGATGTTGCGAGGATACTGCAGATCTTCTGCGTGGTGAGTCCGCCATCAGTTTCTGCTTCCTTGAACGCTGCGGCGGTCCAGGCCAGGTCCGGCGACAGAGCGAACATCAGCTTGCCATCTGGCGTCGCAAGCGGCCCGCGGCGCATCGCCAGTAGATCCGCTTCGTTCAGCACACAGACCGTCGCTCCCTCATTGCGCAGAACAAGCATTATGGCTTAGGCGGAGCAGCGCTTGGCGCAGGCAATGCTGGCGGAGCAGCCGGAGGCAGCACCGTCAGCGTAGTGGGAATCACGGTGATGGCTCCCGAGGCCAATGCCTGCGCGTTTCCACCCGTCAATGCGTTCACATAGTCCGCAAATCCGCCAACGATCTTGGCTATCGCCGCCTGCTTCGCCGCAGTGTCTTCCGTGTGCGTGCCGGCAATGGAATCAACCGAGGCCAGGATCGGAGCGATAAGCGTGGAAGCGGCCAGAAGTTTTTCCGGACCTGTTTGCTGCCCGGGATACGCTGCGGCAAACATACCCTCGACGCCGTAGATGTTCTTGAAGATGAGATCCAGCTTGTCGACGGTGGCCGAGGTCTGCGGTGCAAGCTGCTTGATGATTGGGACGCCGATAGCCTCGATCGATGCTACGTTAGCCAGCACTGTGCCGATCCTCTTCAACACGGAAACAAAACTCATTGGGGATTCTCCTTGGGTCCGGAGTCTACCACAGCCCTGGCCTCTCCCTGCACGGCCCGCAACGCCTCCGCTACACGGGAAGCGGCAAGTGCGGCGCGGGCTTTATCCAACAGCGAACCATCCACATAGCCCGACAGTTCTTCGTGTGCATCGGCCAACAAACAGGCATCCAGCAATTCTCGCAATACTTGACGCACTCCCTCCGTCTCAGGGATGCTGGGGGCTACGTTACAACCGCAGTGAATACAGTACTCTGTACTTCTGTGTTCATGCCCGCACTCTTTGCACTTGCGCTTCTGCCCCCTCTCAGGGATGGGCTGTGCGGCCAGCGCAATGTTAGGAACGCATGACCAAACTTCATCTCCATCGAACTGAACACGTGTTTCCTCATTGTTGAATTGCCCACGGTATCTGCCGCGCACAAAAACCACGTCATTCTCTCGCGGCTCCTGCCTTCCCTCACGGTCTGCGGCGAGGGCTTGCTCTAGTTCGTTAGCTATACCACGTCCCATCGCTATCAACGCTGGGTTATAGCCTTCTGTCGCTGCGTCGTCTGCGTCCTTGCGCAACTTCTCCACCAGCTTCTCAACGTTCGTCATGGCTGCTTTCCCTCCTGCTGCGGCGGGGTGCGCTCCTGCCAGAAAGTCGGTCAACCACTTCCTTGCTGCTTCCAGCGCTGCTTCCAGCGCCTGCTGGCTTGGCTTGCTATCGCTCATTCCACTACCTTCCCGCAGAGTGAGCATCGCCAGCCTTTTTCGACTCCGTGCGGGCAAGTCTCTCGCGCTGCTTTTGGCGTTCCTCGAGCTGGACCTGGCTTTCGACCGCGAACTCGCTGCGATCCACCAGCGTTTCCTTCATGATTGGCTTCGTTTCTAGAATCTAGCGCTTTACGGCATTGCCGACGGATCCACTCCGACATGAATAACCCATCAGCTTTCGCCGCCGCCTTGTAGGCATCGTATATATCGTTGTCGAGCTTCAGGAAGAATGGTTTCATGCCTGAAGGTATATACCAGAGTGGGGATAGACCGTCTAGCGGTATTTATTCTTGCTTCTTGTGCCCGTTCTGCTTCGCGGCCCACTCCGCTTCCAGCTTGTCGAAGTCCGGCAGCGGATCGCCAGGACCAATGCTGGGCAAATCAAACTTCGGCCGTGGCACATCAATCACAATCACCTTGACTCCGAATTGCGCGGCTTCCGCTGGGTTCTTCGGCGCGTACGCTCCATGCATGTTCAGGATTGTTTTTGAAGCATCCAGGCGGATCGCGTTATCATCTACCTCCACATAATCCTGAATCTTTCCCTCATGCGCGAAGAAGCGTGTCTCGCTCGCTCTCAGCAGCGGTTTTAAATATTTGTGAATCACGTCATGCACGGAGAGTTCCGCTTCATCGAGCATCTGTGTGACTTTCGAATGAATGTTTTTGCCGTGCAGGGCTTGATAGCCGGACTGTGCTGCGTTCTTTTTGGGATAGCCGGCGAGGATGGCTGCTTCTTTATAGGTGCGTCCCTTCATAAACTCTTCTGCGATGCGGGATTGCCGCAGAGATGGCAAGTTCTTTGGGACACCTTTGCGCGTGCTCTTTACTCCGCGAGGCTTTCTGCTCATTGCGCTCCCCGATGCGGAGATTCTACCTCAGTTGCCGCAGACTCCGAGACATTCTTGATTCCACTTGATGTTCAATTGCTGCGCTCGAGGCGATTGCGGCTTGAACTCGATCTGCGCCAGTGGTTGGCAGGAACGATGCACATACAGTTTTTGATTCAGATTGCGGTTGACGATATTGCCAGGAACGCGCAAGGCCTCATCGATCTGCACCGCTCGAGCCCAGTCCACTGGATTCTCTTTGACGCGCAACCATTCCGCATCGTCATGGTAAGGACAGAATACGCAAGCCGACCTGGGCACCTGATGCGGAACTTTGTTCGCCAGATAGTTCAAACAGTCGGCGCGAGTCCAGTCCATTTCGATCAAAGGGAAATGCGGTGTGATCCATTTTACTTGTTCAAGATTCTTGCGAATGCGGAAGGCACGGCCCGCTTCATCGAGCGAGATCCCGTAGAACTGATGGATATAGACGTTACGCGGAATGCGTTGGCGCGGAGCGAGCCCCAGGATCTCTCGCCGAATGGTGCGCTCAATCACTTCCACTTTGTATTCCTTGCTGCATTGTCGGCGCAGAATGCCTTCTTCTGTTCCATTGCCTGCAGTATATGCAGGGATCGATGCAAATCGCTGCTTGGTGCTGTTCTCGCCGCGCATCAGATCATCGCCTAGCTTGCCTTTGCCGCATACCAAAATGGGACTGCGCTTCAATCCTTTGAGCCATTCAAGGTGCGCGTAGACCGCTTGCGGCTCTTCTCCGGTGTCGGCAAAGATCGCGTAATCAAAATCGTACATCAGGTAAACCGTGGTTGACTGAACGCCGGCGCCTAAATTGAGAATGCGATATTCTTTTTTGCTCATTCGCGCAAGTCTACCTCAGCTTTCGCCAATCTTAATCCAGGGCTTTTGCGGATGAAGTGCAAAATAAACGTACTTCACTGAGCACCAATTCGTGTCCTCAAACCCGCCCTGAGTTATCATTGATTCGTTACCAGTGCATCCTTAATGATCAGATAGATAACAGCGGAAAGCTGCCGCTGGTCGGTATGGGCTTTTAGGCGCAAAAGCTGGGCCAAGCTCTTGGGAACCCGGCAATATAGGACTTCAGTCGCTTCCTTGCGGGGGCGACCTGGGCGTTTTTGGCTCATAATTGGCCTATTTTAAGGGGTTAAAAATAGTTGTCAATACCTGATAATTTCTCTTGACAAGTATTATGGAGAGGTCCAGACTAGGTACATCAACAAAGCAGTCAGGCAGCCACCGAAAAGGAGCAAGCCGATGCGAGCCACCTCACCAGAAGCAAAGAAATCCGCAGATCAGTACTACATAGAACGGTTGCAGTATTTTGCCGAAGCGGCGAGCGAACTGCGTTCCGCTTGGGAAAATCTAGCAGCCGACTCCGTTCTTGAAGGTCATGATTTCGAGGGCACCTACCCTTTCAAGGAATCCTTTGAAGAAGTCCAGATGGGCATCTCCGAGTGGAAGTTCAAGGCGGAGGAGATGCTGGCCCGGGTTCCTGCTGTCGATTCTCCAGAATGGTTTGAGCACATTGCCGCCAAGCTTCGCGCCGATGGCTGGGACGCCGAAGCGAGCCACACGGGCGGCGGGATCATCTGCGTTCTGGTGAACGTGGATGGCTACACGCTTTGGTTTGGCACGGCTAACGAGACTTGGGCAAGCTTCGACGTATACGACAAGGATGGCTACCTCGATGAACTGAGCAGCGAGATGGCCCTGCACCACAGCATTCAGTACACGCTCGAATCCATGCCCTGCGAAACGACCAGCATCGCAGATGCGGCCAAAGGCATTGGGGCAGCGGTTGCAATCTTCCGCGCCGAGATGGTTGCCAAGCAGCAATATCGCAAGATCGATCTTTCGCAGGCTGTGCGGGTGCTCTAATGGCTTGGATGACCTGCACCGGAAGTTGCTGCAACTGCAAACGAATTTTCTCTTTTAATCCTGACCTCGTGCCCAGCGCCGTGGTGAACGGTCACAAAGAACCCATTTGCCGTGCTTGCGTCGAATGGGCCAATCCTTTGCGCGAAGCGAAGGGACTCCCCAAGATCCCCGTGATGCCGGGAGCGTATGAGCCTCAGGAGGTCGTGTGATGGCCACGCAACTTTGGCAACAAGAATTTGGCGCGAAGTGGAACGTTCCGCAGGAACTGCAAGCGCTGGTCACGAGAGGCGTTCTGACCGATCAGTCTTGGCACAACGATGCCTGCGCTAGCTTCAGCGCGAATCTTCCTGATGGGGAAGTTTTGTGGGTCTGGGTAGACGCAGAACAGCTTGATGACCGTGAATATCCTGAGCATGAACGCTTCGTACTTGAAACGAGGCAGACTGCAGATGATCTGGATGGCGAGCAGTGGTTCCTAACCGAGGACACTGCCGTTGTGATGCGAATGATCAACGGGGCCATCGATGGAAAGATCGGCGACTGCCTACAGTGCGGAAAGTGGAACTGCAAATGTGGGGGAGGTCGCGCATGATCAGCTACGACCAACTGTATGCCGAGATCCGCAACTTCCGCACGGTGATCACGCCTTGCGCGGGCAGCCCTTACCCATGGAAACATTTCCCCAACGTCTTCGTTTACGGCGAGTCGCCGATGCGCGGTATTCAGTGTGGATGCGGGCGCACTTTTCATGGTTGGTCGCACGAGGCAGCCACTGATCAGCCCGCTCCTGAGTTGTGGAGCGCTTTCGAGAAGTTCAAGGCGCATATAGCGGAGGTGGCGCAATGAAGTGGCACGTATTCCAATACGACAATCTGCCGGAGACAGAAAAGTTCGACACCAAAGCAGACGCAGTCTTTCACGCGCAATGCTGCGGTGACACCGAAAGATCCGCGCATCGTTTGGCAAAGGGTTGCTACGTTGTTACCGGATGCGGCGGGAACCGCTACTACGTCGTTTCACAAAAGGCCTTTGCAATGTTTGAGGAAAAGCTTCAGGAGCAGATGACTCCATGATCTTAGACGGCCAATTCGCCAACCAACGCTTTACGCAGGAAGACCAGTCCGAGGAGCGCAGTGAATTATCCCTCCTGCGCTCCGAGGAGGCTGCCGCTTGGCGCGAACTGTTGCGCGCCGAAGAACAATTACGCGTGGTCACCGAGCGGCACAGCGTGGCGACACGCAAGCTTTACGACTACATCGAGGAGAACGGGCAATGACGACTGAAGCTATCGAACTCCTGAAGAATATCGCAATCGGTTTTATAGTGCTGGCTATCTTCACTGGCATTCTGCTGGTCAAGGCCAGCGGACGCGAGGAATAAGACGTGTTCATCTTCTGCGCTTTCGGTGGCTCTCTGTGCATTCTGGTGGGCTCGCTCTGGCAGCGGGATCGCTACCGCGACGTGTTGGTGGCGGTCCTGTTGTCCTGCTTTGCGATCCTGCTCAGTCTGCCGCAGCGGCTCACCATTGCGCTGAATCCTTCGACTGTGGACTTGGCTCTTTATCATCTCGACTGGACGCTATTCCGCTTGGATGCGCTGAAGCTTTGCATCTGGACGCAGTTTCATCTGCCGCGCTTTACCAAGCTGCTGGAGGTCGTTTACTACGCTTTGCCGCTTGCCATGGGCATGGTGTATGCGCTGGAGCGCAATGTCCGCGTGGTGTGGACTGGGTTCGCTGCGGGACTCGCTGCGTTTCCGTTCTATAACCTGTTCCCTGCTGCGGGACCATTGCATCTGTCGCCCGATGGTATCCACTTCCTTTCCACGATTGAAGGGCCGCGCAACTGCATGCCGAGTTTGCATTTCTCGTGGGCGTTGCTGACTGCGCTGAATACTTCGAACCTTTGGGTGCGCTTGTTCGCGTGGACGTTCTTCGCGCTGACTGCTTGCGCCACCATCGTTTCCGGTGAGCATTACTTCATCGATTTGGCGGTGGCTGTGCCGTTTTGCCTACTGATTCAATACTTTGTCAAAGGAGCCCACTGAATGCGTTTGAATCTAAAAGCTTCGTTCCGCCAGGACGTCTATACCGCGCAACGCCAACTCGAACTGGAGGAAATGCAGCGCGAGGAGATCAGTATGCGCGAAGCACGCCGCATGCTGTACCGCCCGCCGCACTACTTCAAGGTGCCGAAGCGCGTGCAGAATTTGATTATCTTCTTGCTCACCATCGGTTTGGTGTTCGCCTGCATGTGGCTGGCTTTTGCGCTATGAGTGACCAAGGCCGATTGTTTTCCGAGTTTCCCGCCATCGATGCGATGCACGGGAGAACAAGCGCAGAGGGGCGTCGAGACAAGGGGATCACGCGCTCCACCCAGCATGCCGAGCATGCTACTCCCGGGTGGAACGCGCAAGCCGATGCCCTCCTGCGTGAGTTTCTGGTGGACGTGGCTTTCGGTAAAGACTTCCTGGCTGAAGAATTCGTCGACTGGGTGCGCGGCAAGATTGCGGATCCGCCGGATGCGCGAAGCTGGGGTGGAGTGATTCAGCGCGGGGCCAAACGCGGCATGATGCGGCGTTGCGGGTACGCGCCGGCCAACAGCTCTAACCGCAGTCCTAAGTGTTTGTGGAGGGCGATTTAATGGCTAGCAAGCCTTGCCAACGTTCACTGAAGTATCTGCGCGACAACGGATGGACCGTGGCGATTGTCG
>Ga0126369_10001849_pt1 | contig 14869 bp, 9 predicted proteins | sample PanSoiMetaPlot_1_FD_109646 | JGI IMG/M metagenome (GOLD analysis project Ga0126369, IMG submission 109646) | Tropical forest soil microbial communities from Panama - MetaG Plot_1 | ecosystem: Environmental > Terrestrial > Soil > Tropical forest > Bulk soil | place: Panama | collected 2016-02-17 | reverse complement strand
CCGATTCCATCTCTGTAAGGGCGTCAGGACGTATCCCGGGAACCGGAACTCGCAACCCGATATTAGCCAGGGTGTTTGAGTCTATACCCCTGATGGGGCTCTCAGCAGAAGCATTCAACGCCTGGTTAAGGGAACGCCAACGTTGCAGGTGTGTTCCCCGCCCGCCCACGTATCCGGCCTCCAGGAGCCATCCATCGCGCAACTCTGCCTGGGCGTTTAGTGACAATTGTTGCACCATTGCCGGGCGAAAGTTAGGGGCTAGCACGCTGACGGATGCCTTGGTGGTTGGAGAATAGGGTACAAACAATGGGAAAGAGCTCGGAGTGGGAAATGGCTCGGCGAATGGCGCTTGAAACGTCGCATCGGCGTTCGCCAGGCCGGTGCTGGTCCGAATTAAGCCAAAGGGAGCCGCGAGCGCGGATACGGTCGATGCTTGGCCGGTTGCGCGAGAATAATAAATGCCGTAGCCTCCTCTCAGCACTAGCCGCCTAGTTTTTGGCAAGACCTGCCACGCAAAACCCATCCGGGGCCCTGCCGTGTTTTGCCCTAGGCCATAATTTCCAAATGTATTGTTCGCGCGAGCTACGCCAGCAGGAAGGGCGCCCGAGAAGTTGGAGGCCACTATATAACCGTCGAGACTCCCCCCTGACGGCGGGTTTCGATCAGCCTCGCCGACTTCGAAGCTCGCGTTCCTGCCCAATGCGTCACCGAATTGCCCCAATCGCTCGTAACGCAGACCAACATTCAGGGTCAGCGATCGCTTGATTCGATAATCATCCTGCACAAAACCCGAGCCTTCCCATACTCTAAACTCACGATCCAACAAACCAAAAAGATCATTCGACTGAAAGACATTGCTGAGGGCTCTGGTACCATTGCCGGTTCCACTGAGACCGAGTAGAAAATCAGGCCAACTGAGAAAACGCACAAATGACCCAGTGCCTTCGAAGTTGAGATTATCTTGCAAACGGGTGAGCGACCCTCCGAATTTCAAGGCATGTGCACCGTTGAAGGAGCTAAAAACATCGCTGAGGACGAAGCTGTTCTGCGTATAAGTCCGAGGGAATACGGAAGACATGTTGACCGAACCAAGGATGCTCAGACTAGGTAGTTCATTAGCCTTGTTCATGGTCCCTTCAGACACACCGACATCAGACCACTGGAACGGTGCACGGGCACTCATGGTGTTTGATGTTCGGACAAACCCGATGCGAGCTTCGTTCATCAAGGCGCCACGAAGCACATAGGTATGAGCAAGGGAAAAAACTACGAATGCAGAAACACCTGGGCTATCAAATCCGCGAATGTTACCCACCGGGTTGAAGGCGCCGCCGGGGAAAGTAACAGTCTGATTGCTGTCTGCGGCGAAGAATCGCGCCATAAGTCGACTCTTCTCCGAAACTACATAATCGACATTTCCTAGCCCCTGGTCTTCACCAAAATGGCAAGGTCGCGTGAAGGCCGAAAATCCTCGGCTTGCAAATGGTTTCATAGGATCAACTTCTTGAGGCGTGGGGATCAGAAAGCTGCCGTCGGGAAGTTTGAAATTCAACAGAGCCAGAGCCACCGGGTTAATGTTCGAGCCGTCGGTTTTAACGGCTACACCCCCCGTTGTGCCGCTCATCCCTCCGAACAGTTGTCCAAGAGCCTGAGGCGATCTGTCATTGCCGATCGCAGGCTCGTCCAAGGTGGCGGTGCAAGCAATCCGCGATTGACCTGCGGCAAGCCCGTTAACTTGGCGTGTGCCCTGGTACGAGCCAAAGAAGAGCAACTTATCTCTTTGGATTGGCCCGCCGACAGCAAAGCCAAACTGGTTTTGTTTGAGGTCCGGCCGTGGTTGGCCGGATTGGTTCAAAAAGAAATCGTTTGCATTGAGGGCATTGTTGCGCAGGAATTCAAAAACCGTCGCATGATAGTCGTTAGAGCCCCCCTTTGTGATCACGCTGATATTGGCCCCTCCACCGCGTCCGAATGCTGCATCGTAAAGTCCGGTTTGGACCTTAAATTCTTGCAGGGTGTCGGGATTGGGAATAGGAATTCCTCCACTGATCGAACCTGAACTCTGCACATCGCTGACACTGATGCCGTCCAGTTGCCAGTTGTTGTCATAGGATCGCGTTCCGTTCACATAAATCCCGTCGTTGGACTTCCCGAGTTGTGAGAGCGCCGTTCCTCCATGGCCAAGTTCTCCAGCGTTGTATACTCCAGCGACTACTCCTGGAGAGAGTCCCGCTATCTGGGTATAGTTTCGCGTTACTAACGGTAAATCGCTCAACATGCGTTCGTTAACGGTTCTTCCGAGTGCCGAGCTGTCCAGCTGAACCATAAAGAGGGTCGAGAATACTTCCACCTGCTCTTCACGCGTGGCGAGCTCGAGATGAAGCTGAACTGTTAACGTCTCAGTTACGGTAACCTGAAGTTTCGAAAGGCTCAGACGCTTAAAGTCGAACTTGTTTGCCTGCAGTTCGTACGTTCCTGATGGCAGCAATAGAAAACCAAACCTTCCGTTTTCGTCTGAAACCGCGGACCTTGCTTGGGTGCCATCCTCGTTGGTCAGGCTAATGCTCACGTTCCCAAGAACCGCCCCAGACGGGTCCAGGGTTACGCCCATCAGTGCCCCGGTAGATGCCGTCTGTCCGCAAGCCATGGGAGCAAGCCCCAACGTTAGGACAAAGCCCAGGAGCCATGCTGCGCAACAGCGGAGTTGCAGGCTGTGGTTCCCGACTGTGCACTGGACGCTGATCATATTTTCCCGCTTAAGAAGAGGCGAGTTAACCGACGCGGTGGGCGAACCTATTACGAACAACGGTATTTAAGCACCTGTCAAAATTGACAGGTGTGGGAGCACGGGAGTTGTGCTAAAGGTTTGTGGACAAACCATCGTTTTTGCAAAAAAAAGATTGGTAAGCCGAGTCGCCCTATCGTGGGGGGCAATGCTTCTCAGAGCGAATAGAGTTCTTCCACTTTCCATCACTGTTTTCGTTTTATTTTGCTTCGTGTGCGGAAGTCTTTGGGCCACAGAGCTCAAGCCCACGCGGCGTGTCCTGATATTGTATGAGGCGGGTACTGCCTATCCGGCTGTCAATCTGGTTGATCAGGGAATCCGCGCCGCTCTCGATACTTCACCTTACACGCTGGAAGTTTATCGCGAGTATATGGAAACCATCTTGTTCCCTGATCCAAACGACCAGCAACGATTCCGCGAATTCTATATCCGCAAATACCAGAACCGTAGGCCGGACGTAGTCATCACCATGGGGCCCTCCCCGCTGAGGTTTATGGTCGAGAAGCATGACAGAGGTTTCCAAGGCGTTCCAATTGTTTTCTGCTATCCGAACTGGCTGCCGAGTAGTCCTACGCTGGCTTCTGACTTCACGGGCGTGGAGAACGACTTGGAATCCTTTGAAACAATAGAGGCGGCTTTGCGTTTGCGGCCCGGCACAAGGCACATCTTTGTGGTCGGAGGGACAGCATTCTTCGATACGCAAACGCAAGCCCTGATCAAAGAGCAATTGAGACCATACGAGTCCAATTTCGACGTCTCGTATCTTACCGCGCTAACCATGCCCGATCTCCTCGAACGGCTGAAGCACCTGCCGAATCACACGATCGTTCTTTTTGCTGACTTTAGCCAGGACGCGGCGGGAAGAAAGTTCATTCCTGCCAGTGAGGCGGCCCCTGCAGTCGTCGCCGCTGCGAATGCCCCCGTTTTCAGCCTGGTTGAGTCCTTCCTTAATCATGGGGAAGTTGGAGGCAAGGTCTCTTCTATCCGCGAGACTGGGAGGATTGCCGGAGGCATGGCGCTGCGCATACTCGAAGGGAAAAAGCCACAAGACGTTCCCAGGGTGAAAGCTCCGACCATCTACATGTTCGATTGGCGAGCCCTCAAGCGTTGGGGGTTGAACGAAAAGAACCTCCCGGCGGGAAGCATTGTGCTCAATCGGCAACCAAGCTTTTGGGAACTCTACTGGCGATATGCCATAACGGGCATCGTTCTACTCTTTGCGCAGATGCTAGTCATCCTCGGGCTCTTGTGGCAAAGGGCCAAGCGGAGAATTGCACAAAAAGAACTTCGAGAGAGCGAAGAACGGTTTCGGCTGGTTACAAATACAGCTCCAGTCACAATATGGATGACCGACGTCGCCAACAATTGCACCTATGCGAATCAGCATTGGCTCGATTTTACCGGACGGTCCCTAGAGTCGCAGTTGGGGATGGGTTGGATAGAACAAATCCACCCGGAGGACTTTAAACGGAGCTGGGAGACATTCGAAAAAGCATCGGCTCAGCGCGATCCTTTCCAGTTGGAGCGTCGGACCCGACGGCACGATGGGGAATTTCGCTGGATGCTGGCTTCAGGCGCACCGAGATTCAACACAGACGGTTCCTTTGCTGGTTACATAGGGTCGGCAATCGACATCACCGAACGCAAGCAGGCCGAAGAAGCGCTTTCCAGCCTGAGTCGAAGATTGATCGAAGCCCACGAGCAGGAACGTACCTGGATCGCCAGAGAGCTACACGATGATTTCAATCAGCGAATCGCTCTGTTGGCAGTAAATCTGGAAGGATTGAAACAAGACCTTCGCGCTTCAGATGGTCAAACGGGCCGTCGCATCAAGGAGGCTCAGGAACGCGTTTCAGATCTCGGAAGCGACATCCAGGCACTTTCTCACCGTTTGCACTCCTCAAAACTGGAGTACCTAGGGCTCGCCGCGGCGGCCGAGGGTTTCTGCAAAGAACTTTCAGCCGGCCAGAATGCCGAGATTGTCTTTCAATCCCACGGCATTCCGAAGAACCTGCCGCAAGAAGTTTCGCTGTGCATCTTCCGCGTCTTGCAGGAGGCCCTGCAAAACGCCGTGAAGTATAGCCGTGCACGGCGTTTTGAAGTGTCCCTCGGTGGTGCATTGAATGAGATCGTGTTGACGGTACATGATTCAGGGGTTGGTTTTGATCCCGAGCAGGCAATGTATGGGCATGGGCTTGGTCTCACCAGCATGAAAGAACGGCTGAAGATAGTTGACGGGTCTCTTGCAATTGATTCGACGCTGCAGGGCGGAACAACTATTCACGCGCGCGTGCCTCTACGTCCAAGAATGAAGGTCGCAGGAGCAGTCGAGTAGCATTGTAAGATCACGCAGAACTGAGATCAGGAGTTCCCTATTCTTGCGATGCGGTCTGCTACTACGCCCTGCCCTCAGATCGATAAGCGCTCTCCGGCTAATCTGACCGCTGCACTCTTTCACAAGACGGCGAAGTGGAATTTTCTTCAGTGCTGGCAGTATCACCATCTGCCATTCATCGCGTCGCGGGTCTGAATATTCGGTGCGAGTATGATCTGCTCGTGTGCGACGGCATTACGGGAGCGCCGGAGTTGTGGAAGAGCCAACGCGAATGCCGGCCCAAGCTGCGGATCATCCGCGAAGCGTTTCTCTTCCCCATTACGAGTGAGCGCGCGCTTCTCACCGAGCGACTGAAAGTAGTCGCGGACTGCGATATCGAGGCGGCGCCACCAGTCAAGCACAAGCGCATGCGGTGCGTTCCTGCCAACTACGTCCACGTACTCGGCGAATGTTCTGAAGGCTAGGTCTTGCATGCGTGGGGCTTTCCTTTTATGCGCCTGGATCAAGAATATCTCATTTTTTGCATGGAGCAGGGATGCTTCAAGGAGCGCCGGGGCGGACCGCATCGAGCAGAGTGCGTTCCCCGGTTGTCGGGAATGATGGCCGCAGTAGGAACCGTCACATCGAGCGGCCCGACTTCAGTGACGCAGACCGTGTGATACCGTGAGCTGAGAATGGAATCTACCCAAAACGAGCGGAGAGTGCGGCCCGAAATAGTCGAAAATTATCGGGATTTTGAGCCAACCGCCAATTTCAGGATGTTACTCGAAGACCTTTTGGATGCCGTACCCACTAAGTATCTGGTTGGGCTGAAGGCCATTGTGCTAGCCAATCAATCTGCATTGACCAGGGACCAACGGCGGCAAAAAATCTGGAGTCGCAAACGAAAAATCCGGCTAGCCGAAGCGCGGGGCGCCTATTATCGAGGGACAAATTCCTCTCCCGCTACAGTCTGGCTTTACGTCGACAACATTTTGCGTTCAGAAGCCCCTGGGTTTCGACGAATGCCAATTTTGCGCTACTACGAGCTCGGTACTGTGCTCTATCACGAAATTGGACATCATATTCATGCGTTCCATAGGCCCGTCTTTGAAGGGAGGGAAGACGTTGCCGAAGGTTGGAGCAAGAAGTTGTTGGGTCGATTTTACAGGCTGCGGTATTGGTATTTGCGTCCTTTTGTTTATCCGATTGGGCTACTAATCAAATTCGGAGGACGAATAAGAAGAAAGATTCATCAGCATACCTAGCTCGGAGCTTGTCCGAGATTATCTACACCCCTTTCCAGCGCGGCTTCAGTGTTGATTCCGGTCGAAGACACATTGTGCTGTTGAGGAACACCTTTGGACAAGCGAGCTGCTCTTCGTTAATCGCCAGCGGAGTGCACTGATGGCGCCGCCTTTATGCGATCGCGGAATTGAATGACACTCCTTAACTCAAAAACGAGAGAATTGTCAGCTCTCAGTGATGAATTGAAGGGGAAGCGATGTAGGAAGCCAACCGCAAATCTACAGCACGCATACGCAGGCCGAGGATCGAATACGGCTTGGATTTGAGCGCCTGCATAGCCTCCAAGTCCACCAGCGCCCCACCTGTCTCCAACCGAAGGTAGTGCCGATAGCCAGAACCTTTTCCCATCGCAGTGAGGCTCCCATCCATAACAACGAAAGACAGGCATTCTTGCACGAAACTCAACAGATGCTCCGTTGCGACTCTGTAATCGGTCGTAAGACAATCCCAACTCGAAAACCTGAATGCGAACGGGAGCGAACATCGCTGGGTCGAAGTGGAAGCCGGCTGAAAAGGCGGGAGCAGTCGCGGGATTCTTGTTTGTACCCCCGCTGAAGTGAACGGCACCAAAGAGTTCGTCGGCGCGACCGCCCTGAGCAAAACATAGTAGAACGCCCACAAGCAACAGGACCAGCCGTTTCCGCATAGCGCCAATGCTACCACGAGCAATCGAATAGGCTTGATTGGCCCTCTAAACGGACAGCTCCAGTCAGACTCTTTGCGACCGCAACCAACGCAACTGCGCTTTGCCCAGCTCACTGATCCGGTATTCCAGTGTTCCCTTAGCTGACGAACACCTGTCGGTAAATCTGACCAAACTTTAGTACTACTCCACAGTCCCCCTGTACTATCGACGCTTTCCCCCGCCTGTCCTAAAACTGCTCCATTCTGAAAGTACGACCGCTCGTCAGAATGCACGACCGTTCGACCTGATTACTCAGGCAGGAGACCGTCGACATGGACGCTACCGGTCGAAACAATCCCGCGAAGAATACCGTCAGCTCCCTAAAAACCAGCACTTGGGGCACCCTGATCGAAAATGGTCTCTTGAAGACCACCACTTGGGGCGCGCTGATGGCCCTGTCTCTCCTGGCCGCGGCTTTCGGCTTTAGGGGGAGCCTCTTCGGCTCCCGCACCGACTCGACTGGGCAAATCGAATCTCGCCTGGAATCGCCCCAATTGTCTTTGACGCAGGGCCATGTCCAGGTCGCTCTGAAAAGTACTGACTCCGGGCAAAAATCGCGGCTGAAGGGCCCGGCCCTTGACCAGCGTGGCACGAGCGGTGTGCCCTCGGTCTACCGCCAGGTACCGCCCTCCAGATCTTCCGCGTTCCCTACCGGGACGACCACGCCAGGTGCGCCGAATCAATCTCTGAATGATGCAGCTGATGCAGCCAGCGACAATCAAAATCCCCAAACGCTCATTGCGGCCAAGATCGCGGCGGATCTCAAGGGCATCGACCCCGACAAGCCTGTCGACGTCATTGTGCAGTTCCGCCACGCTCCTTCGGACACGGAACTCGACGCGGATGGCGCGGTGACCAAGTCCGAGATGCCTCTTCTGAAAGCGCGGCTCGTCACCATGCGGGGTGCCGACGTTGCGAACCTAGCAACGCACTCGAACGTAGTGTACGTTTCGCCCGATCGCAAAGTATCCGGGGCACTGGACCACGTCGTGACGGCCGTGAATGCGGACCTCGCTCACGCAAGTGGATGGGACGGTACGGGCATTGGCGTCGCCATCATCGACAGCGGCATTCACAATTTGAATGACTTCAACCCCGGCCCTGGCCAGAATCGCGTGGTTTTCAACGAGGATTTTGCTGGCGGCGGTGGCCCTGCCGCAGACGATCTGTACGGACATGGAACGCATGTAACGGGAATCGTCGGAAGCGGGGGCAAAGGTTCAATCTGCCCGAATTGTATACGGACGTTCAAAGGGGTCGCGCCGAACGTCAACCTGATCAACCTACGCGTCCTGAATCAAAACGGCGCAGGCACAGATAGTATGGTCATTGCCGCCATTCAAAAAGCCATTTCGCTCAAGAGCACCTACAACATTCGGGTCATTAATCTGTCGCTGGGACGCGGCGTCTATGAGAGCTACACGCTTGATCCTCTCTGTCAGGCTGCGGAAGCAGCGTGGAATGCAGGAATCGTTGTGGTCGCCTCAGCCGGCAATATGGGCGAATACGGCTGGCCCACCTTTGACGGATACGCGACCATCGGCGCCCCTGGTAACGACCCGTACGTCATTACCGTGGGGGCTACCAACACTCACGGAACCGGGGCGCAAACTTCGCAAACGGTGACCAGTTACAGTTCCAAAGGCCCCACCGCCATCGATCACATCGTGAAGCCGGACCTCGTTGCTCCCGGCAACCGCGTCGTCTCCGACAACAAAATGGACGCGACGCTCCCGAAGGCCTACCCAGCCAATATCATGCTGTTGTCTTACTATCAGAGCGTTACGAACACGAACCTCTCGAACCAGTATTTCATGCTCAGTGGGACGAGCATGGCCACTCCTGTGGTCAGCGGCGTCGCGGCGCTACTCCTGCAAAAAGATCCAACCCTGACTCCTGACCAGGTAAAAGCCCGCCTGATGAAGACCGCGTGGAAGGGTTTTCCTTCTTACGTAACGGCCACCGATGTCCACACGGCCGTCACCTATTCGATCGAGGAAGACATCTTTGCGGTTGGCGCAGGTGCGGTGGATGCTTCAGCGGCTCTGGCTAACACCGACCTGGCTCCGGCGACTTCCGGCTCCGCAAAATCTCCCGCAGCCAGCTACGACTCTGCGACCAACACGGTCACCATCGTCAACGACCCCACGACGATCTGGGGCAACTCGGTGGTCTGGGGTAACTCCGTCTGCTGGGGTAACTCGGTGGTTTGGGGCAATTCCGTGGTGTGGGGAAATTCCGTCGTTTGGGGCAACTCGGTGGTCTGGGGTAATTCCGTGGTGTGGGGCAATTCCGTAGTGTGGGGAAATAGCGAAGGCGCTGTCGAAGACAAGCAATAGCACGGCTCGGCAATCTCTGGAGGGAGGTTCGGCAGTGTCCAGAATGGCCAAAGCTTATATTGCTCTGGTGATCGTTTCCGGAGCCCTGCTCCTGATGTTCGCTGCAGGATCGTGGCCCTCGGCAAACCTCCGGCAGTTCACCATCTACTTGGGGCTTGCCGCGCTGGCCTCTACTCTCAAGGTCCGAATTCCTGGAATGGAAAGCACCATGTCCCCCAATTTTGTGTTTCTTCTTTTGGGGATGGTGGCGCTGCCCTTTTCACAAGTGGCGGTCATCAGTTTGGGCGCCGCCCTGGCGCAATCTCTGTGGGCCAGCTCAAAACGTCCCCGTCTCGTGCAAGTGGCGTTCAGCGCCGCGGCGCTGGTGATCAGCAGCAGTTTGGCTTATAGGTTCGCGCACCTCATCTTGGCTGAAAACACAGCGGGATCCAGGGTGGTATCCGTCATCCTCGCTGGAAGCGTCTATTTCCCCATTAACTCCATTCTTGTGTCCATGGTTGTCGGGCTCGTAGAGGGGCGACCACTGAAACAAGTGGCCTGGCGCTGTTATCAATGGGCGTTCCCTTACTTTGTGGAAGGAATTGTGTTCGCTGCGCTGGCGAGCGGCGCGTACGCTCCATCTGCGTTGTGGAAGGGAGCATTGGTGGTCCTTCCCACGATGGTTCTAGCTTTTCTCTATTTCTTCAACCGCTCTGCGCGTGGCGCAGTTTCGACGATAGCGGTCTCCTCCTCCGCAGAAGAAAATGAATTTTGAGGACGTCGGCGGCACAAAACGATCTTAAGTGTGGAAACAAGGGAAGCGGCGTCGAGAATCTGGACGGTATTTCTTCAGCGGTCTCGATCCTTCGCGCAATTCGGCGCCTTAGGCAAAGTAGTTTGCGCCTCACCGAATGCGGGGATGGGAGTCGAATTCACCGAGATTGAGCCCAACCACCAGCTGGTTTTGGAAGGGTGGATCGGGCGGCTGCGGGACGCCGGAGGGCGGGTAGGCGAAAGAGAAAGACTAGGCGCGTGCTAGGTGCCGGATTTCTCCCTAACCATCACGAATGGCAAATTCCAAGTTGCGGATTCAGACGTAGCGCAATTTCTGAACAGCAAGAGCTGCTGGTCTTCCGAGAGGCAAGATGAAGACAAAGCGTGAATTGCAGGAGACCACCGTTTATATCGCGTCGGTATGGTGGAGGAATTGCGAGCCCTTTCTAACGATCGTCGGCGGCAGTGCCAGCGCCGTCGAAACGGCAATTGAGGCCGCGATGCTTCGCGTTGCCGCCGAGGCCTATGATCAGCAAGAGACGAAAGAACGCGGGCAGGATGATTTCCTTCTCGATATGGCCCGCTCTTTTGCCCAACAAGATAGACTCGGCAATATTTTCCCAGCGTCCGTCCTTGAAAGCTACATCACCGAGAAACTATTGCGCCATCGCTACCTGGACTATCAAGGCTTCCACTCCTTGGTGAACGGCGATTGCAACGCCACCGTCCAAATCTGAGCGAAGGGCGAGGTCGCCTGAGAGAAAAACCTAGGACGCTGACAGGAGCAACTGGTATTCAGAAAGGTGTGTCGGCTGTGGGTTTACAGGCCGCCGGGACTTGCGGCGCTGCTCTTCATTACGGATTGCACCAGGTCGCCCAGCTCTTCCGTTGTGAATTCGTTGCCTTCGAGGTTGGCTGCGACCTTTCCCTGGCGGTCGATGACCAAGGTGTGCAAGGAATGAATGAACTCGCCTTCATCCGGGTAGAAGGCCACGCCAAATCGATCACAGAATTTCTGAACCTCGGCGGGCGGTCCGGTGAGAAGGTGCCACCCTTGCGGGTCGATGTTCCACGTACGCCCGTATGCGGCGAGCGCTTCGGGCTGGTCGTGGATGGGGTCCAGGGTGATCGTCAACAAGATCAGCTCGCGGCCCATTTCTCGCGCAAAGCGCTTTTGCAGCCTCGCGAAGTTGTTCGTGAGCCGGAAGCAGAAATTAGGAAACGGGCAGCGCGTGTAGACGAACGTGATGGCCACGACCTTCCCAGCGAATTCAGAGAGCGTCACGCGCGCGCGATTTTGATCGATCAGCGAAAAGTCCGGAGCCGCCTGGCCAATCTTCAGGATGTGATCCGGTGAAAAAGCCGGATTCATGGCGCCATCGAGCAGACGCAGCCGCCGCGCCGATAGGGGATCAAGCTCCAGGCTGTCAAAATTTCGGATGCGCACACTCTCCGCGTAGGGATGCTCTTTGTCCGCGACCAGAGAAAACTCGATCATCGCGCCGCGCGTCAAGCCATGGAGTTCCTTTGCTTCGCGCACTTCGATGGGCATGATCATGGCATCCATGTATCCCGGGATGCTCTCGCAAGAAACGGTGATGACGCGGCCCTTGGCGTCGACTCCAAGGACCAAGCCTTTTGCCGAATACTTCTGCTGCCCGAAAGCCGAGAATGTCATTAGCGGCGTCAGAAGCAGTGACCAAGCACAAAGCGCACGCCTGGCCAGCGGAAAGTAGGGAAGCTTCCTGTTCATGGGCGAGTCTCGGAAGATTCACGAACCGAGTGTTGTTCTTTGCCGCCTCGGTTTTGCGGTGCGGCTCGGCTGAACGGAACCATTTTCCGCTCGAGGCGTTTTGCTACCCTGCTGTCTTCGCGGATCTCCCAAAACTGGTTCTTGCCTACGCCGGTGAAAGATTGATGCGTGCCGCTTGCTGGCCAATCCACTTCAATTCTTTCGATCTGCCCGGACTTGCCCAAGCCGATGTGTTGCTCGAAGGGAGAAGCTCCAAAGGACCCGCCGCTCCCCACCGTGCGGTAGATCGCCCGCGCTGGGTTACCTTCGTCCTTCACCGTGACCTTAATCCGGGCCCCAATTGCCGGGCGATTGCTCTTGACGCCCACGAGATTCAGATTAATCCAGTCGTTCCCGCTCGCGGTGTTTGCAAAAAGCCGCAATGTGTGGCGGTCCCCCGGAGTCGCTCCTCCCGTCTCCGTAACAATATCTTCGTAGCCGCGGCGTTGCAGGTCCGCGAAGGCCACGCCGTGCCCCTTGTGAAGCTCGCCCGTTCCTGAAGCAGCAGTTACGTCCACAAAATATTTTCCATCGTGGTTTCTCAGAAGCACATGCGGCAGCACGGAAGCGTAAGAGGGGTTGCCGTTTCCCAGGTAGATGTCCAGAAATCCATCATTGTCGATGTCCCCGAAATTGGCGCCCATGGGCATGAACACTTTGTCGAGGCCGGTCTCGACCGTCACATCTTTAAACGTTCCATTCCCCAGATTCTTGTACAGCTTCAGCGTGCCTGCGTTGTGCGGAAGCCCGAGATACGTCCGCATCGATTCATCCACAGAAACGAAGTAGCTCGTCACGAAAAGGTCCGGCAAGCCGCAGTTGTCGTAGTCGAAAAACCAGGCGGCGAAGCTCGGTCCCAGGCCCGCAACGCCCGCTTGCTCCGCAACATCCGTGAAAGTGTTGTCATGGTTGTTGTGGTAGAGATGATTTTCGCCCAGATAGTCGGTCGCGTAGAAATCTACGTAACCATCGTTGTCATAGTCAGCCGCAACCACGCTTTTGATCTGCCCGGGCTTGCCGTCGATCCCCGCGGATCGCGAAATATTTTCGAACCTCCCATCGCCCTTGTTCAGGAAAAGCAGATTCCCGCCGCTTTCGTTTCCTACAAAAAGATCCAGCAGTCCGTCATTGTTGATGTCCGCCCACACCGCCGTTTGCGATGCGACGAGCGTAGCGCCTAAACCGCTGGCGTCGGTTACATCGGTAAAAGTGCCGTCGCAGTTGTTCTTCACGAGCGACATCCTTTCCGGAAATTCCCAGCCTCCGCGCAGAACCAAAAAGTCCGTGCATCCATCGTTGTTATAGTCGGTCTGAATAATGTTTAGCCCGCCCAGTTGCTTTGCCAGCCCGGCCTCGCGCGCGCGGTCCGTAAAAGTACCGTCGCCGTTATTGTGGAAGTAGCGGAGCGGCTGGCACATGTCCATGCTGGAAGCGAGAATGTCGAGGCTTCCGTTGTTTTCAAAATCGTCTACAATCACGCTGCCCGCCATGGAAAACGTGTCGACGCCCACCAATGGCGCCACGTCCAGGAAACGGGCGACGCTCTCTTTGGATTCAAACGCGGACAACGGGATGCGGTACTTTTCGGGCACTCCCTCGGGATACGCCCCCAGGCTCGCATAAGCAAGATTCATGAACCATCGACTGTCGAGAGATTCCGGCCGGTATTCCAGGCATTTTGAAAAATGCTGGATCGCCTTCTTCGCATCCTCGGTTTTCTCGTAGGCATGGCCCGGGCGCATGAGGAACAGGCATTTTTCGCCAGGCGCACTAAAGGCTTCATTCACCATGTCCGAGCGATGCAGATGGGCAATGCCGAGAGTGAATTCCATTAACGGGACCGCTCGCAGAACTTTTTCCGAAGCGATGCCGTAGGCCTCTTCATATTGCTCGATGGCCGCATCCATTTTCCCTTGATAGGAATACAGCTCGCCGAGCGCCACATGCTCTTGCATCACGTCCAAGGGTTGTTGCTGATCGAGCGCCTGGCGATTCGATGGAGCGAGAAGCTTCTCCAGGCTTTCTGTCGCTGCGGCGAGCGATTGCGAGCGCATCTGGCAGCCGAGGACAAAATCCCGGTCCCAGCCCGATGCCTTGGGGAATCGCAGCAACGCGTCGTTGGCATCCCCGAAGCCGGAAATCCCCGGCGACTTGAGCACGCTTCCAAACGCGGAAAGCGCCTGCAGACGCGCTTTGGGGGCATTCTCGATTTCCGCCGCCTTGCTATCGGGGAGGACTTTCAGAATGGCGTAGCCCGACGGGATTCGCGTAACGGCGGAGATCTGGTCGGGTCCGACTCCCTTTACGGCATCACGCAATTCAGGCCTTAGCGATGCCGGGTCCATTCGCCCCATGTAGCCCCCGGAATCGGCGGTCGGATCGATGGATTTTTCCTTGGCGAGCGCTGCGAAGTCGTAGCCCGCTTTGAGCCGCTCTAATATTTGTTTGGCTTGTTCGGGAGTACTTACGACAATCACTCGCAGGGCCGCTTCCTTAGGTCTCGCATTTCCGTCGGGCTTCGCCGACTGGCCATACAGGAGTGCGCAAAGCAGCCCCGACGCGCAGAGGGTCGTTCCCGTCAGGAGACCGAGTATTTTGCGGTTCCGCGTCCCGCCGGACCATTTCTCTCGCGCCATGCAGCAATTCTACCGGTCGGACGGTTCAACAGCCATATTCCGGATCACCTTCGCACTTGCGAGATTATGTCTCTTCACGGTGCGTTTCAAAAAAGAACGCCTACTGCCAAAGTCTAATACGCCCGCTATGTCCTCCGGTGGCGAGCCAGCGTCCATCAGGGCTGAACGCAATGGCGTGCAGTTGCCCTCGCCGCTCCGCCTCCCATTTGCTTAGCACTGCATTCGTTTTTAGATCCCAAAATGTGACTTCGGAATTT
>Ga0126369_10001848_pt1 | contig 14872 bp, 16 predicted proteins | sample PanSoiMetaPlot_1_FD_109646 | JGI IMG/M metagenome (GOLD analysis project Ga0126369, IMG submission 109646) | Tropical forest soil microbial communities from Panama - MetaG Plot_1 | ecosystem: Environmental > Terrestrial > Soil > Tropical forest > Bulk soil | place: Panama | collected 2016-02-17 | reverse complement strand
GCATGGGCATGGCGCTCACGTCCTGCACGGTGCCGTCCGCCGGCAAGCCCACCTTCGACCTGGACGACGAGATGGAGATCGGCATCGGCATCCACGGCGAGCCCGGCCGGGAGCGGATGAAGCTGGAGCCGGCCGACCGGATCGTGGACCGGCTCATGGAGCCGGTGCTCGCCGACCTGCCGTTCCGGTCGGGCGACCGGGTGCTGGCGTTCGTCAACGGCATGGGCGGCACCCCCCTGATCGAGCTGTACGTGGCGATGCGAAGGGTGGCCGAGGCGCTCGGGGAGAACGGTCTCAAGCTCGAGCGGAGCCTGGTCGGCAGCTACATTACGTCCCTGGAGATGGCCGGGCTCTCGATCACGCTGCTCAGTGTGGACGACGAGCTGCTCCGCCTGTGGGACGCCCCGGTGCTGACGCCCGGGCTGCGATGGGGGATCTGATCCTCGACGCGGCCGGCGCCCGCCTCTGGCTGGAGCGGCTGGGGGACGCGGTGACCGAGCACGCCGACGAGCTGACGCGGCTCGACGCCGCGATCGGCGACGCGGACCACGGCACGAACATGGCCAGGGGCTTCCGGGCCGTGCGGGAGCGGGTCCTGAACGGGACGGCCGCGGCGGACGCCGACGTGGCCGCCCTGTTCCGGCAGACCGGCATGGCGCTGATCTCGACCGTCGGGGGCGCCGGCGGACCGCTCTACGGGACTCTGTTCGTCCGGATGGGCCAGGCGGCCGCCGGCAAGGACGGCCTCACGCTCCCGGACGTGCGCGACGTGCTCGCGGCCGGCCTCAGGGGGGTGGTCGACCGCGGCAAGGCCGAGCGCGGGGACAAGACGATGGTGGACGCCCTGGGACCGGCGGTGGAGGCCCTCGACGCGGCCGTCGCCGCCGGCCGGGCGCCGGGCGAGGCGATGCGCGAGGCGGCGGAGGCGGCGGAGAGCGGTGCCGCCGCGACCACGCCCATGCTGGCTCGCAAGGGCCGGGCGAGCTACCTCGGCCCGCGCAGCGTCGGCCACCAGGACCCGGGGGCCACGTCCTCGGCCCTGCTGCTGCGCACGCTGGCGGAGACGATCGGCTGACCGCGGTGGCTGATTACGACGTCGCGGTCGTCGGGGGCGGGGCGACCGGCACCGGCCTGCTCCGCGACCTGGCCATGCGCGGCCTGCGCTGCCTGCTCGTTGAGCAGGGCGACCTGGGCACCGGCACCACCGGCCACTTCCACGGGCTGCTGCACAGCGGGGCCCGCTACGCGGTGCGGGACCCGGAGGCGGCGAAGGAGTGCATCGACGAGAACCGCGTCGTCCGCCGGATCGCGGCGCCGTCCGTCGAGGAGACGGGCGGCGTGTTCTGCTGGCTGGAGGGCGACCCCGAGGACTATCCCGACCTGCTCCTGGCCGGCTGCGCGAAGGCCGGCATCGAGATCGAGGAGATCGGCGCCGCCGAGGCGTGGCGCCGTGAGCCGCTCCTGACGCCCCGCCTCAGGCGGGCCTTCCTGGTGCCGGACGCGACCATCGAGCCCTGGGGCCTGGTCGGCGGCAACGTCGAGTCCGCCATCGAGCACGGCGCCGCCGTGCGCCGGTACCACCGGCTGGTCGGCGTCGGCGTGGAGGGCGACCGCGTCGGCTGGATCGAGCTGGAGGACACGCGGACCGGCGACCGGGAGCGGGTCGGCGTGGGCCTGCTGGCCAGCGCCGCCGGCTACTGGGCGGGCCGGGTGGCGGCGCTGGCGGGGGTCGGGCTGGAGATGTCGCCGGGCTGGGGCACGATGGTCGTCATGAACCAGCGGCTGGCCAGCCGCGTGGTCAACCGATGTCGCCCGCCGGGGGACGGCGACATCGTGGTCCCGGTGGGCCTGGTTTCGATCCTGGGCACGACCGACACGACGGTGGACACCGACCACTACGAGATCACGCGCGAGGAGGTGCGCGGCATCGTCGCCGAGACGGTGGCGATGATGCCGGGGGTGGCCGAGCGGCGGGTCCTGCGCGTGTTCGCGGGCGCCCGGCCGCTCTACGACCCCGGCCACGACTCCAGCGCCTCGCGGTTCCTCAGCCGCAGCCACACGGTGCTCGACCACGCCGGCGACGGCGTCGAGAACTTCGTCTCGATCGTCGGCGGGAAGCTGACGACGTACCGGCTGATGGCCGAGCACACGGCCGACGTCGTCTGCCGGAAGCTCGGCGTCTCGGCCGTCTGCCGGACCGCCGTCGAGCCGCTGCCGGAGGCCCGCTCGGCGCCGCACCACTACCACGTGGGCCAGCGTCTGACGGACCGCGAGGAGTGCTCCGGCGGCGCCGACGCCGACCTGGTCTGCGAGTGCGAGCTGGTCGGCCGCGACATGGTGCACGCGTTCGTGGCCGAGCACGGGCGGACGCCGATCGACGACGTGCTGCGGGGCACGCGGCTGGGCATGGGCCCCTGCCAGGGGGCCTTCTGCTCGCTGCGAGCGGCGGGCATCATGGAGCGGCTGGCGCCGGCCGTCGGCTCTCCCCTGGAGCCGCTGCGCGAGTTCCTGGACGAGCGGATGAAGGGCAGCCGCCCGATCCTGTGGCGGGACCAGGCGCGGCAGTTCCGGCTCAACGAGATCATCTACCGGGAGGTCCTCGACCTGGACCATGCGCCGTAGCGCCGACGAGCAGTTCGCACACGGGTCCGCATGATCGGTTCCGGGCGCGGTAGCGGTCGCGGGTACGACGTTGTCGTGGTCGGGCTCGGCCTGGCCGGGCTGGTCGCCGCGGTCGCCGCCACCAGCCGGGGCGCCCGCACGCTCGTGGTGGGCAGGGGCCACGGCACGCTCCGCTTCCGCACGGGGTCCATCGACGTGCTGGGGTACCGGGACGGCCGTCCGGTGGCCGCGCCCGGAGACGAGGTGCGGGCGCTGGCCGAGGCGGCGCCCGAGCATCCCTACGCACTGGCGGCGGACGGGCTGGCCCCCGGGCTTGAGGCCGTGCGCGCCGCGACCGCGGCGGCCGGCCTGGCCCTGATGGGCTCGCTGGACGCCAACCGCCTGGTGGCCACGGCCGCGGGCACGCTGCGCCCGAGCTGCCTGGTCCCGCCCTCGCTGACCGCCGACTGGTCGGGGGAGCGGGTGCTGGTCGTGGGACTGGCCGGGTTCCGCGACTTCCAGCCCGAGCTGGTCGCGCGGGTGCTGCCCGAGGCGGCGGCTCGCCACGGCCTGGAGCTCACCTGCCTGGCGATGACCGTCCACGTCGGGCCGTCCGGCCGCCGGCACCTGGACGGCCTGGAGCTGGCCCGCAGCTTCGAGGACGCCGCGTTCCGCCACGACCTGGTCGAAGCCCTTCGGGGCCACCTGCAGGGCGCCACGCTCGTGGCGATGCCGGCCGTGCTCGGCCTGGACCGCGCGCCCGAGGTCGGCGCGGAGCTCTCCGGCGCCCTCGGCGTCCCGCTGGTCGAGCTGCCGAGCCTGCCGCCGTCGGTGCCGGGCGTACGGCTGGAGCAGGCGCTCACGGCCGCGCTGCGCCGCGCCGGCGCCGCCGTCCAGGTCGGGCCGTCGGCGCGCGTCGGGCCCGAGTCGGGACCGGTCGCGTGGGTGGAGCTGGCCGGCCCCGGCCATCCGCTGCGGGTCCCGGCCGGCCGGGTCGTGCTGGCCACGGGCGGCCTGGCCAGCGGCGGGCTGGAAGTGACGATCGACGAGGAGATCGTGGAGACGGCGGCCGGCCTGCCGGTCCGGCGCGAGGAGGGCGTCCTCTACGGGACGGGCTTCCTGGCCCCCGACGGCCACCCCGCGCACCGGGCGGGCGTGCGCGTCGACGCCGCCATGCGCCCGATCGGCGACGACGGCGCGCCGCTGCGACCGAACCTCTTCGCCGCCGGCGGGCTGCTGGCGGCGGCTGACCGGGCCCGGGAGCGCTCGGCGGACGGCATCTGCTGCGCGACGGGGTGGCGGGCCGGCCAGGAGGCGGCGGCGTGAGTGACCAGCCGATCCGCCTGGACCTCGACGAGACCGCGCTGAGCGCGGACCACTGCACCAAGTGCAACGTCTGCAACACGGTGTGCCCGGTGCTGCCGGTCACCGACCTGTTCCCCGGCCCCAAGTACTGCGGTCCGCAGTCCCAGCGCTTCCGGCCCGGCGACCCGGTCGAGCGCTGGGTGGACTACTGCAGCGGCTGCGGCGCGTGCAGCCGGGCGTGCCCGTCCGGCGTGCAGGTCGCGGAGCTGAACACCCGGGCCCGGGCCCACGCCTACCAATCGAGCGGGCTGTCCCTCCGCCTCCGCGTGCGCAACGAGCTGCTCAGCCGCTCGGAGCTGCTCGGCCGGCTCGGCTCGGTGGCGTCACCGGTGGCCAACCTGGGCCTGCGCCTGCGGCCGGGTCGCGTGCTCGCCGACCGGGTCCTCGGGGTGCACCGCGACGCGCCGCTGCCGCCGTTCGCCCAGGGCAGCTTCCGCCGCCGGTTCCGGCGGCTGCCCCAGCCCGAGCGGCCGCGCCGCCGGGTCGCGTACTTCCACAGCTGCACGACCGAGTACTACGAGCACTGGGTCGGCGAGGCCGCGGTGCGGGTGCTGGGCCGCGCCGGCGTGGGCGTCGACCTGCCGCCGCAGCGGTGCTGCGGACTGCCGTTCATCTCCAACGGCGACTTCGCGGGCGCCCGCCGGCTGGCCGAGGACAACCTGCGCACGCTGCTGCCGGTCGCGCGGTCGGGGACGCCCATCGTGGCGACGTCGACCAGCTGCAGCCTCACGCTGAAGCACGAGTACCGGAGCGTGCTCGGGCTGCGCGGGCCGGAGTGGGACGAGCTCGCCGCCTCGGTGTACGACCTGTTCGAGCTGCTCCGCGGCATGGTGTGGGAGGGCGAGCTGGAGCCGCCGGCCGGGAGGCTCGCCAGCCGGGTCCTCTACCACGGGCCGTGCCAGCTGCGCAGCCATGGCATCGGCCTGCCGGCCCTGGAGCTGCTCTCCGGCCTGGAGGGCATCGAGCTGGCCGAGAGCGGCGTCGAGTGCTGCGGCGTGGCCGGCACATACGGCTTCAAGTCCGAGAAGTACGACATCGCCCGCCGGGTGGGCGAGCCGCTGCGCGCCCGCGCCGTCGAACACGCGGCTGATCTGGTGGCATGCGACAGCGAAACGTGCCGGTGGCAGGCCCGCGCGCTGACCGGGCTGCCGGCCCACCACCCGGTGGAGCTGCTGGACTGGGCGTGGGCGGGGTGAGCGTCGGCCTGGTCCTGGTCTCGCACAGCGCTCGCCTCGCCGACGGCCTGCGCGAGCTGATCGAGCAGGTCGCCCAGGGCCGGGTCCCGATCGCGGTGGCCGCCGGCGCCGCCGAGGACTCGCTCGGGACCAACGCGCTCGCCATCCAGGAGGCCGTGGAGTCGCTGGCCGGCGGGGACGGCGTGGTGGTGCTGCTGGACCTCGGCAGCGCGGTGCTCAGCGCCGAGACCGCGCTGGAGGAGCTGGCCCCGGCGCTGCGCGATCGCGTTCGGATGGCCGACGCCCCGTTCGTCGAGGGCGCGGTCGCCGCGGCCGTCGAGTCGAGCCTGGGCTCCGACCTGGAGGCGGTCCTGGCCGCTGCCCAGTCGGCGCGCGGCCAGGAGAAGCTGGCGTGACCGGGGCGGAGTCGGTCTCCGCCGAGCTGACGGTGGAGCACGAGCACGGCCTGCACCTGCGCCCCGCGGCGGAGTTCGTCCGGCTGGCCGCGCGCTTCACTTCCCGGGTGGAGGTGGTGAACCTGACCCGCGGCGGCGGCCGGAGGGCCGACGCCCGCAGCCTGCTCCAGGTGACCGCCCTCGGCGTCAACGCGGGCCACGTCGTCCGCCTGACCGCGACGGGCGACGACGCGCCGGCTGCGCTGGACGCCCTGACCGCGCTCATCCGTTCGGGGTTCGTGACGGAGGCCTGACCCGCAACCGCCGGCGGTCGCAGGTCTGAAAAGGTCGGCGAGAGGTTCGACCGCCGCCGGTTCAACGAATCGGCGGCCTGGCCCCGGCGCCCAGCCCGGTGCCGGCCAGCGCGCCCAGCAGCGCCGCCGCCGCGGCGGCGGCGAACAGCGCGTTGAGCGCTCCCACCGGCGTCACCGCCAGCAGCACCGGCACGAGCCCGGACCCGGCGGCGCCTCCCGCGTACCGGCCGGTCGACAGCAGGCCGGCCGCGGTGCCGGCCCGCGCTGCCGCCACCGTCTCGACGCCGCCCGTCTGGATGGCCGTCGACGCCGCGCCCAGGCCGGCGCCGGCCACGGCAAGCATCGCGGCCATCGCCCGCAGGCCCAGGTGCGGTCCGCCGACCGCGATCGGCAGCAGGCCGGCGGCGAGCACGCAGAGTCCCAGGACGGCGGCGAAGCGGCGGCCCCACAGGTCGGCGAGGCGGCCGGCCACCGGCGCGACCAGGGCCGCCGCGGCCAGCAGCCCGGTCACCAGGAGCGCTCCCTGGGCCCCGGCGCCCGAGCCCGCCAGCAGGAGCGGGAGACCCACGAGGGCGGCGTACAGCGCGGCGTTGCCCAGCGCAATGGCCAGCGTCGCAGCGGCCAGACCGCGGTTGCGGAGGAGGCCCGGCTCCCCGCCCTGCGCGGCGCGCCGGGGGGGTCGCACCGCGCCGCGGGGCGCAGGGGGCAGGGAGACGGTCACGGCGGCCAGCGCCAGGCCGGCCAGCGGCAGGTTGACCAGGAACACCCAGCGCCACCCGCCGTGGGACACGAGGAGCTGACCGAGCGGCGGCCCGGCCGCCGCGGCGAGCGCCATCGCCGCTCCCAGGACGCCGAACGCGAGCCCGCGGCGGGCGTCCGTCACCCGCTCCCGGAGCAGGGCGAGCGCATTCGGAAAGGCCAGCGCCCCTCCGGCCGCCTGTGCGATCCGGCAGGCCACCAGCACGCGCAGGTCGCCGGCGGTGGCGGCGCCCGCCGCAGCCGCGCCGAAGACGCTCAGCCCCGCGAGCAGCGCGGCGCGCCTGCCCAGGCGGTCTCCCAATCGGCCGCCGGCGGCGGGGAGCACGGCCATCGCCGCAAGGTAGCCCGTCACCAGCATGGAGCTCGCGCCGGCCCCGGCGTGCAGGTCCGCCATTACGCGGGGCAGCGCGACCACGATCATCGTGGCGTTCAGCGGCGCCAGCGCGGTCGCCAGCAGCACGGTGATCCCGACTCCGGCCGTCGCCTTCATCCCCCCTGGGCCCGGGCCTCCTGCAGGAGCTGCTGCGCGTCGTCCCGGTAGCCGCCGTCGGGGGCGACCTCCAGGTACCGCTGCAGCGGGGCGACGGCGTCCTTTGGCCGGTTCAGAGCGTTGAGCAGTATGACGCCCTGGATGAACAGCGCCTCGGGGTAGTCGGCGTGGGTGGCCAGCACCTTGTTCACGCCCAGCAGCGCGTCGTTGGTGTCGCCGGCCTCGTACAGGAGCAGTGCCAGGCGCGTGGTGGCCTCGGGGTTGTTGGGGTCGCGCTTCAGCACCTCGACGTACTGTTGCGACGCCTGCCGGGGCTGGCCGGCCTCCAGGTAGGTCTGGGCGAGATCGAGCCGCGCCTCGACGTCGGCGGGGTGGCCGCTCACGTACTGCTCCAGGCTCGCCGCCTGCGGCACCGGCGACGGCGTGGCCGGACCGCCCGTGATGAAGCCGCCGGCGGGCCGGGCGCCCGCCGAGCCGAGCAGCAGCGGCACGGTGGTGGCCACCGCCGCTACGGCGACCAGCAGCGCGACCACCGCGGCGGGCCGGGGCGGCCGTCGGCGAATGCCGCGCGCCCGACGCCTCGGCGTGCGCAGCTCGGCGGCCAGCTCGCCCGAACCGTCACGGCTGCCGAGCTCGCGGATGAGCGCGATGGCCTCGGCGTCGGCACGCTGACGCAGCGGCACGTACTCCGCCTGCGACACGGCGCCGCGGTCGCGGTCCCGTTCCAGGTCGCGGAGCGCGCGGAGCAGGCGCAGCCGGTCGTCCTCGCGCTGGCCGCCCGGCCGCTGGAGCCGCGCGCGTGTGGCCCGCAGGAACGGGGCCAGGGCACCCAGCAGAGCCATCCCGGTGAGGAGTGCTGCCAGCGGGCCGACCCAGCTCACTCGATCTCGCTCCGGAGGCCGGCAATGGCCCGCTCCAGGAGGCGCCGGTCGGCGTCGTCGACCGGCGCGTGCTCCGGCCCCGGCGCGTCGGTCCGCGCCCGGGCGCTCCAGCGGCGGATGCCGTAGGCCGTGATGCCCAGCCCGCACAGCGCGAGCACTGCCGGCGCCACCCAGGGCAGCAGCTCCAGCCCTCGCGGCGGCGGGTCGAGGAGGATCCAGTCCCCGTACGACGCAACGAACTCGGCCCGGATCTGGTCCGGCGTCCGTCCGGCCTTCACCTCGCTGAGGATCTGCGCGCGCATCTGCTGGGCGACCGGGGCGGGCGAGTCGGCCGCCGAGAGGTCGTGGCAGACCGGGCACTTCAGCGTCGCCGCGATCGCGTGCGCGCGCTGCTCCGGCGTGCCCGGGTCGCCGGAGCCCGAGGCGATCGCGAACGCGAGGGCGGCGGCCGCGGCTGCCAGGGCTCCGGCCAGCGCCGCCTCCCGCCATGGGATCCGGTGCGTCATCGCCGCGCGCTCCCCGGGAGAAGCGACACCCACTTCTCGACCAACCCGGTGGTCACGGGTCCGGTCTCCTTGTGCGCGACCCGGCCGTCCGGTCCGATGACGTACGTCTCCGGCAGCCCCGTCACCCCGTAGGCGAGACCCGTCCGGGACCCCGGATCGTCGAGCAGCGGCCACGGGATCCGGTGCGCCTTCGCGTAGGCGCCCGCGTCCGTCGCGCTGTCCTGGAAGGAGACGCCGAGCACGGACACGCCGCGGTCGCGGTAGCGCTGGAACGCGTCCCCGAGCACCCCCTCCTCCTGCTGGCACGCGACGCACCAGGACGCCCAGAAGTTGAGCACCACGACCTGCCCGCGCAGGTCGGCGAGATGCACGCGCTGCGAGCCGTCGATCGTCGCCAGCTGGAAGTCCGGCGCCGGCCGGCCCACGAGCACGGCCGGCAGCCGGTTGGGGTCGTGGCCCAGGCCGGCGCCCAGGAGCACCGCGGTCGAACCGACCACCGCCGCCACCGCGGCGAGCACGGCCCACCGGCGCCACGACCACGACATCTCAGCCCACCCCAGCGAGGCGCGGCGGCCGCGCCGCCGCCTCGGCCGCCCGCTGGCGCCGCGGCCACGCGGCCAGGAGGCCGCCCAAGGCCATGATCCCTCCCCCGACCCAGAGCCAGCTCACGCCCGGGTTGAGCAGGACCCGGAACGTCGCGCTCTGCCCATTCTGGTCGAAGCCCAGCACCGAGACGTAGAGGTCGGCGAGCGGCCCGTACCGGATCGCGGGCGTCGGGATCGGCTCGCTCGCCGACGGGTAGAGGTTCAGCGCCGGCACCATCCGGCCCTGGCTGCGGCCGCCGGCGGTCACGCTGACCGGGGCCTGAAGCACCATGCGCTGCGGCTCGGGGTGCGGCTGCAGGCCGTCGTACCGCAACGTGTAGCCGGCGAACGTGACCTGCTGGCCGCGCGCCAGCGAGACCTCGGTCTGGCTGGCGAACGCTGACGCCGCGATGGCGCAGGCCGCGATCGCCGCCCCGCTGTGCACGACCAGCCCCCCGACGAGCCTCCGGTTGCGCGCCACGCCGGTCGCGATGGCGACATGCGCGGGGCCCGCGCTGCTCCTGACGCAGGACCGCAGGATGCGCGACAGCTCGCCGCCGTTCGCCACCAGCACCAGCGCGGCCAGGCCGAAGACCGTCGCCGCGCCCCAGTTGCGCGCTCCCAGGAAGACGGCGGCCACGACGACGAGCGCCCCCGCGACCGCCGGCAGGGCCAGGCGGTCCCGGACCTGCCGCCACGAGGTCCGCCGCCAGGCCAGCAGCGGCCCGGCGCCCATCAGGGCGAGCAGCGCCAGGAACGGCAGCGCCCCCGCCTGGTCGAAGTACGGGGCGCCCACCGTCACCTGGCGGTTGGACACCACCTCGACAAGGACCGGGAAGAGCGTTCCCAGCAGCACGATGCACGCGAGCGTGAGGAGCACCCAGGCGTTGCCCAGCAGAGCCGACTCCCGAGCCAGCGGGGAGTCGAACCGGCCGTTGGACCGGGCCTGGGCACCGCGCAGCGCGATCAGTCCGAACCCGACCGCGAGAACGAGCAGCAGGAACGCGAGGTAGGCCGGGCCGACCACCGACTGCGTGAACGTGTGCACGGACGCCACGACGCCGGAGCGGGTCAGGAACGTTCCGAAGGTGGTCAAGGCGAACGCGCTCACGGCCAGGGCGAGGTTGAGCAGCTTCAGCATGCCGCGCCGCTCCTGGATCATCGAGGTGTGGAGGAACGCCGTAGAGACGAGCCACGGCAGCAGCGCCACGTTCTCGACGGGATCCCACGCCCAGTAGCCGCCCCAGCCCAGCACGGCGTAGGACCAGAGGGCGCCCAGCGTGAGGCCGACGGTCAGGAAGCCCCAGGCGACCATCGTCCAGCGGCGCGTCACCCGCACCCACCAGTCGGACACGCTCCCCGTGAGCAGCGACGCCACCGCGAACGCGAACGGCACCGAGAAGCCGATGTAGCCGAGGTAGAGGAACGGCGGGTGGACGGCCATCAGCCAGTGGTTCTGCAGCAGCGGCAGGGGGCCGTTCCCGTCCGCGGGGGCAGGGTCGAGCGGCGCGAACGGCCGGCTCGGCCCCAGCACGAGGAGCAGGTAGAAGAGCGAGATGCCGTACAGCACCGCCATGGCCCAGGGCAGCGTCTCCGGCCGGGAGGCGCGGAAGCGCAGCGCCACGGCGGCGGTGTAGCCGGAGAGTACGAGGTTCCAGAGCAGCAGCGACCCCTCGTGGGCGGACCACAGCGAGAGCACCTTGAAGAACACCGGGGTCTCGCGGCTGGAGTTCTCGGCGACGTAGCGCAGCGAGAAGTCGTCGGTCAGGATGGCCGCCAGCAGGACCAGGTTGGCCGCGAGGACCAGCCCGAAGAGCGAGTACGCCGCCGTGCGCGAGCTCTCGACCAGCACCGCGTGGCCGTACCGGACACCGGCGACGGCCGCCCCCAGGCCGTAGACGGCGACCGCGAACGCGAGGCCCAGCGCGATCGTGCCCAGGATCGTCACCGCCGCTACCCCAGCTGTGCCGAGCGCGGCGGCTGCTCTCCGGGCGCCGGCGGCCGGTACACGTTGTCGTGCTTGACCATCACCGTGTCGCCGTGGAACACGCCGTCGGCACCGTACACTCCCTCGACCACGACCCCTCGGCCGGCCTGGAACATCGACGGAACACCGCCCTGCTGGAACACCGGCATCTGGTGCGTCCCGTCGGTCACGACGAAGTGGACGCCGCCCGGCACCTCCTGCACGGAGCCGGGCTCCACGAGGCCGCCGAGCCGCACCCGGTCCCGGCCCGAGCTGTGGGCCAGCAGGTCGCCCGGCGTCTCGTAGTAGACCAGGCTGCCGCCGGTCAGGCCGCTGCCGGCGACCCAGCCCAGGCTGCCGGCGATCGCGCCGCCCAGCACCAGCGTGCGCAGCCTCGGCAGCCGAACTCTCATCGCCGGGACGCCTTCGTCCGGCGGACGGCGCGCCGGGCCCGGAGCAGCAGGTGGGCGGCGTAGCCCGCCAGTGAGAGGACGGTGAGGAGGTAGCCGGCGGCGACGAAGCCGAGGTTATCCACCGGACACCTCCAGCCCCGCCAGCTCGGCGCCGGCCTCGTGGCCGTCCGGGTCGGCGGACAGGAACGAGGCGCTGACCGCCTTCGACTCGAGCCGGCCGACGCGCATCCGCAGCGCGAGCAGGTAGCCGTACAGGAGCGTGAAGGCGACGAGGGCCCAGAGGAGCGCGGCCAGCATGACCGGGGCGATCGTCGGCTCCCCCGGCTGCAGCACGGTGGCCGGCTGGTGCAGCGAGCGCCACCACACGGTGGACATGTGCACGATCGGGATGTCGACGAAGCCGACGACGCCCAGCACGGCGCACCAGCGGGCCCGCCGGGCCGGGCTCTCCGGGAGCCGGCGCAGGGCCAGGTAGCCGGCATAGATCAGCAGCATGATGGCGGTGGTCGTCAGCCGCGGGTCCCACGTCCACCAGGTGCCCCACGTCGGGTAGCCCCAGATGGAGCCGAGGACGATCGTGAGGGCCGTGAACAGGACGCCGATCTCCGCGGCGGCGGCGGCGATCCGGTCCCAGTGGCCGCGCCTCGTGAGCAGGTAGGCGCCGCTGGCGACGAACACGGTGGTGAACGACAGGTAGGCGAGCCAGGCCGCCGGCACGTGCACGTACATCAGCCGCTGCACGTTGCCCTGCACCGCGTCGGGCGGCGCCACCGCGAGCGAGAGGACGGCGCTCACCGCCATGGCCAGCAGGGCCACGACGCCCAGGCGGCGCTCACCGGTTCGCGACGTGAGCCCGCCGAGCAGGCGCTCGAGCGGCCGGGTCAGGCGCTTCATCTCTCCTCCTTCGAGGCATGGGGGGGACCGAGGGCCGCGGCGCCGGCCGCGGCCCCTACGGCCAGGGGTTGGCGGGGGAACCCCTAGATCGAGAGCAGGTACTGCACGATGTCGTGCTTCTCCTGGTCCGTGAGACCCAGGTTGAACCGCGTGTCGTAGTGGTTCACGACGTCGCCGAGCGTGGCGAAGCGGCCGTCGTGGAAGAACCCTCCCCTCTGGTGGGCCCACAGGCCCTTCAGCGGCGCGGTGCGGTAGCCGTGGACGACGACCGGGTTGCCGGTGGCGTCACCGATCACGTACGCGGGCGCGCGGTTCGCCTGGAAGGGATCGATCCCGATCTCCTGCGGTGTGTGGATGTTGTTGCCGGGCTCCGTGAACAGCGGGGGCACGTGGCACGTCGCGCACTGCGCCTTGCCGTTGAACAGCGCCTGGCCGCGGGCCGCCGCCGCCGGGTCGAACGAGCCCACCGGAGGCGTGGGCGCCGGGATCGAGAGCTGGTAGAACTGCAGCGCCGCGAGCTTGGACGTGATCTGGTCCTGGCCGGGCGGCGCCGTGACGTGGCCGTTCCTGTCCCTCGCCGCGATCGGGAACTGCTGGGCGTTGTCGAGGCGCTCGTCGAAGAACGTTCCGACCCCGTGCATCTCCAGGTTGGCGACGAAGGCGTTCCAGTACGTGACCGAGCCCCAGCCTGTCCACGTGTGGAGGTTGTCGCCGGCCAGGCCGTACGCCGGCGGGATCAGCACGGGCGCGCGGTTCACCCCCGTGGCGTCGACGTTCAGCGCCTTGCCGTCCGTGAACACCTCGGCGTCGAACTTGCCGGGTCCCCAGGAGGCCAGGACGGCCTTCAACGTGGGCACGTCCACCCCGAGGACGTTCGCGACCGGCTGCAGGTTGGGTGCCAGCGAGACGATGGCGCCCACGTTCAGGTCGCGGTTGGCCCAGCCGTCGAGCCGGTGGCCGATGCCCGGCGCGAACGAGTTGTCGACGGTCGAGTGACAGAGCGCGCACTGGATGCCCATCGAGCGCAGCGTTCCGTCCGGGTTGAAGAACCCGGTCAGCCCCACCACGGCGTTCAGCTTCAGGAGCGCCAGAGTCGTCGCCGGGTCGTCCAGGTTGACCTGCCCGGCCTGCAGCTGCTCCTTGAGCTGGTCCGGGAGGGCGTCCGAGTCGACCTTCAGGCCAACCGAAAGCGCCGTCCTGGGACTGACCCCCGGTCCGACCCCTCCCAGCTTTTGCCCCTCGATCGCCCTGTGGAGCTGGAGGGTGTCACCCCAGAACGCCTGGTCGCCGAACGTGTCGAAGCGGAACGTCTGACGGCCCTGCGCGACCAGCGACTTCGCGTTCTGGTCGACGACGCTGTCGAAGGGCGCCCGCTTCTGCTCCCAGGTCAGCGTCGCCATGGACGAGCCTGCCCCCACCGCGATCATCGCGCCCGTCACCGCGGCGATGGCCAGCAGGCCCCGTCGCGACAGCTTCCATCGCAAGTTCATAGGCAACCCTCCGTGGGTGGTCGCTGGTCTAGAACTAATGTCGGCTGTTTAATTTGAGCCGGCGGTGCCCGCTTGTCAAGGCCCGATCGGGTCAGTCCTCGATGAGGTGCCCGAACAGCGCCGCGCCGGCCGCCAGGAAGACCACGTCGAACGCGGCGAGGAGGCCGAGCCAGTTCGCTGCCTCAGCCTGGCTGCCGGCCTGGATGAGCGCCGTCGCCCTGATGGCCGCGAGCAGCACGGGTGTCGTCAGGGGGAGGACGAGCAGCGGGAACACCGCCTCGCGCGCCTTCGCCGCCTCTGTCAGGACGCCGAACAGGCTGCCCACCGCGGCCAGGCCGGCCGTGCCCAGCGCCACGGTGGCGAGCAGGGCGGGAAGGCCGCCGTGCGGGCCCACTCCGAAGAGGAGCTCGGTGAGCAGGGCGAGCACGCACGCCAGCGGGACGAGCTGCGCCATCACCGCGGCCGCCTTGCCGGCGAACACGGCGGCCTTGTCGACGGGCGCGAGGAGCAGGCCCTCCAGCGCCCCGTCGTCGCCCTCCGCCTCGTAGGCGCCGCGGAAGGCGAGCACGGCGGCGAAGAGGACAGCGATCCACAGCAGCGCCGGCGCGGTTTCCTCGAGGAGCGACCTGCCGGGACCCAGCGACAGCCCGAATGCGACGAGCTGCGTGCACGCGAACGGCAGCACCGTGCCCGCGGCGTACCTGCCGCCGAGCTCGATGCGGAGGTCCTTCAGCGCCACCCCCAGCGCCACCCGGGCGAAGCTCACGCCCGGACCGCCGCGGTCTCGGCCGCAGGCGTGGCGCCGTGGAGGTGCCCCGCCCGCATCACCACGACGCGGCTGGCCAGGCCGGCCCGGCTCGCGTCGTGGGTGACGAGGAGGACGGTGCGGCCCTCCGTGCGCGCCGCCGTCACCATCGCGTCGACCAGCTCGCCGGCGTCCCGGTCCAGTCCGGCGTACGGCTCGTCGAGCAGGAGCAGCTCGGGCGAACGCAGGTGCGCGCGGGCGAGCGCCACGCGCTGGCGCATGCCCTGCGAGAAG
>Ga0126369_10001847_pt1 | contig 14878 bp, 11 predicted proteins | sample PanSoiMetaPlot_1_FD_109646 | JGI IMG/M metagenome (GOLD analysis project Ga0126369, IMG submission 109646) | Tropical forest soil microbial communities from Panama - MetaG Plot_1 | ecosystem: Environmental > Terrestrial > Soil > Tropical forest > Bulk soil | place: Panama | collected 2016-02-17 | reverse complement strand
TGGTGGACACCCAGCTCGGTTTCCTTTTCGAGCAGGACGAGGCTGGCGCCGGGTCGTGACTCGAGCAGCCGCAGCGCGGTGGCCAGGCCGACGATGCCGCCGCCGATCACGCAGTAGTCGAAGACCATAGACTGAGCCCGATGCCTTACCTCGATCACGCCGCCACGACCCCGATGCGGCCGGAGGCTATCGCGGCGGTCACCGCGGCGATGGCCGAGCTCGGCAATCCCTCGTCCTTGCACGGGTCGGGGCGCTGCGCGCGGCGCCGGGTCGAGGAGTCCCGCGAGCGACTCGCCGCCGCCGTCGGTGCCCGGCCGTCCGAAGTGATCTTCACGAGCGGCGGCACCGAGTCGGACAACCTGGCCGTCAAGGGTATGTTCTGGGCACGTCGGGACGCCGACCCGCGCCGGCGCCGCATCCTGGCGAGCACCGTCGAGCACCACGCGGTGCTCGACGTGGTGGACTGGCTGGCCGCTCATGAGGGCGCCGAGATCACCCGGCTGGAGGTCGACGCCACCGGTCGTGTCGCGCCGGACACGTTGCGGGACGCGATCGACGACGACGTCGCGCTGGTCACCGTGATGTGGGCGAACAACGAGGTCGGCACGCTGCAGCCGGTCCCGGGCCTGGCCAAGATCGCGCACGAGCACGGCGTGCCGTTTCACACCGACGCGGTGCAGGCGGTCGGCGCTGTGCCCGTCGACTTCGCGGCCTCCGGCGTCGATGCACTTACGCTCACCGGACACAAGGTCGGCGGGCCGTACGGGGCGGGCGCGCTGCTGCTGCGCCGCGACGCCGCTGTGGTGCCGCTGCTGCACGGCGGGGGGCAGGAGCGCGACATCCGTTCGGGCACGCTGGACGTCTCCGGCATCGTCGGGCTGGCCACCGCCGTCGAGGCTGCGACGACCGAGCAGCCGGACGCGGCGCCCCGGCTCGCCGCGTTGCGCGACCGTCTCGTCGACGGCGTTCGCCGTGTCGTTCCCGAGGTCCTCGTCAACGGCCACCCGACCGAGTGCCTGCCGGGCGTCGCACACCTGTCGTTTCCCGGCTGCGCGGGCGACTCGCTGCTGATGTTGCTCGACGCCCGCGGGGTGGAGTGCTCCACCGGCTCGGCATGCTCCGCCGGAGTGGCCCAGCCGTCGCACGTCCTCATCGCCATGGGTTCCGGCGCGGGGGCCGCCCGCAGCTCGCTGCGGTTCTCGTTGGGACACACCTCGACCGCCGACGACATAGACGCGGTGCTGGACGAGATCGGTCCCGTCGTCGAGCGGGCCCGCCGCGCGGGGCTCGTGGCGTGAAGGTTCTCGCCGCGATGAGCGGCGGCGTCGACTCCGCGGTAGCGGCCGCGCGCGCGGTGGACGCAGGGTACGACGTCACCGGCGTGCACCTGGCCCTGTCGGCGGCGCCGTCGACGCTGCGGCACGGTGCCCGCGGCTGCTGCACGGTCGAGGACGCGCACGACGCACGCCGAGCGGCGGACGTGCTCGGCATCCCGTTCTATATCTGGGACCTGGCCGAGCGGTTCCGGGCAGATGTCATCGACGACTTCGTCGCCGAGTACGCCGCGGGGCGCACCCCCAACCCGTGTCTGCGTTGCAACGAGAAGATCAAATTTGCGGCGGTGCTCGATCGGGCGCTGGCGCTGGGCTTCGACGCTGTCGTGACCGGCCACCACGCCCGGCTGGACGGCGGTCGGCTGCGCCGGTCCGTCGATCCGGCGAAGGACCAGTCCTACGTCCTCGCAGTGCTCACGCCCCGTCAGCTGGCCGCGGCGATGTTCCCGATCGGCGACTCGACGAAGGCACACGTGCGCGCGGAGGCCGCCGCCCGAGGACTGGCCGTGGCCGCCAAGCCGGACTCGCACGACATCTGCTTCATCGCCGACGGCGACACCCGGGGCTTCCTGTCCCGGAAGCTGGGGCCGCGGGCGGGCCCGATCGTCGACGCCGTCACGGGCGAGACCGTCGGTGAGCATGCCGGCTCGTTCGGATTCACGGTGGGCCAGCGCCGCGGCCTGCGGCTGAGCCGCCCGGCGCCGGCGGGGCAGCCGCGGTACGTGCTGTCGATCCAGCCGACGACGAACACCTTGGTAGTCGGGCCGGGTGAGCTGCTCGAGGCGGACGTGATCGTCGCCGATCGTCCACTGTGGACGGCCGACCCACCCGGTGCGCGGTTCGCCTGCGAAGTGCAGTTGCGCGCACACGGCATAGTCACACCGGCGAACGTCGACGTGCAGGACGGCACCGTGACAGCACGCCTTTCCGGTACGCAGCGCGGCATTGCCGCGGGGCAGGCCCTTGTCATGTACGACGGCGACGTAGTCCTCGGCTCCGCCACCATCGCCGAAGCGCGCCGCGCGGCGCTCACGTGATCCCATGGCCGCCGGGCGCGGCGACCGGTATCGGGTCGCTGCCCGGCACCGACATCGACGAGGCGCTGCGCATCGTCTTCGGTGAGCTGCCCGACCTGCCGCACCTACCGGAGCTACCGGGCCGGGGCGCCGGTGCCGACATGATCGGACGCGGCGCCACGTTGCTGGCTGAACTTCCGGTCGAGATCCAGCCCTCCGGGTGGCGCATGACCTCCCGCCCCGGCCGCGACCTGCGCCGCGCTCGTGACTTTCTCGAGCGCGATCTCGATGCTCTGGAAGCGGCCGCCGAGGGGTACGCGGGCACGCTGAAGGTGCAGGTGGCCGGCCCGTGGACGCTCGCCGCCGGCGTGGAGCTGCACAGCGGCCACCGCGTGGTCTCCGATCACGGTGCCACCCGTGAGCTGGCGCAGTCGCTGGCCGAGGGCCTGCACGCCCATCTCGCCGACGTCGCCAGGCGGGTCCCGGCGGCGACGATCGTGACCCAGTTCGACGAGCCGTCGATCCCGGCCGTCCTCGGTGGCAAGGTGCCCACACCGTCCGGGTATGGCACGGTGCGGGCGGTTGAGGCGAGTGTGGTCGAGCAGACGCTTTCCGGCGTGCTGGCCGTCGCGCCTGCGCAGCGGCGCATTGTGCACTGTTGTGCCGCCGACGTCCCGATCACGCTGCTACGCGGCGCAGGCGCAGACGCGATCTCGCTCGACGCGTCCTATGCGGTCTCCGGCGACGTCCTGGGCGCGGCGGTCGAGGCGGGTACCGCGCTGTGGCTCGGCATCGTTCCGGGCACCGACGCGCCGATCAGCCTCGACGCGGCACGTGATCGGGTGCGCAAGCTGTGGCGGGAGCTCGGCTTCGCCGACGAGCAGCTCGCGACGAGCGTCGTGCCGACGCCGGCGTGCGGGCTGGCCGGCGCCTCGCCGGCGTACGTGCGCCGCGCGCTTTCGATCGTGCGGGACGTGGGTCGCTCACTTCGCGATCTCCAGGCGTAGCCCGCTCGGGCGGGTCAGCACGTCCACCGTGCCGTCGGCGTCGAGATGCAGGTCCAGTGGCTCACCCGCGACGCGCAGGCCGCGCACTGTCAGCTCGCCGACCGGCGGCGGGCGCAGCGGGGCCAGCCGCAGTACGCCGCCGGGGACCTCGGGCCGCAGCCCGAAAAGGGAGCGGAGTATCTCGATCGCCGCGGCCGCCGACCAGGCCTGCGGGCGGCAGGCCGGCGGATACGGGACGGCCGCGTCGCTGTAAAGCTCCGGCAGCCGCCACTCGAACGCACCGGCGGCGGCGAGCAGTCCGTCGATGAGGCTGGCGGCCGGCGCCGTCGTTAGGCCGCGCAGCGCGATCGCCGTGTCGTGCGGCCACACCGAGCCGCAGTGGTAGCTAAGCGGGTTGTAGCCCGTGGACGTGCTGGCCAGCGTACGGAGGCCGAATCCGCAGTCCATGTCCGACGCGGCGAGCCGGGCGGCGACCCGCGCTTCCTCGGCATCGTCGAGCATTCCGGTGCCGAGCAGGTGGCCGATGTTCGAGGTCACGGTGTCCACTCGGCGCCCGCTGCCGTCCAGCGCGATCGCGGGATAGTCGTTTATCCAGTAACGCTCGCGAAAACGTTGTGCCAGCCCAGCTGCCCATTCCCGCCATCGCCCCGCGCCCGGACGCCCGAACGCGTCGAGCATCTCGGCGCCCTGAAGCGCGGCCGCATAGGCGTAACCCTGGACTTCACAGAGGGCGATAGGAGGCTCGGCGAGCGAACCGTCGGAGAACTGCACGGCGTCGGGGGAGTCCTTCCAGCCTTGGTTGGCGAGGCCACGCCCGGACGTGTCGCGGTACGACACGAATTCGTCGAAACCGCCCAGCCAGCCCAGGGCCGCGTCCACAACGGGCAGCAGCGGCTCGACGTCCGCCGGCGGCATCCCCCAGCGCCATGCGTCGAAGAGCAGCGAGATCCACAGCGAGGTGGCGTCGACGGTGCCGTAGTAGACGGGCGGCAGCGGATTATCGAGGTCTGGGCGGCGCAGCTCGTGGGGGATCTTGCCGGGTTGCTCGCCGGTCGCTGGATCGGTACGCGTGCCTTGGCGGCGCGCCAGCGTACGCAGCGTTCCGGCGGCCAGCTCCGTGCCGAGCGGCAACAGCATGCGGGCGGCCCAGATCGAGTCCCGGCCGAACAGAGTCAGGTACCAAGGCACGCCGGCGGCGAGGAAGACGTCCTCGGGAGCAACGGGGTCTGCGACCCGCAATGCGTCCAGGTCGGCGACGCTCTGCTCGACCAGAGTGGCCAGCCGGCGATCGTCGGCGTGGACGTCCGGTGCGGCAAAGACGCGACGCTGCGCCGCCACCGCAACTGGGGGTGCCGTGCTGTCGGCCACGACGGTGAGCACCAGCCGGAACGTCTCACCCCGGTCGAGGTGCACCGCCCACTCCGGCGGAGCAGCGGGAGGTTGCGTCCGCACGAGCACGTGCGCGCCGGCGGCTGTCCACGGCGGACCGCCGCCAAGTGGCTCGACCGTCGCGCCGGAGCGCACTGCCCCCATCTCGGCCAGGTCGCAGCCGACCTCGATCGCCAGCACGGCGCGCACCGGAGTGCGGGCGTACGACGTGACCTCGATCTGCTCCTGCATGCCGTCTGCGAGCACGCGCCGATGCCGCCGGACCACCACGGTCGGGTCCGTGCCGGGGTCGCCGAGTCCCCGGGCGGTCGCCTCGAAGCGCGCCGCGTCGCCGGCTGCCCAGGCGCGCAGCGGCGTCGGCTCGACGCCGTCGAGTGTCACGACCAGGAGCGACAGCACGCGCTGGTCACTCACGTAGACGCCTTGCACCCCGCTAGCTCGGATCTGCCCGTCGCGTCCAGAGAGCACCTGGGCCGGCGCGCGCACGGCGCAGACCAGATCGTGCAGATATGGCTCGCGCATCCCGCCATTCTGTCGGGCCCAGTGGGTAACGTTCGAGCCGTGACCGAGCCGAAGGTGGCGACTGCCGACGCGCGCGAGGAGCACGCGCTGCTCAGCCAGGCGATCGACGAGGCCCGCTACCGCTACTTCGTTCTCGACGCGCCGACCCTCAGCGACGCCGACTACGACGTCAAGATGCGGCGGCTTACCGCCCTCGAGGACGAGTTCCCGGAGCTGCGTACACCGCAGTCGCCGACCCAGAGCGTGGGCGGCACGTACTCGACGCTGTTCACGCCGGTCGACCACCTCGAGCGGATGCTCAGCCTCGACAACGCGTTCACCCAGGACGAGATCACGGCGTGGGCGCACCGCGTCGAGCGGGACGCCGGACTGGTTCCGGCCTACCTGTGCGAGCTGAAGGTCGACGGGCTGGCCGTCAACCTGCTCTACCAGGACCGGCGGCTGGTGCGCGGCGCCACGCGTGGCGATGGGCGCACCGGTGAGGACTTCACCCCCAACATCCGCCCTCTCTCCGTAGTGCCGTCGCGGCTGATCGGCGACGACGTGCCACGCACGCTGGAGGTACGCGGCGAGGTGTTCTTTCCTGTCGCCGGCTTCCAGGGCCTGAACGAGTCGCTGGTCGAGGCGGGCAAGGCGCCGTTCGCCAACCCGCGCAATGCGGCGGCGGGGAGCCTGCGTCAGAAGGACCCGCGCGTCACGGCCTCCCGGCCGTTGCGCATGGTCATCCACGGGGTGGGCCGCGTCGATGGCGGCCCCGCCGTGAAGGCCCAGTCGGAGTGGTACGCCGCGCTTTCCGGCTGGGGACTGCCCACGTCCGCCCGCTTCGAGGTGGTGCCGGATCTGACCGGGGTGCGCCGGTTCATCGAGTATTACGGTGAGCACCGGCACTCCGTCGAGCACGAGATCGACGGGGTGGTCGTCAAGGTCGACGATCTTGCGCTGCAGCGGCGGCTCGGCTCCACCAGCCGGGCGCCCCGCTGGGCGATCGCATTCAAGTACCCGCCCGAGGAGGTCAATACCAAGCTCTTCGACATCCGCGTCAATGTCGGTCGCACCGGGCGGATCACGCCATTCGGGGTGATGGAGCCGGTGCGGGTATCCGGCTCGACGGTCGAGATGGCCACGTTGCACAACGCCTCGGAGGTCGAGCGCAAGGGCGTGCTGATCGGTGACACCGTGGTGCTGCGCAAGGCCGGTGACGTGATCCCCGAGATCGTCGGCCCAGTGGTGGCGCTGCGCGACGGGTCGGAGCGGCACTTCGAGATGCCGACCCATTGTCCCGAGTGCGGCACGCTGCTCGGCTACGAGAAGGAGGGCGACGCCGACCTGCGGTGCCCGAACGCGCGCTCCTGCCCGGCGCAGCTGCGGGAGCGGCTGTTCCACGTCGCCGGGCGCGGCGCCTTCGACATCGAGGTTTTGGGGTACGAGGCCGCGGTGGCGTTGCTTCAGGCCGGCGTGGTGCAGGACGAGGGCGACCTGTTCGGCCTGGACGCCGACACGCTGCGCCGAGTGCCGATGTTCACCCGTGCCGCGAAGAAGGGCGACCCGCCGGAGGCGGTACACGACGGGCGGGTGCTCTCGGCCAACGCCCAGCGGCTGCTCGATAACCTCGAGGTGGCCCGGCACCGTCCGCTGTGGCGGGTGCTGGTGGGCCTCTCGATACGGCACGTCGGCCCCACTGCGGCGCAAGCGCTGGCCCGCGAGTTCCGGTCGCTCGACCGGATCGCGGCGGCGTCGACCGAGGAGTTGGCCGGCGCCGAGGGTGTCGGGCCGACCATCGCCGAGGCGATCCGCGAATGGTTCGACGTCGACTGGCATCGCGAGATCGTCGAGAAGTGGCGCACCGCCGGGGTGTCGCTGACCGACGAGGCTGCCGAGGAGGGGCCGCGTCCGCTCGAGGGGCTGTCTGTCGTCGTCACCGGTTCGCTAGCCGATTTCTCCCGTGACTCGGCCACCGAGGCGATTACCGCGCGCGGCGGGAAGGTTGCGAGCTCGGTGTCGAAGAAGACGGCCTTCGTCGTGGTGGGCGACTCCCCGGGCAGCAAATACGACAAAGCAATGCAACTCGGGGTTCCAGTGCTCGACGAGGACGGATTCCGCGTGCTGCTCGACAAGGGCCCCGACGCCGCCCGCGAAGTCGCGCAGCCAGCAAACCAGCAAACCAGCTAACCCGCTCAGCTGGGCATGGGTGCAACGCCGCCTGGGCGGCGCGCCGCGATCATCCGCAACGGCCGGGCTGTCACGATTGCCGGATCATGACCACAGCGGTTGCGCGTCCATGGTTCAGGGGTCTGGACGGCCTGCGCGCGCTTGCTGTCTCGGCGGTCGTGGTGTTCCACTTCGCGCCGACAGTGCTGCCCGGCGGGTTCCTGGGCGTGGACCTGTTCTTCGTGATCAGCGGATACCTGATCACCCGCCTGCTCCTTGCCGAGATCGACGCGACCGGCCGGTTGGCGATCCGCGACTTCTATGCGCGCCGGGTGCGCCGGCTGCTGCCCGCCGTAGTGGCGCTGCTCGTCGTCACCGCAACCGCGAGCGTGCTGCTGTGGCGCGACGAGCTGCCAACGACGCGCGCCGGTGTGCTCGCGAGCCTGTGCTATGTCACGAACTGGTGGCTGATCGACGGCCACCAGTCCTATTTCGTCGCGTCGGGCCGGCCGCCGATGGTCCAGCATTTGTGGTCACTCGCCATCGAGGAGCAGTACTACCTCGTATGGCCCGTCGTCCTGGCCCTCGCGGCCGGTGCTTACCTCAGCTGGCGGCGCCAGGACGTGCGCCGGCGTGCTGTGCTCGCGAGTGGGCGGCTGTACCGGGTCGCCGGGGTGGCTGTCGTGTTAGCGGCCGGGTCGACGCTTGCCATGGCGCTGATCTCGGTCCACGACGACATCCCCTACGGCACCGACTCCGGCCGCGTGTATTTCGGCACCGACACCCACTCGATGGGACTGCTCGTCGGCGCTGCCGCCGGCGCGCTGGCGACCCGCGGCACGCTGCCCTTCGCCCGACGTCGAGTGCTGCTGCGCGGTGGATTCCTGAGCGACCTCGCTGCCGCCGTCGCACTGATCCTGCTCCTGCAGATCATGGCGGGCGTCGACGAGTTCACCCCGGGGCTTTACCGCGGCGGGTTCCTCGCGGCGAGCGCGCTGTGCGTGGTGATCGTCGCGGCCGTATGCCGGCCGCTCAGCGCGCTCGGCTGGCTGTTCGATAGAGCGCCGCTGCGCTGGCTCGGCAGCCGCTCGTACTCGATATACCTGTGGCACTGGCCGGTCGCGGTGGTGACCCGCCCGAACGTCGATCTGGCGCTGCCCGGATGGCAGGTGTTCTGGCTGCGCATGGCGGTCACGGTCGGGCTGGCCGAAGCGAGCTACCGCCTGATCGAGCAGCCGTTCCGGGCCGGCGGGCTTCCCGGCATCGTGCGGGCTTGGGGCTGGCCGCGGCTTTCGTACACCGCGCGCGCTCGCGTTGCGCCGGCCGCCGTTGCCGGCGTGCTGGTCGTCCTCGGCTCGCTCGTGTCGGTGTTCGCCTACAGCGCGCCGTCGCCTGCGCTGGCCTCGTCCCGGCACACGCCGGAACTGTCGACGACCACGGCCGCGCGGGCATCGCCGCGACCCACGCCGCGCGCATCGTCGAGACCCGCCGAGCGCACGGCAGGCGCGCATCCGCGCGCAGCCACGCGGCCCACGACCACACCGACTCCGTCCCATCCGCCGCCCCTACCCACGGTGAGCGCGTTCGGCGACTCGGTGATGCTCGGCGCCGCGCCGCAGCTGCGTGCCGTGATCACACACATCTCCGTGTCGGCAGTCGAGGGCCGGCAGGCTCGCGACGTGTTCGCGGACATCGCTTCGCACAAAGCGGCCGGCACGTTGGGTACGTGTGTCGTGATCCACACCGGCGACAACGGCATCATCGCGCCCGACGACCTGTCCGGCGCGCTGGCCTCGCTGCGTGACCGCAGGCGCGTCGTGGTGCTTACCGACCGGGTACCGCGCGACTGGCAGGCGCCCAACAACGACACCCTGCACGCGATCGTCGCGCGGTTTCCCAACGCGGTGCTCGTCGACTGGTACGCCATTGCAAATCCGCACCGAGACTGGTTCTACAAGGACGGTCTGCACCTGCGCCCGCCGGGCATCCACGCATATGCCGCGGCGGTCGCCGCGGCGGTCAGCGCTGGTTAGCGGCCACCGGCGTGGCGCGCGTGACGCTCGCAGCGACGCCCGCGAGATGCGTCAGCCGCATCAACTCGGCACGCAGCCACCGCAGCGCGGGGCGGCCCACCAGCAGCGCTCCCTCGCCGAGTGGCGCCACCGCCAGCTCCATGCCGAGCCCAGCCCAGTGACGTGGTGCCCACGGCTGCTGCGCGTCTAGGAGCCGAGCAGGGCGCGGCGGCCACCACGGGACCAGCAGTTCGGCGAGTTCCGGCGCGCCGGCGCTGCGGGCGACCACCGGGGCCACGCCTCCCGCAGGCGGGTCGAGCACGATCGACCAGCCCGGGCGAAAGATTCGAGCGACCCCGTCGGTGAGCACCTGCAACGGATCGTCCGGCCCCGAGGCCAGTGTGTCGAGCACCTCCAGCTCGCGGTGCGGGTCCATCGTCCCGGCGTACGGGCGGATCGACTCGACACGCACCCCGGGTACCGACCCGGCCGCGGTGAGCAGCGAGTCGGCCAGTCGGTCAGCCGGCAGATCCACGACCAGGTCGTCGACGGCGTAGTCGGCCGTGCGCTCGATCACGTCCAGGGAGAGGATGTCCGCGCCCGCCTCGCCGAGCGCCGTGGCCACCGCACCGAGCGCACCCGGCCGATCGGGCAACACAACGCGCAGCAGATAGGACACGTGATCAGCTTCCCTTACTCGTGTGTCCATCGGGTTAAAGCGCGATCAGCCTAAGCGCATCCACGAATCCCCGCGACTGCTCCCTGGCCTGGCTCGTAGACTCGCCCATCGTGCCGAACGATTCGCCGAGAAACATCAGCCGGGCCGAGGTGGCGCATCTAGCGCGGCTGGCCCGCCTTGCCGTCACCGACGAGGAACTCGACGTCTTCGCGGGCCAGCTCGACGTCATCCTCGGCGCGGTCGCGCGGGTCCGCGAGGTGGCGGCCCCCGACATCCCGCCCACCTCGCACGCGGTACCGATGACCAACGTGCTGCGTCCTGACGAGTTGTGGCCCTGCCTGCCTCGTGAGGCGGTGCTGGCCGCGGCCCCGGATGTCGAGGACGGCAAGTTCCGCGTCCCACGAATCCTGAGCGAGGAAGCATGAGCACCGACCTGACCCGGTCGACGGCGACGGAGCTGGCCGGGCTGATCGCCGGCGGCGAGGTGTCTGCCGTTGAAGTGGCGCAGGCGCACCTGGACCGGATCAGCGAGGTCGATGACAGGCTGCATGCGTTTCTCGTCGTCGACGCCGACGGGGCGCTTCGCGCCGCCAAGGCGGTCGACGCGCGTCGCGCCGCAGGCGAAGCGCTCGGCCCCCTGGCCGGAGTGCCGCTCGCCATGAAGGACATAGTCGTGACGGAGGGGCTGCCTACCACGGCCGGCTCGAAGATCCTCGAAGGCTGGGTACCTCCGTACGACGCGACGATCAGCCGCCGCATCAAGGACGCCGGCATCGTCATGCTCGGCAAGACCAACCTGGACGAGTTCGCGATGGGATCGTCCACCGAGAACTCGGCGTTCGGCCCGACGCACAATCCGTGGGACCTGGCACGCGTGCCCGGCGGTTCTGGCGGCGGATCGGCGGCTGCGATCGCCGGGTACGAGGCACCGCTCGCGATCGGCACCGACACAGGCGGGTCGATCAGGCAACCGGCCGCGGTCACCGGGACGGTCGGCGCGAAGCCGACATACGGCGGGGTGTCGCGGTACGGGCTGATCGCGCTCGCGTCGTCGCTCGACCAGGCCGGGCCGTGCGCCCGGACCGTGCTCGACGCGGCCCTGCTGCACGAGGTCATCGCCGGCCACGATCCGTGCGACTCGACGTCCATCGCGGCACCCGTGCCGCCGGTCGTCGCCGCTGCCCGCGACGGCGCGCGCGGCGACCTGACCGGCGTGCGGGTCGGCGTCGTTCGTGAGCTGGGCGGTGCGGGCTACCAGTCCGGAGTGCTCGCTGCGTTCCAGGATGCCGTCGAGACGCTGCGCAAGCTGGGCGCCGATGTCGTCGAGGTGAGCTGCCCGCACTTCGACTATGCGCTGGCCGCCTACTACCTGATCCTGCCCAGCGAGTGCTCGTCGAACCTGGCCCGGTACGACGCGGTGCGCTATGGGCTACGCGTCGGCGACGACGGAGTCCGTCCGCTGGAGGAGGTCATGTCGCTGACCCGGGAGGCGGGCTTCGGCCCCGAGGTGAAACGCCGGGTCATGATCGGCACGTACGCGCTCTCTGCCGGCTACTACGACGCCTACTACGGGCAGGCGCAAAAGGTACGCACGCTGATCTCGCGCGACTTCGCGGCGGCGTTCGAGCAGGCCGACGTTCTGGTGTCTCCGGCGACGCCGTTCGTCGCATTTGGCATCGGTGAGCGGGTTGCCGATCCGATGGCGATGTACGTGAACGACCTGTGCACACTTCCCGCGTCGCTGGCGGGCACGCCGGCGATCTCCGTGCCGTGCGGCCTGTCCGACGGGCTGCCCGTCGGGCTGCAGATCATGGCACCAGCCCTGGGCGACGACCGTTGTTACCGGGTAGCAGCGGGGTACGAGTCAGCGGTCGAGCGAATCGTCCCGCCCGCGGAGGTACTCGCATGACCTACGAGGACGTGCTCACACGGTATGCACCGGTGATCGGGCTCGAGACACACGTCGAGCTGGGCACCGTGTCGAAGATGTTCTGCGGTTGTTCCACGGCGTTCGGCGCCGAGCCGAACACGCAGGTGTGCCCGGTCTGTCTCGGGCTCCCGGGCAGCCTGCCCGTGGCGAACGAGAAGGCGATCGAGTCGACCATACGCATCGGTTTGGCCCTCAACTGCACGATCGCCGAGTGGTGCCGGTTCGCGCGCAAGAACTACTTCTACCCGGACATGCCGAAGAATTACCAGATCTCGCAGTACGACGAACCCCTCTGCGTCAACGGGTATCTCGACGTCGAGGTAAATGGTGAGTCGTACCGAGTGGGCATCGAGCGCGTGCACCTCGAGGAGGACACCGGCAAGAACACCCACGTCGGGCGCAGCGGCCGGATTCACGGTGCCGACTACTCCCTGGTCGACTACAACCGGGCCGGCATCCCGCTCGTCGAGATCGTGACCAAGCCGGTGACGGGCACCGGAGCGCTCGCGCCCGAGGTGGCGCGTACCTACGTCACGGAGTTGCGCGACATCCTGCGCACGCTGGACGTCAGCGATGTGCGCATGGAGCAGGGCAGCCTGCGCTGCGACGTCAACACGTCGCTGCACCCGCTCGGCACGACCGAGTGGGGCACGCGGACCGAGACCAAGAACGTCAACTCGCTGCGATCGGTCGAGCGCGCCGTCCGTTCGGAAATGCTGCGCCAAGCGGAGATCTTGGACGGCGGCGGCAAGATCACCCAGGAGACGCGGCACTTCATCGAAACAACCGGCGACACCCGTTCCGGCCGCAGCAAGGAGGAGGCCACCGACTACCGGTACTTCCCGGAGCCGGATCTGGTACCGCTCGCCCCGGACCCGGCGTGGGTTGTGCAATTGCGCGCGACGCTGCCCGAACTGCCCGCCGTGCGGCGGGCACGCACCCGGGAGACGCTCGGCATCTCTGCCGAAGACATGAGGCAGATGGCCAACGCCGGCGTGGTCGACCTCGTCGGTGCGACAGTCGAGGCGGGCGCTCCGGTCGGTGAGGCGCGCAACTGGTGGCTGGGCTACCTGGCGCAAAAGGCGAACGAGCGCGAGACGGACGCCGCCGACCTCCGCATCACGCCGGCGCAGGTGGCCCGCATCGTGTCGCTGGTGGGCGACGGCACGCTGTCCGTGGCGCTCGGGCGGCAGGTGGTCGACGCGGTGCTGGACACCGGCGCCGACGTCGATGCCGTGGTGGCCGAGCGGGGTTTGCAGGTCGTCTCCGACACCGACGTGCTCGCCAAGGCCGCCGACGAGGCGATCGCCGCAAACCCCGACGTCGCCGAGAAGGTCCGCGGCGGCAAAGTCAACGCGGTCGGCCCGCTGATCGGTGCAGTGCGTAAGGCGACCGGCGGCCAAGCCGACGCGGCTACCGTTCGCGCCATCCTGCTGGAAAAACTCGGCTCGCAGTGATCGGTATGCAGGAGGCCGACACGGCCACCCGCTACCGGCGCTTCGCCGAGATCGAGGTCCGCACATTCTCTCCGAGCTACGAACGGCTCTGCCTCGGCGTCGCCGGCGACGCGACCCTGCTGGCACGGCTGGCTGAACTGCGGCCGCCGAAGCGCCAGCCGAATCTCTTGCTCGCCGCGGTGCGGTTTCTGGGCGGCCCGGTCGCCTCCTACCGGGCGTTTCGCGACTTCGTGCTCACCCGGTGGGACGACGTGGCGACGACGATGCTCGCGCGGCGCACCCAGACGAACGAGGCCGGCCGATGCGCGCCAATGCTGCCCGCGCTCGCCGCGTTGCCGCAGCCATTGGCGTTGATCGAGGTAGGCGCATCCGCGGGACTGTGTATCTATCCGGACCGGTATGCGTACCGCTACACACTCGGCGGGCAGGAACACCGGGTCGGCAAGTCGCCGGTCGAACTGCGCTGCGTGGCGGACGGACCGGTGCCACTGCCCTGCGCCGTGCCGCAGATCGCGTGGCGTGCCGGGCTGGACCTGAACCCTCTCGACGTGCGCGACGACGAGGACGTGCGATGGCTGGAGTCGCTGATCTGGCCGGAACAGTCCGAGCGTTTCGACGTGCTGCGCGGCGCCGTCGAGTTGGCTCGCGCCGATCCGCCCCGCATCGTGCGCGGCGACCTGCTGCGTGACCTAACTGCACTCGCCGCGGAGGCCCCGGATGCAGCGACCCTCGTCGTGTTCCACACGGCAGTGCTCGGCTACGTCGACGCCATCGGTCGGACCGCGTTCACTGAAACCATGCGCGCGCTTGACGCCACTTGGATCAGCAACGAGATGCCCGGGCTCGTCCCCGGTACCGACATCGACGCCGGGGGAGCGGCTCGGATCGTCATCGCTCGCGACCAGCAGCCGCTCGCGCTGGCCGGCGGGCACGGCCAGTCGCTGACGTGGCTGTCCTGACGCTGCTGGCGGCGACGCTGCTGTTCCACATCGCAGACCCGCGAGTCGACGAGGCGAGCGGCATCGCGACCAGCGTCGTCGACTCCGGCGTGGTATACGTCCAGAACGACAGCGGCGACTCGGCGCGGTTCTTCGCCCTGGACATCCACACCGGCCGAACTGTCGCCACGTACACCGTCCCGAACGCGACCAACATCGACTGGGAGGACATGGCGGTGGCCCGCGACCGGCGCGGCGTCCCGTCGGTGTGGCTGGCCGACATCGGCGACAACGACGCCCGCCGCACGGAGGTGCGCATCTACCGGGTGGACGAGCCGCGCGGTCCTGCCGCCGGGCCACCTGAGGTGTGGCGACTGCGCTACCCGGACGGCCCGCACGACGCCGAGTCACTGGCGGTGGCGCCGGGCGGCGCGGTGTTCATCGTG